>Ga0265336_10000033_pt1 | contig 165923 bp, 219 predicted proteins | sample 42119metaG_FD_193583 | JGI IMG/M metagenome (GOLD analysis project Ga0265336, IMG submission 193583) | Rhizosphere microbial communities from Carex aquatilis grown in University of Washington, Seatle, WA, United States - 4-21-19 metaG | ecosystem: Host-associated > Plants > Roots >... | reverse complement strand
AATAATCGTAAGCGTTAAAAGTATACGGATTAGAGGCTATACCATTATTGACAAGCGCTATACGATAAAGGGGGATCTGAAAACTTTCACTTGCTACATTGTTATCCAATATGACAGTGAACGTGTCATTATTCCCAAAATCCAAAGGATTAGCGATATAAAAACGATCTATTGAACGAACCCTACGTAAAAATGGGTCTTCGGCTATATCAATTGTAGTGCCGCCAATAATGGCGCTTTCCTGTACGCATTCACCATAGGGTTGGGCATCATTGATTTCTTCAGTTCCAGAACTTTCTTCACTTCCGGTACCATATGGATGCAATATGCAGATAAGTTCATTCGGATCTCGTCCTGCTAAACTAATTGATGATACAACTGCAGTAATGTAACTATCCGGAGGATAAGCAACAGTTCCAGAGGCAAACGTAGAATGAATAAATAACGGCAATTCGCCAGTATACCCTTGACTATCGCGAAATGCTATAAGAGAATCTTGACTATTACTAGTAGATCCGCTAGTAAATTGTAACAATTTGCCTTGCGTATCAGAAGTGACTACAATCAAAGAGCCATTATTTGCTAGAGTATTGGTTGTAACTACTAAGTATTCTTCTTGATATACTGAGAAAACTAAACTCTTTGTTTGTGGCTGAAGCGCTTCCACAACTTGATCCAACGTATATGTTCCTGTCGGAATTTCAAACTTCTGAGGTGCCAATGCACTTCTAAAAACAACAAATCCATTAACAAAGACGATATTGTTTAAAGGTAATGCTGCCAATAGGGCAGTGTATTCTGTGGGAGTTATCAAAATATCTAATGTGGTAGCGGTAAATGCTCGCACTCTACCTTCAATTTGGGCCGCTACTGGTAATTCTGCAGACCACACAATAACGTAATCGCCCAATTGTACATTGGAAAATGCATTTGCGGTATTGGAAGTATACCTGATAATATTAGTAAGAGGTGCCGTGACTGTCAATAAGCTATTCGAAGTAACACCGGTTGGGATAATCTTTCCGGCAGTATCTATGGATATCCAGAGGTGGGCCGGGGCGGTCAAAACGACACTGCTACTAATAGGAAATACGGTGCTATCAATAAAAGCTTCCGTTAGAGCACTACCTGCGGAAAGCACATCGCCCTTAACTAATGGTACGGCCAATTCTATCTGGGCCGTATTTCTATCCAAAGTAAAATCTGCAACCTTGCCAGTGGCAGAGAGATCTAAACTATTAAACATTCCCTTAGTAATTAAAGAAGATGTGAAAACATTTGAAAAAATAATGGTTTCAATGGGAAGTGGAATAGTTGGGGCAGTAATAAGTGCATTGTTTGACATTGTTACTGTAGTCGCGGTAACACCAATAACGGTCGTTCCAAACGGTATCCCATCTTGAGAGTCCGTGATGGTCTGTCCAATAGCAATTCCTGTCGTAGAAGGGATGCCGGTAATCTGATTTGTCCCAACAGTAATGGTGCCGCTTGTAGTTACAACAGGTACGGTAAGTGAAGGCAGCAATGTTACCTTTGCCGTATTGCTTTCGCCTAAGTTGCTTGTGAGTTCTATGTCGGCACCGCTAACTGTGGCCGTAATTCCAGCGAGCTTATTAGTCAAAACTTGTGCCCATGAGGCTAGGCTGTTAAGGCTAGAAACGGTATTGTATAAACCGGTTGCTATAAAATCCGCATTATAGAATGTGTAAATTGCAGGACCGGTACCATCTACTTCAACGATCAGCGTATCGCCATTGGCGATTGTGTTTAACCAAAGGGATTGTGGATTACTAAATATAGATGCAAACTCACCCTCGCTCAACAAAATATTGTTTTTGTAAAGCCTAAGCGTCTCGGATGTACTTGCAGGAAAGTCCAACAATAGCGCGGCATCTCTACCCGTAGTTGTAGGTATGGCAGTGTGAATAGTGTTAGAAAGTTCTGTTTTAGGTCTAATATCAACATACGTAGCGTTGTCAGAAGTCAATGCTTCAAAACCAATCAAAGGATCTGCATTGATGGAAGCGGTAACTTCGAATGCTGTTGCATTACCAGGAGAAACGAAATCTGTAGTTTGAAATACATGCTGGTAAGTAGTATTTCCAACAACTACCGCCAACGTATCGCCGCCAATCAAATCGAATGGAGCCGAATTAATAGATTGCAGAAATGGTTTGGCCACAGGAGCCTGTCTTCCACCAGTCTGAAGTTGAAAAAGATATTCTCCACCCAAAGCACTATCAACGATAGATTCTAGACCAACCCCATTGGAAATTTCTTCATATCCATTGCCATTATCAACGTATACGGTTACGGTACTATCGTTATTGAGAACCAAAGAATCGCTGATGATGGTAGCATTTTGATCAGAAGGTGTAGCGCCTAAAAGTGACGATTTGATAACTGTGGCAGTTCCCAATCCGGTAGCTGCTAGGAAATTTTTAATGCGTGTCCTTAATTGATCGTCAGTATCGGCATCGGTACCGGTCGTAAATGGCAATGGATTGGTAACAGTAGAATTTGTGAGGCCTACTGGGGCAGAGGAAAATTCGGTAATACCTCCAGCCGGAACATTACCAGCAGAGCCTGGCAATTGAGCCATTACGCCAACATTATCGACTTCCGTTTCGCCGTCCAATATGACAGCTGCGGCTATGGTATTGTAGAGAATATTGGGATTAGAACCAGTGCCAAAGGAAATGACGGTGGTGTTGATGGGAATATTTCTATTGCCACCCTGCGCTAAGATGACTGTTTCTCCGATATTATGAAATTTGGCAGTTGGACTAGTAAGCGTTATTTGCCAATAAGAACCTACCTGAACAGGCGCTGTAGCGTAAGGTAATGGACCCTCAACATCAGGAGTTCCGCGACCAATGTAAACGCTACCGCTTGCAGGGAAGAGAGAGGCATCTCCAACATTAATAGTTAGAGACCCAACATTGGGTGCTGAAGTACCTGCGTAAACATATGTAAAAATTTTAGTAAAACTATCATCAATGATATTTACATTACCAGTTGTTGGCTGTGCGATTCCTGGCTGAACATTGTATTCTTGGGCCAAACGTTTCAGCGCATCTCCGGTTGCGCGATCAACGCTGTAATCCTTAAGAATCTGGAAGATGTCACCGGAAGCGCGAGCTACCATTAAGGCAGTCACTGAGAAAAAAGATACAACTACAGAATTGGGATTATAGTCATTTATGCCAAGGGCAGACCCATAGGATGATAATCCATCTGAAAGTAGTTGTTCATAAGACTGTACTGAGGGTAAATTAGCCATAATTACTCTAAATTAAAGATTGTCCTTACAAGATATATCATATTTAGCCTGTTAGGGCGAAACTTACAGGAAAAATTCCAGTTTGATTTGGTATGGTAATTCCCATACTTATACCTAATACAGGTCCATTGAGTGTGATCTGAAGATTGACAACTTGCTGGAACCGGGGGTCTTGCGCAACTAAATTATTGATATTATTATATAATTGCTGTATCTGTAGTTCAGAACTAATAGTTCCAACCTTAACTCCCAGACCAAAGTTTGGATCTGTAATGATAGTTCCTGCGATGGTGCCAAACTTGATGCGTAACGCTTGTATTATGTTCGTGATTCCCCACGAAAATCGCCAATCTCCATAATTATTGACGGCTAAGTCTCCGGTATCAGTCAACAATAGGTCCACCTTAGACAGGGCAGTTAAGGGGTCTGCAGATGTAATAGCTGGCGGGATAATATTAGATAGGTTAGGAACCGGCAAATCACTCGGTATATAGATCTTTTGTTGTGAATTGACCGTTCCTGGCAAATAAACTTGTAAATACGCATTGTTAGATGTAGTGAAGTTATCGAGATTGGCCAGCCCATCCAGCGTTAGCAAGAAGCTAGTCTCTGATAACTGTTCTATGTTTAATATGGTCCTGGGTGACATAGGCTGCGTCGTACTGTTAAAGACGACCGTCTGGCCTATGTACAGGTTTGTATTGCTTCCTACGAACGCCTGCCTACCGATAGCGTTGGATAATAGGGGTACCTGGAAGCCTGATTCGTCTATATATGGTTCTTTTAACCCATTCAAGGTAGCTATTTCTATCCATAAATTCGGATCGCCCAGATAACGTGCTGAAATTGCTTCTATAGTTAGCCCAAAAGGAACTGGTGCTAGTGTTTTGCTAGAAGGTACGTCAAATGGAATATCAACATTGGTGGCCAAACCTGCAACGTATTGCATAGCGGTCTGAATATTGTTGTCGTCAACCTCTGTAGAAGTCGTGAGAATATCATAACATGTCAAAGTGTCATACAGTGCTTTTAATACGTCATACTCGTCCAGCGTAATGGGCTGAAGTCTAGGGGTCGGTGGTGGTAAATCAAAAAGATCGTCGTAATATGCCGATCCAGTCCCGAAACTATTAGAAAGTTGTAGGGCTAATTGTAAAATGGTGGCCCTGTACTCTCTCAATTGTGCAACCGTGGTCTCTCTGGCATTTTGAATCAATTGATTTACGGTATTTTGCTGCGCATTGGTTAATGTTAAACTAGAAAGAGGTGCCTGATCTAACAATACATAATTAGCATCTGGATTAGAGAAAATATTGTTTACTGTGCTTAAAGACTGTGTTATAGCAGCACCACTTCCGATTTGACCGCTAGATACGGCAGCCATTGAAAGGCCTTCATTTTGAGCCCTCGTGGCGGTAATAGCAGTAAGGTTCTCCCTGGTTTGAGTATCACTGCTGGCTACCGATGTAGAGTTGAACCCTAATTGATTGTTCGCATTAGAGGTAGCAGCCGTTGGTGTTTGAGAATAAAGATTCGATATGGAATTAAACGTGGCAACCGACTGCGCTACATTGGCCAAAGAAGTCGATATTGCACTGTTAAAATCTGATACCAACTGTACTGGAAGATCTGCTGCTGTAACTGCTGCTCCCGCCAAGTCTTTTACGAACAAAGATGTTTGCTGCAAAACGCTAAACACATTTTGAGCATCAGACGAAACAGCATTTATAAGATTTACAACCGAACTCATAGTCTGTCTAGCTTGGGCAATTGTAGATAAAACACGTTGCAATATTCCAGGACTAATAGGTTGATTGCTAGGAGCAACAGATTTTACTTGTTCATTTAGGTCAACCCTTCTCCATGCTTTTAACTGAAATCGATATTGTATTTGCATCGATTTGCTAGAACTTTGTACCCAATCGAAAACTACTGGGGTGACCACTAATGATTGGTTTTGCTTAGGTATATCAAACACTAATCGCCAAGTAGCACACGCTGGATTTTTCTTGGCTTCTGCGTATTGTTCCAAGAACTGTTCCAATTTTAGTGCTTGATAGTACCCCGTACTAGTCACGCCAAATTTAGAGGTTTCGGGGCGAAGGGAAGTAGGCTTACTGTTGGGGCTATTACCAGTCGCAGAATTTATTACACCATTGACTTGTTGTACAACGCTGCCCAAAGCCGTGAGAGTGCCACCAAATAACGACTGTACGATTCCTGCTGTTTGTGTGTTTTGCCCTGTAGTTATACTAGACCTTTGTGCCCAACCACCCATAGTGCCCTGAGCGTTAATCATTTTAAAACGTACACCACTATGTTCTTCCATAACACCACGGAGAGTGGCACTCGTGTTTATGGCAAATTGGTCCTGTATACTTAGCTGTTCCGGCGTAATAGGCAACTGAAAAATCCAAGGAGATTGTGAGGTGTTAAAAGACAGAAGAGCGCTGCCAGTTCCTGGAGTGACCGTTATATTGCTAACTATAGAATTAGAAATCTTACTTAATGGTCCACCTGAACCTTTGGAACCATAAACTACTGAATTTGTTGTAGAATCTATTACTATTAACCTGTAAGGAAATAGTTGGTCCCATCTGCTAGGATCTATCTTAATAGATTGAAAAAATTGACTATTTATGGTGCTAACTTCCCAAGGCAACGGAAGTACACCCACGTTATTGTCAGTGGCCGAAACGATGCCCGCAGCACTTTTCACGTTTTGTACTGCTTGATCTAAGCCTAAATTTATGGAATCGCCAAAGCCCATATACCCTCTATGTAAAGATTGCCCTTAACTACTCCGCCGATACTGGAAACGGAACAGGAACCGAAAGTAAAGTTAACCCTATGCAATTAAAGACAAATTCTAGTGTCATATCATAAATAGCCTGTGCGAACGGTAAGGGTGGGTTGTTGCTAGCAGTGATACTAGTGAGGTCAGAGATCAACTTAGCCTTGGCTGCCGGTATGGTGGTTATGGTAGCGGCCCCTAAGGGTAGGGTGGCTACATCAACAACAGAAAGAAGCCAAATCGCAGGTTCTGAAACGGTACCCGGAGTAATAATAGCGGCAAGAATGCCCGCTTCCATAGCATCAGCAAAACTATTAATCCAAGAATTATCAGCGACCGGTTGCATTGCCGACATTGCTGCAATAACCAAAGCACTATTCAAAAGAAAAATACCCGGAAGACCAGTTGGGCCGCCCTGTACGTTTGCCATATAGGTAGTTAAGAGACCGACAAAATTTGTAATCCCAACCAATGGAACTGGCGCTGCTGGTAAAGCCAATATCTCGTTTGCTAAAATTTGTGCTGGAGGTAGCATTATTCTGTGATAACTTTTGTGGATAGGGCAGACGGCGGCATAGGAACTAATGGCTGTAGGGTCGGTCCAAAAATAGTTGGATGAGTGTGACTATTGTATAATGCTTGAAAAATATCACCCAAAACAACTGCTTCTGTTGCGTTTGTTCCCAATTTAACCGTGGTACCATCTACGGTGGCAGTATCGGATGCGATTACGTTGGCATTAGAACAATTTACATTAACGTCTCCCTGAGCAGTTAGAGTTACGACACCACTACGATCCAATCTCAATGTGACGGTCGAGTGTTTCACTTGAACAGAACCATCTTTAGCTATTTGAATTACAGTATTGCCTTGAGAACTGTCGATAACCTTACCACTATTATCCGTTGCTCCCTTAAAAGTTAACGCGGTACTTCCATCGGTATTGACTACTACATTGACACCATTATACTCACCTTCTAAGTGAGGACCAGATCCGGTCAATGTGGTGGTGCGATCTGGATGAAGTAGACAGCTTATGATGATACCCTTGCCAGAGAAACCATTTAGGCACAATAGTAAAACTATCGCACCGTTTTGTCCATTGGGTGCGGGCGTGGAAGTTTGTTGTTGACCTGTTAACTTTGTTAATGCACGCAGTCTAGCTTCAAAAAAATCTGCCACAGAACCAAACCCAGTGGAGGCCGTGCAGTTTCTATAATAGGATAGAGTAGATCCACCATCTTCATTTTGTTCCGACACCAATACATCGTATTCTGGGACCGCTTTGTTTGCATTTCGCGCATCCGTAATATCATATGTAGCAGTTATTAGTCCAGTTCTAAGATAAGAATTTTGATATTTCTTCTGAAAAGCTCCAAAAGAATCGTCTGTGCTTAGAAGTCCAGAAGGTAAAACCGCACCATTGCTTAAAAAATTATCCATTGTTGTTCCTGTTATTATTTTTAATAGGAGTTAATGTCTGTCCAGGCTGGGCAAAGGGAGCGTTGGCTCTATCTATATTTTGCTGCGTAGGTACCGTGCCTGATCTGTCTACGACGGATTGTTCTTCCGAAATACCAGGAAGCGATTTATCTCCATTATTGAAATTGCTTGCCCTATCTCTATACGCGTTCGTATTGATCATTTCAGGATATGCAAGTCCACTTCTATTGTCAGATACTGACACTCCAGCACTCAACTTTAATGTAGTGCGAAAACTTTTAATACCAGTTTCGGGTGATTGGGCTGCAAGATGTACCACTTCTTCTATGTGATAAACCGTACCGTCATGTTCTAGGTTATCTCCAACTGCTATCGGATCTACTATTCCTGCACTTTCTAAGGTACCATTTAATTTTAGGTGACCTCCCATTAGGGCATCGCCGACTATTATAGCCCAATCTCTTGAGATGTCCTTATTTGCCTGTTCTGTTATCACGGTTAGATCTTGAAAGGCGGTAGTTATAATAGAAGGTCTCAGGCCGCTACGGGCAACATCATTAACATCTTGCACGTAATTAATATCTGCTGTTTGGGAAGAAAGTGAACCACCAGCCTTGGTCATTTCTGGTGGTTTAGTGTACATTTGGAAAAAGTTAATTCTAGCAGACTCATCTCTTCCTAGGTCATAACTTAAAATCAAAGCAGAATCAATTTTCCAACGTGGCAAACTTAAAAAAAGTGTAACCAAAGAATTTGATTTGAATGGGGTTTGCCCAAACAAATCTGAAGTAAAAGGGGTTTGTCTATATACTACCGTGGGCATAATGGTGCCCTCAGGAGATACCCTAAAACAAGTATACAGTTCGTTTAGTGGAGCGTTAATGTATTGAGATATAATGGACCAAGCCTGTACATTATTCCAGTAATCAGCATTAAATAGGGTTTGACCTCTACAAGAAGAGCCGGTTTTATAAACCCTATCCACCGGAGATTGATTGAAGGCAGAGTTCATTCCGCTTTGCAGTGTCTGATGTGGAGAAGAAGAATAAACCTGTATTCCCATCATGTAATTGTAAATATCTTTTGCGGCAATGGCATTTGGTACACCTAGAAGTTGTCCTACTAATGCTGGAATGTAAAATTGTACATTCGGAGTTATCAGTACGCCGTCAACCTCTCTAGACCCCCTATCGTCTACCCCACGACCAATGAATAGTTGGATTAAACCCTGTATTATATCTTGACAGGTAGGATTGGAGAATGAGCTAACTAACTGTGAATATTTATCTAGCAAATTAGTAGCAAAAACTATTTTTTCTTTATCGGAGCCAGAATTGCCGGTTAGAATGTAGGGGTTAAAATAAATAGAGTTATTAAACTCTGTGAAACAAAACCCATTAATTTTTATCAAAACACGTCTGATCCCAGTAATAGGGTCCGTATGATTTACCTTTCTTACGCCTTGAACTTTAAAAAAACCTTTAAACCCATCGTTTATACCGTTGATTGGTTGTTTGGCTCTAGCTTGATTGGCAACTCTTCTAGCATCTTCTTCCCAATTAAGCATGTTTACAAATACAAAATCTCCAGGGGCAACGGCGGTAGCATAATTAATGTCGGTTTCTACCAATATTGCATTCATAGAATCGGTTAGAGTGGCCTTATTAACATTAACAGAAACTTGTTCACAGTCATTTTCTACTACGATGGGCTCTCTGACTTGTAGCAGGGTTTGACTTAAACCATTAGGCCCTACGGCACGTAGAGTATCCCTTACATTCCAAGTAACAAAGGTTAAAACCCACGCAGGACTAACTTCGTGAACAGAATTGTTCTCATCTAGACCAGTCCCAACAGGAAGAATATTCCTTGTGTATGCATTGGTTTTTGGCATTATTTACCTTTCCTAGTATTAGCCTTACCCTGTGGCTGAGTTCCAGCGCCAGTGCGAAGGTATTCTAGGGTGTCTCCAATATTAGGCATTCCCCGCTTGTCTGACTTAGCCTCCCTGTCTGCCATGGCCTTGGCACCAGCGGCAGCAGCGAACCCTCCCATGCTGGTGATTGCGTGCCTTATTTCGCCATTAAGTATAAGAAAATTTTGTCTAACAACATCAGCGCTCTTAGCTAGTCCTTCCAAATAAGCATCCTCTACTTTTCCAGTTGGTTTTCCTAAAAGAGCTTCCATTGCTTTCTTATTTTTGGCTGTAACCGCACCAGGACCAAAAAGTTGTTCGCCCATGTCGGCGAAGACATCGGCTTGAGTTATACCGCTTTGTTCTTCTTGACGCAGTGCAATTTGCATTTCTCCAACTGCCCTCTGCACACTCATAGGAAGAGTTTTGGCACGAGATTTTTTGGCTAACTCTGAAAGACCGCCAGGATTTTTTGCCAAATATTCATTTATGACACCAGCAGCATGTTTTGCTTTTTCTCTAACTGCAGGAATTTGAAATCGTGTATCCTGTTGTATCTGCCCTACTTTTGCCAGCAGTTGCTTTTCTGACGAAAAACCAGCTTGTTGAGTATAATAGGCCAACACGGCATTGTTGGATTGTAAATCTTCCGGCCTCATAGCCAACAATTCGGTTAAGTCCATAGTGGACAGCCTTCCAAGATTGGGATCTTTGCGAGCTTCTGCAAAACGCATAACGCCGCGTCTGCCACCTAATTCAGATCCTCTTTGTTGGAATCTTTCGTATGCACCTTCAGCAGCCCTTACACCGGCAACAGTCTTTTCTCCAGAAAACATACCAAACATTTGAGACAATCTGTCTTGAGATGCCTCGTCTACCGCACCAGTTTTACCAAGGATTCCGCTGATTGCTTGCGTAAAACGTCTAAATTCTTCTACAAAATCTTCCAAATCAAAACCCTTCTTAACCCCTTCTGCCATGGCAGTAATGATTGCTCTTTGGGCGGCTTGAGGATCTTGCATGCCGCCGCCTACGGCGCCCAACATCTGCGAAGCATTGGTCATTCCCGCACGCTGCATTTGCAGACCGAACTGAGCTTGTTGACCCATTCTAGCAGAGCCACCGGCGCCGACAATTTGTTGACCCATTTCCATAGCCTGAGAAGGGAGAAACCCTGCATCTATCGCTCTTTTTTGTAAACCACTTTCACCATAAAAACCTTGATTTGTTAAACCGAGAGTTCTTTGTACATTAAGGTTACGTTGATAATTTTGTTGAAAATCCTTAATCGCTTCCACTTTTCCTGGATCTTCCTGTTTCATCATATTTAAAATATCTCTATAGTCACTTTCTTTTTGTGCCTCTAGAAGTTTTTCATATTTCTCTTGATGTTCCGGACTAATCAGCCCCCACATTCTTTCTCTGGTTTGGTCTGACATTAAGGTGCCAGCACCAAGACCGGCGCTAGCACCTGCAGCCCCAAGAACTCCCAGACTAACTCCGCCGGTTACTACGGCTGAGCCAATCACTGCTGCTGCTGCTGCCGCGACTAGTGCAATTCCGGTAGCTCCCTTGAGAGCATCGGCGGCGCGTTGTCCTTCTGCTTTTTCACCAGCCATTCCTTTGGCCCTTTCTCTTTCTGGTAGAAACGCAGATTCTTGAAGTGTATTTCCTGAATATACCTGAGCAAGATCCATGCCGTATGTTTTCTGAATAGCGGTAGCCTGTGCTTGCTCCAATCTCATGGGAGCGCCAGACATATATTCCACAGCTTTTGCGGCAACCATAGCTGTAGCACCGATACCGCCGAAAATCTTAGCGATTTTAGTGGTTTTTTCCATTTCTTTATCTTGAAGTGCTTGTTTTGCGGTAGCCGCCTGATTTCCCCTGTTTTGTGCTTCAACTATGCCATTTTCGAGTTTGCCAAGGCTGCGTTTGACTCCTTCTTGTTTTTGTAAATTTATTATTTCCTCTGCGCTGCCAGCTGCCAACTGCTTTTGCTGTTTTACCAAACCTTCGAATTGTTGATATTTTCTTCCATATAATACTGCCAACTTCTCAGCCGTAGTATTTTCGATTCTCATGGAAGAATCTAATTCTTTGCGATACTGTATCGTAGCACGTTCTTGGGCTGCCCTGGTGGGTCCGGTAACCCCTGCGCCCAGTTGATTAGCCCTAGCGGCATTCTGAGCATTGGTTACGGCTATATTAGCGGGAGTTTGTAGGCTGCTAAGCTTACGCTGCATATCGGCAATAGACCTATCAAAGGCTGACATATCCATTTGCATTGAGAATTCAAGAGACTTTTTCATTTAAATACCTTGATTTATTGAAAATTAGGGAAAAGTACCATACTCTATTAAGATTGACAGCTCCCGTACCATTGTTATATCAAATCTTTAGATTCATTTAAGATAACAATTTCAATGAGTTATTTTGCTTGTCTTGATGGAGAGCCTGTGATAGACTCTTTTATAGGAGAAATTATGAAAATAAAGATTAAGAAGCTTCATCCAGATGCTCAGATTCCTCAGTATGCAACCACAGGCTCTAGCGGCTTTGATTTGGTAGCTATCGAAGATGTTGAGTTGAACCCAGGAGAAACTAAACTAGTAAAAACGGGCCTTTCTGTAGATGTTAGCTTTGGATATGAACTTCAGGTTCGTCCACGATCCGGTCTTTCTCTTAAAACTCCTCTTAGAGTGGCCAATGCCCCAGGTACTGTGGATTCCGATTTTCGTGGTGAAGTATGCGTAATCATGACAAATACTAGTTTTCCTTCCGCTAATGCCGCTCTTCATCATACCCAAACCGTTACCGTTAAGAAGGGTGATAGGATTGCTCAAGGAGTTATTTGCGCTGTATTTCAAGCAGAGATACAAGTGGTTGAATCTTTAGATGAAACTGATCGTGGATCGGGCGGATTTGGTAGCACCGGCAAGTAATTATTCTTTGTTACAGCAGCAAGATGGATCGCCGCAAGGATAGTAACATTCATCGCCCAGCCACGTAACGTACAGACACCAAAACTCGCCCATAAAACATCCACAATTTTCTTTACCAATATGAAAGCGTGGATAGCGCCAGGCTACCTTATCGTACATTCTCGATAGGCCAAATTCTAATCGTTTTATTCTCACAAGTCCTCCAAAAGTTCCTTCCAATCAGCACCAGAAATAATCTCTTCTCGAATCAAGGGAAACTTCTTAATGGCACGCTTGTAGGCAAGTCGATAGATGAATACATGATATGGAGCCACTATCTTATTGAGAGGTGCGATTAGTTTACTTATATAGCGGCAGTCAAGAACCCACAACCACTTTGGATAACGGGAATATGCATAACCGGGATGAGTGATAGAGAAAAGTTGATACCAACCAAAACTGCAATAAACGCGAGCGGTACCATATTTCTCTTTTGTCTGTCTAACTCCTATACGACCCCATTTTCTACAAAACTGACCAATCTCATATGCTGCTTGATCAACCTCGGCAAAATATGGAAACTCGTCTCCCCAGAAATGATGAGGATCTGCATGTTTAATTTTCCTTGCAAGTTGAACCAAATCCCTGAGGGTGGGCTGTTCTTTATCCTTGCGACAATCACGAAAAAGTTTCATAACCTGTTTGGAAGCTCTTTCTCGCTCATATTTTTGAATTGGAGGTATGGTCATTTTATCTCCTTTATCTTAATTTCTGCCTTATCTCGCTCTCGGCGTAAGATAGTATTTTCCTGAGCTATATCCCTATTGATCTTTCTACTTTCCCTAAGAGACTCGATTAAGCGCGGAACAAATTCTCTGCTTGATTGCACAAACTTAGACTCATTAGGAAGATGTGTCCAAACAGGACCTCTCCAAGGTGCTGGTTTGAGCTTGGCGATCAAATCTTCTAGATCTTTAAGATCTTCGTCGCTTACGGTTAACATTTTTAGGACTCTTTTCTTGTACGAAAAAGCTTAGTTCTGGATTAAAATGATTCCAACAAGAACCCAACTTTTTACTCCTTTTTTCAACACTAGCTACAAACTTCTTGAGATCCTTTAGGGTACAAATGAGATGTACTTTTGCGTTTGAATACTTTTTATCAAAAAATATATACGTTAGATGACCTTTTTTATTGCTCACAATCAATTCTTTTTCTTCAATTTCTTCACCAAATACTTCTGATCCATAGACCAATTCGTCGGGTTCATATGAGAAGATCTTGTGTTTCCCATGCTTTATCGTCAGTGGCAATCTGAACAAAAAGTCAGGTTTATTTCTCTTCTTTTTCATTTTCACTCCTAGTTTCAAACATCTTTTCCAAAATATCGTTGAGATTGTTAGTCAAAACATCAACCATAGTACGTTCAGAACTGTGAAGTTTATTGAATTCTTCCTTCTCAAGCACGTCTTCTGGCCATGCTCTCTTAGCTGCCGCATAAGAGGCATCATATACCTGTTCTGGTGTAAGTTTAACTTTCTTCATGTTATCCTTTCAAAAATTTGCTGGCGGCTTGGGTGCTACCCTAGATACACTGTGGAGTTGCACCACCCGATTTGGTCCAGCCAGTATCGCCGCCAGCACAGTATGGAGTCGCCTCTACGGTCTTTCGACACGAGTTAGGCTTACCATAAACCTGCGCCCGCAGGGATCGAACCTGCCATGTAGTGATTAACAGTCACTCCCGTCCACCCTGTTCGGCTGGGCGCAAAAACTAATATTAGTATACCACAATATTTGTTAGCTGAGAAGCTCTATAAGTTTTTCAACATTTGATTGGGTGAGGCCGACGTATCTATCGGTTTTGACAAGCTTATTCTTCAAAGATCCCATATCGGTTTCGTCATCCACAATCGCAAACGTTTTAACTTTAGGATGCCTTTTTAGCCAACACTCTATCTGGAATCCTCGACGATCATCAGAATTAGGACTCTGTTCTGTGCCGGTAACGCCAATGAGACGGCGAGGGTCTATTCCATTAGATTTGAGAATGTCCTTAAGTTCCTCCAAAGTATGAAGAAGTCGCCATGCACTAGACATGACAATTTTCAAATCAGGAACCTTAGTAAGAAGATATTCCAGATTGATACAGGAGGGTTTATGGAACACGCCACTTCTAGTAGGCGCAGGCCAAAGATTAAGAACGCCGTCGATATCTAAAAACAATACTTTCATACAGGAGATCCCTTGGGTTTATTCAGAATTTCATCATAATCATAGAATTCTGTCAATCTTTTTATACTTTCAACTATTTCTTCGGGCCAACCAGCCACCTCACCAACATAGTAAGAGACGACCACACAGGGAACCATACTGGATGTTGAAAGTAGGGCAATCATTCTAGTTAAAGGTTCATTCTTATGACTTCTATAGTAATCCTGAATGAATTCTTTGTTGGCTGCATATCTGTCTATGTCTAAGATCACAATTTCCAACCGATCTCTTCGAGAGTTTTGATGGCTATGGGCGCCACATTGGCCTTTTTAACTTCTTCCAACATAAGTTCTGCTACCCTCTTGATTTCTGGCTGAGCATGGGAAGAATTGCGCTGAAACTGATAGTTAGCAAAAGAGCGAAGATTCATGATAGTTGTACGTTCAATCATGCCTGCTAATGGCAATACTCCTCTAAGCACTTCGCGAGCACGCTTGAATTCTGCATTGGTGATATTTCCTACACTTTGCCATTTCTTTAAATATTCTATACGTTTTTGATACCAATCATTTGCCTGTTGACATATTTTATCAAATCCGTCTTTGACTGACTGTCCATAACCTAACCCTTCATCACCATCGGGATCAAAGGCATTGTCTAAAATGGTAATCACATCACTCGGTATGGAAAACCAATCATCTGGCATTGTTCTGTAACGTCCGGAAAGGCCATTGTGTGAGGCTATGCGATGAGTCATGTGCTGACGATCTGTGTAGATAGGCATTCTGATCCAAAAGCGAAATATGACCGATTCTATAGGGGTTCCATGGCCATCTTTGATTAGTCTTGGGACAATCTCTGCTACCTTAGCCGCATCGTCGTACTTGTCTTCTCTACGATCCTTATCGTAAGTGGAAGTCCATGCGGCGTTTGCAATGGAGGCATCTGAGCCCATCGATTCTTGTAGTTCTACCAAAATTTTGCTCATTTATCCTCACTTGCCGGGGAAACTTTCGTACAGCCTAATAACTACCAGTACAAAAGCTATAAACCATATTGTCAAGGTAAAATATGTATAATTTCTATTACGATTCATCATCATTGCCATTGACAGGAAATTCCTTGTCCAAAATCTTATCAGAGACCTCAAGATAATGCTCCAAATCCTTGCTTTTTGCATCAGCCGTGTTAATCAACTCGCCCAATGCCCTAAAAGCTTCTTTATCGGTCATCTTACCTTTATTCCAATCTGTACAAACAACACACATAGTTACCCCTAATGGAAGTCGGTATTCGAATCATCATTCAAATAGTCTTCTGAGATCAACTTCAAAGCCTTTTTGCTAGAATTCTCGCCATATCCCGTTCTAGCCTTTATAACTACCCCTTCTCGAACCTTCTGTTTCGCATTGTAAATGCTAGGTCCCATAGAAAGTTGCTTGGCTAACTCTGCATTGAATATACCACGATAAAGGACTGGAACAAAGTCAAATCCACGTTCTTTTGCAAATGCTTCGGCTTGTTCCGGATCAAGAAACTCTTGAGAACCATCTTCCCTTTCTACCTTAACGTCAAACAGAACAAAATGGTGCTCAGTATGGCCATAATCATAATTTCCTTGAATTCCAGGTCCAATAAGTTCTCCATAAATCGTTTCGCCAGGTTTGAGCCTATTGAATGCATCGACCTTCTTCAGGACTTCTCCGTAAACATCTCCTTCATAGAAGCCAGTGTAATTCTTGCGTTCCTGGAGTTGAACGTTATTACTTCCGTAACAATACTCGTACTTAGGCAACTTACCAAAGAATCGTAGAACCTTCTTCCAGAAGGTATTTGCGGCAGTCTTCGCATATGAGGCTCGACAGTTGCTTCCGTGTAATTTTTCTTGTAGAATAACTTCTTGATTTTCAAAGTAATTTGGGTACCATTTTGCATTGTCTATCCCTCCATAACGGTGGAACCTCCCGTTTTCTAAGGGTTTATTTCTTGGCTTTTGCATTCTGGTTCCGGTACCAACTCTTTGTGGTGGTTCGTATTTGGTAATACCGAGTATGGCGGCCAAATCCTGTTCCAAAGTGAGATATTCGGGATTAACCTTAGAAGATACGTCTTTAAGATCCACAACCATACCTTGAGATGCGCATTTTCTTATTTTAATTTGACGCACACGATTATTCTTGATAGTGATCTTGCTTCCCTCTGGAAACAAAATAGCAGACAGCCAGTCGGGCAATAGCGAGTCGATAGGGATGTAAATAATTGAATCTCCAACTTTATATTTATCACGTTGGGTGATAACTTGAAAACCATACACGGTACAAATATCTAGCCTATCAGCGTTGGGGTGGTTTTGAACGTTCAAAATTTTCGTAAATGGAACTTTGTAAATGCTTCCATCGGCCTGTATGGTCTGTTCAGCGATGGCCACTTCCCATTTTGGTTTGAATTCAAACATTGCTTATCTCCAATCGTTTGTTTCGCTTCGTAAGGTGGTATCCCTGACAGCTTGGACACGGATAAAAGTATAGATCAAGCCCACGCTTCATCTTTATATCTATAACCAATTTTTCGACAAAAGTCAAGGTTCCATATCGCTTCTTGCCGAGACAGCTACGAACCCATGTTTCTTCTTTGGTCATTAGAAGTTACCCTTTCTAAATCACACAAAACCCTGATTCTTATACCTATACCCATTTGCTATTTTTGTGATAAAAACTCTATCTAACCCAAACTTTTCTCCTATCTCTTTATGAGTTAAAGAAGATTGCTTCAATAGCTTTCGTATTTTAATCAAAGTATCCACATCTATAGATGCTCTACTGTTTTTAATCCCTATATCGTCTGTGCCGTGCTCTTTTTTTCTGTCATGATTTTCGCCCATACTTTCCCAGGCTAAATTTTCCGGTTTATTATTTCTCCAATTCCCATCCAAATGAGAAACCGTCACCGCTTCGTAAGGTGGCTGACCATGATAAGCGATGCAAATCAGCCTATGGACCCTTTGCCAGCAACTATTCTTCATATTTTTAACTCTCAAATGTACAATAAAATATCTACCGTTTGATTATATATGTCCCTTAAGTTTCCTATAAGGTTGAGTCTTTAAACGATTAGAGTAGATATTGCCATCGTCTCCAGCAAAATATCCCTCAAAATCTGGGATGGGCAATAGTATCATTAAAAATCCCCCTTATCGCACTGAAGACAAACATAACCTCTTGAACGCCAGAGATCCACAACCTGTTGCCTGTCATCGATCATAAAATAGGGAACGTATCTAGGAAGTATTTCGAAATCCAAAATTATCTCCTTGGTTACGCTGTCTTTGCGACTATCGTTCCTAGGTCTCATGAACAAATTGTCATATTTAACATATCCATCTAGCCAAATCTCGGTGATATTTTTATAGTTATCTGGTCTGCCAGAACAAAATACGATAGAATATTGTTTGCTTAAAAGGTTAACTAAAGAAACGCACCACCCATTAGGTTTATCCTCGTGCATTGTACTAAAGAATCCATTCCAGTCCTTTTTAAATTTCTCACCTTCTACTAGAGGTTTATCAGGACGAACGAATCGACGCCTATGTTCTATATTAGCTATCGTGCCGTCAATATCAACGATCACAGCCAAGGGCTTCAAACCTTCTGGCCAAATACGAGTTACTTTTGTGGCCTCATCATCCGTAACGCGCTCATATTTAGAGAAAAACATATTGATGGCGGAATGTGCAGCCTTCTCTTCTTTGATAGTTTCATGGCCTACGCGAGCAAGGCAACGTTGCAAACAAACCTCACGAGGCTGGTGCAGCACGACAATTTCAGTCTCATAGCTGTGCTTCTTAGCCAAATCCAAATAACGAGAGCGCTGCTGTTTGGTAAACCCCAACCTATCTACGATCACGTTTTCGCCAGCAAGAATGGCTGCCTCGAAAAATTCCAAATGCTGTCGTCCTTGCGAGTCTTGATTGATATAGGTAAACCCTTCAGCAACATATTGCTTAGAAAAGGTAGACTTTCCGCTTCCGGGCGGGCCAACCATCACGATGAGATTACTCATTTTCTGGCTCCCATTCATATGTATCTGCAAACCAATCAGGGCCAAAAATAGGATTCTCGTGTCTTTTTCTGTATGCTGGAGGTTGCATTCCTGCATCTTCCAGCCTTTTCAAAATATAATTCGCATCCTCAAGTTCGTTGATGGCTTCCCAAATTATATTTAGCGCTTGTGAACGTTTCATTTACTCTCCCTTACAATACTAGAATAAATGTCGTAGATAAAATTGTCAACCCATTCCTGGTCCGGCGCCTCTCTAAGCTGAGATGTTTCGTGAGCTTCGGTCAATTTTACAAGACCTTCTTCAATTATTTCAGCCACTTCTTCATAAGGCATCTGTTCGGTCTTAATTTTAACCAAAAGTTCTCTGTCTGGGCGAGGAAAGGTAATATAACCTTTTATTAGAAGTTCCATAGCCTCGCTATTTACTCTTACAGCATGGCTCAATGCTTTCCAATCTTTTCCGCCTGAGAGATGTGCTTTTTGAGCACGACCACCATATTCTGCCAATATTTTAGAATACATTCCCAATGCCACCTTAACCGTAGCGTTGAATGGGCACTTTCTGCCATTAACATGGAGGTGTGGCATCAATGTAGCCTTGTCCCCATTTGGGATCTGTAGGATTTCTACGAGGGCAGTCTTTTCCAGAGAGATAAGTTCTTGACATTCTTTAACCAAAGCATCTATTTTGTCTGTATGGAGGTTCAGCTTGTCATATAAGGGTAAAGGCTCCAACATAGCCACAACGCGCTTAAGAGCGTCCATTCTGGAGCCTTTGATGCCATAACGAGCCGCCTGTTGTTTCGCATAACCATAAAAAGCATTAACATTGCGAGTTAAAAGTTTATCTTTATTGTCATAAATTTGAGAGCAAATAGGATGGGGGATTCCGGTTATAACAGCATTAAATTCAGGAGCAAATAAAATATCCAACGCAACGGTTTGTCCCTCGGTTAGGAGAGCCAAATATCGATCTAAACTGAAAAATTCTCTATCAACATCGTCTTTAGTGTTGCGCTCGCATTCTTGTTTTTTTCTAGAAGTAGAGATAGTTTCTTTATAGGAACCAAGGATAATTTCTCTGGCCGTAGGAAGATAAATACCCTTAAAATCCAAATCGGATTCGGGAGTATTAGTACCATAAAGCCAAGACCCAAACTTTATCTCGATGATTTTATTCATTTTGATAAAAATGCCATAACAATACAGGCACCTTGAATGATAAGCCCAAAGACTAAAAATGCTAAAAATATATTATTAGTACGAATATCTCGCTTGTTTTGTTCAATCATTTCTTTGTAGGACTTCACATTAAGTCGCTTTCTCTGGGGTAGATCCCATAGTATGAGAGGCGTTCTCTTGATAAAGATGGATAGTATCCCTAACTTCCTTTACCAACTTACCATCATCGTTTACTAGAGCACCGTGCTCAATTGCCTCATGTAGATATTCTTCGCCAAGTGTCCACCACACCAGCTTCTTTGAAAACTCTTGCTCTTCCGAACAGGTTTCGTAACATGCAGCGGCACGGCCCAACCATTTATAGGTGGTCTCGGTTTGAATCTGAGCATAGGTCTTAGATGTCAATTCCTGCAATGCCTCTTCAAGGTTAATCATTTTCCTGCTCCCACACATGCTTAGTTTGGAACAATACCGGACAGACGTCTTCAACAGGCGGCTTCATTCCTTTACGCTCAAGAAATGTCAACAAAACACCCATTCTTTCTTTTACTTCTTCGAAAAGAAGGGGGTCGTACATTTTTTCATCGGGAAATAGGGCAAGCCAAAACTCAGTCATTTCTTGAACCATCTTACTTTTCTTCATCGTCGCCTTCTTTCATTGCCTCTTGTGCCGCATCATAATTGGTTTTAATCAAGTTCACAAGTTCTGGATTGCGATATTCGAAACTATCCTCGATCTGAAGACAAATAACAGGTTTATTTGGGACCTTTGCAGCCAAGCGCTCTGCTTGGTCTTCGGTCATACAAACAATCTCATCGGCCCAAGCCAAAAGGACTTCATCGACCGGAATAAGAGCAAACGTTTCTTCCAAACCGGCTGCGCGAGTGTTGAAATTGTATGGTTCTTGAGACAAAACTAGGGCTGCGGTTGGCGACCGCAAAAGGCCTGCGCTGCAAACACATAGAACACGCTTATATTTACCCTGAAATTGATTATTGGCATTAGCCAAACGATTCATAAGAAATTTACTCATAATTCACCTCTACGGGCATTATATCTCACATATTCCAGAAACACAAGCCAAAGATTTAGCGCCTTCTGTGTTATCTTCTTGTTCATATCCACTCAGTTTAGTATAGTCAATCTTTGGAAAATCCTTAGTCATCTTATCATATTCTTCTTTTGTAATCTTTTCATATGGTGCCTGATCATAAACGTGATCCTGATAAGGAAGAAAGGAAACCCCGTTAACAATATCCCAATTTTTGTATACCCAATCGCCAACCAATAACCATTCTTCTGGACGCACATAGACGGTAATTGATGCATTGTGTTCACACCAATTCTTTTGGACTTTCTTATACCACTCTAGCTGTTCAATAGCACTAACATCTTCAACAGTTATGGCATGTTTAGGAGCTGCCACAGGAAAAGATGCCACCCAGGTATTGACTCGATCTGCTGACCAACCTTCAGAATCGAATATGGGGCAGGTTGACTTTGCCTGTTTCATAGCAAGCGCCTCTTCCAAGCCACTATCCAGGCACGCTTTGTACGTTACCATCGCCTTAGAATGATCTTGCTTTCTTTGTCCCGTATCTGGGGACAACGGTACGCCCTGTTCTTTGATCATCTTAAGTAATGGATCTACCGCAGCAATTCTATAGCGACGAATATAATACTTAGAGAATCTAGGGTGCAATCCAGATGCAGAATCGACCAGCTGACTAACCGTGCCACTTGGTTTAACGCAAGTTACGGCTGCTGGCATGTTAATTCCCATTATTTCAGAAGCTTTCTTTGCCACTTTTAAGGTTCTAGCTTTGTAAGCCTTCAGTGCCTCTTCTGTACACACATGGGGGGCGTCAAACTGACCAGTAATTGACACGCCGAGCAATCTTTCTTCTTCACAGTTCCTTTTCCATTCAGATCCAAGGTAAGGGAAATATGTAAAACAGGCCTGAATAATGCCCATCCAGACTGCGGTTTCAATTTTATCAAGCATGGTGTCAATATCATCATCTTCACGAGCCACAACTTCTGATAAATTACAAAATTGTCTAGAGCGCAGCTGAATTTCAGCACAAGGATTGGTTCCTGCGATCAGATCGGCCTTTCTACGTTTAGGAGCCATTTTTCTGGCAGCTTCTAGGTTAAAAATACCACGTTCTCCTGAGCCAGAAGCTACTAGAGCCGTCCATTCCTTCATAAATGTGACCATATCAGGTTTTGTATAATAAACTGCTGAGTTATTGGCCATATGTCGTCTTACTGGAAAGTTAGTGTTCTTGGCGTCTCGCATCAAAACATCATTTAAGTCAGAAATAGATATTTCGCTGGACCTCCTGACGCCTCCAACTACTACAATTGAAGCAATTTCACAAAGAATATCATGACATTCCACAGAATTAAGCTGTCTTCCACGGGCTGCATAGAAAACTTGTTTGATAAAAAAGTGCAATTGAGCAAGTGGGCCAGGACCAGAGGATCTGCCACCCATGGTTTTGAGTCTAGCACCCGCAGGACGCACCTTATTGTATCCAATAGTGGGGTCTTGACCCGCGTACAGTGCGTTTACTAGGAATTTAATTGAATCTGCCCAGCCTTCCTTAGAATCTTCCACCTCATACACTTCAGCCGTTTCAGTGATGATGGCGGATACGTGTGGAAGTTTCTCAATATATTGATTTTCCACTGAAAAACCGAATCCAGTGCCGCACATAAGAATGTAAAGGGCTTCTGCAAATACATCTACGTAATCGACAGCGGCAAATGAGCAGTTATAAATGGTGGTATTGTCTTGTTGGGCTGGCGCTCCTGCGGCCCATAAGAATCTCATAGAGGGCATAACAGAGAATTCCAACAAATATTGTTTTATCTTCTTGATAACCTTTGGTGGAATCTTATCACCATGAATCTTGACTATAAAATCTACATATCTGTCTACTGTATTTGGCCAATTTTCTCTTCTGGAAAGGTTTTCTAACCAACGTGAGTAGGTGCGAACATAAACAAATTCAGATGCTGGACTGCGATACATATTTTTCCTTTACTTTTACTTTTCGTTCAAAATTTTTGCTGTCTCTTCTGTAAGTATATCATGATGTTCGTGGACTGTCCCACGCAAACCAAAGAAAACCACGAGAGCCGTGCCGATAGAGGCTACCGAGACGAATTGGGGATTATTTACGTAGAAATGATCGACATAAATGATGATAAGATTGGCCAGAAATAGGGAGATCACGTATAGAAAGCTTGAAAAAATCCCCTTAAGAATAAATCGTTTGTTTAACTTAACTATTTTCTCTTTTTGTTCTTTTGTAAGTTCATCCATTTCGCTTACCTCTCTTTGGTGTTTTTCTAAAGGAATAAGGATCGTCATGTCCTCTTTTTTTGGCCAATTCTTTATCCGAAAGTTTAACCATTGGTCTGTTGGGAACACCCAACACACCAGATATGTAATTCATAAGCTCTTGAAAGGCTGAAATAGGGTCTTTTGCCTTAACAAAGTCATAACTTTTCAACCTAGGATTGAGATTTACCTTAGCGGTTCTATCCATATAACCCTTGATGTCAAATAAAACAAATACAGGCACGTTATGCTTACTAAAAATAGTAAGTAGCGATCTAAAAGCATCTTCTTTAAAAAAATTTACCAACTCATCTGGATTCCTGAGACCGTAATGGGTATGTCTAAAATAGCCACGATCCTCTTTCTTCTCTTTTATGTTAAATTTTAAAAGAAATTTCTTGACATCTTCTACGGAATACAAGTAAAAACATTTCTTGTTGGTACTTTCATCGTTATTTCGTCTATCTTGCTGCACAACCGTAATAAAGGGATATAGTTTGCCACAGAAACCGATTACTCGAAAGGCATAATCATAACCATATAATCGGGTTAAAAAACCACTACCATTTAAACTGGGGAAATCTCCGTCAACTTCTATACTTATCTCTGACTCTTTGCGTTGATAAACAATGGTCTTGTCCACCCCAAAAGCCAGGATGTGATCGTAGAAATCTCGGTATGGGCTTACGATAAGCATTAGTTATTCTCTCTGGCCATTATTTTCATCAAATGAGTTACTAGATCAGAAGGACTCAAATTGCCTTCGTCGCTTTTAATCAAAAATTCTATAAATAAATCAATCGCTTCATCTGGATCATCTGTACCAAACTTTGACATTAAGAACCCAACTTGACTTTTCGTAAGCTTAACTGATTCCATCACCACTATTCAAGAACATATACAGAAATGTCATAGTCCTGAAATACCTCATTCAAAATCTTTTCTATGGTGGGCCAATCCCCACCAGCCAAACCTGCACCAATTTTTGGTGCGGCAACTGTCAAGCCCTTAGACATGGCAAACTCTTTTACCTTTTGCATAGTAGTACGCACTGCATCGTAGTTGACATTAACTGCCGTTCTTGGGAGGTAGGCTTTCTGTGTTGCACAATTGGCAATAATAACATCTTCTTGATACACAAATTGCACATCCCCCAATGCCCAACCTTCATTGATAAACTTGGTAAGATATGCCGACCTAGCCTCAGGATGCAACTTGGCAATTTGACCTGCAATCCCAGAACCAAAACCGCCTGCGCAGTTTACGCCATGAGCTATGATGTTAGCTTTAGAATTAAAGAGATCACCCGTCACATACTTAATCATATGCCACCAACAATCCTATGTGGAAACCCTTCCGTAAATGATGAAGGGCAAAAGATTCTACGCCAACAATTGTCTTTCCGTTCAGTTCTGTACCGAGCAACAATTTCAAATCGTCTCTATTAGTATTACTAGTTAGTTTGGCTATATAGACTCTTCCTCTGCCTTCTATGTCAAAGTATGCGTCTGTGAGTTCATATGTAACCATTTGTAATCCTAAAATAAAACGGGCGATCCTTTCCGAAGGGACCGCCCGCCGAAACCACCAACTGATTTCGCACCAATCGCGCAGGAGGCGCACATGATTAGTGTTTTCTACATCTACCCATCGTTCATCAAGATAAGCATATCTTACTTTGTATTGTTTGGCAAGTTTAATTCCCATTGTTTCCAGAGTGCATTCTTATCTTCTTCTGAAATGCCAGGCACGCAAGACCCACAAGAATTGCACACTAAAGTGGGATTAAATGCGCCTGGACGCCACATATACATCATTGGAGTCACAAATTGGTGTCCACATTGAGCTTGCAATTCCTTAATCTTATCTTGGGCTTGTAAGATTTGCAATTGATAGTCTTGTACAGTTTTGCCCCTCTTAATAAACATTTTTTCGTAATAATCTCTCTTAAATAACTTCATATTACTCCTATTTCAAAAAATTGCTCAAATAATGTACATGACTATGGGATGAAAACACACTCAATAGAGTGGCCAAGATAACAACAGATTTGAACAATTTCCACAACTTATCTGGTTCAGGAATCTCACCCTTCATAATCGTGGCCCCAAACATAAATGTGACCCACATTCCAAAGTGAATAACGAATAGGTGAAACCAATTAAGATAGTAAGCCACTATACTCCCCCGCACTCCCCAGCATAAACATACTCTAGTGTATATTTTATAGTCATATTTTCATGATCAATGACAAAGCATTCTAATCCAAGGTTTTCTAGAGCTTCTTTTACAACCCCATATACTAGCTCTTGTGCAACGTATAAATTAAGATGATCTTCTATTTTTATGGGACGCCCCGGATTTAACATGGCTTCTGATATTGCCCTAAGCGCCATAGCAGTGGAACGGCCCCTCATTCTTTTATTGGCCTCATATTCGGGCAATCCTTCTTTTATAGCTCGCCTTAGTTGAACAGCCCTGTAGTCTTTGAAATGTTTCAATCCTATCTTCACGCCTTGCCACTCACAACGACATCGCTAACATTCTTTGGAGCAGGCTTATTCTTTAGAATAGTCTGCAGTACACTCTCTACTCGCCCGCGAAGGTCATTGGTATAATGTGCGTAATGAAAAGAAAGCAAACTAACTCGTCCCTTTTCATTAAGGAATTCTGCCGTAATATCCATTCCGGTAAATTCCTCTTTTTCGCCAGCCGCCTGATCAAAAGTCTTTGTTCCTGTGATTTTTCCAAGTGTCATAAAATCCTCCTACCAAAGCATCATAGCAGTAACCAGAGTAGCAAACAACAAAATTCCAATATATTTCTTAGTAAACCCTACGGCCAATGCTAATGTGCGGTATAACGTATAAATGGCATTATGAAAATATCTTACGATATATACAATCTCCAAAAGCCGTTCCTCAACAAACAAACGGGTACGATGTTTTCTTCGAAATTCTTCCATCTGTGTTGGTATTAATCCGTAACCCATTTTACCTTTCGTAACTATCGTGACACCATTGTTTAGCATCGCTATAGTATGTATAGCTAATTTTACTATCAGAAAATAAAGCTGATACCATGGCCTTACATCCTTCTGCTCTTAAGGCATTCTCATTACATTCCTTGCATTCTTCCCATGATTGAAAACTGCCACGAATATTGTAACCCGCAACGGCAAGAAACATAATCAGGAGAACGATTCCTATCACACCCCGTTTAGACATATTATTCCACAAATCCTTTCAAGAGAAAATTGATAAACTTTGGGGACGTAGCTACTTGCCAGTTCTTATCCCCTTTTTTATGAGTACCAACTTCCATTTGAATCAGGCGTCCATTTTTATTGAACGTGAAGACGACTATAGCTTTAACGGACTTCTTTCTCTTAACAGCAGGAGTTTCGAAACCAAAGGCGATGGTGGTATCGCCCCGATCATTTGGGGTGTAATCATCAGAAACATCAATGTTTTCATAGATGTCTTGATCATTGAAAAGTTTGTCTAGCAATTCCCTATGAGTCATAGCTATCCCTTAAAATGGCTGCCAGTATCGGGTTGGTAATGCCCGGCCACTTAAGTGGCACTCTACCAGCTGAGCTACTGGCAACCATACTTAGTATGGCATGGAAATGATTAATTGTCTACTTATTTCTAGGGACAGAATTATCGGTTTTGGTTTTTGTCTTGTGGCAGGTGGTGCAGATGGCGCGGTGATTTGAAAGTCCAAGAGATTGGCCACCATGTCTTATAGCAAGTATATGATCTACTTCTGGTTTTTTATCGAGTGGAACCCTAGCTTTGAGTCTTTTAAAGTAATACCAAGGAAGATGTTCAAATTTGATACCATTAGCCAGGGAAGTAAGAAACGGAGCGTAATCGTATAGGCATATAGCACATTTCCACTCTTGTCTTTCCAAAAGAAACCTTAAGGCATCTTCTTTTTGTGGATTAGCCCAGGCCATAGCCGATTGCGAACAGTTATCAGAACAATACTTTTGATTACCATGATTTAGTCTTACTTCTGTACACCAAGAACAAAACCGTACCGAGCGTTGGTCTGGCAATTCTACCCTAACTGCCCTTAAATGGGATAGATTTATACGGCGTTCTTTATGATTTTTGGTAAGCTCTTCAACTATGGGATTTTTTGAGGGCTTGAACATACCCTAATATATCACATTTTATGATTTTTTGCTATCTTGATATTCTACGATTCTTCTAGAGTGAGCTAGGAATTCTTCTACGGTTTTGTTCATTTTCGCTTGGTTGCATGGCCAACAACAGGCGACACAATTGGATGTGGTGTATCCTAAACTGTTGTCTACTCTGTCGATACCGTTTGCTAATACCCAGGATCTTTCTATAGATTTTGAAGAATATACCCTTTTGTGTCCAGATAGATAATGATTGAATGGTTTGGGGGAAATGCCACAATAATAACAATTCTGGGAAGCTATAGTTTTATATTCTTCAATTGTTATCTTGAATGGTAAATTTCTTTGCCTAGCACCACGCCTACTGGTTCCAAATAACTCTGTCCAGGTAGCAACGCCAGGAGGTTTTATATTAGCACTAACCGTAGCCTCTTTAGCATAACATCCGCAAGAGGTGGTGGCACCTATACGTAGAGCGTCTCCTCTTATTTCCTTTTCTTTACCACATTCGCATTTGCAATTAAAAAAGCCACCTCTGTCGGTTCGCTTTGAACTTTTACCTATAACAACAAGTCTTCCGTATGTTTTGCCAATTTCGACAGGAGTAAATTTTTCTAATCGCAAACTGTGACGTTTATTTATGACTGCACTTTTGGTTTTACCAATATTTACCGACAGTTCATCAGCAGTCATGTTTTTATAATTTTTCTTTAAAAAATCTATATCTTTTTCAGACCAACATGCGTATTGACCTTTTTTGGTTAAATTTTTCACAGATTTCACCCCATATGGCTATATATGATGAATTATATCAGATCTTTGCTAGGGATATGGGTAGGGTGCTGTTGAAGGTGGATTCCAGCTGATTCTTAGACGCCAGGGGTTGTGAACACGAACAGGAAGGCCCCCTGTAGCCCACCATTGGAACCAAAATTCTCCAAATAGACTCGCTGGGCTCATGGGCGATACGTTAGGGTTAGGTAAGTCCAAGAAAAAGACAGAATAGTTCAGTCCTTCAAAATAAGTCTGAAGATTCACTATGTTACAACCTAGATTAGTGGTCAGAACCACGAAATACTTACCCTGAGCGGTCGCCTGAGCTATAGCTATAGCAGCATCAGAGATAAAATTAGTATCAGCAGCCGTCTGAATAGTATTCAGGGCTGACTGAGAGTTAGCAAGGGCCGTAGCGGCATTAGGTGGAGTCATACCTATAAGATTGCTTACAGTTTGGACATTCTCAATTTTGAAGCAATTTCATCTACATGCCTATCGATTCTCTTCATATCGTCCCTAAGTTTACGAAACTCTTCAAGAATTTGCTGTAATAGGAACGCTTCTGTAGTAAGTAGGATTACGCTAGAATCGGTAGTAATCGTAGGGGGCTGGGGTTGCGGTGGCGTATAGGGTACGTATGGAATGTAAGGCAATGGTTGATGGGGAGGATAGGGAGTGTAGCCTCCACCGCCATGAAGAAAACAGAAAGAACACGGTCCAATATGACTACAGACTCCCGCACATGCGCAACACATAATTACCCTCTTTAGGTAACTATATCATAGGACTATTTATCGCAAGGATGGTCCTCTTTATTATTTATCAATTTGATTATTTTCATTTATTTAACTTGTCAAGCTTGGCTTTGAATATTTTTGTTTGTTTAGCAACAAAATCAAATGCACCAACTATGTTAACTGGAGAAAGTGCTGGTCTAGGATCTGAGGCTTCCATAAGAACGATGTAGCGCTCAAAAGCTTCTGTAAGCTTCTGTATTTTATCGTCCTTTTTTACGATTTCATCCTCTAACCATTCGATACGGTTATTATAGTAACTTTCTGGCTCATCTCCGAAGTTCATTTCTTTCTCCTATTCAAGGTTGTTTTTGATGTTTACAAATTGAACACGAAGGCCCACGGGCCATAATGGGATTGTTGTAGCAGTAACTTGGACATGGTATGTTTGCGGCTATGGTTCCAACAATTACTATTAAGGTTATATATCCCAATACTATCAGTATGCGTAAAAATGTTCTCATCTATTCCTTCGGTAATGTTTTAAGATCTGGGTGTGAAATTCTCAATTGAACTAAGTCGGTATTAGGAATATCATTTACTTCGCACCAACAATTCCAAGCAGTATTGTCTGCCGCTACAACCTGGGTGATAATTGATTTAGCGGGATCTAACTGAATTAATTGATCTATAAGCATCTGTACAGTCATTAGTTCTCCTTGGTTCCAAAATAATTCTGCCGCTTCTTCTGCAGATATATGGCCACTCATTTCTTTCTTCCATTCAACGTTACAACACCATCTTTGGCAATACTTATAGCGCCGCAGTCACAAGTGGGTTCGCCCCAATGGCCGGTACTGGAATTGCAACGGACCAATGCTTCGCTAGCAATTTTGGCTCCCTGTATGGGAAACCATTGCTTCATACCGGTTGATTGGCTTTCTACATAGTGTTTTTCGGATGCAATTTGCATAAGAGCCGACCTAAACCTTGCTAATTCATCAAAATGAAGTCGTTCTCGTTTCAAGAGTAACAAAGCGTTTTCTTGATTTTCTTCCTGGAGATAGGTAATCTTGTTATGTTGTTCGATTAATTGTTTCCCGTACAACTCGCATTTATCGTAAATATAATTTACAGTATTTCCACGATGTTCTGCGCAACCGATCTCTCCAGCTTTCTGTTCCAGATTAAATTGAAGACTCTCCACTTCGTCTTGTAATTCCCGGATCTCAATATCGCGAGCGTCTACCTTGTCTTTATTTGCTTGCAAATAGACTTCTGTAGTGCTAAGCTTCTCTTTCAGAGCAGCATGTTCTCTCGCTAATTTATAGTAATCATTGCCCATTCCTTTACGACATAGCTTGCAATAGTAATTATCATATTCAGCGTTATATTCTGGTTGATGTAGTAAACTTCCCGGCTCACAATAGTCATAGGGTGCTTCAGCTAACATTTCGGCAAGACGTTCGTTAGCCTTCTTTGCCCAGAAATCTCCGCAGCACCAATCTGCCCCAACTCCGTGGGGACAATCTTTATCGCTTGGCTTTTCACAGAAGTCTACGGGCATGAATTTTTTCATTTCTTGTCCCATCCCTCATTGAGAACTACTATTCGACCATTCCGACCTCGATATTCGCAAACCATTCCCTCGCCCCAACTCTGGCATTCTTCATCGTAGGAGACCATAGGACATTCTGCTAACATTTCTTGTAGGCGGGCATTGGCTCTGGCCGCTGCGTTCTCATACCGTTCCGCTGGCTCATTCCACACTTCTAATCCGCAACCGTGAAAATCTTCAGGTTTAAATTCAAATTTACTCATCTTTGCCTCCAAAAGTACAAGAGTTCAATTGATGTAAATTAGGCAAAATCAACATCTGGTCTTCGTAGATTATGGCTCCAGAAAAGCTATCGATACAGCAATGCTCATTATATTTTTTTACCGACACTCTTTCCTCTCTAACATACCCATCTATAAATTGAAGTCCATTTCTATTAAAATGAATACTAAACCAATCTATGGCATGTATAGCGTCTATTTTTCTGCATTTACCAACAGTTTCCGCTATGTATAGCTTTTCAGGGCTATTATTGTAAATCATCATTACTACGACAAACATCATTACTGTTTTCATTCTTCCTCCAGCCTAACAACTGCGATAACTTCAGGTTTCATCCCTTCTGGGACTTCTGTAATTATACTACCATTTTCATCCAATAGATAGGAGTGCCATTCATCAGAGTGTCCACAACCACAAGTTGGTCTGCCAGGAACTCTGAGCCAATATTTAGCATCAGGCACTAAAGTGACGGTACAACTATAAAGACTAGCCCTACCACCTCTGATTAAACATTTGGTTGAATAGGCAAGTTTTGGAAGATGGGTAGCCTTAAACTTAGGGAAAAGGCTTAGGATACTATTATCGAAAAAATTCATTATTCTGCCTCGTATAGGTATGCTTCATCAGAAGAAATGACCGGAATAGTTCTAAGAGATATAGCTTTAGCAACTTTTTCGAATTTTTTCTTATCTAGGGTTGCGACATCTTTTTGATCCTCATCTCGGAGCCAATATTGTCTCCCGCAGCCGTCATGATAATTCTTACTCAAAATGTGATGATTGGATTCTTTTAGCAGTTTTACTATCTCTTGTGTGGTCATTCTTCTGACTCCTTCCTGATAATCTTCTTAGATTCGAGGCGCTCTAGCCTATGGGTCTTCTTCTTAGTTTCCTTGCCAGGAATTCCACCCGTCTTATTACCAGGACGCCTAGACCAATATTCGTAACCGGGGCCTTTCTTACCTTTATTGCTTCGGCTCATTTTATTTTCCTTATCGACATTTTGTCCAAACCATACCATTGGGAAGTGTAGCCCATTCGGCAGAATCAAATAAATCACACAATATTTCATGTACCTCTTCAGCAGACAATGACATATATTCAGTTAGGTCTACGTTGTGTAACTCTTCCTCTTCTTCTTCCCTATAAAGCTTCCAATAAAGATCGTACTCATCTTTTGGAAGAAGGGCGCGTTCTTTCTCGGACAGCTTACCGTATTTTTCTTCGAATTTACTCATAAAATCCTTTAATATCAATGGGTCGGGGCTTGATTCCGACTCCTGGTTTTCTATTCGCATACCAACCATTGCTGATTGGACCTAGCACCAGGGCTAGACCGCGTGTCCTTCCACGCCGCTACTGACTTTTTGAGAATACCACGAACTGTTCACCGTAGCAAGGTATTATACCCGTCCAGGTATACTTTGGAGCGTATAGATCAGTTTTATACTCTATCGGGTATATCTCCTAATTATCTCCTAATGACTATACGGTACTCACTGTGGTTATCTGGGGCTACTCAATAGGTGTATGGGGCAAGCGGCTAGTGATAGGGCAATTAGAGGGGTATATGGGGCTAATAAGAGCATATTGGTAGCACCGTAGATACCGATGTTTATAAACATTAAGGTAGGTTCCGAAAAAAAGCCGGAACCCCTGTAATAAGACTTAAGTATATGAAATTATTATGGAAAAAATTTTCGATAGGTTGGCCTACTAATTTTAGGAAAAAATTTTGGAAATATTTGCACCTCCTAGTTCCCAGGGTTTACCTGACCATACCCCAATAGACCCCGATACCCCGGAATTATAGAACGAATTCAACTAGTTACGTATGTACTGCAAGATTGATGCCTATACACCTGCCTGTCATTGGATTGACACCTATACAGTTCAGGCCGAAAGACGTAGCTATATCACGTAGTTAGGTCGATTGGCAAAACGCGTGCCTATACGCGTGCGCGGTTTGTATGCATGGGGTCAAGGCGCGGCTATATAATGAGGGGAGACGTTGCAAGCTAGATTGACGCGCTAGCAACGCATTGCGTATTAACCGCGTCGTTAACCTGCTAGGTCTCCCTGCAACGTCGCAACGCTCTATAGACGCAACGCAGACCGCTTAACAGGCGCTCTACATAGTGGCGGTCTCCCTGCAACGTCAACCGGCAACGTCGCAACGCTCTATAGAGACGCTAGGCGCGGTCTAGTATAGCAACGTCTCAAAACCGAATATTGAATCATATCAAGGAGTTAGACGCACGAATACCGTTGCGGCTATGCAACGGTTGCAAAACACATAGCGTCGTTTGAGTGACGCGGGATAACCCGTGTTCAAGGCTTAAGAGACCTAGCAGGCTTAAGCCAAACTTTGAAACAAAGCTAATGAATTCAGCTACTTAACCTATTCACGCTATGTTACGTCGCATTCTAGGCACGCAACGGTTAACGCAGTCTATAGAGACCGCACTATACGGTATTAAGATTGCATAGCGTTCAACCTGCTAGGCTTAACCGTATAACCTTTGCAAAGCGTCTATAACCTTAACATAGTGCCTAGTGCGTGCCTGAATACAAAGCCAAAGGAATATAACGCCTATAACCTATACAAACATGTTAACGCAGGGAGAATGCAGACACGCCTAGATAACGTGGCATACCGCTTGCAATATAGTCTAGTAACAAACAAATAACCCAAAGGGAGAATACAAATGAATACGCTTATTAAGGTTATCAATACTATTAACCCGCAAACGGTTAAGGCGAATCAGAATAACCCGTTCACTACTACTATGCCTAGCCTTGAACATGTTACTGAACGATATGCGTTCATTTCGACTGCGCAATTCATTCAGGACGTTCAAAGCTTCGGTTATACACTAGACCGCACTAGCGCGCCTAGGCGCGGTCTCGGAATGCATTCTATGACATTCAGCCACGCTGATATGCCAAAGATTGACGGTCTCGAAATGAGGTTTCTAGCGACAAACTCCCATAACGGCACTAGCGCGTTCCGTCTCTATATTCAGATATTAGTGCAGGTCTGTTCAAACGGTCTCGTTGCGTGGCAAAGTAAAGAGAATGCAAAGGTTATTCACCGTGGCTATGCACTAGACAAAGTTCAGGACGCGTTAACCCTAGTGCGGTCTCAATTTGATTCAACCCTGCAAACGGTTGAACAGATGAAGCAACGCGACGTATCCCCTGAATCAGGTGCGGAATTCCTTAAGCAAGCGGTTGAATTAAGAGACGCTAGACCGTTTGCCGTTATAGACCTGCAACGCGTTCAGCATAGAGAACAGACCGAGAATAACGCGTGGAATGTGTTCAACCGTGTTCAAGAATCTGTTATCCGTGGCGGTTATCGGACGGTTGAACAGGCACAATATGATATGCCACGTCAAGGCATCGTCAAGGGTCAAAACATTCCAGGACGCAAAGCCCGTGAATTAACTGCAATTAGAGACAAAGTGAACGTCAATACAAAGCTTTGGCAGATTGCAGTCGAGACGTTGCTTAAGGCTTAACAGGAATATGCCGGGGATAACATAGTGTTATCCCCGGTTAACCCTTTGTTATAGAGGTTATGTTATGGGATATACTCACTATTTCGCATTCTCAAAGCCAAAGGGAGTTAAGGCAAAGGATATAGAGCGACGTTATCGGTCTGCAATTAAGGAATGTGCTATAATTGCATTATTCTGGAATGAATATTGCAAACATTCGGGAGACGACGAATCTAGGTTATCCGGTTATACTGCGCATACAAAACCCGGTGAATACGGCGGTATTGAATTGAACGGCAAAGGGGATAACGCGCACGAATCATTCAACCTGCGTGAACACTTTGCCGAGAATGAAGCTTCATTCTGCAAAACCGCACGCAAACCCTATGATGCCGTTATCGTTGCATGTTTGGCTTTGCTTAAGTATAGACTGGGAGACGCTATAACCGTGTCTAGTGACGGCAAAGCTATAGACTGGGAATACGGCACTAAGCTTGCATGTTCAGCTTTGCGGTTGAACATTCCAAACCCCTTGCAAGGCAAAGTTAAGCAAGCTGCATAGTTTGGCATACACATTGCATCTTAATAAGCAACGCTAGGGATATGTTTGGCATAGGGCTGAACATATCCCATGCGTGTTATATAGAGGTTATTATGCGAAACCCCAAAGTGTTTGAACATATTGAACTATTAAGGCGCTTTGATTCACTAGACGCAACGCAAAGGGAGACCTTGCAAAGTGAATTAAGCGGGTTAACCCTGTTAACCCCTGCCAAAGCGAATGCAAAGACTGCAAAGAATGAAGGCAAAGGTTATCTAAGCTTCATTCTGCACCTAGCGCCTGCTAGCGTGTCGGGTTATAATATGTGTCCTGCAGCGTCGCTCGGTTGCAAGGCCGCGTGTTTGAATACCGCAGGACGTGGCAGATTCAGCGACACGCAAAACGCACGCATTCGCAAAACGCTATACTATGTTAAGCTTAACGGTCTGTTCTTAACGCGGCTATGGAGTGAACTAAGCAAGCTGCAAGCAAAGGCCGCTAGACTGGGGTTAACTCCCGTCGTTCGTCTTAACGGCACTAGTGACATTGCATGGGAGAATAAGCGGGTTAACGGTCTGAATGTGTTTGAGACGTTCAAAGGCATAACATTCTATGATTATACAAAGTTAACATTCCGCCTAGCGTCTCTTAAGGCGCTTGCTTTGCCAAACTATTCCTTAACATTCTCGGCAAGCGAATCAAACGATGCAGATTGCAAGCTTGCTTTGTCGCTAGGTTATAACGTCGCTATGGTATTCAACTATATTCCCGAATCATATCAAGGCATAACGGTTATTAACGGGGATAACGACGACTTAAGGTTTACTGATAACAAAGGGGTTATAGTTGGTCTCAAAGCCAAAGGCAAAGCAAAACAGGACAAAACAGGCTTTGTCCGCATTCTTAAGGCTATGCCAAAGCTTGCAAAGGCCGCATAGCTTAACGGTCTAGAGGTTATCCTGCATAGTGCGGGTTAACCCCTTTGCCACGCAGGGAGTTAACATGCAACGCTATAACGACGGTCTCTATATTGTTCAACTAGAATGAATTCAAACGATCTAGGCAAAGCCACGGTTATCATTCAAAGGTTAAGGCATATCCGAGACCTAGCCTTGACACGTTATCAGGCGCTAGGCACGCAGTCTAGCCTTGCTAGGTTTGAACGCCTAGACGTTATATTCCGGGATAACGATGCAGAACACGCGACGCTATGCCGCTAGGCGCGGTCTAGGCGCGTTGCTAGCGTCAAGGCTAGGCTTTGGCCTAGGGTTATCGGGAGACCTAGCAGGGAGACCTAGCAGACCGCAACGCAGGGAGACCTAGCAGGGAGACCGCGCTAGGCTAGACGTTGCTATAGTGGCATAGCTTGCATATTGCAAGGTCTATGCCGGAATGTTTGGCACGCATTGCAATTGCAATTAGTATGCCATAGAATGCATGCATATTCCATGCCACCCAAAACGCTATGCCGGAAATCCGGCAGCGAGAAGGGTGCCGAAATTTGGGCAGTTAGGTATGACGGAAAACCGGCACTACTTGCAGACTGGACAGTAACGCGAACGACCGAATACGCATATGCAGGCTTCGGGCTCTGGCTTGTAACCGTGGGCTGGCGCGGACCAATCGATAGATTTTACAGTAGATTCGACCATCCAGCCAGAACAGTTTAAGCCTAACCGAGTACAATTATGTACATCTTGCTGTGTTAGCAGAGCAGGATATCCTATTAAATATGGAGTTTTATGCTTGCTTATCATTCCACCACGCCAAACTTCTTCGGCATTTGATATCTCTCCCGCTGTTGGTGGCTTATCATTATCACCATAATAGACGGTGATGAATGCTGACGAATATCTAATTACCCAAGCTAGGTACTGTTGTTTCATAATGATGAGTATGCCAAAACAAAACGGTACAGTCAAGGGGGTAGTCAATTTTTCGCTTTAGGGGAGGGGATAGTGAAAAGTGTTTTTTCGATGCTCAATACCCAGAAGTGTTTTCTTGATAGGTACCCCCAGTGTCGAAAAGTGAAAACTTGATTGTTTATTATACAGAAGTGTTTTCTTGATTGGTTACATAGTTATGGGGGGAGTTGTAGAATAGCGATAGCCAATAGTTATACACAAAAGTGAATTTACGATTGGTTATGTGAGCACAAACTATTGGCAAGCCGATTGCAGTATAGATTAGTATGTTTACCAAGCCTATATCATTCTGGGACAATCCATCGAAAGACGTGGTTAAGTGTCTAAACATGGCGCGGGCATATTATAAGTCTAATACGAATTATGTTAACGAATTAGTCCAGAATGCCTCTAGTGTGTGTCCGCCTAGCGACCTATTGCGTCCTGAGGTTTGGCAAGGCTCTCATTGGACTTGGTACCTTAACGTTATAGTGATGAAAGGATAGGTATGGAATACAAGGTTAAACAATACCTAGAAAGCAACCCGCTAAATGCCGACAACGCAGAAGACCTATCTACGTGGGCAGCCGAAGAGTTTGATTTGACAGATGCCATCTAACGATTGTATATGCATTGGTCCACCAATGCGATGCTGTCCAACACATGGAAAGGAATAGTTATGCGTTATGGTTATATTGTTCTAGTGTTCTTGACGGCATTGGCTTTGTGCATTCCATTTTAACTGAGAGGATAGTATGTCAAAACAACAATTAACTGCTAATTTACTCTCTGAATTTATTGACCAAACTCGTCGATTGCGACAGTATATGTCTGCTTATCGATTGGAAAAGGGCAGCCACGAGGAAACGCATTATGGACGCGCAGTAGTCAAATTACAAGAGGCACAACGAGAACTAGAAGAAATTATTGAGCATAACCCTATGTATGAGAACTAAACACTTTTTGAAAGTTATACACAATTTCACAATTAGCTAGGCACAAAACTCTTGGCAACCAAATTGCAATGTAGTTTAGTATGAGTAACACACAGTTCGAATACATGGGTTTTAAGTATACACCTTGGGATGATTATGATTACGCGGATAGTAATATCAAGCGCTGGCACCTTGTTATTGTGCCAGATGGGACGTGTTTACAAGCACCGTTTAGCCCATACTTTCTTATCGAAACTAAGATGGAGGAAGCCAAATGAAATTGACTAAAAAAGAAAAATCGGCAGTTGTCAGAGCTATAAGCAAAATTTATGCCAACGAAGAGTGTTTCACCCCTTATTCTTACTCTTGCTCAGCCCTGAAAAAAGAGGGGAGCAACGAGCTAGCAACGAAATATCGTCAGTTTTATCAACAATATAATTATTTGTTTTATTTTGAAGATAAAACCTATCTGGACGGAATGAGTGAGTACAATAAGGACAGAGAAGAACACAAAGGTATTAGAATTATGTTGCTCTCTCTATTCCTCGAAACAGAAGGAGAAATTTAATGAAACTCTCTACTTATCAAACGTGGCGGCTAATGTCTCAAACACGCAAGGCACGTAACCCAGAGGTTAAGCAAGCGTTGGAAAGGGTTACACAGGCAAACGAGGCTGATATACTAGACCTAAACGCGCTATTCCTCATCTCAGAACAGCTTGACGGTTTCTATATCCAAGAAGAATTCTGGGATATCCTGACAACTATTGGTATTGCTATTGACGCATGCGCGGAGGCAAACCATGCTTAAACTATTGTGTAAACTCGAAATGAAATTAACGCAGTATATCTGCAAACTTAAGGTGTGATATGAATATCTTAACATTCTTAACAGGTTGTGTGTTTGGCGTGTTATACGTTATTGAACTGCAAACCCACCCAATAAGTGCTGCCTATGATTTGGTCGCTATGATTGCGTTGATGTGAGAAAGAATTCATCTTTGATTGCTATATCCCTGGTGAATCCTATTTTAGTAGACCAAAGGAAAGTGAGAAGTGAATTTTATGAATCATCATAACACAAAAAATGCAACTATTTGTGCAATATACGCAATCATCGAAATGACTTTAGGAATGCTAATGCTTGCGGGATTAGTAGGTGCAGTAAGTTGGGGATTTTTGCCAGCACTGGGATTGGTATGCGGACATTTCGCGGCTGGCTTTTTCATGGGCGCATATGCAGAGAAAGGACGATAAGCATGCAGATAAGATGGACAACGCCAGTAGGCCAATGGTGTCACAGATGTAAACAGTTTTGGTATAAATGTAAGTGTAAATAAGGAGTTATATGAAAGCCAGCCAAAGTTATATTGACAGGCTGATTAACGCAGCTTTAGCGTTCGGTACTGGAATACCTACCCATGTTAACACTGAGTTAATCGATAATGGTTACGAGCCAGTAGAGGATGTGGTTCTATTGACACGAGCACAGGAAATACTAGAAAGGGAAAACGAATGATACTCACGACACGCGAAGGAAAGAAAGTTGAAATCACAGAGATTGACTATTCCTCAGGCGATAGCGTAGACACGTTTATAGCCGCTGCAGTGTACCTAGATGAGACTGACGATGATAAGGCTATAGTGCCCGATGAAGTACTTGAAGAGCTAACAGAGGACTACCCAGACACGCTGCACGAGGCTTGGTATGAACACCAGATAGGGCGTGCTGACTTTATGGGAGATGATTGATATGTACAAAACTATTAACGGTTGGACCAAAGCTAAGATGATTGAACAGATAAAGCTTCGAAATAATAGTACAAAATCAATGGAAGAAAGTGGATTTTGTATGTACCGTGGCCCTAACAATAATGCCTGTGCAGTTGGTTGCTTTATACCGGATGAATTGTATGTTCCCAGAATGGAGAAGGGCTATCCTGCTCGCTCATTAGTTCGCGAATTTATTAATATTAGAGATTCTATGCCGCTAGACCCATACGGTCTTGCGGCTATGCAAAACATTCACGATTATAACGCAGGGGATACGCAAACTCGCTATCGTTATCCTCAACTAAATGTGGTCGAAAGATTGACTGCGTGGATTAACGAAAACGTGGAGGATTAGTATGAATAAACACTATAATAAATACCAAGTTGGCGATATTGTCGAACTAACGAACAGAGAAGATGAGAGCTATTATGGAGGATTATACGTAGAGGGATTAGTTGTTAGTATTGAAGAGGAAATTGTAATTGTGAGAGAAAAGCTTAGGCCAAACGTTAATCATCGGGTAAGCGAGTATAGTGTTGATATGAGGCTACTAAAGTCTAATGGCTACGACACATACTAATGACCAAAAGATATGCTAGTTTTCACAATTAGCTAGGCACAAAACTCTTGGCATTGAGATTGCAATATAGTTTAAGTGTAACCAAACAGGAGGCTAGATGTCGGTATTGATATTCACAGACGGACAACGACGAACAGATTTAGAGGCAATTGTGATGAAAGTAAAAGTATCTAAGTTGACGCTCGAACAGTTCGAAATGCACGCTAAGTCTTTCTATCTGTGGTCGCTTGAGCATTCCTATACCGATTGCATTGGAATGCTTCGCGAAGCTGGCTTGACTGACTTGCAATCGTTGGCTGTGACGCGGTATGCTTCTATGCATTCGCAGGCTTGGAAGGACGCAGCATGAGTAAGGTAACTCGGTGTCCCAAGTGCAATAATCGAAATACCAGGGCTTGCCTTAAGCATGGGAGATGTACGTTCTGCGGAGCGACTTTGGTGGCTCTGGAGGATAAAGTTAACGCTAAGCTAATCGCATTGTGTTTGGCTCTTAATGGAATGATTAGAAAGGATTAATTATGAATAACAAAGGACAATCTCTAATCTCGGTATTGGTATCGGTGGCATTGATGGGCATCATTATGCAGGGAATGATGTCAATGTTTACTGTAGCTTTTAAGCAACAAGCAACGGTGCAACGTAAACAATTGCTAACCTCAACGCAGGCTAATGTAACGCAAAACTTATTGAATTTGGCGGCCTGTAGTGCTACTGTACAATCATTTGCTACTACGCCAGCTATTAAGCTGTCTAACGGTGCTAACTTGCTGGCTGTGGGCTCTAATATTGCAACGGGACTTAACGTAACCGGCATTACCTTAGCTTCTATAGGCTCTCCAGTGGTACAATCTACTACGACTACGGTAGTACCCAACGCACAAACGACTATCAGTCCATGCAGTAGAGATAATGGGGACGGCTCTACAACGGTTACGACAACTGTTTCAACACAACAAGCACAGATTGGATTGACTGCGACCTACGCACCAACAAAACAGAAGTATGTTACAAATTACTTGGTGAATTTGACTTTGACTAATGGTATTATCACAGCATGTCAATAGACCAAAAGTAAAACTCAGGAGTGAATTTTATGTACAAAGCAATTAATGGATGGACCAAAAGTAAAATCATTGAACAGATTTATAAGGGCAACGACGGCTTTCGTTCCTCTAAAAATGGGTACTGCGCCTATCGCGGAGACAAAAATAATGCTTGTGCTGTAGGTTGTTTTATTCCTGATGAAGTGTATAGCGATAATATGGAGTGCTTGAGTGCAACGGGCTTAATCAACAATTTTCCTATTCTCGTAGACCGCGTGCCGTTGCCAGTAGATGGGCTTGAGGCTTTGCAGCTTGTACACGATAGAAACCCTGGCGGTACCGATGTTCGAGAGGCTCTCAAGACCTGGATTAACGAAAACGTAGAGGATTAGTATGAAAAGCATTAAATTCATTAAGATAGGTGAAGTTGTATTGCCAAAGGGTAAATTTGATTATTATGGTTTAAATGATGAGAATGAGGATAACGACAACGGAAATTATTGCGATCAAATTAATGAGTTACAAGATGAATCTGATTTGCTTTTGATAACTCTTCATGATGGAGAAACGTTTTTCGCTGGAGAAACTAACATGCTATTAGGCCTATGCGATGATTGCGTGGAGGACCGTTATAGCGAGACTGTAGCTAAGGTAGAAGGATTTAAGAAAGAGGATTGACGCATTAGGTCAATTCTGGTATTCTTAGAACAGATGGACTTCTCGAAGCAACACCATAGGTTTGGTGAAGTAGAGAGAATACTAAAGGAAAACAAATGCTAGACCAAGAAGTTGTCAACGATCCCTTCGGCCACGGTTACGAGTACCTGGGTATTGTGCTCATCGTGGATGTTCCCAAATTCGGCAAGAAGAATGTGGTGAAGACGTACCAGAGCCTTTTTAATGGTTCAATCGTGCAAATCCATGAAGCTGGATACTATCGACTGCGCAATTCTCCCAATCGTGAGAATCCTTTTCCGGCCTTGGGTGAATGGGTGGTCAATAAATAATGCGTTGCCGTCGAGGTCGAGGGGGATACGACGCTAAAAACTTCCCTCATAAATTTAAAAACAATATGAAACTCATATACACAATTCAGGATTTCCATAGTCAAGGCGAGGGCTTGTTAAACGCATATCAGGCTGCCAATGCAGCCAATGAGAAACTTGCTAAGTGGAAAATCGCTATGGTAGATATGCTTCAGGCCCGCATTGCTATTCAGGAAACTGAGATTGCTAAGCTTAGAAAAGCTTTGAATGTTCTAAAAGAAGTGTGCAATTGTGAAAAACCAATACTAACTATTCACGGTGTACCAATTAAGTATGTACATTCTGTTAGTTGCACGAGCCACATAGCTAGTGTCGCCTTGGAGGGCAAATGAACTGCGAAAAGTGTGGCAATCCCAAAAGTAAAATTCTGCTCTTTCAATTTGAAGAGTGGATTTGTAAGCCATGTGAAGTAGGGGTTGGTCCACCCGCGTATACCGTTTGGTACAACGTTGTTGGTGGTAGCGATACGAATCCTTGGCGCACACTTGAAAAGTGTTTTGTCGATGCTGGTAGTCAATTTCCTTTCGAAATAGAATATCGGCTTGCTTCTACTATATATAATAGAAATAATTTAAAGTGTTACACATTGGAGGATTTGACAATAATTTCCAAGGATGGTATGCAATGGAAATCTCAATCAAATTGTTTTTGGCAGGAAATAAGCAATCAATTTCGCCTATATAAAGGTGAAAAGTGAAATTTCGATTGCTCATACTTCTAATGCTGTGCTCGCAGGCTAAAGCGAATGAGAATGATATCTTACATTTGACTGCGCACGTCGGTGCGTCCTATATCATAAACACTATTGTTTATGGGGTATCTACTAAGATGGGGATGAGCAAGTCAGCCGCTTTTATCGTGTCTGCAGCGGCTACGTTGGCTGTGGGTGCGTTGTATAAGTTTGGTGAGCCCGAAGTATTGGATTGGCGTAGACCAATGCTGGAGAATGCTATAGGCGTTGTAGGCTCTGATGCTACAATTGTGCTATTTAAGTTTTAGGATTGACGCAGCAAGTTATATTTGATATCTTTAATTTAGGAGAACAAATGAGGTTACTCAAGTGGACAACAAACGTATTGATGGTATTAGTTCTCGTTGCTGCTATGGCTGGATTGCTAATGGCGGTAAATTCTAAGAATTTTGGCGAAGTTATTGATGCTATTGTGATGGACATTCCATAGGAGGACGAATGAAATACGATATCCAATATTTCATTGATAAGTTTGAGGCTATTCCGGCAGAGAAGTGGACCAGAGGAGTTGTCTACGATGCTTCCAATGATACTTATTGTGCATTAGGACATTGTGGCATTAGAGAAGCGGGAGGTAGGTGGACCAAAACAGAAGAGGCTAATGCACTAGAGAATATCTATCGTAATAATCAAGGCGCCCAATATTGGCACAGAGATATTGAGGAGGAGGGTGAGATTTATTACTTTTGGCGAGTTAACGATAGGCTTGGAAAAGACAGCACTGATGGTTCGGGTATTAAAGCTGGTGTTATCCGTTGGTTGAAAGAAGAAAAAGAAAGACTTGACGCGTTGAATCAAACTTGATACTTTATAGAGGTCTTAGCAAACGCTAAGTGGTGTGGAGCGAGGGTCGCCTAATAATTGGGGATAGGGAGCTATAAGATGGTCGTGCTCTCTATCCCCTAGGCCAAGGAGAATTTATGAAACTGAATGAAGAACAGGTTAAAGCATTGACAGCATTGGTAAGCTACGTAGCTGTGGATGAGTGCGAGAATGCTGGCGGACGATTCCAAAAGGAAGGGCACATTTGGAATGATATTAGAGTTTTGTACGAATTAGTTTTTGGTATTGAGGATTTGGTAGAATTAGAGGATTCATTTCGTGAGGAGGAAAGTAATGTTCGCTAAGTGTTATTTTTGTCAGAAGCCTAAGGACCAAGATGAATTGGACCAGTGTGAGAGCTGTCATCGTTACGCATGCTTTGATTGTGAAGAAGATTTGCAAGCACACAATTGCTGCAAGTCTACTGGCTTTGTAGTAGAAGAAGATGAGGAAAGAGATACTGCTTGACACGATGAGTTATCTTTGATATCTTAAAGATGGAGGCAATATGAGAATTAATATAAAGACGCTTGTTACTATTCCCTGTATGCTGATAGCGGGATATTGTTTTGGTGGCCACATTGGGCTTGGTATTGCTGCGGTTATAATTACTTTTATTCAATTTCTTTAAAGGGAGAGCGTATGACTGATGCTATTTTTACTGGTTGCGTGCTCTTAGCAGGTTATTGTTTAGGCGGCCAGCATGGCCTTGGGATTGCCGCAATCGTGGTTGCTTTTGCGACTGTTTTTTTATTTTAAAAAGGAGACACTTATGGACTACGGACACTCAATTGTTTTTCACAATCTGAAGGGACCAAAGGGAACGGCAGAGAAGTTGGAGAAGCAATACCTTCTCGCTCTCAGGGATTGCCAAAGAATTATCAAAGCTTACTATCGCTCTAAGGGTGGATTGTCAGGCTTTAGTGCTCACACGAAGCTTGGGCAATATGGTGGATTGGAAGTCAATGGTGCGGGCGATGAGAGGGGCGATTTGTTTTCTTTGCCTGAACACTTTCGGCAGAACTTTCTCTCTCCCTCAGTTCTCTACTCTGGCATCTTTGTTGCTACATATGGGCTCCCATATGATGTGGTGATCACGGCTTGCTTGGTAACTCTCAAGCACAGGCTTGGTAAGGCTGTTACTATTGAAACCAATGCTGGCAAGGGTGATTTTACCGCAGGGGTAAGGCTTGCTAAGAGGGTTACGGATTTGGCTATCAGTAATCCTATCCCGGCCAATCTATCCAGGGCCGCTGCTTAATATCTGGTGGCTAGGGTGGCGTGCTCTACTCTGAGCATTCCGAAACGACCATCCTAGCCACTAACCCTTGGGAGGAAAAGTGAAAATTCGATACGCTAAACATATGAAGAAGTTAGTTAGGCTTACAGAGAAGTTGCGACTGCAGGCACAAAGCAACGGTAAGTACTACACAACGTATTTAAAGCTTTGCGAAGCAGTTGATGCGGCAGAAAAGAATGTGTTAATTAAATATACGCCTGAAACCAAAAAGGAATGGGAATGATTGAGATAGTTTGGTCTAGCTTGTTTTCATTTACAACCGAATGGGTAAAGAAACTTGAGGCTCACGGTATTATAGCCACAGCCGAGAGTAAGTACAGCATATATGATGCTAAAGAAGAGGATAAGCCCATAATGGATTTGGCTATTGAGGATGACACTTCTCAAACATGGTTAGCTACCCGACACACCTTATTGGTACATGATATTCCTGGGAATTTTGAAGAATACAAGGTTTGGTTGGAAAAGTTTTTAAAAGATATTGACACGCTGCAGCAAATCAGTTAATCTCAATATAAGGAGATTACAAATGAAGCTTTTTGAACATGTTAAAACTTTGGATACTAATGTCGTCGGTGAAACTCAATCGTTTGGTATTCAGGATTGCAGTGTCATCATAGAAATTCTTAGAAATAAGATTTATTCTCATAAAATTCGCACACTTACCCAGGAATATATTTCCAACGCTTTTGACTCGCACGTTGAGTTGGGTAAGAAAGATAATAAGTTTGACATTACCGTGCCGACTGCGTTGAATCCTGTTTTGAAGATTCGCGATTACGGTCCCGGTGTTAATCCCCAGAGAATGAGCCAAGTTTTTATCATGTATGGCAGTTCAACAAAACGCGAAAACAATAATGAAATCGGCGGACTAGGTCTAGGCGCAAAAAGTGCATTTTCTTATTCCGATTCGTTCTCTATTGTTACCTTTGTTGACGGTACTAAGCGAAGTTACGTTGCTCACATTGGAGCTAATAATCAAGGTAGACTTGATTTGGTTGCCGTGGAGGAAACCAAAGAAGAAAACGGTACCGAAATTCAAATCGCAGTGAAACCTTATGATGTTAATAAGTTTCGCGATGCTGTAATGCGAGCTATTTATTTTTGGGAACAAAAGCCCAATCTCAAGGGAGTTACGGATGTTCCTACGCTGGTAAAGGGTTATAGGGTTGGCGATGTAGAGTTTATTAACTCGCAGCTTATCCCGTCTTATGTAGATGAAAGATATGGTACCGAAGCGTTGGCAATCATTTCGGGAATTCCTTATCCGATTGATTATGGGCTTTTGAGCAAGTGTCCTACACTTTACAAGTTAAAGGGCTTTTCTAAGCAAAAGATGCTGATTCATTTGGGCAACGGTGTAGTAGAGGTAGCGGCTAGTCGTGAATCTATTGCCGATTCTGAGAGAAGTATTAAGGCTCTAGAGCAAATTGGACAAAAAGCAGCACAGCAAGTTAAAAAGCATATTTCTGATAGATTTAAATCTGTTAAGACATCTGGTGAGTTTGTAAAGACTTACCAAGAGATGGATGCTTATTTCGATGTTGAAAGTGGGTTTGCTAAATACGGTAACTATCAAATCAACGGCAGTAACCTAGAAAGTGATTTATTTCAAAAGGTTAAAATGACTGAGATTCATTGTCTCGGTAGAGGTCGTCGTAGAGTTGAAAAAATTACCAAGGTTGATTTGGTGGATAAGCACAAACGAATTCCCTTGGAATTGCTTGAGCACGTTTTCTTCAATAATGTGAACGAAAACAAAATTACTCAAAACAAGCGCATCAAGACGCACTTCGAGAAGCACACAAAGATGATTCTCATTGAGGAAATTCCAGCTAATCCCGAATTCTCTCAAGTTATCAGGGATGTTAATGCCAAGGACTTCCAAACGCTTACATTTGTTGTCCTGCCTAAGGCTGCAAGGGTTGTGGTATCAAGGGATAAGCAAGAGTTCTGCCTGCATACACTTAGGTATGGGGGTAGGTTTCATCACACTACTCTCTCTACAAATACTCAGAAGTGGTTCTATGTGCCCATTGGTGTTTCCGGTTGGGAAATGCCTGCAGGCTGGAATAGGAATACTTTAGAAGGGCTAGACGATTACTTGAGAACTACTGGCACTCGCATCTGCGGCGTTGCAAAGCGGTCTCTTTCAATGATTAAGGGCGACCCTAACTTTGCTCCTCTTAAGACGTATCTTGATAAGTATAAGCCCAATAAAGAAGAGATTAGATATGCTAAATATATGGAATCAAAAAATCGTGAGATTGTCCAGGTTTTAGAAAAGCTGAAAGGCATCAAAGATAAGGAATTGGTGGATATCATTGCAGAATACAAAGAATTCAGCCATGTGACATCTGCTGACCATATTCCTAATGCACTTATGACCATTGCAAGGAAGGAAAAAGAGGTAAAAGATTTCGCAGCGCAGGATAAAAAGATTGAAAACCTAATCAAGACAAAGTATCCTTTGGTTGGGGATTACACTCCCTACAATTCAAAGGTACAGGAACTAGTATATTACGTGAATGCAAAATACGAGGAGAAACCATGAAGAAAACTAAGTTGCCCAAGAAAATGAGTACTTTATTGCTGTTAGCCGTGAAAGACCTTTCCAAGGTTGAAAAGCGAAAGGATTATCGAATTGATATGAATGTATGGCATTCTGCTTCCGGGGCTGTTGGCACATTTGGAAACCAAACTAAACAGTGTGCCGTTTGTTTTGCCGGTAGTGTAATCAGCAATACCTTAGGGTTAGATAAAGATAAGACTTATGTCCCTGTCGATCCCTTCGGTGAATGTTTTAGTGACAATATCGAATTTGACCAAGAGACAACCCAAAAACTGTATGCACTTAATTGCCTTAGGCGGGGACTTCTCTTCGCCGCAGCGAGAGAGATGGGCGTCACCTTACCTGGAAATTTCAAAGATTATAGGCGCGTTGTTCAATACAACAAAAGAAATCGGCGTCGATTTAAGCTTCAAATGCGTCAAATTGCTCGTGATTTGAAAAAAGTTGGACTTTAGTATTGACACTATGTGTCAGATTTGATATCTTAAATATAAGGAGATTATATGCACTATCATGTATTGGAACAAAGTATTGTCCTAAACTATCTCGGAAAGACCGTTGTGGTCTCTAAGGGAGATTCGCGATTCGAAGATGTTCTCGAATGTATTCGCAATGGCGATTTGGATAGCATTCCAGCAATTGTGGAAGTCGAAAAGGGTTTCGAAGGAACTGGACTGGAGCTTAAGGATGGTTTACTCTATACGGACGGTCAACCTATTCCATCAGAGTTGAATGCTCGTATCCTCAAATATAAGGATTTGGGACTTCCTTATGAGCCACTGTTGAAATTTTGGGAGAATCTCAAGCAGAATCCTTCTTATAACTCTAGGGCTCAATTGTTTGCCTTCCTCTCACATAATGGCCACCCGATTACGGAGGATGGATTTTTCATAGCGTACAGGGGGGTTACGGCAGAATTTAAAGATAAACATACCGGAACCTTTGACAACAGTGTCGGTGCAGTATGTGAGATGCCTAGAGAGCAAGTAAATGATAATCCAAATGAAACCTGCTCTTCTGGTTTGCATGTTGCATGTTTTGATTATGCGAAAGGTTTTGGTCCGCAATTGGTTGAAGTTAAGGTCAATCCAAAGGATGTTGTTTGCGTACCTACAGATTACTCAGGCACAAAAATGAGGACTTGCCGTTTTGAAGTGGTTGCCGTGGGCGAGAAGCTTCGCACAGAGGCGCTTTATGGTAGGCCTGAGACTGCAGAAGTACCGGAAGAAGCAAAGGAAGAGCCTGAAGAAGAACAAGAATTTGAAGATTATATTTGTGAGAATTGTTCTGCGGATAAAGATGACTTTCATAACTTCTGTCCAGAATGTGGACATGAACACACTGAAGAAGTTTAATTAGGAGGATATATGGAAAAGAAACTTGCAATGAAATGGGTAAAAGCTCTTAGGTCTGGTAAATTCAAACAGAATAAAGAACAGCTTCGAAAGGAAACTGATGATGGTAAGGTGGAATATTGTTGCTTGGGTGTGCTGGCCACTATCTGTAAAATAGAGGAAGATGTAATTGGTACTAATGAAGATTTGAGTGGAGAAGAATTCTCCGCATGTGATGTTAAGGATTGCCTTGGCGCACCAAATGAAGGAAGCGTAAAAGTTAGACGCGGCAAGGGATATTTTGGATTTGATAGTCTAGCTGAAGCCAATGATGGCGGTGCTAGTTTTAGAGCGATTGCTACTTGGATTGAAAAGAATTATAAAAAGCTGTAACAAAGGAGTAAATATGAAAAATATTATAAAGTATTCTAATCGAAAGTTGTATGATAAGGAACTGTCACGTTACGTTACGATTGAGGAGATTCTTACGTTTCCCTTAGGTAGCTTTCGGGTTATTACCCATAAGACCTTTGTGGATGTAACCACGACCACCCTATTGAGTGGACTGATTAAGGTTGGCGTAAACCCAAAAGTGAAAATTGGGGTAATGCAACATATTATCGTAGAGCTTTCTCGATAGGAGGAATTATGAAGAAGTATAATGTTATCATACATTTACAAAATATTCTTTCTCCCAGCGATGATGAGGAAGATATCAAAGAAGCCGTAAAGGAAGCTCTGCAAGAAGCTATTGATGCAGACGATGAAGGCGATGATATTCTGGACTTCACTGCTGAAGAAGCGGACGATGAAGAGGGATGGTAAATGGTCATACTTTTTACACCACTTCTTAAGCTGACTATCATTCCTCTTCTCTTTAGCTTGTGGCTTCTCATTATGTATAGAGCTACAAGGCCTAGGGTGCTCTTGATTGACGATAAGAGGAATATCAAGGCTACCCTGGTATGTCGAACCTACGATGAAGGGTTGTCGGCTTTGAAAAGTGAAAAATGGCAACTACTCTATTTGGATCATGATTTGGGTTGTTATGATGAGAATGGGAGAGAGAAAACCGGATATGACATCATGTGCTTCTTGGAAGAATATCCACAGTATCTTCCTGAAAAGATTATGATAGTTTCGAGCAATCCGGTAGGTCGTAAGAGAATGCAGGTAGTAATCGATAAACTTTATGGAGATAAATCATGAGTTCACACGTTGCGCCGCTTGACGATGATGATATCGAAGAGCTTATCGTTCTTATTTTGGAAAAACATCCTGAAGGATTGACAGAGAAAGAGATTATAAGGGAGATAGCCAAAGAATTTGGTGTTCTTATTCCCTATAAAGAGGCCAAAAATGATTGAACAAGAATTGAAAGAATTAGAAGAATTAGAAAATAAGTCAACTCCAGCTATTTGGTATGCCCATCCAATAGAGAAACAGGTGCGGGGGCCTTGTAAAGACGGTATGTGCTTTTATAAAGAATATGCTCAGCGAGCGTTAGTCACGAGTGAAGCCGCGCTCGGAGCGAAGGGAAGCGAGGAAGAAAAATGATTATCTTTAAAATTCTAGCCGTAGGGGCATCTATCTTAGGAATGATGATTCTGATGGTGGCAATTTTGTGGGGAAGCTTAGCTGGAGGCTATTATCTCATTACTGAATATCCAGTGCTTGGAAGTATTATGGTGTTTATTGTTTTATCGTTAGTTATAGGTTTTACTGCGACGGAAGGGTACTATGACTGACATTTCAATACCTCCCATAGATGTAGGTGAATTCTACGACATGCTCAATTCGCATGATTGGCTATGGCAATCTCGCGATGATGGACAAGAATATCGAGATGGTGCCGAATGGTATTCGAAATTGCAAATAATTTCTGAACAGTCTGATGAACATAAGAAGTTGTTTAATGATTTTGAAGCTCATGCAAAAAGTGGACCAGAAGATGGGCCAAAGGCGATTCCAAAACCAGAAAGACTTTAAATAATTTGCTGGACAGCAGCAACTCGCTGCGGTATAAAACTAATAGGAGAAGTTATGAAAACAAAAATTCTAATTCTGTTGATGGCTTTTATGTTGGCTTCTTGTAAGCAAGAGACCTTTCAGGGAGACCAACCTAGTTCACAGGGAACGGGTAGCTCTATTGGAGAAACTGGCGCTGTTGGGCCACAAGGTCCGGCTGGACCACAGGGTGCAGAGGGTCCACAAGGCCCTATCGGGTTGACTGGCCCACAAGGTCTTCAAGGATTCATGGGACCACAAGGTCCGATGGGTTTGACAGGATTGACTGGCGCTCCTGGTGCCGCAGGTAAAACGGGTGCTACTGGCGCAACTGGGCCTGCTGGCGCAGCGGGTGCTGTGGGTAAAACAGGAGCCACTGGACTTACTGGTGCAACTGGACTTACTGGTGCAACTGGGCCACAGGGGCCTGCGGGGCTTCAGGGACCGACAGGATTGGCTGGGGTTGCTGGTCCTAAGGGTGAGACAGGGGCGACTGGAGCTACAGGTGCTCAGGGCGCAATTGGTGCTACAGGAGCTATTGGTCCTAAGGGTGAAACGGGAGCAACTGGAGCGACAGGTGCTCAAGGGCCGCAGGGTCAGCCTGGAACTTCAGGAGTAAGTTCTGGCTTGCAGTGTGGTGTTTATTCTATTCTTCCTAGCGATTGGGCCAGCACAGTCAATTGGGCTACGCTGTTTGGGGATGGTACTCTCAAATTCACGACGGTTCTTGCAAACTTTGCGGTGCCTAATGAATCCGACACTGTGTTGTTCACAGGTTTTACGCCTGCTCAGCAAGCGTTGATTGGAGACACAAATTGGGCAGCTGACTGTAGTGGTAAGATAAACATTCCAGAAAGCGGCAATTACACGTTTACCTTGGGTAGTGACGATGGTTCTGAGCTTGCTATTGACAACACCGTGCTCATTAACATCCCACAGATTCAACCTTATGCAACTCAGACTTCTGGAAGTAAATTTCTGTTCTCTGGCGAGCATAAACTAAATCTCGAATATTTTCAAGGCCCTAATACCAATGTGGGATTGACGTTGCAATGGAAGGGTCCTGCTAACGCTGGGCTTGGAACTACTTCAATTGTCCCGGCTAGTGCATTTACACATTAATTTAAAGGAGATAACATGAAAACACTTACTATGATGATTCTGGCAGTTTCGACGATGGCAATGGCTGAGCAATCAAATTCCAATGTTTCTGCGGGAGCATCGGCAAACAATCTGAACTGTGGTACGGTGCATGTGCATTGTAAGCCTACGATTATTTATCGCACAAAGCAGCAAGAAGATAAGGTTAAGGAATTGGAGGCTCAAGTAGCACAGTTTAAAGCTGATATCGTTGACCTTCAGAAAAAATTGCTAGCTGAATCGGCGGAAAATGAAAAGCTGAAGGGTTTGCGAGCACATGATCTTTCTGTGTATAGAAATTATGTAGTTAAATCGCATGAAGTTTTCTATCGAGAAAAGAAAGCAGAAAAAGGCAATAATGCTTTTTCGATTGTCGGTGGGGCAAGTCAGACTGGGCTTAGTGCAACACAGACAGGGCCGACTTCTTTTACTGCTAAGACTTTTTATGAACCTGATTTTGGTCTCATGTACCAACATGATTTTTCATATATCAGAGGGACCGTTGAGGCTACTGTGAACGGCACTGTGCTCTTGGGAGTTGGTATTAGATTTTAGGAGGCGATATGCAAAAAGTAATACGAGATGGAAAAGTCGCAGTTCTTTAATAGGTACGGTGCAGTATTTGGTAGCATAGTTATCTCATTACAGAAAAATTGACTTTATAGGATAAATTATGAACGACGAACTAGGTAAACGGATGAAAGAAAATTACGAACAAAGAACACTCGTGAAGCTTCCGCGTCGTACTTACACCATCATTCGAATCGATGGTAAGGCATTCCACACGCTTACTCGTGGTTTTGATCGTCCTTTTGATAAAGACCTATCCAATATCATGGATCAAACCACAATCGCCCTATGTAAGGGCATCCAGGGCGCCGTATTGGCATATACCCAATCAGACGAGATCTCCATACTCTTGACGGACTTTTCTAGTCCTACAACCGATGCCTGGTTTGACGGTAATATCCAAAAGATCGCCTCCGTCTCTGCATCTATGGCTACCGCAGCATTCAACACAGCAGTGCAGAAACACAGAGAGAATCCTTTGAACCATGGGTCTGATTTAGAAAAGTTCCTAACCAAAAACGGAGAAGTGAAAACTGCATTGTTTGACTCTCGTGTCTTCACGATTCCAGACCATGTGGAGGTTTTCAATTATTTTATTTGGAGACAACAAGACGCTTCGAGGAATAGTGTACAGATGGCAGCTAGGGCTCTCTATCCTCATGCAGTGTGTAACAACAAGAACAACAGTCAATTGCAGGAGCTACTACACCAAAGAGGTGTTAACTGGAATGACTATACTAGCGGTGAGAAGCGTGGCAGAGCTATTGTGAAACAACTTCACCAGATTGCGGTGTCGTGGCCAGGCGCTACTATTGATGCTACCGTAACCAGAGCAACCTGGGTTTCTTATACCGGGGCTAACGGGCTGCCGGAGACACCCATTTTTACCCAAGACAGAGAGTTCCTCAGAAGTAGAATTCCGATAGCATGGAAGGATACTGGCGATGACAAATAAAGGATTCAGAGATTACTATCTAAGAACTATCCTGTCCAAGCCTTCTGGAATTTACTCTTTTGACCAAAAAAGAGAACTTACTCATTCGGAAGTTATAGAGGAAATAAAACTTAGGACACCAACGGGTTTGGAGATAATAGAAAAATTTAAATTTGGTATTCAATCTTTAGACAAAAGGAGAGTAAAATGAAAAAGGTATTTGTTGAATTAAATGAAAAAGAGGCAGACCAAATTCACATTGCTCTTGATGAAAGAGTTGAACGCTTAGACAGTCGTGCTATTGATAAAAAAGAAGGCGAACACAAGGAAGCTATTATTGGAAATCTTAGAGATACCCAAGATGCTCAAAAGAAGATTTCTGATGCTATTAACAAGGCTAAGCCATGATACCGTTTGTTAATATTACTATGCCACCCCCGCTCTTTCCTCAAAAGAAGAAAGATGAAAGTGGCGCAAAGTACTTTTACAGATGTGTCGTGTCAGTCTTAAAGAAGTACAATAGGGGCAAAGTAAGCCCAATGATTTGCCATGAGATAAACAATGAGTTGAAGCGAACACTTTCTTATGTGGAAAGTTGTGGCTATAAGACATGGGAAGGCGATCCTATTCCTGATGCTGGTGCTTACATCAAAATGGATATATTTACCAAACGCGCAGCGGAGCTTGAGGAAACACGATGGATAGATATTAGAAAGATTCCAGGAGCAGAATATTATTCTGGAGGAGAACGTATAAGCAGAGAAGAGTGGAAGAACTTTATAGATTTAGAAAATGCACAGAAAACCAATAAGGAATTTCTCAGGGGTATTCTTATTGTAGATTTCATTGATGAAAAGGGCAAAACCTTTCTTTTTGAGGAATAAATATGGATAAGGTAAAAGAAGAAATAGAAAAAATGGCACAAAGCTTTTATGAAGTAATGGTACATTGTTCTAACTGTGATTTTCATGGAAAGATTAAAGTCAAAAAAGGAATAAGGGTTCACACACAGTCATGTCCGAACTGCGAATGTATAACTTTGTTTAAAACTACTATTTCTGTTGAAGAATGGTCAAGCTCATGACATTCACTACTTATCTTGTTATAGGCCTTATTGTTGGAGAGATGGACCTTCACATAAACAAAGAGGCTAGAAGCAGCGTGATGAGTAGTCCACCAGTTGTAAGCCTATTGGCTAGGCTAATGATGGCCTTTCTATGGCCGTTGTTGGTGGCTGGATGGTTTTTCGATCTATTTATATAAAAATAAAATACTAATTACTTTTCCAGCTTTTCATCTAAATCACTAAAGCTGAGTCTGCCCCCAGTGCGTTTTTCTTCATCAGGCTTATCCTTTTTGGAAAGTGTTTTTTTGGTGAGTCGTTCTTGTTCTCGCCTCTCTACCATGGCAGCCACATCTTCTAAGTCCTCATCTTGCTTCTTTATATAATCGGGGTCTTCGATAGTGTAAAGCTTCTCAAGTAAATCGGGGAGATGCTCTTCTAGGTCAATGCCTTCCATCTCATTTTCGAAATAAGCGGTCAGGACATGTTCGGGATCGAGTTGTTCTACTTGGGGTAGGGGGACATGAAAGTTGCGACTGTAGGAGCGGCAAACAGACCTATAGAAAGAATCATAAGTAGGATAGAGGGTGTCAGCAATAGCTTTAACTTGGCAATATTTCACGAGTTCGGTGAATACCATTTATTCACCTTCTGGTTCTTCTTCATCTTCATCTTTTAAAAGTTTTTCGGCAGATTTCTTAGCTTTTTCAATAAGTTCAGTTTTCTTTTGTTGAAGAGTGGCAAGATATTTAAGTTCCGACGCAACAGCGGCTTCAAAAATGATGTCTAAGATCTTTTCATCTGGAATGTCGCCGACTATGCCGTCTAATCCGATAGCGCTTTCCCAAAAGGGTGGACCAGAGATAACTCTATATTTTAATTGAGCTAATGTAAAAGACATATTATCTTCGTGCGTAAGTGCTGTAGTGGGATGGTCGCCCAAAAGGGTGCGATATAGTCTTCCTGCGGCTAGCTTCTGGGTTGGGGTTAGATAACAACGAAACTTAAACTGGCCTGTGTAAAGACCCATAATGTCGCCTTGTGCTGCCAACTCCCAGGTAGCCGTAGAACCTTCTATTGTAATGTCTTTTCGCTTCAAGTAAGCGCTAAATTCTTTTTTCTTCATAACCAAAGTATATCATATTCTCCAAAACCATAGGGGAAGGGATTCTAAAACAATATATATTATATAAAAGAACGAACGACCGCCGACTTACGTCTCTCATATATCACAGCGCAGAAAGCATTTTGAAGAAATCGTAAAATATTTTTTATTTCTCACAAAACATGCTATATTCAATATCAGGAGGTAACGATTTATGTTATCCGGCTTTAATTTGATCCAACTAGAAACTGATTATTTCACGCTCGAAATCCTAGCTGATGATGAACGAGATGATAGGGAACTTTCCGGCACATTCGCCCAAGTAGTTGCTTATGCTGTACTTCTCTATAAATTCAGCATCAATGAAATCGAGTTGTCTATAACGGAGATGTGCAATCATGGCCATAATGTTGGGTGTTTCGGTAGATATGGAGGTTTCCTTTATAGTGAGAATAGAAGCGTCACCTATAGGCGGGTCAGTTAATGAAGCTACTATTTAGTGGTTGCTTTCTTTTTCTTGTCACTGGTACTTTAATACTGGCTGTCAGTGAGAATCCCTATTCTATAGTCACTGGCGTATTGGCTGTCTTTATTTTGTTAGCTTATGTGGAGATAAAAGAGAATGAATTGCCCAAATTGTAAACAACCTATGGTTCTCATTAAACTTTTGATTCACGATGTGTGGCATTGTCGAGAGTGTGAAAAGAAACCTAAACAAGATACAACTGGAGTTTTTCAAGGTATCGATATTATTCCTTGGAGTAATGTTTTACCTAATTCATGGCGTACCATTCAAGAGTGTTTTGTTGATGCTGGCAGTACATGCCCATTTAGGGTTGAGTGGAATTGTTCTAAGATTAAATTGGAAATTTTCACTATCACAAACAGAAAATCAGCTATAGAATGGCAAGCAGAAGATGTATACGGTAATTCTGGCTATAGTTTTACTGGTACATTGGCGGAGTGGCGCTTAAAGAGGTAAACATGGGCGAATTGATAAAAGTAGATTTTGCTAAGAATCGTGAAGAGTTGCAACAAAAATTTGATAGATTTGGAGAACGTATTGAAAAGGGCATTTGCTATGGATTTAACTGTGGCTGTCTAAAATGTGTACGAAGGCAGAGAAAAGATAGCCTCATATTTCTAGCTGTTGTAATTATTTCGTTTTTATTAGTAGCGGGTACGATATATTCCCTATAGAGGGTAATATGGAAAATGTGAATATTAGAGTTTTGACGTTAGTTAATTATGGCCACGAAGAAGAAGATGGAAAAGAGTCTGAAGAAATAACCAAAACTAGAATTACGATAGCTCCAGGTGGAGTACAGGTAGTTGTTGCTAGCTACGATACTGCTCTAACCGTTGACGGTATTGAATTAAGAAAGGTCAACGTTTTGATGATCGACCAAACCAATCTAGAGTTGCACATTTCTTTGTTGGATTTGGAAACACTTGAGGTTGCTGTAGGCACATATTTATTGCCCTAGAGGATTATTTGAAATACTGCAAGAAAAAATTGCACGAATACTCTAAGAAATTAAAACAATGTCCTGAGTGCCATAAGGCTTACAGGGTTGAATATCGAAAAACACCTGAATACAAAGCCTCTCAGGCTAAGTATGGTGTTAAATATGAAAAAACTCCCGAACGAATAGCCTACAATGCTGAGCGTAGAAATTCTCCTAAAGGAAAAGTTTATCATGCAAAATATAGTGCTGAATATAATAAAACTTCAAAACAAAAAGCTTATCATATTGAATATGCTAAAACTCCCGAAGCAAAAGCCGCTCAAGCTGAATATGTTAAGGCCAATCCTGGTATTGTGAATGCTAAAACAGAGTCTAATAATTCCAAAAAATCTAATAAATTTGATTAATTTTCTAATCCTTATTAATCAGGTTAGTAAGTACTGTAAGTAGTTGAGAATGTTGAGAATCTAACTGTTTTCGCAAGTCCTCAATCTTATCACCGAGCACTTTTATATCAGATTTATAAGATTCTTTAAGGAATACTATATCTTTATTAACATTTAGCTCTAAATTCTTCAGTTCGGCCTTCATGGCTTCTATTCTGGACTCTAGCTTGGCTTTCAAGGTATCATCCATCTCCTTAGCGTCCTGGAGCACACCGGCTAGCATTTCCTTCTTATTTTTCTCATGTTCCTTAGTAATTTTACGTATTTTCATATATAATGTAAGAAACACAGTAAGTGCCCCAGCAATGGCCGATAGTGTTGTAATAGCAATACCCATAGAAACCTCTATCCTTTAAAGATTGTTTGTGATAGGATAGGCTTAGAAGGAGATTGATATGAATCAAGAAGAATCAGATGTCGTAGAAGTAGCATTCGGATTTCGTAAGTTTATCATGATGTTACTGTTATTTTTGGTGGCTATTGTTTTTACCCTCAAAGGCTATATTAGTGGCAGCAACTTCGTCGATTTGATGAAGGGAACCATGATTAGCTTTTTTGCAGCCAACGGTTTCGAGCATGCATCCTTAACGGTTAGGCAGTACTTTAAAAGCAATTCTAATACTCCACCTACCCCTACACAAGGAGGACCAAGTGGAAGCTAAACTAAAGGCATTGTGGGCCAAACTGAATACTGATATTAGCGAACTTTGGGCTAGCAGTAAGATTTTTGTCATTCTGTTCGGCGTTGTTATCTTGATTATCAAGTTTCATGATCTTTTGATGAGCCTAATTGTGGCTGATTCTAAGAGCATTGAAAATAGCGCGGTCAAACAAGATGCTGTCCTTTCCAAGCAAGAAAATGCTGCCAATACCGCAGCCGATAAGCTCGTAAGTGATGCTCAGAAGCTTCCTAGTACTGAAGGAGGAATTACAGATGATTGGAACAAGAAGTAAGTTTTTGTATGTGTTAACCGTACTTTCTTTTGTCAGTACCACATCATTCGGGGATTGCGATTGGACTACTATTAAAAAGAATGAAGATGGCACGTATACATATTCTGAACAGCTACATTTATGTGTTGGCGCTTTAGTACAAGACAATCAGGTGAAGGCCCAACAGATAACTGATCTCACAAGTGCAATCTCGATGAAAGATCTAGCGATTCAAGCTTCCGATAAGCGAGCAGATCTTTGGATGGGCACCAGCAGCAAATTAGAAGATCGAGTTCAGAAAATGGATAGTCTGGAAAAGAAGAACGAATGGCTAGACTTCGGTCTTGGTGCCCTTACCATGCTTGCGGCTGGATATGTGGCGGCAAAGCTGATTCATAACTAGGAGTTTATAATGGATAAAAAAACTACTACAGAAGCGGTTTTTTCTGGAATTGGCGCAATAGTCGCATTCGTTGGATTATTTTTCTATCAAATGTTTGTTATATTGAAAGTGTGGAATTTCGTTAGTCCTATCCTGCACCTAACTCCCATAACTTCTATGTGGCAATCATATGCCTTGGTTTGCATTTTTAATGCATTGCATATCGGTGGACACATGTACAAGCAAGATACAACAAATTTAGGTGCCTTGTTGGCCAGAGCATATGGTGGGTTAACTTTTGTTTGGTTCTTAACTTATTTTCTATATAAGTAAATTATGAAAAGAGTCATCTTAGAATCGCCTTTCGCGGGAAACATTCCCCGTAATATAGCTTATGCCAAGGCTTGCTTGTTGGATTGCCTTAAGAGACATGAGGCTCCAATAGCATCTCATCTTTTGTGGACACAACCTGGATTGCTGGATGATAACGATAAAGAACAGCGCCAACTTGGAATGGCTGCAGGTTGGGTTTGGACATACGTAGCAGATCTTGTAGTTATTTACGATGATTTCGGCATTTCCAATGGAATGAAACAAGGGGTAGAAAGAGCAGAAGCTGCGGGAGTACCATGGGAGTACAGGCAATTACCCAAAGAAACTGTTGAAGCGTTGAAAGTAAAATATCCATAAATAGGATATATCACGTTTAAGCAGGAGTTCCGGTAGAATCCACCCAAGCTGTTCCATTCCACCAAACAGGTTTACCAAGCGTGGTATCAAAATATGGATATCCAGCATTAGCAGTAGTTAACCCAGTTGGCCTATTGGCGGTTACCCCATTAGAAGTTAGGGCATTAATAGAAGCCTGAAGTGCGGCCAGTTTTGCGGTAACAATTTTAAGAGCACGTTGATGTTCACAAAAAACAAATTGTGCATCCCTAGAAAAATCGTTGGGATTAAAACTAAGAACTTTTGGTTTAGGTTTAATATCCATTTTATTCTCCTTAAACAGACGTAATCGTAAAAGGAATCGTAATTGTGATATTTCCGTGACCGTTCAGTCCAACTTCAAAAGCAGAAGTTGTAGCAGCACTTTCTAGCGTTTCATCAGCTGCAGGCCAATTAAAAGCGTCAGCAACTGTCGGACTAGTGATCATTTGACTATTAACTGTTTTATTAATAGTACCAGAATAAACGATCTTTAGCATTCCAGTAGCATATTGTGCTGGATTAAGTGCAAGCATTATTCTGTGTGGATCTGGCCTTACATTCTGATTCATTGTAAATGGTCCGGTAAATCCACCAGGGGGAGTGCTATCAAGTGTAATGGTTCCATTACCATCCCAAATACTTGTTAAGCCGTGATGTCCATGATGGTCACCACAATTAATTGCATTGCGAGAAGTTTTAACATTCGAATATGGTTGAAATCCAGCAGTCCACATAGCCGCATTGTCTGCTGCAGTGAGAGTTATTATCGAGCCAGATAGTGTTGACCCAGAACTCAAGGTCAAAGATGCATTGTAATCCTGTTGATTGGATAGTAATGCTGGATACAATTGTTTACCTGTTTGGCTGTCATATCCATAGGTACTATCGACTCTAACCTGTACAAGCGGTGGAGGATTAAAAAGATCATCTCTATCATTATCCAAATCCAATTTACCACTTACACTAATAGCTGATTGTTTGCTCATGGTAGAATCATATAGAGTAACTTGATATGTTCCTTTATTACCACCAACAATTTGACTCAAGTTAAAGTTTTGGCTTAATACGGAGACTTTTGTTCCATGCGGAAGATAACAGTTATCAAATGAGATGGTTGAATTACCATTCCATCTACCACCAGACCAAGTACCTGTATTCAAAGTTTTATCAGATTGAGGAGCGCTAATTGTTAGCGTTGTTCCTGTCGCTAAAGATGGTCCAAATATGGAGAGATTTACTCCTCCAGTTAGTGTTCCATTATAAGTTTTTCCCGTGTAGTGTCCACTTGTAACCAATACACTAACTTGAGATACTGGAGTGATTCCAACGGCACTTAGTGCAGCCATATTTGCCGAACTAAGTTGCAACGTATTTCCTTGAGCTTTTTTAACTGTAGCATTAGCAGAAGCGGTAATACTATTCGGCAGCCACGTAAGTGTAATATTATCAAGTCCTGAATAGAAACCAGCAGCCTGCATTGCATTTTTAGTTCCATTATCAATGGAAATATCATTTCGATCATTTGTGTTAACCGAAGCAACATGACCAGAAGTTATAACGGGCTGTGTTTGTAAATTCCCTGTAGAATCAAACAAAATACCAGTTAAAAATCCATACGCTGATGCGCCTGGAGAAGAAGCTCCAGATTTTACATCATTTAATGAATTTTCAACTCCATAAACTGTATAATTAGCATTGTCAGTTCCAGATTGAGTTAGATTTGGAGCAGTTCCCATGAGTAAATATGGATATATAGAGCCAGCAACAGTTCCCATCACATTTGGGAATGCTGGATTCAAGGTAATTACCAATGAATTTCCAGAAATAGTGGTAGTAAACCAAGTAGGATAGGCAATCAATAGAGTTGCATCCAAAAAACCGTTGAAATGTAATTGGGTTTGATATGTAAACGTTAAGTTAGCAGTTTCGAATTGCCCAGTTAGTGTTGTACCCGCATTGCTACCATCTACAATCATGCACGTCTGTGTTCCATCGGTAAAACCAGCAGGGACACTCGCTAATGTGAAAATAATATTTAATCCACCACCCAAAATAGGTGTTGATGTAACTGACGCTATCGAAACTTCAGGTTGAGCAGCCAAGAAACTAGCAGGAAAAGGCTGAGCAGTTGGTCCGCTGGCAAGATAAGTAGCGACATCTGCATCAGGTGTTGAACCACCAGGATCTGATACTACTATAGCACCATTGAATAAATTATAATTTTGAGCGCAAAGATTCAAATATGTTTGTATGATTGCTAAGTCACCGGCAACAGTGCCAGATGGAAGAACTTCTACCCCAAACATTGCAAATGGACCATTGGTAGTATCTGGCGCCTGAGTAACTAAAAAGTTAAAGGTAATTCCATTAAAAGTTTGTTGGAGAGCAATTATAGGATTGGTAACCGCATCATTGTTGAGACCATACCACTGCGGCCAATTTACTCCAGTAACACCGGTAGAGTCCGTCCCGGTAGAAAAACTATTTACAAATGCTAACCATCCACCAAAATTATTTACTCCATCCCATGACCCGTACATGCCTGCGGCAGTTGGCATCGAAGGAGGCATATACCATTGATAGTTTTGGTAACCAGCTTGGTCAAAAGCAGGGAGAGTAATCAAAGTACCAGTATTCCCAAATGGATTCGGTGTAATTCCCCTTGGAACTTGAAGTAATGCAATATTTACACTAGAAAAATTATAATAGGAGAAATTGGCTGAAGCACCATAAGAAGAGCCGCTAGATATAACTGCAGTATTGGTAGTTTGCGCTACCCATCCTACGGGTGTAGAGGCTAACAAGAATGGATAGTACCAATTCCCATTTGAATCTTCACCAACAGTACCAGTTGCAGATCCACTAATACCAGGACCAGTTACAGTATAGGTATCGTTAATCGCAGGTGCTGAAGCAGGAGCAGAAGCCAAATAGAAATAACTGCTTGAAACATTTACTCCTCCAGTTGGATTGTAATAGGTGGCACTATAACTAAGGCCATTGTTCGCGCCGCTAGTAAAAGTTACAGTATACCCTGTCGTACCGCTTGCCGAGGAATTGTTTGGACCCATCAATACTTGGCCAGTATAACTGAATGCCACATTAGGATTTGCAGGAGCCATCGGAGCATTTAAGGTAAAGCCAGTAGTAGAACCAGCAGATGCAGAAGCAGTCGAGCTAACATCGCCACTGGTGAAATTGCTTTCTACTAGACCGACGACCTTTTGTGTAGCTTGAGAACCTTGAAAAGTTAATTTATATGACATAGTTATTCCTTAGGGAACGAGGGTTGGAGGAGTTTCGGCTCCGGTACCATATGTATTGTCTGCTACGCCTGAATCAGTATCTAGCTGAGCAGCTAAGGCTGAATAGGCCACGATTAGTTGATTCAATGCTGTGGTGAGTTCACTAACAGTATTAGTAAGTTCATCGATAGTATTTATCAATTCATTTGCTGATGGGGCATCTGCCATCGCTACAACCAGTATTTTTCGGGTACGGTTAGAAATCATATGATATCCTCTGTCTATAAGATTATTATTCTCTACAATTATTGCTTATTTTATTTGTAATATTCATTAGTTAGGTTTATTTTGACTCTATCAATTCAAATAAAGTGGGGTTTGTTTTGACTACTTTATAGGCATCTGAAGGAGTAACGGCATCTTTTCCAAACCCATCAAAGAAGCTACACCCACATGACTCCAAATAGGCGCGAACTAAACCAGAGCATACGGTACCCTGTTGACACCAATTGTTGTGGGATTTTATATCCCTGCCGAACCAACTGTTAATGTAACGCCATAATAACCAGGGATATTCTAGGTATCCATAAGATGTTTCTAATCTGTTCATGCATTGAGATATGGCGGCATCTATTTTAGTAGGATCACAGTTAAAACGATAAACCTCATAGGTTACGTTGGCCTTAGTACGATAGGCTATATCGAATGGGCTAGCAGATACACCATCAGACACTGCCTCTAGAACCATTTGTCTGCCTACTATAGAAGGAATAGTGATAAAAGTATGAGACCATTTTGATCCAGTAACTTTGGCTATACACCAGTCATACCAGATATTGGAGTAAGCGAAACAAACATATCCATAGTTCATTAGACTGTACCTGTATATGAAAGAAGGTTGACAACTACTTGTGTGGCCTGAGTAGTAGAAACATTAGCGTAAAGAAAATTTACACATAATCCTGCAGGAATCAACGCGCTAACAGAAATATCTTCTATAGTATTTTGCAAACTAGGTATCACATACCAACCATTTACATAGGTAGCTACAACAAAATTAGCCCCATAGCCTAACACATTATTGACATCTACAATTTGTACAGTTAGTTGGTCTCCCATGGTTCCAGGGGTAACATATAAGACACCGCCCTTGAGATACGTGGCGGCTGTAAGCGTATAACTAAAAGTGGTGACTTGATTAGCTGCAGCTGTAAAGGACACTCCAAATGGACATAAGGTGAGAGTGTCGGCACCCAAATGCTGGATAACAGCTGTTTTGAGACTTTGGTTTCCATTAGTTTTGAAGTTTGTTTCAAAATCTGCTTGATCAGATCCAGAAGGTGTTGGAGATATGAATGCTATTTGAGAATACACTTCGGCAGAACCATCTATTGCCCACAAATAATAAGTATCTGGTGTAGCGATGTACTGCACTGACAAATTCCTAGCTACAGCGAAATTTTTAAGAGTTGTCCAATCCGTTCCAAATTGCATGTGCTTCCTCTTTAGTATTCGTATCCTTTAAGTGCGATCATTCCATAACCAACCGCTGCAGCCGTCCCTGTCGCTCCAAATCCTTGCATAGATACGCCAATTCCAGTTCCGGCAGCAAATTCTAATCCATCAGGAATAGGAATGCACACAGTTTCAGCTACTCCAGCAGTAGCTGCACCAGCACCTATTGCATATTCAGAAACTTCTGGAGATCCGATTGCAACTACACCGCCAGTATTTGCCCTTAGAGTAAAATGAATAGTACCTGCGGTAGTGACTGCTATATAGGTCATTACAATCATGTTTATTCGATACGTCTTACCAGCAGTGACTACGGCTGGGGTAGTTGTAGCCCCAACTGCCGCACCACTCTTGTATCCAGTTAAGGATACCAATGTATCGGTGGCGGTAGAAACTACTTGAGTAATCATAAAATAATTAGTTACATTTCTACCAGCATCTTTTAAATTTTGAGTTGCAACACCATAGACACCTTGAGTGCCTTTGAGATTTAATGAAACTTCTCTTACATTTGTTCCATCTGATCCACCAATCTGAACGGGATTACCGGCAATCGCAGAACCAGCAGCTATGTTACCTACTACTTGTAAGTTATTGCTGATGTCCGTATTAGGGAGAAAATTAGTAGCTAAACTAGTGGTCGCAGTAATATTGGCTGTACCTGATGTCCAGGCTGACGCTCTAAGTCTGACTTGAAAATATCCACCCACACCAGCGAGTAAGAAATCATTTACCGTGGTAGACGATTGGCCTTGGCCACCGATTTGGGCATTCCAAATATCTGCAAACCAATTGCCGTCCCCATCTTGAGCTTCAAATACTATAGTGCCTACCCACGTACCGGTGATGCTAACAGTCACTGTGCTGGATTGGACGGTTGGGATAACGAATGTTCCGGCAAGAGCAGCAATTGTTCCAGAAGTCGTTCTATCGCCTGAAGCTATCTCCAGTCGTCCAGAAGAATCTAACTGTAGCGATGATTGTTCACCATTAGTTAGTATGAGTGGAGTAGAATTATATTGACCAGTCGCTGGACTGGTAATGTTAAGAACGGCAGCATTCTTGCTTTGTACTATAACTGGAGTTGCCGTCCCAGTCATTGGAGCGACTGCCCTTATTCTAAAGTTAGTACAACCAGCAACGTTTGCGGTAGCAAAAAAGTTTGCCGTAAAAGTAGGAGATGTAATGTTAGTTGTCGCTTGATGTACTGTACGGGCAAACCAACTTCCGCCACTATCCATGGAAGTTTCAATTTGTAAAGTTCCAGTCCAAGTTCCAGTACATTCAACGGCAATAGTTTCTATTGAAGTAAGGGGATATGAATTGACCGAACCAGCGGTAGGAGTTCCACCATAAATTACCTGACCATTTGCCCCAATATATGAGGTGGTTCCCGTGTCAAGTACAGTAATAGACTGACTAATCGGATTAGTATCATTGCTGATCATATGGTCAGCATTGGTGCCTTGACCAGCATCCCAGTTTATCGTTGCTGTACCAGAAGTATACGTGGACGCTCGCATTCTTACTTGTTGAAAACTACCACAGCCAACCGAATACATCACATTTGTATAGTTATTGGACCCCTGAACATATCCGTAAGTGACGTTATATGCTAAAACTGAAACCCAATTTGTTCCATCCGCAGTTCCTTCCCAAAGATAAGTAAAAGAGAAAGTGCCGGAAACATAAAATGTAACCATGGAACAGCCTTGCGTATTAGCAATAACTGTGCCATTTAATGCGGTAATTGTTCCGGTACCAGTTCTATCTAATGCTGGGGCAGCTTGCTGAACATCAAGAGCCTGAAGGCTGTTTACTAATGTAGAGGATAGAGCGGTTCCAGCACCGTCGCTTAAATTTGCAGCAACTCTAAGGGTTTGAGCGCCAGTAGCTCCAGCACCAAAATTAGCTGCCCCGGTAGCATTACCTATCTCGGAAGCAGTTCTTAAGGTAGAAGCACCAACGGTGCCATAATTAGTATCAATGGTTGCTGGAAATTCTGAGTTTCTAACTATAACACGACCGCTAGCATCTAGTTGAATAGATGCCTGTTGAGCGTTGGTGAGTGTGGGGAGAGTAGTATTGTATATACCACCGACAAGCGCGGATACAGTGGCTGCGGTACCACCAGTAGCAGAACCATCTGCATAGTCCTTCACCGCCATGTTGCCATTTACATCAGCCGAAACGTAGTTAACCTGATTGCCGACAGAATCCTGTCCAACTATCTGTACTTCATTGTTTCGCTGTACATAAGGTAAATCTGACATTTTTACCTACTATAGTTTATTGTTCTATTCCAGAAAGTGTGGAATATAAATCCATAGCTGCTTTATCAAGATTGGTAAGAATATATCTAATTCTTGCACCGGCAACTTGTGATTTGGACGTGGGAACTGGAATTAAAATATTAGAATCAGCAGTAGAGTTAAAACCAACCCAAAATGAGTTAAAGATACCCGATGCAGCGGCGGTCTCGTATTGAACTTCTAATTTCATTAATCCAGAAGCGCTTGCGTAATGCTGTCTAGTGTAAAAAGTTTTTGCAGCAGTTACAGTATAGTCAACGTTAACGCTCGCAGCTTTCGCTACGGCAGCTGATACTGTATATTTATCAATAGAAGTACCAGGAATATCAGATTCTGAAACGAAAATAGGATTGGTGGGAGAATTAAGTGTCCCGCCACTAGTAAGTGCTACAGTCCAAGCATTGGCCGCAGTATTTGGCGCACCCTGATTGGCCACAGTTCTAAGAGTTTGTGCTCCAGTGGCGCCCGCATTAAAATCGGCAATACCGGTAGCATTACCAATTTCACCAGCAACCCTAAGAGTTTGTGCCCCAACAGTACCCCAGTTAAAATCTGCGGCTCCTGTGGCATTACCAATTTGAGCAGCAGTCCTAAGGGTTGTAGCGCCGACCGTACCCCAGTTTTCATCGTATGGAAAGGTGATATTAGCATCTACCAACAAACGGCCAGCCGCATCTAATTGCAATGCAGACTGTTGGGTATTGGTTAGAGTGGGTGGAGTAGAGTTATACTGTCCACCAGCAAGTTGAGAGAAAGAAGCTACCGTACCAGGAGTTACAGGACCATCCGACTGATCTTTTGTAATCCAGGGTGAAGTGCTTTGGACAACCGATACAGAATCTGTACCAGAAGCAAGAGTCCACGTCCTTCCTGTGGTCCACGTTCCCGACTGTACAGCACTTACGTTCAGCGCACCAGTTGTGGAAGAGATTGCGTTGCCCGATCCATCATATAAGTTTGAAGCAACGCGAAGTGTCTGAGCAGTGGTTGCACCAGCACCGAAGTTTGCAGCACCAGTAGCGTTGCCAATCTGTGAAGCGGTACGTAAAGTTGTTGCACCGACCGTGCCGTAGTTAGTATCGTAAGGAAAAGTAACAGCAGCATCTACTAACAAACGACCGGCAGAATCAACCTGCAGTGCAGACTGTTGACCGGTTGTTAAGGTAGGAGGTGTAGAGTTATATTGTCCACCAGCTAATTGAGAAAATGATGCAGCTGTACCTGGAGTAACCGGTCCATCTGCTTGATCCTTAACAATCCATGGAGATGTACCTTGGTTAACAGAGCCGATGTTGTTGGCGCCTGCGGGAATAGCTGTGGTTAAACTAACATTTAATGCACCAGAAGTAGAAGATAAAGCATTGCCAGAACCATCGTACATGTTAGAAGCGACACGAAGAGTTTGGGCAGTAGTCGCACCTGCTCCAAAATTAGCAGCGCCAGTTGCGTTACCAATTTGAGCAGCAGTTCTAAGAGTATTTGCGCCAACAGTACCGTAGTTGGTATCATTGTTGATGCTTGTTGCAACCAATAAATACCCATTAGCATTTAGTTGTAAAGAAGCTTGTTGACCGTTAGTAAGAGTGGGAAGGGAGGTATTGTAGATACCGCCAGCCAAACTTGAAAAGTTAGCTGCAGTTCCACCGACAGCAGAGCCAGAATTTTGCGTCATTACGTCTAAGGCACGTTGCGCACCGTTGGCTTCCGTGGTGACGGCATTGCCGGAGACATCCCTGACAATTGCAGACTGACTACCATGAGTATCGACCGCAGCAAGCTGAGTGGTAGGATTGGTAGCGTCGCCAAGTTTGACGATAACGTCATCAGGATTTACCTGACTTGGCAGCTGGGACCGTATCGGTAATTCGCTATTATAATCAGCCACTTAGCACCTATTCTTGTTTTTGCATTTCTGCAAGTTTAACTTTAAGCTCTTCTTCTCTAGCAATAGAGATCGTTATGCTGGCTTCAAGACGTTGAATTTGTTCTTGAAATTCCATTATACGTAGTTCTTGTTCACAACGTGAACTGTGTACACGTAAAAGTTCTACGCTTATCTTTTTTAATTCAAATGGGCTCATGATACACCTATATTAAAGATTGCTTGATAAAAATTTAAAACACTTATCTATGCAATTTTGTTGATTTTTTATCCAATCTTCTTCTTTTATATGAAGAAGTTGAATACCCTTAGAAAGAAAATATTTATCCTTAATTTGATGATAATTCATCAAGTCTTCGCTTGGCCAATCGTTACGGGAGCGTCTTAGACCCGGAATTGAGTGCCAATACTTCCCATCAAACTCTATACCCTTACAAAGTTCTGGTATAAAGGCATCTATGTCAAAACCCTTGATATGTGGTTTATTTATGATTTTAACTTTTCTATCCCTTAAAACTTTACAATTTGGATATTTTTGTTTAATTGAATTAAATAAATTGTGCTCTAATGAGGAAATATTTTTAGAACGACTCATGTGTTGACAAATTTGCTCTAACATTTTATGTTTATTGGCGAAATGATAGGCCTTACTACTATATAATGTAAAATCACCTACGTTTGAATATTTTGAAGATTCTTCCAGCAATTCTCCGATTGTCCAATGACGAGAAGACATGTGTTTGCAAATTTTATCTAAAATTTTTCTTTTTTGAGCAGCCTTATAAGCTCCACCGCTATTTTTTTGAAAATCCCATCTTATTTCATATTTCAATGCTTCTGCCTGCAACTGTTCATTAGTCCAATTTTTATGCAATATTTTCATGTGTTGACAGATTTGATCTAAAATCCTTCTTTTTTGGGCAAACTGATAGGCACTATTACTATTTTTCTTAAACTCTTCTCTTATTTTATATTTTAACGCTTCTTCTTGAAGTGTTTCTAATGTCCAACTTTTTCTCATATATGTAATTATATCACATTCTTAAGTTATTAGCATTACTTGAATTCTAGCATTATAAAGTGCAGAATAAGGTCTTGGATTGTTTACTTGTACCGCAATAGTATCTCCAGCATTTAACGGTAATCCAAACCCAATTCCATCAGTAAAATCAAACATTTGAGTTAAATCGCCACCAAACATGGTCCTAATTGTATCTTGAGTTACTGCATTTACTAATATATCATATCTGCCAATATTCTCACCACTTACAGCACTTCTTTGTAAAATTGCTGTTTTCCCAACTGGAATGGTATAAGTGACTAATTGTACCGTCGCCCCACTAGCGACCGCTGTTTGGGCATACGTGTTTACCACTTGATTGGTTGATGGGGTTGATTCTATAACTACATTGATAGAACCATCGGCATTAGGCTCTAAAAAATTTCCATTTGTACCTTTAACCTCCACTGATCCTATTGATATCGTACCTTCGAAGGTGGCAGGAAGTGGATTTTCATCACTGTACAGGTTTCCGTATTGGTCAGTGAATATAACGCGTAGAGCAACGGTAGGGTCGGTTTCATAGACCGCCTTCATTATATCGTCTACCGTAGGATTGCTTTTGGGCTGTATCTGTGCCCCTATAGCCGCATTTCTAGCCACAGTGTAGGCCGTTACATTCAAAGGAGGCCACTGAGCGATCTGAGCGTTGTTTACGGTGCCTACGACTAATAGGGTGGAAGAAAGAACTCTTTTGATTTGAACGGGTAGGTCAGGCAATCCAGTAGCCTTGAGATAGGCTGTTTGTTTAACTTTAAATCCAGCGGTATTGGCAACTGTGATTTCGCCAAATTGGGTTCCATCACTGGTAAATAGTTGTGGAGGGACTAATCCCCATGCTTTCTCTAACGCCATATCCCAATCCTTTTAAGGAGTTATGCCCTTGCATAACAAAATCCTCAACCATATGAGGACATCTTTAAGATTGCTGTAGTAAACCGTAATGGATTTAAGTACTTAGAAAAGTTAAACATTTTTTAAGACAAGATTCCCTGTCTTTTAACCAATCAATCTCATTGATATGGAGAATTTGGATGCCTTTGGAGAGAAAATAATCGTCTTTGATTTGATGATAGTTCCGGAGATCTTTTTCTGGCCAATTAGGGTGTGAGCGTTTAAGTCCAGGAATAGAATGCCAATAACGACCATCAAACTCTATACCTTTATTTAGGTTGGGGATGTAAATATCGATTTCCATTCCATGAATATAAGGTTTATTGAGTATGCTCACCCTTCGATCTTTCAAACGCTTAGTTTCCGAATATACCTCTTTTATTAAATCAAAAAGTTTCTTTTCTGGTATAGATGTTGCGCCCAAAATTTTCATATGAGAGCAAATCTGATCCAAGATACCCCTAGCGTGAGCAGTTTGATATCCTGAACTATTTTTTGAAAACTCTGTTCTGGTGGTATATTTTAAGGCTTCTTTTATTAATTCTTCATCTGTCCAATAGTTAAGCACGGGTGTCATATGAGAGCAGACTTGATCTAGTAAACCCTTCCTATGTGCTACGTGATATAGTGGAGTACTTCGAAATTCGCCTTTTGTTTTGTAGTTCAACGCCTCCACCTTCAGTTCTTCAAAGGTATAGGGTTTAGTTTTGGGAAATCTCATATGAGTGCAAATTTGGTCCAGAAGATCTCTCCTATATGCGGCCAAATAAGCACCCTTACTATTTTTTTGAAATTCAACTCTAGTTTTATATTTCAACGCTTCCTTTTGAAGCATTTCAAATTTCCATTTACTTTGCATAACTATATTATATCATTAAAGTAATTAAAACAAAAGCCCTTCAGATTTCTCTGAAAGGCTTTTAATATTAATAAGTTAGATACTATTATGGAAGAGACGTTGCTCCGTTTTCACCATCATTAGGGGCACTTTCATCAACTAAAAGTGTACCACGGTAGCTGATATTGATCTTAGAGGTTGCACGGGCATTAAAATTCTCGCTATTGGTCTCAGGTACGCAGTTAATTATAGTGGCGATAGGGTTGCCCTTAAGGTTTTGTCTATCCTGAACAGAGAGAGTAACCGTACCAAGAAGAAGTAGATCATTCACCGTAGGAAATTTTGGCAATACCTTTACACCATTTCCGTAAATTCTAAACCCCGTACAAGAGACAGTTATGGCATTATACGATGTAGCCACAATTTCGTCAGCCCCATATTTGCCGAGGATATGGATATCTTCTAGAGTCAATCCTTCATTGATGGTGCAACTATCAAACACACCAACGACAGTACCATCGACTGTTACGAATGTTCTACCGCCAACTATTGTTTTAGCAGCCATTTTAATTCTCCTTACTTACATTAAAAATAATTAACTTGCCGAATTCATTATCTGCGAAACGTTGATGTTAAGCGGAATAAAGTAAATTGCCGTACTGAGCTTAATTTCCACCGACACATCCATTTCTGGTGCATTGATAATAATATTCGGATTCTTCCATCCAAGCGGCGCATCGCTGCTTGAACCAATAAGCTTAAGCGCTAGATAGCCAGCCATCTTTTGGCCTAAGAATGCCAATCCAGAAGCTGCGGTAACATCGGCATCTGATTGACCGCCGAACTGTAACCAGAAGCTTTGTGCCAGATCAAGGGCAACGAGATCGGATGTATACACAGCTTGGATACTATTGTAAACAAAATTAGTATCATAGCCATACGTAGTCTGATCACTGACCCAGTAACCCGCCCTGCTCGTATCTGTTGACAGGAAAAGCAGACCAGCAGAAAGAGCATCACTCACATCGCCGGGATCGCCCGAATCAAACCCAACCGGGTCGATATAACTGATGATATTGGCCGCTTTATTAACGATGGCTTTATAGAAACCACCCGCTTGCATACCCGCCGCCAAGCATGAGGCGTACCAAGGCTGAAACGTTGTAATAACTCCTTGGGAATTAACTTGCTGAATCTGTTGCATCGTAAGAGAGCAACGATAAAATGCAAGTCCTTGTGCTTCACTTTTGTCGTTAGCGTAGGTATCTAACATTGAGAGAATCGCTTGACGATTCTTTTTCAATTGTGGTGTGCTATACTCGATGCAGTGACTCTTTGTCAGTGCGTTGATAGCCGCAATCGTATATGTGGACGCTGAAGATGTCATCCCCGCAGTAATATCTCTGGATGCATCTTGCGAAAATAACGGAACAATGATATTAACATTAATACCGGCCATTTGCGCCAATGCATTAACGATATCTGCCGCAAGCGTGGGTCCTCTTCCGCCACCAGCCAGTAAAGCCGGAAGGCTCATCGAACTTGGCAATCCCGCATGTGCGGTATTTGTGAAAACCAAAGCTTTTGAGGTGCCCAACGCAGTTTCAAAATTATACAATGCTATCTTAACTCGGCCAGGCATAAGCGATGTACCAGTAGAAGCGATACCAATCGCAGCCACCTGATCCAGAATACTTGGCGACAGCTGTTGAACTGCAGCAGAAACGCTGACCGTATAACCTGGCTGCGTTTGAATGAAAGCTACCAAGCCTGCCAACGTATTAAATTGGCTAAGGGTAATATTCAGACTCGCACCAACTCCACCAGCAACCGTAGTGATAAGCGATGTGGCGTTGATTGTCATCAAAGCAGTCGTGCCCTGATATCCAATTTGCAAACCAATTTCAGAAGCGATGTCTAAGGTTTCGCTAAAATTTACTCCAGAATTAGAAGTTACAACTTCAATCGCCGGTTCTGCAGCAGATACCGTAAGTCCAGCCGCCAACCCAAGAGAAGCGAGATCGCCAGGAGTGGAATCAATCAATTCAAATGATTTACCCCATCCTTCTGCATTCGCACCCGGATCAACTGCCATGGTAAGTTGAAGACTATTAAGTGCCACCCCAAGACTAGCCGTAATTCCAGCGGGAAGTAATCCATTGAGTTCCGTAATCAAAGTACCAATATTGGCATGCAGTGCGGGAGTAGCACTCAGGGTAACTACTGCCCCAGTAAATCCATTCATTCTAAGAGTGAAACTTGCGCCGTTAAGAGGTGCGCCAAAAGCAGGGACTGTATTTCCGCCAACGGTCGGAGTAACTTCGGTCTGAGTATTCGTTACTTGATATGCGTAGTTATTTCCGGGAGTACCATAGTTGTTAAAAAATAGAGTTCCATAACCACCAGGAATAGCAGCAGATGCGATGGTTCCAGTGTTAGTCTTCACAACGTAAACTTGATTGGCTGTACCCGTGATATCTGGATCATTAGAAGGAGCGGCCAAAGCAGTAAAGGCATCAACAATTTGTCCGCTACCGTAGATTTGCGTAACAAGAGCAAGCTGATTAGGAGTAAAATAGTTGGTCTTTAACGGGATCTGCTGATAGCTAGGACCCTGAGCGGCTTCTCCCATGATGACAACCACGCCAGAGCTACCCAATCCAACGGGCTGGCTCTGCACAATAATATTCGGATAACTTCCTGGAATATTTGTATTAATAAAAGGCGTAACTAGTCGTAATGACATGATTATTCTCCCTATTTCCCTATCTTAAATCCAAAATGACGAACACCCGCATCAAACTTTTCCGGTTCGTCATGTCCTGTGGCCTTCAAGTATATCCACAAGATCTGTTCTAATTCTTTCGATTTGCCATACTTCTTTTTTGATTGAGCCCAAAAAAGCCTAAACTGTTCTCTCTTTTCCTTATCAGATAAAGGAACAATAGTTGGCTTATACTGAGAAGCTCTATAGGCCTTGGCCTCTTCTAGAGACATACTCTCTTTAATTTGTTTTTCTTTAGCCATAAATTAGTTAGCCTTGCGCCATTCAAGAGTGTGCATACCGTACTGACTCTTCACCATCTTATCTTTGCCTTGCGTACTAAAATTCTTTGGCTCATCTGGAGAAGCTCCGCCGCCGCCACCACCAAAGCCATTCGGAGCAGTACCGCCTGAACCCGAAGCACCAGGACCGTCACCGCTTGCAACATTACCAGCATCGGTTGTACCACCAACATTGCTTATATTGATGGTGATTGGGGCTGCAGGTTTGCCACCGCCGTCACCTTTTTTAGCACCGGCTCCAGAACTCGTATCCGTACTGCTACTACCAGAAATTGTTACATTTACCGTGCCAGCACCACCGGTAGAAGCGCCGCCTGTTGCGGCGCCGCCTGTGCCAGCACCACCAAGACCGCTTCCGACTCCGCCCGTTGAAGCGCCACCGGGGCTTGAACCACCAGTTTCTGTGTTAGTTTTAGTCGGAGAATTAGCAGACCCCGGCTTTGCAGCCGTAGCCGCAGGTGCCGTAGCTTTAGCAGGGTTAAATGCTTCGGCTTTTGCCAAATCTTCTGATTTATTCATCCCGCTAACAACTTCTTTATGTTGAGTCGTTGACTCTCCTTGAGTCTGCGTATTAGAAAGATTTCTTTCTCTCTTCCCTTCCATACGTCCAATAAACTTTGCCAACTTTAGGTGGCCTTTCATTTCATCATATCCAGGCTTATTCTTTCCATCTTGACCAACTTGAGTTGGCGTGGTGCCTGCAAGCTCGTTATTGCCTTCCGCCTTTTCTTTCGGGTTATTTCCCGGAGCAGGAGTAGGCCTGCTTTCATTGGTCGGCGCCCCAACCTCTGTTTCTTTAGGATGAATTTCACCCTTCGGCCCCGGTCCATCAGCATGTTGCATAGCATCTTTAGAGTTATGTTCAGATGGCTTAGCATTTTCTTTACCAGAATTTTGAGGTTTGTAACTTTCTGCCTTCATAAGCTCACATTTGTGCAGAAGTTCGCCTACTTTTTCTAATACAGCAGTCGCCACTTGTTTTGCCGTAAGCTGTTTATCTGAATTAGCCATGCTCAAGTCTCCATACCTAGTGTTAAGATTGTGTGCCCCTGCCTAGTATTTACCTTAAGTATTTGATTTTATTAATCTTATTTTTTACTACGAGTATGTTTCAAAAAATCACGTAATTTCATCAAAGTAGGGTGTTTCATATGAGAAAATTCTTCTGGTTCTGATTTGAAAAACTTCGAAGGTTTATCGAGGGCTTGAGGCATGCTTTTAGGCTTAGGCATCTTCATCCCACTTGGCATGCGTGGCATGGAAGCGATAGATTTGGTGATTTCTTCAAATTCACTCTTATGCCAAGCTCCATTGACCGTAGCCCAATCTCTATCTGTAAAATCTTCAACGCTTTTACCTCGTTGTTTCGCTACAGAATGCTTGATGGCGTTCCACTTTTTCTCATCAGCTGGCGTTTTAATAAATCCTGGCATAGTATTAATAAGATTGCTTAATCTTCGGAATCATCATCTTCCACGGTAGACCAAGGCTCATCGTTATCCATCATGAAAGCTGGTGTGGTTTTATTAGCCAAGAAGATAATGCCGCCAGTCCAACCAGATTTTGGACCTTTGCCTATTTTCTTTTTAAAATTAATTACTTCGATGAGACGATGCGGTTGTTTTATAAATGTATTTTCAATTTGACCCACGAGAGAAATGGTTCTATCCCAAACAGTATCCCCACCAGGAGTGCCTAATTCTTGATTAACTTCCAACGGTCCCGAAGACATTACTGTTTCAGAAAGTCCTAGGGCTTCTAGTAAACTCTCTTTATAACGTAAAAGACCATATAAGGTGATGTCGTGTAGCCAAATGGCATTTTGGGGGTCGCCATGGGCCGTACAGATGATATTGTAATTGCCAGTTGAATAGGTATGTTCCACTCTAGCTTTATAAAAGGGATAACGAGGAAGAATCCCAAGTTTGCTAGCATCTATGGCTAGTCCAGGATCGATAAATAAACTATTTGCCGTTATACTTTGTATAGTATATCCAATAGCATTGGTTGGGTTAACTAAAACCATCCCAGGAGCTATCTGGTCTATCTCTATATTTGTTGGTAATCCCAATTCCCCTGTGGTTTCATCGTAACCAGTAGGAACAAAGGGTTTAACCATATAGGCTATCGGTTTACCAATCTCATTAGGAAGAAGAACAATCTCTTCCGTATCCTTATCGGCCATGAATTTTAGACCTTCGCGCTCTGGCATCGGCCCTAATCCTATGGAAATACATGGTGGTTTTATTTTGCCAGATTGCCATCCTACATAAACATCTATTTGATTATTAAGGAGAAATTCCTTACATGCATCGATCTGTTTCTGACCATATGCTTTCTTGAGATAAGGATTTTTGACAAAATCTTCCATCATATGATCGATCAACCATATATTATTGCGCATATCATCTAAAAACAGCCTAACGACCGTTTGTAGCACTGCATCTGACGGAAAAAATCCCATAATTACCCTATTGATTTATTTGAATATTTATATTAAGATTAGTGTATGAGATTCCCATTTTCGAAATGCCTAACACAATCTTTTCTATATGTATGTCTACAAACTTACTAATATCATAGATGGCAAAAGCTATATAGGTCAAACTACTAGAACGGTAGAAGAAAGAGTTTTAGAACATTTTAAATATCACTTAAAGCCCGATAGAGGATGTAGAAAACTTTCTTTTGCTATCAAAAAATATGGGGTTGAAAACTTTAAAATAGAGACTATAGATACGGCAGATTCATTGGAAGATCTCAATAATAAAGAAATTTATTGGATAGAATACTATAATTCTATGAAAAATGGCTATAACTTATCAAGTGGAGGTAATGGTAGGGGGAGTTTTATATCAGATGAAACCCGCAAACTTTTGTCTAAAGCCGGAAAAGGTAGGAAACACAGCGCAGATCAAAAAAGAAAAATAAGAGAGGCACACCTTATCCCTGTATATCAATATACGAAAGATGGTTTTTTTATAAAAGAACATTCTTCTAGCGCAGATGCTTTTTTAATTACCAATATTAACAATTCCGATATAGGAAAATGTTGTAAAGGAAAGAAAAAAAGTGCTGGCGGATATCAGTGGAAATTTTTTAAAAATAAAAAAATAGATGCAGTACTACCGAGAAAAAAATCAATACCAAAAAATAAACCTATTACAAACAATAAGAGGGTAGCAAAAATTAATTCAGACAGGATTATTTTGGAAATCTATAATTCAATTATAGAAGCAGCTGCAAAAAATAAATGTGACAATAGTGATATAGTGAAAGTTTGTAAAGGGAAAATGAAATCTGTAAAAGGATTATTGTTTATCTACCATTCCATTTTGCAATGATTTCTGGAAGTATTGAATTGTAAAATTCTTTTTCAGCCCAGTCTCCAGCTTCATCTAATATTTTCGCCGCTTTAATTCCTGGATGGTACCACTTATCTGTCTGTCCTTCGCTCACCGTTCTAAATGTCATTATATCTCTACGAATATTTCCTGTAGGCCCTTTTGATTGATAAATACTAACTCTTTGTAGGACTCCAGTATTGCCCTTGCCGGGCCTTTCTCCACCCCAATTAAAACTATGAAGCTTTCCTGTTTTAGGATTTCCCTTTGCGTCATATTCAATTTTCTTAAATGGTACTTTTTCTTCCTTCAATTTCTGTTTAATTTGTTGTACTATATTCTGTTCTTTTCCAGTCATGTTCTGCGGAAGTTTAGAATGTTCGAATGGAATTATCTTATATCTTCCATTTTTGCCCACTTTAGCATTCTTCTTTAAAAGATCGGGCTTCATATCATGTCTTTCCATCCCTTCTTCTATAAATAATGCTGCTTCATTCAATGTTATAACAAATACGCCAGGAACCACTTCCTCTACTTGAGATAGATTGTCTAAAAATGTATTTCTGGTAGAATGTAATTTTTCTGCAGCTAGATCTCTAATTTTAGCATGAGATAAAGCAGATAGATTGGCTACCCCTTTCCTCATATCTGCTTCTGCTTCCATAGCATATTCTTTTAATTGCTTTGAAAGAGATTGAACATCTATCTTAATTCTTAAAGACATTTCTTACCTATTTTTAGAAACTTCATTGCCCATTTTTGGAGGCTTTACGGGAACCCCAGACGGACCCATAACAAGACCTTGCTTTCTATCGATGAATCTTATTTTACCCTGATCATCCATAACCTTCTGCTGACCAGAAACATTGATTGCTCCTATTGGCATCGGATTTCTAGCAACGTGTTCGGTAGTGTGTTTGGCTGATAATTTGCCGATAGGCGTTCCTACGCTACCGGCTTGGGACTGTGGGGAGGGAGAATCCTCCTCTTCATTGCTAGACGGCGCGTGACCGGGCTTAGCTTCTCCACCCTGATCTGGATGTGTAGGAAAGGGCTCATGCCAGTCATTCTCCTGTTGGGGCTGTGCCGATTGCTCAGGTTGTTCTGGCATCAGAGATTCTTGTGTTTGTCCTAATTCAGAATTTTGTCCTGATTCTTGTCCTAATCCGGCCCCGCTTTGTCCTAATCCGAGCATAGTAGCCATTTCAATCATGGCTTTTAGCATAGAAATAGAAGCCTGATAAAGTTGTGGCATCTGAGCCTTAGACTGTTCTAGCATATCTTTACAGCCCTTGAATTGCATTAGTGCTTGAGAAACAGACTTGATAGCCTTTTCTTTTTGAATACCATCGGCGTCATGATTCAAACCTTCCTCTAAAACACCATAAAAGTCTGGTTCGTTATCATTTGGATCGGTATTATTAGGACCAGCTGTGCCCATATCACTAGGAGTGTTTTGTTCGAACCCATCTGGCCTACTAGTGTTGCCTTCCATTCTATCATTAGTAATTTGAGTATCGTCTATGCTGTCAGCTTCATGGGCGGGAGGATTACCATCATTTTCTATTTCACTAGCGATAGATAGTAAGGCCTCTTTAGAATGATTATCTTCTGGATCTATTGCAGCTTCCCCTTCAGCGGCCCTAGGATCTTGATAGGCCAATGTTTCTGCATCTGGATCTTCATTAGCTGATTCTGGAGCAGCACCATAGGCCATGGGAGCATTTTGGCCGAGCGGGGCATGATCTTCAGAAGTAGGCTTTCCTATCATTGGCGGAGTCATTCCCATTTTTTCATATTGCTCATGTTCTTCTGGCGAACCAGCGGGAGCTTGATCATTGTTGGAATCAAGGCTCGTACCAAGACCGTCTGGATGAGTTTTTACATTTTCTCCATAGCCCTGGTTTTCAGGGGCATTAGCAAATTCATCATCTTGTTCTGCCAACTCAGGAAAATCTAACGCCTCATCTACTGGCTCATCATAACTACAAAATTTGCAAGGCTCTTCGCCTTCTGGAGTTTCAGCACTATTGCAAAACTCACACGCTTCGGGATTATTTAATTCTTTTGAACTATCGCAAAATTCGCAGGGCTCTTCACCTTCTGCAGTTTCAGCATCATGACAAAATTCACAATGATTAGGATCAATCCCATCAGTTTGATTGCAATATTCACAATCATCATGAGTAGCCTCTGGCTTCTCTTGATGATTGCAATATTCACAATCATCATGAGTAGCCTCTGGCTTCTCTTGATAATTGGCGGTTTCAGTAGCATCCTCTAATTTCTGATTATTGATACTTTCAGCTTTTTTCATAGATTTAACCGCCTCAGATTTGTCCAGGTAAGATTCTGCAATCTTATATTCTTCCATGGACTTAAATTTTCCTTTCTTAACTCGCTTTTTTATTTGCTGAATCTCTTTCTTTGTTTCTTTGTCAAAAGACACTATCTGATTTTTCCCTTTTAACTTTGCCATTAAGAGGGCTTGTCCCGATTCGGATAGATGGACACCTATTCCTATAGATACGGTTAAGCCGGTAAGATAGTGGTAATCCTTTCTTAGCTTTTCCAATCCTTCAACATGCTTTTTATCAATAGCGTATACGCCTTGATCGCCACCAGAAGAATATTGCTTACCATCTCGTTCTTTTGCCCATCGGCTAAACAGATCGTTGCCGACCTTAATGCGTTCAGAAATTCTGGACATTTCATCAGGATCATCGTTCAAAACCGCTTGACCGATTTTGCGACCCGCACTATCCGCATCGTAAGATATGTATACAATGTTATCTGATTTATCCATGTTATAAAATTCCCATTTCTTTTAGCTTACTTTTTTGCCAGACTTCTGCTGTAGGGTTTTCAGATTTAAACCACTCCCATTTTAACTTGTCCGTAATTCTAAATCTTCCCTTGATTTCTACCCATTTATTTTCATTAATTAAAAATAAATCAGGTCTATAAGTTTTACCATCTGGCATAGCAAATGTTTTAGATTGCCAATCGTACTCGGTTTTGTTGGTATTAAAATAATCCACCACCTTTGCTTCCCAAGAACCTTGACACACAAGTTCTTCATTCGTTTTCCAGTGGAATTTTATATAAGTATTTTTGGCACTTTTAGCAGCCCTCAAGGCTATCTCTTTATTTTGAGTGGCATTTTTTACGCCATAACTCTTTAAGAGAGCATTTTCTCGCCTTTCTTTCCCGCCATTGGGATGCCTACAGTTGTCATACAAAACATTAAGTGAAACAGTTTCCCATTCACCATATTTTTCATCTATAAATTTACATTTTGTAATAGTGTTTATATAGGTAGATTCAATCAAAATAACAGAATTTCCGTGTTTTTCTCTTATTTTTTCTTTTACCTGATCTATAGTTAAAGTTTTTGATTTACTTATTTTTTTTGCTCTTTTATTTGGGTGACCATTCTTTAAACCATACACATTTTTTGGTATAGCCCACCATTCTCCACATTCCCTATCTATAAAACGTGCACGAGTATGAGTATCTACGTAAGTGTCTATATCTAAAACAATAGTATTCCCGTGAATCTTCAAAATTCTTTTTTGGATCTCTTCTATTGTAATTTTTTTAGACATGTTTATTCTTTTTTCTCAATACTTCTAATAACATTTCTATATTATCAATATCCCAACTTCTAGAGAATCTAACTTTTATTCCATTCTCCGTCTTCTTCAAAAATATTTTACCATAATCTCCATAACAAATACAAGGAGTTAGTGAGTTTCCATTAAAAATGTCCTTGCCACAATCTGGACAAGAAACCATCTCTCCCTTTGCCATCTGTACAGAGAATTCTTTAGGTTTCTTTCTCTTTTCCAAGAATTCTTGCAAAGGCCGACTTTTCTTCATAGGAGTGGGCGTTTCTTTTTCTTCCTCAATCTCAAATACAGCTGGATTTAGTTGTTTAGCCACTTCTGCCTCTTTTCTAGCCAATTCTGTTTTGGCAGACACAACTACCATCTTATTTTTTAAAGAACTGATTTCTTCTGTAAGCTTAGCCAACATCATCTGGTGAATAGCATCTTTGTGTGCTATCTTTTTTTCTACAACCTGTTCAACAAGACTGTGAAGGGCCAATCTTTCATCTATGAGCTTTTGTACTTTACTGTCGATATCTTCTGCGAAATTAGGCTGTGAAAGTGGGGCAGGTGCCATTGGCAAATCTGATGCACTTGGAGAGTTAATCAGATTCTCCATATCGTAAAGTTCAAAGGCGGACATGATTATCAAGCCAACCCCAGGCAAGGATCTAAATTTGAATTCTGCTATTTTCTTGGAATCTTCTTCAACATCACCACTAAAACAATCTCTCTCATGTTTAGTAGCCCTAATCATAGCATTAACGCCCACAAGGAGAGGAATTTCTTTGGTATCACCCACATTCATGGGACTAAGCTCTCTGATAAGAAGGGCGATAATAGTGCGAGGAACTATCTGGAGTGCCGTTTTGATTTCTTCAATATCTAATACGCTTCTGGTGCCATATTTATACAGTTCGACCTTGGCTAAAGATTCAAAAAAATCTTCACCTAGAGCTTTCTTTAAAAATAGATCAGCATTAGACATTGGTAGTCCTTAGTAAGTTTGTTCGACGGTGATGTAGGTCTCATCGTTAATCAGGAAAACCAACAAATTAGCGCTGCTGGTGATAACCCAATTAGAGTATCCGCAAGCTACATAAGTCCAAGAATTAGGCATACAAGGAATTCCAACATGTCCAGCAGAATCAGTGACGCCAGGAGCCAGAGAAGCAATCGTACTGGCTTCATTCAGGGTGAGTGACTGAACAGTACCGCTATTGTTATAAATAGCCAAACAAGCTCCAGCCCTATCTAATACTCGCGCTGTGCTTGCGTCTGTAGTATAGGCAACGGCACCACCACTAATGTGTTTTAGTGGCAACAAATGCTTTCCAACTTCGCTAACTTTTTGAGAGCCAGCCGGGTTGTTGTATTTCAAATTATCTAATGTGGATGGATCTACAATCATTCCACTATTAATGCTTCTTACTTTTTTAGACATATTCTTTCCTCATATGATAAAGATTACCTTGCAAAGACAATAGTTTATTCGTTTTCATCATCCCCATTTTCTATATTGCTCATGTCAATTTTTTGTACATTACTAATGTCAACATTAACTGGCTGATTAGGATAAAGAATATTTTCCACCGGAGACTTAATGGTTCTAGCTTGGGTCTTTGGCTTAAGTTGATTCATCTTATCTCCGCGATTTTGTTGATGGAATACGTATTCTCTCACTATTATCGCATGCATCGCCGCCCTTTGTGGCGCCCTAACCCCATTTGCTCCGGTTACGTTAGTAACCCTAACTTCTTTTGGTAGTGCCATAACATAATAAAAAGCTTTGTATAGATATCTAATTGAAAACACACGCCCTTTTCCAGTTAATGGGTCGATTCCAGGATTTTTCCCACCGGAAAGCCATCTGATGTTGCCACCCAAAGACTGTCCTCCAACTACGCAAGAACCTTGAGTTATTTCAAAATCAATACCGCAAGTATACTCTATGTTACGGCTATCGATAATTTTCTCTTGTAAACGCACAATAGGAAACATCGCCTCATTATCTATATCAGGTTGATAGGCTATTTCTTCTACATTAGCTACCAAAACATCTGCATTAGGATCAGACAGGTATAGTCTATCTCCAGGCATTAGATATATACGCTCTCCTTGAGCTACCCCCGTAGGCGTTGGAACATTGTAAAAACGCGGCATCACGAGTCTAGATTCTGATGGATCAGTGACTCCACTTTGGGTACGTTTCTGTTCCCTGGTGTTGTCGGTCATGGTAGCGGTAAAAATACCGGCACAACGGTAAAGCATACCATTAGAGGTGATTTGGTCTACCCCATCATTTTTACGAATTTCACCAATATCATTCTTTCCTAAAGGACTAATCATAGCCCTAAAATGAGAAAAATCTACGCCAAGACTAGTAACAAAAACATCTAATCTATTCAGATCAAATGATTCTTGCACTTGTGGTGCAAATGGCGTTATCACCGGTATTTGAATACCTATTGGAGGCCTATTACTCATTATTCTTTCCGTTTAAGCAAAAATCAGACATTTCTTTCAAAGTTCTATCTGCTTGTGAATGCATATTTACCAATAACTTAATTGCTTCATTTAGATTCAAATCTTTTACCAATCTTTTGGCCTGTCTTTTTGCTCTCATTCCTTTGAGGTTATTCCCATGCGACATATCGACATCTATGTTTAAGCATACTCCGGTCTTACAACATCTTTCCATTTCTTCTAAAAATTTATCAATATCAGGGTCTTTTGATTCATATTTTATGATAACCTTATTATAACCATTAAGCTGTTCTTCTAAAGGTTTTTTTGAATCGTATTTGACTTCAGAAATTGAATTTGCTATTTTTACACACATGTTATTTCTTCAGTTTTAATCCTGCCTCACAAGAAACAGATTTTTCAACTGTAGCTCCCGCCATAGCTTTAGCAAATTCTTTGGGGATATTTAGATTTTCAATAATCAGGTGATCTTTAGAGAATTCGCTATTCACGGTAGCAATTTGACTGTTATGTTTTGTGATAAGGAATTCTACGCTTGGCCCTGTCTGAACAGAGAAGATGTCATAGCCATTTTTTCTCAAATCATCTGATAGAAAATGCGAATGACTCATAACAAGGGGTTCTACAAATCCTTCGGACTTCATCATGGCTGGATGGTAATCTGGGAATTGCTTTTCTAATTGATATTTTACGATAGCAGGATGAGACCCAGCCGCCAAAACATCCTCAGATGACTTGTATTTTCGTCTTCCCAACGCTAGCCAAAACCCCCCTTTGGTTCTAACCAGTTTTACTGGATTTCCATCAATGGTTCCAGAATCTTCGATTCTATCTACATCATTAGCTGTTATTTGCATGAAACTCTCCTTTATCTAGGAAAATAAATTTTTTACCAAAATAATGAACAGATTGGTTGTGAAGATTTTTGCTTATACCCCTAGAACTTATATTAAAATATTTCGCTGATTCTTTAATAGAATTAAATGTTAAACCAGTTGTTAATTCCATAATAGGTTTACATATAGATTTAGCTCTTTTATTTACAAAAACCCTTTTTTGAGGTTTGCCCTTTAGAGAGTCAGATCTCTTTTTTCTTGTTTTTTTAGATTGCTTTTTACCTAATTGTGCCTTTCTCATTCTGTTTTTTGTAATTTCTGATACTATACGAACGCCGCCACCAACTATCAAATTATAACCATTAGGATACAAAGTGTCATATTTTTGTATAAAATAATTCTCTTTATCATTTAATTCATTTAATGAATTGCTTTCAAAAATTGCCTCTATAACAAAATTTTTCTTACCATATTTTCTTAAAGCATAGTGAATAGCATTTTTTCTTCGTGCATCAAAAGCGTCAAAAAGATGTTTTCTAAATCTTTCCTCTAGGCTTCTTGTGGTAAGACCAATATATTTTTTATCAGTCAATATATTGGTTATTTTATATACAAAACCCATTACTTCTTATTCCTCGATGCGTAAGCAGCATCTATTCCATTTTTCCAAGCGAAATCTTTTAATTTTTCATCATTACCAAAATGATGCTCTATTCTATCTTTGTGCTTTTGTTCAATTTGCTGTTCTAATCCCGGATGATCTTCTAAATAATTGCAAAAAACTTCTGATTTCAACATAGATGCGCTAAAATGCTTTATAGACAAATCTAAGTTTAAACAGATGGTTTCTTTCATTATCTCTACATCTAAACTTTTCTTGAACTCATGGACTGTATTTCCAGCCCCAAATTCGATAGAAAGAACGCTAAACTCCACTTCGTCTGGTTTTAATCCTTCTTCATTTATCTTATCGTACAATCCCTTATCTATAGTAATATGAGTCATGAATTTATCGTAAACAGTTCCACAATGCTTTAGGCTGTTGTAAAAATCTTCATAAGTCTTATCTGCGCCTTCCACCAGAAGCATAAAATACTTTTTTCCATCTCTTTCAGATGTAAAAATCGTAGTCTTAAATCTCAATTTCTCTGGGTTTGGCGTTTTTATATCAAACTTTTTAACCTTTTCTTTTATTTCATCAAGATTCATCTCTTTTTTGTCATTAAAAACTTTTAAGGACATGTGAAGAGGAACCCCTTCCATCAATTCTGTTTGGCCCTTTATCTTAACATGCCACAGAACATCTCCACCCTGCTGGGCTCGTTCTTTGTAGATGTCATGTACGCCTTCTCCGACTTTATTAGCCATATAAGTACTATTTTACCATAATTAAAAGTTGCCGACGAAAAATCTAGACGAAAAAATATTTCTAATCTGCCTTTCTAGCTTTGCTCTTTTTTGCATTAATTCTTCTATGCGCAACTGATATATGCGTGGGCCAGGCATAGAGCTGCTTTGCGAAATTCCATCTTGACTTTGTGATTGACTTGTAAAGATGAATGTGGCCGCAATCTCGCTCAAGATATCTATGGCAGCAATACAGCCGATCAATTCATTGACGACCGTAGGTATCTTGCCTTCTTGATTAGACATTCCAGCCGTATATTTTATTTGCCAATAAGCCGGGACCCAGTTCAATCCGTCCATGACACTTAAGAATGCAATACCTGCATTTCCAACTGCACCCTGCACTGAATTCACGCCGTAAGCAGCTAAGAGCGGAATCACATTGATTAACCTCTTAGAAAAGTTTGCAGTTTCGATCCATTCGGCAGGTATTTCAAAGATGGTATTTTTATCAGCACTCACGATGGCCAACTGTTCAATACTGATAATCGGACCCTGTTCGGCTACCAAATTGATGTAAGCCTTATAGTCCTCTTGTTTGAAAGGCAATTTGTTTTGGAATTGTTCTGGAGTAATAGTAACTTTTAAATCTACTTCGGCTACGTTGGAGGCGAGATAAATGCGATCCTTGAGGTCATCGTCAGAGAATGTATCGCCATTGAAAAAGAATAGAGGGATGCCCTTTAGGAATCTCGATTTTAATTGCTGCGGAGTAAGCATCGGTTCGACACGCTGCATCAAACCAGACACAACAGAAGCGTGAACCGGATAGATAGCCGTTCCGTAACCTTTTCCTATAATCGTAGAAACATTATTTGGTGTATTAGCCATTAGCAACATCCATTGTTTACTGGGAAGATAACGTCCAGCATATTAAGAACACTAAATCTATTGATTGTATTTCCCTGATAAATTGCAAATTGAATGTTTCCACCGCAAATCGCTTGGCTTGCGGGAACTGAAACAGACCAAATAGAGCTATCGGCGGGGCTGACCTGGGTTGCGATTAGCGTGATGGCAGTGTTAAGATCAACTGACGGGAAAGTAACGGTGACTTGATATGGATTATTGTTAGAGCCAATTCCAACCAAATATCTTAGACCAGCAGTAGGTCCTACTGGCGTTATCCCACTGAAAATACTGCCAAAATATCCACTACTATTTGAGGCTTGAGTAGCCTGATTAGCATCGTAAAGTTGAAAATACAGCGTTATGGGGTCGCCATTGTTGACGATCCACTGATTACCGTAGGTAAACGCGTTTATATTAAAAAAAGAGGTTATTACTTTTGCGGCGAACAACGGCATTGTATTTACTCCAAAAAGGGTATATTCTATAGTTAAGATTGCTTGAGATTTCCAATAGTTGAGTTAACATATTGAAATGTTAGCCCTTTGTGGCTAATTCTTGATTTTTTCAAAATTTCAGATATATATTTTCTTCCTATATGTAATTCTTTCGCAGCTTGAGATAAAGAAGCATAAACAATACCATTAGAACATTGAATTTTTATGCCCCTATTTTCTCTTAAGGAAATGCTTATTTTAAGCTTAGATTCTTCTTTGTGTTTTTTGCCATACATAGGGTGCAATTCACCATTTCTACCAAAACAAGGTGCATTTTCGCCAGATTTTCCATACATTGGATTATTTTCACCAATGGTGGCTTCTGATAGAGTCTTTTTTATTTCTATGGCCCGTTGTTCTCCATAAATTTCTGTTAATGTTTTGCCTTTATTTGCCTGATTTCTTTTTATTAAATCAAATCTTTTTCTACCGTAAGCTCCATTTTTTTGTCCAGTTAAGCCTGAACCAGGCGAACCACCTTCGGAAATGTTTAATAATTGAACTCCTAAATGTTTGTAATATTTAATTAATTCTATTTCTTTGTTTAAAGCATCCTTTTCATTATCAAAATATTCTATAATATCAATTATAGGTTTCAATGTTTTTTTAGATAACAGGCCTATCCATTCCAAATGTGCGGCACTACGTTTTGTTAGTGAATAGGCTCTTCTTCCCTGTCCTTTCCCAATATATTGGACTTGATTATTTTCCGGATTTCTGTGACAATATACATAGAATTTCTTGTTCATATTAATAAGATTATGACACAGGTAAAACTACGGTGTCAAGGAGATATTTATGCTTAAAATAGAATTCGAGGGAGTGGATGGTTCGGGGAAAACCACATCATTACGATACTTTATCGAACAAGCTCAAAAACGGGGCTTAAATGTAGTAGAAACGCGAGAAGTTGGAAACCCCCATATCCCAGCATGCGTTAAGCTCAGAGAATTCGTCCTAGACCCAAATAGCAGCCTATCCGGGGAAGCTATGGAGCTTCTATTCTCCGCTATGCGTTACGAAAATGATAAGTGGTTGCGTAACCTGGAAGTAAGTGAAAATCCTCCAGATTTGATGGTTTCAGACCGTGGATGGTATAGTCATTTAGCTTATACCGACCACAATGTGTCTAAAGATTTTACAGATTTGCTTTATAGGGGCGTTTTAGAGCTTGAGACCAGGCTTCCTGAAATTGTCATCTATTTTAGGGTTAATACTGAAACTGCCCTTAAACGCAGGGTTAAACGTGGTGGAGCAATGGATGTTATTGAAATGAAGGGTGTTGAATACCAAGAGAAAGTACGTGAATCATTTGAAGAATATATCTTTGAAGACAACAACGACCCTTCAACTGGTACTGTTTTCTTTAGCGTAGATGCTAATCAAGATTTGGATAATGTCAAGTCTCAGTTAAATAACATTTTAGAGGTTATAATCGACCAATATGTATAGTGCCTGGATAGCTATGATGTGTGCTGGCATCATCAATGCTACTCAAAAAACAGCATGTATTAAAAGTCTAGAAGCGGCAGGTATTCAGTCTGGAATTGTAGAAAAGACTAAGAGGATAGAGCATCAAGCTCAAATAATGGCTGAGAAACGGGTGATATGGGTTAGTCCGCAGGCCCGATTTGCTATGGCTACTATCTATACAGTTGGAGTGAAAAAACAAGTAGCCATACCTTTCGATATGGCTTACCCTTTTCAAAGAATAGAATTTCAAGGCTCAACGAACAAAGCTTTGCTTTTGTTCAAATGGACTTTTTAGTTACCAACGATGTTATCTTGCAACGTAACCGCAGTCTGCGCGTACAGTCTTCCGTGTACGGTTGCTGTAGTTTGAACTGCAATATTTGTCGCTGACAAAATGATACCATTGAATATAGAACTTACACCGAGCGTCACGGCGCCAGTAACTTGCCAGAAGACGTTGCTTGCCAGCAATCCACCAGTAAGTACGATATGCGTAGAGGCCGCTAAGTTGAGCGTACCGCTAATCTGCATAATGAACACGTCGCTTGGTCCGCCACTCAACGTAAGAGTGGTAGGAATCGTAACGCCGGTAGACCACGTATAAAGGCCGGGAGTAAGGGTGAGTCCACCCAAGTTTCCACTACCAATATTAACAATCGAATTGAGAGTACGACCTGCAGCATCGTTGTATGCGGTCGTCATGTCGCCAATAGCTGTCGTAAGATTGGCTGGAGTTGGTACAGCATAATCAGCCGCATAGATATCGCCAGTCACATTAGGTGCGGTAGAGAATTGTCCACCGCCATCGAGTGTGAGAACAAATCCGGTGATAGCCGTGTGCGCTATTGGGCTTACTGCCATCGAACCGGTGATTGCAGATCCAGACGTATCGCTGATACCAGCTTCCGACAGAATTCTGTAGTTACCAGCAGTTGCGAGATTAACAGCTGTAGGACCGATAACATATGCTGCGCTTGCGATTGCAGAGTTCGTTAAACCAGCCTTTGTAGCTAATACTTTTAAAGTCTCACCAGTCGCAACACTAATTGCTCCGGTATACAAAGTGCTTCCAGTAGTTGGAGTAGATCCGTCCGTAGTGTAGTAGAAAGTTGCTCCAGCTGTAACAGAAGAAAGAGTCACAGATTGCGTGGTACCATAAGTTCCAGCAGCCGGGAAGAAAGTCGGAGTAGCGACAGTTCCCGCCCCAGAGATAGTATATGCCGCAGAGCCAATAGCAGAATTTGAAAATCCAGCCTTAACTCCCAACACTTTTACGGTTTCGCTAGAAGCAACCGAAATTGGACCAGTATATAGCGTGCTTCCCGTAGTCGGAGTAGAACCGTCCGTAGTATAGTAAAAAGTTGATCCAGCCGTAATCGAAGAGACCGTCACCGACTGCGTACCAGAATAAGATCCAGCTGCAGGAGAGAAAGTCGGAGTAGCGACAGTTCCTGGTACCGAGATTACATAAGCCGCAGTGCCAACAGTAGAGTTTGAAAACCCAGCCTTCGTAGCCAACACATTTACAGTCTCATTTGCAGAAACAGAAATGGGCGTACTGTAAAGAGGACTCAGAGTAGTGGGAATCGAACCGTCTGTAGTATAGTAAAAAGCTGCTCCAGCCGTAGCCGAAGACAAAGAAACCGATTGCGTTCCATAGTATGATCCAGCCGCAGGAGAGAAAGTCGGAGTAGCGACCATGCTAAGAACCGCATTGATGACAATGGTAACCGTATTAGAAGTTACGGTAGAAGTCATTCCAGCCAAAGCGCTTGCGATAGCCAGTGCCGTTTTGGTGGCCACGACAGTATTGGTGTCGGTGCTATTAATAGTAACTTCAATTCCTGTAAAACCAGGAGGGGTAGGATTCGTATTGCTACCGCCAGCAACGTTGTACCAAACCATATATTGATTTGTATTTCCAGCATTTGCTAACGTAAAAGAAGATCCAGGGCCAGTAGAAGGAAAGGTACTTCCAGCCGACAGTCCGAGAGTAACCGTAGTCGGAAGTCCAAGATTCGATACCGTAAAAGTAGTCGCACCAGGCAACGAAACATTCTTCGGAGGATTGGTTCCAAGAGCCGTGATAGGATTTGGAACAACAGAAAAGAGATTATGAAGAAGGGGGATCGCTGCAGGAGAGATACCGCCAGCCATATTAGAGGCCACGTTTCCAGCAACCACTTGATCTGCGAAACCGTCAATCATGTATTGAAGATCGATAAACGAAAGAGGACGCGTTCCCAAGATAGCTGCCTGAAGATCGTTACCAATATTTTTATTACTCATGGCATCTTGCAGCCTGGTAAGAGTATCCGGAGAAAGTTTAGCGCCGCTTGTGATTGCGCTGGCTAACTCATTACCGGCAGATACCAAGGTGAGGGCATCCTGAAGAGCTATAATAGTATGATTAGTTAAAGCCATGAAAAATCTCCTTAAGGTCTTCCCGCTTATGCGAGTGAATATTCACTATTAAGATTGCTTCATATATGGTATATTAGGCTTATGAAAATAGTATGTATAAGCGATACGCACTGTCAAATATCTAAGGTAATCCTGCCTGAAGGGGATGTGCTTGTTCATTCTGGGGATCTTACCTATCGTGGAAGTACACACGAGATAGCTAACGAACTGAAATCTTTAAAGAAACAAGCCACAAATTTCAAGAATGTCATTATTACAGCGGGTAATCATGACTGGTTAGCTGAGAAAGATCCTACAATGATGAAAACTCTTTGTGGAGACAACGGTATCACCTATCTACTTGATTCTTCTGTAGAAATTGACGGAAAAGTGTTTTATGGTTCACCTTGGCAGCCAGAGTTTTTTAACTGGGCCTTTAATGTGCCTAGAGGACCAGAATTAGCCGCTATTTGGAAGAAGATTCCTGATAAGGTCGATGTGTTACTTACCCATGGACCACCAGCTGGCATATTAGACCTATGTCCTGATGGTAGTAGGGTTGGCTGTGAAGATTTGTATAAAAGAGTTATCGAGGTAAAGCCGGAACTTCATGTTTTTGGTCATATCCATCATTCTTATGGAATGCATCTTTTTAATGGTACAACATTTGTTAATGCGAGCATTTGTACTGAACAGTATAGACCAACTAATAAGCCAGTAGTAGTAGAACTATAGCTTGTTAGATTTTCTTAGGTTTTCTGCTGCTGGTAGATATTGTAAGTTCCAAGGTACGTGAAGACCTCTAACTTCTTCCCCGTTTAGTGGAACGATATGATCGACGTGAAATCCCTTAGGACAATTGACGTAAATACGTTTAATCTCTTCTTTTTGATGGTCAGATAGCCATTTTGGGGTAGCTTGGATTTTTTGAGCACGATAAAAGGCCGTTCTGGAATTTTTTGCAGGTTGATTTCTTTTGTCGTATTCTCTTTTTATTTCTTTACGTTTTTCTGGATTTTCTTTGTCCCATTTAGCAGCGTTAGCTATGTATTCATCTGTTTTAGCTAAATATCGATTTTTATCCCATAATTTAACAAGATCTGGATTTTTATTTTTGTATATTTTTACTCTAGCCTTAATTTCTTCTGAATTTTCCTCATAAAAATCTTGATAGCACTTCTTACAAGAAGATACTAAACCTGTAAGTCTTTTCTCATTTTTATGGAAGTCATCTACCGGTTTATTCTCTTTACACTTAGAGCATCTTTTCATCCCATCCACTATTGGTTCGTGATTTAACCATCGTCTAGCTAGCGCCGCCTTCTTTTGTTCTGGGGTTAGAATTATTCCCCTTTCCCTAAAGAGTTTTTGTAGGCTAGGCTTTTTCATTCCTGTAGCTTTTACAATATCAGGAATAGCTTCGCCATCCATTCTCATTTCAACTGCTTTAGAAATAATATCATTTGTGTATTTAATCTTACTCATAAATATAAGATTACACTACTATTAGAAAAAATGCAAGGGAAATAAAAAAGGCCGGTATCTTACGATACCGACCCTTTTAAAAGGACATCCTAACTAGTTAATTACGTAGGATTATTCGGAGCCAACTGACCCGTGATATTCTCAAGGATCACGTTCTTCCTCGGTTGGTATGCAGCCAAGGACAAGAAGCGGAAATGAGCCTCCGGAAGTGACAGATCGCTAACCGCAAGTTTCAGCTTGCTGTAAGGAGCCAACTGTCCGAATCCCATCGTATTCGCCTGAACCAAGAAGCCCGTGACCGAGCCAGGTTGACGATTTCCGAGATCCGTGAACGTCGCACCCGATCCAGCGCCATTCGCCGCGACCTTACCGATGAACTTGGCAACCGCTGCCGTTCCACCGAGATCCGAGCGATACACGCAGTAGTACTGTCCCGTACCGGTGATGGTCAGAGTGACCTTATCGCCAGCCGTAACAGCCTGAGTCTGCGCCGCAGACGGGAGAGACTCACCACGCATCGTCACCGCAGTGACATAATATGCATAGCTACCGGTTTGGAGCAACGAACCCGCCGGGCCACCATCAGCGATGGTGAACGTCGGAGCCGCCGGGCTACCACTTCGCGGACGCGCCGGGCGCGTTTTGCCAGACAGGAAGCGCGAAGCTTCGAGCGAGACAACCGCACTAGAGGTCCACTGAGTACGCAAATGAGCACCAGTCGCTTCCTGAGCAGAGCCAGCAAGCATGATACGTTCTTTCGCGTGCGCGATCTTGTTATACGCGCTCAAGCTGATCGGATCAAGAACCAGTCTGTCCGCAGCGCCCATGTTCATGGCCGAACGAACCGAACTATCTTCGATCACTGACTGAGTAAGAGTTCCGCCGACCGACAGTACAACCGTCTGATCCGAACCATATTCAGCAAACATAAGATCCTGAGTATTTTGCTGACTGTCCGACTGACGAACCTGTTGATCAAGTCCAATCATATTCGGAACCTTAGCAACCGCAAGGGGGTTACCATCAAACACGCCCGCGTTCGAGAAATCGCTCTGTCCACGGAAAGAGTCGAACTCGATATCGCCAGCGAGCTTCATCGCAGCGTCCGCAGCCGCACGATCTTCTGCCTTCACGCCATCGAACGCGCCGATGTAGTTAGCAGCAACCGTGACTCTACGAGTCGTGCTGTAGTATGCCATCGGCACCACTGCACGGACATAGTTAGACGTGTCTTCTTCGCCGATTCCGCCTTCAAACTGGGCCGAACCACCAAAGATACCATAATCCAACTGACGATTAAACTGATGCAATTGAGACTTCACATCCTTCGAAGGAAGCATCTTTTGCAGTTTAATATGACTGTCATCAAACGTTACATTGTGCATAACGGGCGAGAGATCCTCGACCATCAAAGCGGCTCCCTGAGCCAATTGTCCTGGAGCAGCATTGTAACTTCCTGCTTCAAGCGCCTTCATAAGTGACTGAAGTTGTTCAATCATTGTATTCTCCTTATTAAAATCCACTGCTATTTAAGCAAATGGCTAATTCCTGTTACGTTTACTTGTCCTTGTTCGTAGTAAACGTTGATTGCGTCTCTATCTGATTTCTGTAACGAAGGTTCAGATGCTTTCTTACAAAGAATGGTATGAATATCAGCCTTCGTAAGTGTCTTTTCACTATCTTCCCCGGCGCCTTCGCTCTTCGCGATAACATCCATGGACGTGATAGCCTTGCCTGCAGGAGCAGCTTTCTTCTCAAGCAGCTTGGTCAAAAAAGCCGCAACTCCATCAAAGTTTTTCTTAAGTTCTTCGTATTTTGTGTTCGCCGAGCCAAGTTCCGATTTAAGCAACTCAACTTCGGTGTTTTCTGACTTTTGCATTTGAACTCCATCTGCCTTGCTAGCCGGTGATTTTGCACCTGGCGAATTGTGAGGCGCTTGTTCTTCAATCTTTCCACCATTTCGTCTAGCAGCTTCAGATTTGTTAATCTTTGCGCCGTTAGCATCGCTGGCTGGCGATTTCGGACCAAGAGCATTGTGAGGAGCACCCGCATCAATTCCACCATTTTTAGGATCAGAATCTAGGTTCTCGCCCTTCACTTTTGGCTGCGGAGGATTTTCAGATTTGGTATTACCAATTCCGCCACCCTCTTCAGACTTGCCCATCATTCCGCCACCGCTAACGCATTTCATAATCGCGTCATGGTGTGCTTTTAGCTCGCCTTTTGACATGGACATATACATTTTATGCATATGCTGCATGTCCTCTTCATCATAATCATGGCCTTCGCTTGGAGCCTGCTCAGGATGTGCTTCGCCTTCCGGCGCCGCTTCCTGTTCAGGTTTCTCTTCACCTTCGGGCTTTTGTTCACCTTCGGGCTTAGCTTCGGGCTTAGCTTCGAAAGGCGGCTTCTTTTCGCCGTCTTCCGGCTTTTTCTCAGGCTTCTGTTCGCCATCTTCAGACTTAGCAAGAGTATTACCGACCTCTTCGGCCTTAGCCAAATGAGCCGTGAACTCTAGTTCTACGTCCTGTATAAGCTTTGAAAGCTGTGTTTCGGTGTACTGCATGGTATAACCCTCCAGTCCAACCAATTAAACCAACTTCGTGGGCCAGTATAGATCATCAATCGTGGCAACCGGTGTAGCTGCACTAACAGTAGCCGCAGTGACTCCAGCACCATTGGCAACTTCAACGAGAGTAAGAGCAACGCCAGTTTTAATGGCTTCGAATTCAACCGCAAGAAGGTCAGCCGGAGAAACCCACGTCGATGGATTGCCGGGCGTGCCGAATGCAGAGAATGTAATCGTTGCATCGCCAGTGCCACTAGCCTTCGTCAAAGTGCCCGAAGCCGTAGGAGCAAGAGTTCCAGTAGAAGTCAACGTCGTACCGCCAGCAATCGTAGAGTTAACGATAAAAGAATTACCGTTGTTAGTATAAACAGCCCCTGCAGTAGCATTGGCTGAAGTTACGGTGTACGAATAAGTCTGCGCTGCGCCCTGCTCATATCCTAAAAGGAGCTTATGGGGAGCATAAGAATCCGTGTCATTTCCGAAGATATCTTTAGAAACAGCATCAATGCCCGCGATTTCGATAAAGATAACGGGATTGCCCGTACCGGCACCTGCAGCCGCATTATAAAACAGGACATAAGGCCACGTTCCGCCCGCAGCGTCAGGAGCCGAAAAGCCCTGAGTAAAAGAATTCATAGAGGCTGGGGTTCCGCTCTGACCGAAACGGATCTGAAGCTTGTTTGTGAGGTCTCTCATGAGCGCTATAGCTTTTGCATTTGAGTACATTTTAAATCTCCTTTAGTTGTGTCTAGACACATTTTCCATTTCTATTTCGATAGAAATGACAACTCTTTGATATACTTAAACTATTGCTGCGGATAAAAAAAATATATAATTTCAATAACTTATAATCAAAATACCGCACTTTTACTATAACTACATGATATAAAATAGCTATGAAGTATCTCAAAAACATACGGCAATCTTATATTTATGAATAAGTGTTCTTATATTGATGGAATAGCCTCTTCTCAGGCGATAGATTCAAGCGGCGAAATAGTGGATCTAAAAGGACTAGACACCTCCTCTCTTATTGGTGCGGTTCTGAATTGGGAACACAAAAGCGACAGTCCTTCCCAGATTTGTGGTAAGATATTGAAAGCCCACAAGATTTTCTCTAAGGAAGACTGTCAAGATGATAGGCAGTCATATTTTTGGAATAAGTACAAGATTCCATTCCTTTATATAATGGGTCGTCTTTTTGATGATCCAAAGAACCCAAAACCATCTGCTTTGGAAGTTGCCTCTTTGTTTAAAGACGACGCTGAACATCCCAACGAACCACCTGTCGTGGGTTTTTCAGTAGAAGGGGCAAAAATCCCCGGAGCAAAAGAGGGAATGACTATTACTCGTTCTATTGCTCGTAAAGTGACGATCACAAATTTACCTTGCAATAAGACTTGCGTTGCTGAACTAATGCCGTCACCTAAGGAATCGACAAATAAAGACAATCTACTTGGCTCTCTTTTCAAAGGCGAAATGGAATTGTTTAAGTTTGAGTCTACTTATGAAGAAATTCTTCAGAAAAAAGAAAGCGAAAGAATACCTACTTCTCAAAATGAAACCAATGAAGTTGTAAAAGGTACCGCAATGGATGTTGGTGCAGGCTACGAACCCAGCACGGGTGGCGGTCAGGGTGGAGGCGCCTCTGGCGGTGGAGCATTCATTGGAAGCCAACTAGCCATGTCAGAAGAAATGGATAAGGGCGAAGATGACGAATATAAACGATGGAGAGGGGCTGCAACTAGAGTAGGAGCCAGAAAGGCTGCAGTGTCTAGAAAAATCAACGATCATATAAAAGCAGGCGGAAAAAGCGATGCTCCAGAGATGGCAGATCATTGGGCACGATATAAAGATCTGCATGAACAATCAAAACAAATCAATGCAATGAATCCAAGAAAAAAATTAGCAAAAGGTGAGAATGGAGATTGGAAAAAAGAAGGATATACCTTACGTTATGCCAAGGGAAATTTTAATACTGGCGGCCAACACTTAGTTCAAGCATTTGATAATAAAGGTAATCATATTGGAGAGACCGAACTTAGTGAGCATCATTCCAAGGCATCCGGTGGACGCTTGCACCCCGTACAAACCTTTGTCGATCATAGGCATCGCAGGAAGGGAATTGCTTCTGCTATGTATAATCACGCAGAGGAGAAGACTGGTTTGAAAATACATCCGAGTCATAAACAAACAATTGAAGGTAAAAAATTCTCTGACAATAGAAAATCTGAAGATCTTAAAAAAGCTCTTACCGCTGGATCTGCAATGGCTACACCTTCTCAATTGGTAGGCGGCGCCGCATTGGGGAAAGAAAGTCTTGAAAAACGTCCTAAGATGAATGCTATGATTAAAAAAGAAGAATTAAAGAAAGATACGGCGCCTACGGCTCCAACGCCTTCGCCTTCACCTGCACCGGTAACCGCAGAAGGAGTGCAGGCAGGATTCAACAATGCACTTGGATTTGGTGGATCTTTGAAAAAGAAAGAAAAATCGCATTGGTATGAGCGTGCAGATCAAGCTTATAGTACTTGGGATAAAAAGAATCAGTTTAAGGACTATATGAAGAAAAGAATGCCTCATTTGGCCGAAGGAGAAATCGACTCTATCGGTAGAGTGTTGGCATTAAAAAAGACTGTTCAGGCTGAAGGCAAACTGTCTAAGATGTATGCAAGTTATTTTGGAAAAGCAGAAACCGGACATGAAATAGGCGTACATTCACAAGCCGATCAAGCAATTGCTTATGGAAAAAAGGGCATAAAAAGAGTAGGTGGAGTTTCTGCTGCAGGTGCAGATTATAGAGGCGCCGACGTTCATATGGCTAGAGTTAAACACAAAGAAGCTCTTCATGAATTGAAACAAATGCCCTCTCCAAATCTTCCTAAATCTGAAAATATGAAGAAGAGCTATGAACCAGATCCTTCTCATGCTAAACAAAGCGGATATCATCCCACTGAACCTGGCACCGAGTATATTCATGGTCTTCCTAAGGGACACCCCTCATTAGGAGAACATAAAGGCCATACTTATCGTAAGCTTTCGCCTCCTACTAAAGACCACAATTTCCATACCTGGGCTGTTAAAACGCCTAAAGGTCAGAATTATAAGGTTAATTTGCCCGCCCATACTGGTGGAAGCAGAGAGTCGATCCACGAACACATCAACGCTCGTACAAAATAGCCTTTCTTACCCATGGTAAGTAGAGATCTTAAACCGCCCTTAAAAAAGGCGGTTTTTGTTTTTTCTATAGCTTTAAATTTGGACTGTGATATAATCTTAAGTGTAAGGCAGGTTTGCTAAGTTATCCTAGATTGATGTGGATGCTTCGTAGACCTAAGATAAGGAGCCTATATGATTTATCTTAATGATGAAAAAATTGTTCCTACCATTTTTCCCGACAAGACCTCTCAAATTTGGAAAGTAAAAAATATCCCAACCGGCTATGTTGTTGCTAAAGTAGTGTGGATCTTCGAAAACGAGGGCGAATTTCTTCATTTGGCTCAGTTAAAGACTCTTCTAGATTATTATAACGTATTGTATTCCAAATTAACAATGCATTATTTGCCATACGGTAGGCAAGATAAGGAAGTATCAAATGATACCACTTTTGCCTTAACTACCTTTGCAAAATTACTTAATTCTTTAAATTTTCAAAAAGTTACAATCGTCGATCCGCATAGTCCAGTTGCGTCTACATTAATACACAATTGCGAAGAATGGTATCCTCAAGACTATATCAATTCTGTTATGTTTACTTGTAAAACAGATGTAGTTTGTTATCCAGACGACGGAGCCTACTGTAAATACGTCCCAATGTATCAATTTTCTCAACCACATATTCATGGAGAAAAAGTCCGCGATCAACTTACCGGCAATATCACTAGTTATAAATTGATCAATGATTTAGGTAATCTTGGCAATATTGTTGGAAAAAGTATTATGATTATCGATGATATATGCGATGGTGGAATGACTTTCAAATTGTTAGCCAAAGATCTCTTGGCTGCAGGTGCTAAAGAGGTAAATCTCTTTGTCACTCATGGGATATTTTCAAAAGGTTTGAAAACTCTCAAAGATTCAGGGATCAACCGTATATTCACTCAGGATGGAGAAAAGAGTGAGTAAACTATTTCATATATAGGAGATTATAATATGAAAACTTTCAAAATGTCAGCAATGCTACTGTGTGATTTTTATAAACTTTCGCACAGATTGATGTATCCAAATAAGACCGAAGTCGTTTATTCTACGTGGACGCCCCGCGCTTCTAGAATGAAGGATGTTAATGAGGTAGTTGTTTTTGGAAATCAAAGAGTGGTCAAGTTTCTAAATGACTTCTTTCAAGAAAATTTCTTTTCTAGACCAAAAGCAGAAGTGGCTGCTGAATATGCTAGAATCGTCAAGTGTACCCTTGGTGTTGCTGATCCAGATGTTAGTCACATTGAAGCGCTACACGATCTTGGCTATCTACCGTTGCTCATTAAAGGAGTTGCAGAAGGTACTGTTGTTCCCTTGAGAGTTCCTACTTTAACCATTCAAAATACTGATCCCAGATTTTTCTGGCTCACAAACTATGTTGAAACCCTTCTGTCTTGTGAACTATGGCCCGCTTATACAGCGGCTACTATTGCACATGAGTATCGCAAACTTCTTGATGATGCCGCAATGAGGACAGTTGGCAATACTGATTTTGTTCAATTTCAAGGGCACGATTTCTCCATGAGGGGAATGGGCGGCCTAGAAATGGCTACTAATACGGGTCTTGGTCATTTGTTATCTTTTGCTGGCACGGATACTATCCCTGCTATTTTGGCAGCCGAGTATTACTATGGTGCTAATGTGGAAAAAGAACTTGTTGGCACTTCAATCCCAGCAACTGAACATAGTATTCAATGCGTTTACGGTGACGATATGGCATATTTAGACAATATGCTTTCAAAGGTTCACCATAGTGGATTTGTTTCCATCGTCTCTGATGGTTATGATTTCTGGGATGTGATTGGTCGAGTTATTCCAGCCCTTAAGGAAAAAATCATGGCCCGCAATGGTGGCCCTCTTGGTGATAGGGTTGTTATTCGTCCAGATTCTGGCGATCCGGTCCTAGTTGTTTGCGGAGATCCAGAAGGAAAAACTGAACTCGAACGTAAGGGTGCAGTAGAAGCTCTCTGGGATATCTTTGGCGGTACCGTTACCGAGAAAGGTTATAAACTTCTCGATTCCCATATTGGCCTTATCTACGGTGATGCCATTACGCTACGACGTGCAGAGGAAATCATCAACCGTCTTGCCGAAAAAGGATTTGCTTCCATTAATGTGGTATTGGGAATTGGATCTTTTTCGTACCAGTATAATACCAGAGATACGTTTGGTTTTGCTTTAAAATCAACATCTTGTGTCGTTGATGGGGTAGAAAAACAGATCTTCAAAAATCCCAAAACTGATGACGGCATCAAGAAGTCACAAAAGGGAAAAGTTCTTGTTTACAGGACTAGTGGAAAGATCACCTATAGCGATGGCCATAGTCTGGATTCTGAACTTTCTGTAGATATGTTGCGACCTATCTTTAAGGATGGTATGCTACTTAATGAAGAAACATTTGAACAGATCAGAGCTAGACTTAAGAATGGATAAATAGAAGTTATCCTACGAGGCCTCGGTAGGAGCCTGAACGCATCTGGGAGATACTCGCAAGGTATCCTTGTCAGTGGCGGATAAAGGGTTTCAGGTAGACCCTCCGTTGGGAACCAGAGAGAGGCCAACATCAAAGTTGCAGAGTGGTCAAAATCTGATGCTCAGATGCGTATTCCGATGAACCGGATCTCGTATCTGGAGACAGAGATTATAGTTAAGAATCTTCTTGCAGGGAAAAAATAAAAAGGAGCCTCAAATGGAAAAGCATTCCCCCTTTATGACCCCGGAAGAAGTAGAAAAGCACTGGGAATATATTCGTGCAAGTTCGCAAGAATTTGAGTCATGGCCTGAATGGAAGAAACAATCATTCTCTGTAAATTACCGAACGGAAAGTCTGCAGAAGCAACCCAAACTAGCTTCTATAGACACTAAAGAGCCTTCCACAATTATTCTCGAAAAATAGATCCTCTAGGGATCGCATCATTTGCGGTAATGTTGACAGCGATGGCCTCTCGGCTTGCGAGTCGTTGAGTCGGTACTATTCGATCCGGCCCGCAGCATTTTAAACTTTAACAGCAAATCCATTGCCAACGAAGAAATGGTCACCACAACCACCCTGAACCACTGATGGCGCTAAGGTAAGTGGGAATTTTTGTAAAATAGTATGTTTTAGGTGAGATATGTGGCCACAGAAGGGGCAGGCCATCACGATAGTGTCATCAGAAACAAAGCAATAATCCCCCGGATTAGTAAAATGTGCCCTATTCGGTTTTTCCGTAAGGGTATTGCTTTGCATGGTTCACGGTGTAAAATATCTGCCAGAAGGACCGACAGAATGAAGATCAATGTGTATCCAAGTTGTAGTGCCCCTTTCCATACGAATTTCCAATTGATCCAATAGGGGCTCTAATTTATCCTTAATTTCTTGAATAGTAAGACTGCCATTGCAATCAAAATCACACGCGAGATTCATGGCGTGGACATCTAAACCGGTAGGCAATAGGATTCTTTGAGCGATATTGTAGGCTTTAGACCTAAAAATGCAATGCACATTCATTGGACAGCCGAGCGCTGTTCTAACTTCTTCAAGTTTTTGACACAATGCAGTAAGTTTATCGAAGTCTGCATTGTCATCTAGTGTTGCCAATCTATTCCAATTATGTAACATTAAACAGTCTGCTACTGTAAAATGCTCAGTTACTTGTTCTGATCCATTTGTCCAATCCATAAATCACCTTGCCTTTATTAAAGTGTCCTTATATACTTAAGATTAGCTGGCGAGGGTTTGGCTAGCCCCATCGTGATGGGAATCACGGTGAAACCGTTCGATTCGGTATAAGGAACAATACCGTCCGGTAGGACGGGTGAAAATGTCAGGTTCGAATCCTGATTCGTTAGCCTTAATTTTGGAGAATATATGGATGTAAAGGTAATCAGTTTAAGGTCAAAAGATTTCGATTATGATTTCATGGAATCCATAATTTCTACGGGGTTTGCGGTGGTGAAGAATTTCGGCGTAGACCTAGGTCTTATTCGTGATACCCAAGCCGGATGGAAAGAGTTTTTCAATAAAAATAGAAGCTATAAGGATCAATTTGTCAATTCCAAAGATTCAAATTTGGGATTTACGGGATTTGGTGGCGAAAAGGCTGTAGGAGCACAAGTTGCTGATATTAAAGAATTTTTTCACTATAAACCAGGAGTACGGCTTCCAGATGAAGTGTCAGTTCTTACTCAAAAACTTTATTCTCTTCTAGAAGGAGATGTTTCTGGTCGTTTGCTTCACGCCCTAAATAGGAACGAATCAATCCCAGTAGATTTTGTTGAGGTGTGTAGAAATAGCAATAATACCCTCATGAGGGCAATTTATTACCCATCCCTGGACAGTATCAAACAAGAACCGGGTGCCGTAAGGGCAGCAGCTCATGAGGACATCAACATTCTTACACTATTGGTTGCCGCTAGTGCTCCAGGATTAGAAGTTCAAGATAATGTTGGACGGTGGCATTCCGTACCTTTTGAAGAAAACTCTTTGATCGTAAACGCAGGAGATATGCTTCAGCTTGCTAGCGGTGGGCGGTTTAAGTCTACTACACATAGGGTTGTCAACCCTGATAATTCCAATTCGGATAGGTTGTCAATCCCATTGTTTGTTCATGCCAATGGTGATACTATTCTAGTACCAGGCGTTACGGCACAACAATACCTTGATGAAAGACTTAATGCTATTTATAAGGGCGGATATGGAAAATAGAAAAGTTTGCAATGTATGTAAACAACATAAATTACATATAGAATTTTGTAAAAATAAAGCAAGCAAAGATGGATTAAATTATAAATGTAATAATTGCAATAAATTAGCAAGAATTAAATATTTGGTAAACAATAAAGACAAGGAACTCAAGAGACATAAATTATACAAATTAAATAACAAAGAAAAAATTAAAAAAAATGATAAATTATATAGATTAAACAATAAACACAAAGAATATGGGAGACAAAAAATATGGAGAAAAAATAATCCACAAAAAGTTAAAGATAAGGGCAAAAGAGCAAGAATGAAAACAGATAAATCAAAATTTAAAAATCTTTCTTTGTTATATAAATTTGGTATATCTTTACATGAATTTGAACTAATGGTAAAAAAACAAAGTAATTTATGTGCTATATGCAATTCGCAAGAAACTCTTTTTGATAAAAGAGCTAATAAAATAAGATCTCTTGTGGTAGATCACGATCACAGAAGTGGTAAAATTAGGGGACTTTTATGCGGTGCGTGTAATAAAGGATTAGGTTTATTTAAAGATAATTCAGAAATAATTAAAAAAGCTAGTGAGTATTTAAAATTATGAAATTACCTATAATTTATAAGAAAAATAATTCTGGCTCCATTCAATTTTGGGAAATTGAAACTGGCGAATATGATGGAATTGCTTGGTTTGAAACCACTTATGGGCAGTTAGGCACTGATAGTCCACAAACAACTACTGACTATATCGAGAAAGGCAAAAATATCGGTAAAAAGAACCAAACAACAGCCTTACAACAAGCGGAAGCAGAAGCGCAGGCTAAATGGGAAAAACAAAAGAAAAAGGGATATGTCGAATCTATCAAAGATGCGGAAAATGATAAGCTTGACGATCTAATTGAAGGTGGCATTGTCCCTATGTTAGCTCACAAATTTACCGATCATGGACATAAGGTAAAGTATCCGGCCTATGTACAGCCCAAATTAGATGGCATTCGCTGCATTGCCATTCTAAAAGATGGTAAATGTACTCTCTGGTCTCGTACCAGGAAACAAATCACCTCCATGCCACATATTGTTAAAGATATAGAAACCTTAACTGGTATGCATATAGATGGTCATTTGTTTTTAGATGGTGAGCTGTATAATCATGATTTTAAGAATGATTTTGAAAAAATAGTATCTGCCGTTAGAAAAGAAGATCCAGAAGATGGGTATCTGAACGTTCAATATCATATTTATGATGTTATTAACGAGTCTACTTTTTATAGTAGAGAAATGAGTTTATCTAAATATTTACGTGATAAGATTATGGAAAATCATCTATCATATTTAAAAGTGGTAGAGACTATCAGAATATATGATGAAACTCAAGTCATTGATAGTTTTAACAAATTTAAGAAAGAAGGATACGAAGGTGCGATGGTGCGCAATGAAGCGGGTCTTTATGTAAATAAACGCAGTTACGATTTGTTAAAAGTAAAGGAGTTTGACGATGCTGAATTCAAAATTATTGGAATTGATGAAGGTCGTGGAAAACTCGCAGGACACGTTGGTGCTTTTGTGTGCGTCACGACAGATGGGAAAGAATTTTTTGCTAAAATGTCTGGAGAGACAGATAAGCTCAAAGAATACTTTGAAAATCATAAACTTTGGCAGAACAAGCAACTTACAGTTAAATACCAAGGCCTTACTGGGGCAGCCAAAGTTCCGCGATTTCCTGTAGGAATTGCAATTAGAGATTATGAATGATATAGTTTAGATGCTGGTGGCGGCGTGGAAGGACACGCACGTATGTTAGGGACGAAAGTCCGACGATTCTGGTCCGCAAATTCACATACGGGGAAGTAGAATATGGTTTGACCAGACATATCTACTGAGCGCGGCAAAAAGTAAGCGGAATTAACCGCAAGCTAGGAATAAGACCGACTCATCAGCACTTTATTTGGAGGACTATGTGAAAAAAACAATTCTTGCTATTTTACTAATCAATTCATTGGGATATGCCCGAAATCCCACTTATACAGAAGACATCCAAGCTATCTTCAAAAATCGATGCTCTAGATGTCATGATTATATGGCTGGAAAGAACTGGCAAAAGTATGAAGAAGCTTATAATTTTAGGTTACAAATCAAACAAAAAGTGTATACTAAGGAAATGCCAGCAGGCACTAATGATATGCCACAGTCTGAAAGAGATCTGATCATTAATTGGGTTGATACTGGCGCTGCTAAGTAGGGAATTATGGATACGCTTGTCGCAATTATATTAGCGCTTTATATAGCGTTTGGTTTGTTTTTTAGTTTAGTAGTAGTTCCAGTAGGATTTATTATTCTGATTTATCATGGAATTAAAAGATTACGAAGCAAAAAGGATTAAGTTTAGCTGGCGGCGGCGTTGAATGAGAAACGCTCGGATGATTGCGCGAATCTTCCGCACCTTTGAGGAATCTAGGATGTTAAAACAGGGTCGCCCCCGAAGTTAGCCCGCCAGCAACCGTTCTTACAGTAGCTCTGTAGGCGACGAGTGAAATCGTGACAAGCGGAGAGAGATCCGCACAGATTTTCAAAGACGGCGTGGACATGACACGTGCAAATGAAACGTACCGTTACGGCGTTTAGCCCACCGGTATTTGGCCTAAGAGTTCGAGGTGGATACCCGTGACATTAGGGTAATAACGAAACCTTGCAAGTTAAGTCTTTTGGGTATTTAAGTAATTTGCGGAATAAGAATGTGATGGAGTCGGCAGATGCTCAATGACTTCATATATGGCAAGTCGGTGTAATTCCGATTCTTTGAAAAAAAATTTTTAGCTGGTGGCGATGTAAGTCGCTTAGAGGATACACAGGTCGGCTCTGTTTTGATTGGTCGCGTTCGAGTTGGCAGTTCACCGACCCACCAGCACATTTTATTGGGTGCCAGTACAATGCGTGAGGCAGCTAGAAGTCAACAACCGCACTAGCCTGGTGAAAAGGACCGTGAAGGGGCCTGCCCATTAATAGTCAGTGGCGGCGAGGTAACTAGTGTACTTGCCCGTAAGGTAGGGCTGAGAAGCCTGAGTCGTAAGACGTGCCACATGATGAAGCTACGGCCCGTGCTAAGGGTAGAAACAAACGAGCCTTAATTTTTGGGTACTGAAAGCGTTCTGCACAAAGGTTCCACTAAGTTAGCACTGATGTGGGGAGACAAGGCGCACGAGTGGCAAAATCCCGAATCGTAGTTAATATTTTAGAGGAAAGTTATGTTAAAAAAGATTCTGGCAGTACATCTGATTATTGTTAGTGCCTTCGCGGTGCCACTTTTATTGGGATGGCTTTTTAATACATATCCGATTTCAATGGTTATATTTGTTGTGTTACTTGTAGAATTCTTTATAGTAACAACCATATCTGCAAATGAAGATATAGATAATTTAAGATGACAGGAAGCGATATATGATCACAAAATTGTTGGGAGTTTTAGGCGGTTTTTGTTTTGGATACTGCGGAGTTCCTGCTGCATATCAAACATTTAAGGCGGGGAAAAGTGTAGGAACGCCGGTATCCATCGCCTGGATGATCTTCTTGGGCGCGATCTTTATGTATTCTTACTTATTCTTGAATTATGGTTTTGATTTAATTTTGACGATTAACTATCTTGTAGAGGCTCTGAGTTGGGGATTGATTGTTTATTACCATTATTTTCCGAGAAATTAATTTTTGGAGTGTGAATGAAACTATCTAAGCTAATTGAAAGATTGCAATGGTTTCAATTAAAATTGCCACCTGATGCCGAAGTAGATTTGATGATTGAAGTAAATGAACCTGAAGAATGTCAATATCAATTTCCAGCAAATGATATAGCATCAGATGGAGAAAAAGTAATTATAATGCACGAAAAATGGGGCGTGAAAGACTAAGTTCTCTGTTCTTGATAGGCATCAAATCCTTCTTCTTGATACTTTAACTTGCCTTCTTTAAATCCAAAACCGGAAGATAAATACGTAAGCGTACACCTACAATGGGGATGCAAGCCAAAGGCTGATGGATTGTCCTCACCACGTTTGTGGTATCCCTGCTTGAGTTCAGAAAGTTTATATAGACGCGGCGTAACGCCATCCGGCATCAAATGTAATCTTCGACATTCATTGCACAGGACATTATCCCTAACAACCACAAAGAAAACAGTAGGATCTGCATCGCCCAAAGAAGATGAAACTCGTGCGATATCCATCATGCTTCCCAGGTTACGAAATTTGGTTCCTTCTTGCTCTGCAATGGCGGCCATATGGGATTTGGCACGTTTAAATTCTTTATTAAGAATCGACTGCACTTCTTCCTTGGAAATCTTTCTTTTTCCTAGGCGGGCTTCTCTAGCTAGACCATCTAATTGCTCTGTGATGTCTGATTTGGTCTTGTTTTTAAGAGATTCGATATAGCCATAAGCACTTTCAAGCATGCTTTTTAGTACATCTTTTTCAATTTCATTAGGAGCTTTGTTGGCCATTCCCTGTACGAACAAATGGGATAGACCAAAGTTAGGCTGATATGAAAGTACTAGTTGCTTTTTGCTTTGTAACTTAGGGATGTTCCCCAATAGCTGAAGTGCTATTCGGTCGAAGATATCTTCTACGGTTTGGCCTAGAGCTTCCTTACCATTACTACTAATGCCAAACACTTTTTTATTCCTTAATCAGATTTTCAATATTAAGAATATTTGTAATATCTTTTGAAGCGTTGCTTTCTTCTTTTTGCCATTTTTCCATAATATCGTTGACGATTTTGTGCTGCATGCTGACAGATTTCTTTGCAGTATCAGACAAATTATGCTGAGCCAATGCGTTTAGCTTGAAACCTGGCTTATGCAAAGCTTTGGCTATGCCAGCAATGGCTTTTTCTGATTTCTTCATCTCTATAGCAAACTTCTCTGCCTTTCTGAGGTTTTTGATCTCATTCAAACTCTTTTGAATTTCAGGATCTGTATTTTGACCAAGCATTCCTTCGAGTTTCCCAATATGCTGATCAAGTTCAGAAGGTTGCCCTTCCATACCAGGCTGCGGCTGCCCCTCTTCAGATTGACTCTCCATGCCCGGTTGGTCATTTCCACCTGGCTGTTCTCCGCCAGGTTGTTCTCCAGGCTGTCCACCGGCCAACGCCTGAGCTTGTGCCATCTGAGCCTCTTGAGCTTGAGCTTGAGCATCCATAGCCTGCTGTTGTTGAGCGCTTTTCATTCCTTCTTCAACGCCCAACCTAAAAGCGGTATCCAAATCATTAATGTACTTGGAACGCAATTCAAAATATTTGCTTTTGTAATTTAATTGACTATTTTTCATCTTCTTCCTCTAATGAATCAGCGACTACCATTTTAAGTATATCCATAGCAAACGGACGTGGCAAGAAATAAGCTTGTGCAGCTGCAGGATTAACTTGAGCTACAAGTTGTAGCCATTGCAAAAAGAACGGGTCACGCTTATATCTAAGCAATGGGTCTACCATAGCAGAAGCATCGCCCAAAAACGTACCCATTATCTCGCCAACGTTTTTGTATTTGTCTAAAATCAATTGATATCGTTCATTGAACGGAACCAAGCCGCCCATCATTTCGCCAACAGCATCTTTGTCTACCGCATTCAAGACTTCATCGTAAGACATGTGGGTAGACATATCTTGCTGTAAACGCGTAGATTCTTGTTCTTTGGATTGAGCATCAATTCCACAGAATTTGATTTCACAGATTTTGGCCAACAGCGGATCTATGAGTGGAAACAATAATTGATTAAAGAATGTCTGAAACTTTGCAATCAAAGGCCTTAATCCAGTATCCCTAGCCGCTGTGAGTTTAAATTCATTATTTGATTCAGAAAGCGTTTGGCTGTTAGTTCCGCGAGAAAGGTGACTATATCCAGGAAGTTCATCAGGAGACATGCTGAATACGGACATGATATTTCTAGCAATTTGATCGTACATAAATTCAAATTCACGATCTTGCAGACCTTCCCCAGCAAATGGCAACCAATCGATATCGTCTTCTTTCCCAAGGCCGAATATGGGCGTTCGGAAGCTATTAGCAACGTTGTTTACAGAAGCATTGAATTGAAGCTTGATGTTGTTAAGGACTGATTCATCAACTTCATCCGATTTAATAACCAACATCCCCTTTGTGGCTCTACCGTTTTGGAAGTAAAGCTTCTTGTACGCATCAATAGAAATGTGGGTAGTGATGGAGCTAACCGCAGTATCAATAGGAGACACTGGATAACCATTCATTTCGATATCAGTACATGGGAAAAGATTGTAAACTAACATTTCTCTGTGAGTAAATGCTTGACGTGGAGTGCCATCGATAACTTGCAACCAAGCATATTTATCTTCTTTTAACTTCTGTAGATCAATCTTGGGTTTATCACCAGTGATGCTTTCCAGCATCTTCATAGCTGTTTCTCGCAAGGTGTTTCCGATATATTCACCCTTACGAACAGTTTTATAAATAGTACCAACGTCTACCGGTCTAAAACGATGAAAAGGATAGTTCCCATCTTCATCTGGTTCTGCTTCTCTATCATAAATTATTTCTGTTCCGAATCTTGCGAAGTTCAATCCATTCTGGGTTTGAATATCCATGAATTGAGCCAAAGTCATTTTATCATGGTGTTCTAGACCAGCAGTATGGCCGCAATTAAGAATCAGGCGTTCGACCTTTTTCATGCGCTCCGTAACTTTTTCATATTGTTCTGGAGTCAAAACATCATAAAATTCTTGTTTTAACGATAATTCCACACCTACATCAAAACGATCCTTTCGTAGATGGCCAAAAAGGCTCATCGTACTTCCACGAGCACGTAGGATGGAAGCCACTAAATGGTCTTGAAGGCGAATCTGCTTAAGAACTTCATCGGGCAGAAGTCGTCTTTTGGACTTATACAAACCAAGGTAGTTATCGGTAGGTGCTGGATTTTCAGTAAAAGCTAATCTGGGAGCTTTCTTGTTAGCACTTCCAGCCGCCTGTTGAAGCGTATACATCAATTGCGAATTGGGATTAGTGGGCTCATATCCTGCTTTTTCTAAAACACCGTCAGCAGATTGCCCCATAGAGAAAACAACGCCCTTTTTATTGGCTTCGGAAATAGTCTGAGCAGCTTTCGCCGCATCGGCTAGTTGTTTACTGATATCGTTATTTGTGGTATCACTCATATTACCTTACTGCTGCAAAGAACAATTTAGCAGTGTTGACACTTATATTAGTAACTGTCAAACTATAAACCGTCGATGTTCTCAAAAATATACCTGGAGCGTTGTGACCAACACCGTCTGCTAACGGGTTAATTTCATTACCAGCTATACTATTAACTATCATAGAGACATGTTGGTTAGATTCTAAATAGATAAAACGCTGTGCATCAGAGAAAACAGCAATATCATCAGTAGTTACAGGACCTTCTGTCGGAAGTAAGCCGAGAGAAGAGAATTGCAAATATTTATCAGTAACCGCTGTAACTGTGTAATATCCTTGAGTAACTGGTGAAAATCCACCAAAAATCTGCAGAGTATCCCCAATTTGCACCCCAGCCGCACTATAGATGTCAACTTGACTGGCAAATCCTGCTCCAAGCGTAATTGGACCTTCGTTAACCCCTTGAGGGTTCACTACACTAAAACTAGTAGCCGTAAGGGCAATGATTTGCCATTGTCCTTGATTTAAACTATTGAAAAGATTACCAATTGTGACGTAATCGCCAGCTATAACACCACCAGAGATTAAATTTAATGGGGTACCACCAGTAGAGGTAAAAGTAACCACTGTTCCATTGACAGTAACCGTTACTTGAGTGGTAGCATCTGCGCCAGACGTTCTAGAAGTCCTAAAAGTCGGGTTTGTACCGCCTACCCATGAAAAATTGTAAGTGGTAGTCGAAAAGGGGGCCAAAGCTATGCTATATTCCGTTGTACCGTCTTGTGTAAGGGTCCTAGCGCCGTTGACAAGGGTTTTGGTCTCTCCAGGCGCCAAATCGAAATCTAGGCTAGTAGGACCACCTACCGGAAGGCCGTTAACATCCCTGGTCCACTTAAAATTGCCACGATCAGGGGAATTTGTTGACTTACGATCAGAATATGCATTTAGATATACTAAGAAACTGAATGTGCTCATTTTTTACCCTTTTGATAAAGTCCTACATTAAGATTGCTCTGTAACTAATAAAACGCTATAAGTTATGGATATCAAAAAGTAAAATAGAACCCACCTTTTTTTCCAGACGATATCACATTAGGCTCTCCACCTACCCTTTTGGCTATTTCTTCTTTCATTTGATTCTGATGAATTGAAGCCCTTTCCGCTGCGGCCATTTGCTCTGGATCGTGTGGATTTACAGGTTTTCCGTGATTATCCATCCAAACAGCCTCTGGTTTTTGGGTGCCTCGTACCGGAAAACAATTTTGACCGATATAACGTAAGGAGTCACAGATATCAGCCACCCCTCTTTCATCATCCGGGTTCATAGTAGGATTTCCCTGCCCATCCAAAATAAATCTGTGTTTACTAATAGCCGTTATAGCTTTTTTGTTGGATTCATTTTGTATGATTTTAAAGAATCTTTTTCCACTTGCAGATGATATCTTCGACCGTACAGCCTCCACACCACCCAGTACATCTTTTTTGAAATTAGGACATTTCATACCATTTTTATTGAAAGATTTTAGATTAGAGGGCATTGCAGTATCGGCAAACCATTTATGTATTGTATATTTATCCCTATAAGCCTTTCCTACCTCTAGTTGATCTGCAAATTCCAATCCTGGAGAAGCGTATGTTTCCATGAGCCATACCTCACCATTTGGAATCATAGCCACTATCAAAAAAGTCGTATCATGAACATAACCCCAGTCTATTCCAGCATAAAAAAGTATTCCAAGATTTTTCATCGCATGAAGTAACATAAGCTCATTAACGGCTTTGTTTGTAGGTCCAAATAAAGTTTCCCAAGCTTGTTTTAATGTGATGATATTTTCTGTTTTACTAAATCTAGGATAAACCAATCCAGTACTGCCGGGTTTCCAGCAATTGTGTACCGCGACGCCATTTGCAATGTAGCTGTGATCTTTTTCTACTTCAATATTGTACACATACCCATTGTATGATTTTGTAGAGAGATTATCTATACGATACTGATTGTATTTATTTTCAAACTTAAACTTTGTTCGCTTTTGTTTATATATATGGTCCATGTCAATATAATGAACCAGGTAAGCTTGTTTACGATCCTTAACGGATGGTTTTTTAGTTATGCGTGGACAAAGTCCTAATCGAGCCGCAATAGTAAACAATTGTGATGCCAAATCGTAGCTTGTGGTAGTAAGTTCTTTATAGGGCTTTTTTCTCTTAGTGCCATCTCCAGCATCAAAACCTTCAAGAATTCCCTTCAAGAAATTTAGATTCGCATCCATAAGTTTTGGGTGAAACTTTTTCTTGTCACTATATCGTCCACACATTGCCAGAAATAATTCAGCAATAGTGGTATTGTAGTAATCAATTGTATACCCGTTTCCCTTTTTCGAAGCGAGTTCTGATGTTGACAATCCTATCGAAGAGGCAAATTTTCTAACACGTTCATGGTAATCTATCTCTCGTACATCTGAACAAAAAGTAATGGAAGTACAGCGTTTTTCTTTAGAATATGTACGTTCACTAACATATCCTTCTGCGGCATAATAGCCTATCATCCACCCAAAATCATAGTTTAAATTGAATTTTTCAGGAATGTAACGTCCCGTTGAATGCTTAAGTCTAATCTTTCCCCCCAAGGATTTAGTTTCCTTGTTTACCAAATCTTTAAATCTAATTTCTGTAGAATCATAGGGCTCATACTCTATTGGCAAAGAAACGTAATCACCTTTCGATTTAAGGCCTCCAAAGCGATCAAATTTAAATGGTAAAATATTGGAAATACTTTTAAATTCTTTTCCATTAATAAAGTACGGGTGCTCTGGGGTTGCTATAGTGGAATCAAAATGTTTCCAGTTAACATTGTCAACTAAATAAACATCGCCTTCATATTTACGCTTAAAAACTTCAATAACCCTTTTTGATGATCCAACATGCGTGATTACTCTGTCTCCTATTTTGACATTTTCTATGCTTTTGGATGTACCATCAGACATAAGAATCTGAGTTGTCGGTCCAAAACACATTAACTGTGCTTCAGCAGAATCTGGATCATTTTCTAGGAAAGACTGTATAACGGATACTATGGGTTTATGAAAACCTCCAGTTGCTTCAGGAGACTTATTAGCTAATCGCGTTTTACATACAGGCAACAGAGGACATTTTGCACATCCCTGGTGAACATTTTCTATGAGATCCCATTTTGGCTTTTCTATATCTGGAAGAATATTGAATTCTTCTATTGTCAAATTTTTTAATGGTAAATTTTTACCAATGTACACGTTTTGTTTTGGACCATTTGGTAAATGTCTCTCTGGAGGACATCTTTCACAGATATCTATAATATTCCAGTTGATAATCTTATAATTCATGTCCGGCGCTCGATCAATGGCGATGGACATGTTTCCGTATGCATATTTACGAGTAGAAAGATATACCTTTACACCATAAATACCTTTGCTATGACTGGTAATATATTTACCTTCGGAAAGTGCTTTGGGATCAGCTAAGTCCAACTCGTCTAGGAAAAGAACGTTGGAGTGAAGACTGTTCATTCCCTTAGGAGTACAAATAACGATTTTTATGAATGGTCTTTTTTGTTCTGGAGTTTTAAATTTAAAAAGACGTTTATTCTGAGTTAAGTTAGTCCATCCAGCGACTAACATTAATGGTTCTATTTTCATTAAAAAACTATCTATATAACCAAGAGCAACAGCCGACTGTTCTTCTGTGGCGGCGGCGTGACCAATGTCTAAGGAAAAGTGTGTCAAAAGAAGAGTCTCAAGAATAGCAACACTAACTGTTTTCATGCCTTCTCGACATGACATAAGTATATAACCAGGATTTTTATCACCACTATTTGTTTTGAAAGTGTTGTAGATTTGCCAAATAGCATCTAATGGACTAGAATTGCTATCTGGATCAGTTATTTCTAGAGGGATTTCCAAGTCTAGAAACAGTCTAACCCAATTTTTTACATCCTCTGAAGAGTTTAGATGACTAAACATCATTTTAGAGAATTCAGTTTTTTCTAATTCTGTGAGATTTGAACAATCCATTATACAGTACCGCGTCAGTGCAATTTCGGCATTTCATAGATTCATATTCTATGCACGAAGGTTCGAAACGATCATCGTATACAACATACGGTGTCCTTTTGTAATCATGATAGCCTAGTCTACATTTTAATCTTTTCAGCCATCTTATCGTATTCATTAAAGATTACGTCCGTTCGTTGGCTTCGTTCTTATACTGTTCCGGGTTGTCTACAGCTCTTCCATATTCAGCGTCGGCACGCGCTTCTGATCTTTCAAAGGCATCATCTCTAGGATAGGCTACAATTCCGCCCATAGTACCAAGCACACTGGCTATACTAACTGCATTACTCAATGATTCTGATACTGCCTTTGCTGCATCTAGAAGGCCCAACTCTTCAGCCTTTCCAAATACTTGGTTTTCAACATCATATACGGATTCGCTATCTTCTATAAGTCTGGCCATAATATCATTGATTTCTTCTTTATGGTAACCAGCATTGTCAAGTAACTTATGGGGAAGCGCAAGTAAAGCTTTTATCAAAACTTCACTAGCCGGATCGCCTTCAGGAAATTCTGAAGAAAGTTTCATAACCATATCAATAGCAAGCCTGCAACCACCAGGAACGGCACCATGAATAATAGCTGAGCGGACAGCACAAACAGCATCTTCACAGCGGTCGTGAGCCTCTTTTAGCTCTCCGTTAGAACCACCAAAAATAGTAAGTTTGGCGATGCCATTGGTAATTTTTCCCAAGCGCTCTTCTAGCATGATTTTTTCTGCCGCACTTTCGGCATTTTTCATCATTGTTTTAAGTTCTTCTGCCCTGACCTCCACATTCATGGGATCTGGATCGCCAATAACAGTGCTTCGAAAGCGATAAGCCTCAAAACTTTCCATTCCTCTACCCAAATCTTCCAAAGTTGCATTTCCAATCTGTTCTCTCAATCCAAAAACTTTGGCGCCAGTAAAGGCTGCAAGATCGTGCAGAAAATGTGTTTGGCTATTCAAAAATTGTGCCATCGGTGTAATTAACGGCAAGACATTCAAGGTATTTGGATTGGAAAAGTTAAACGCAAGCTGTGTCAAAACATTTTCGCTAAATCCATGACAGACGATGACCAGATTCTTGTAATCTGAGTTCCCTTCCTCTACATATTTCTTACCAAGACCGTCTAGCAAAGGCATAAACATAAGGAGATCATTAATGTGACCATCATAAAGAAGAAATAGGGGCTTCTCCAGGAAAGCGCGTTGGTTTGCTTGATCGTTAATAAAAGCTGTGTGTAGTTTTCCAATAGATTCCTCAAACCCTATGGGAATTGGAAATCCATCAATCCTCTCTACGACATAATTTGGTTTTCCACTAAGTTGTCGAATTGTAATGTGGGAACTTTCTCCGAAACCAATCTCTTCAAAGGCTTTGATTACTGCATCTGCCATTTCAGAATCGCCATTAGCGCTGATTTGCGCTACCATCTTGAGTAGTTGTTTATTTTCTTCCGTAATTTTGATGGTTTTAGATTCAATAAATGGCAACAAAATATCGTTAACCACTTTTCTAATCCTGCGGGTAGCTTTCTGCGGACTATATTTAGGATTTTTTTCGCAAAAATCGAAAAGATTTTCAATAATACTATACGACAAAATAGTAGCCGTAGTAGTACCATCTCCAACTTCTGAAGCCGTTCTGGTGGCCACATCTCTAGCTGTTTCAATGATTAGGTGTGCATAAGCATTTTGATCTCCTAGAGATTTGAATATAGTTACACCATCTTTAGTAATCGTATTGCTAATTCCAGGATAATCGCTTTCAATCGTTGTCAACTTTCCGCAAGGTCCTAAACTACTTCCAACAGCGTCGCTAACCCTTTTCATTGTTTTAAGAACTATTGATTGAAGTTTTTTCTGGTCAGTCTCAAACATTTTGGGACTTGTTTTAGCCTTACGATATGACATGAATACCTCTTTTCTGATACTTGCTTATATCATATGGCTACGATATACTCTTATGACAAATGAAAATTACCATATCAAATCCCACCTGCGCATTTATCGATAGCACTGATGAAGAATTGGTACGACTACGCAAGGAACTTACGTTTACTAATACCTCAATAGTTCATGATATTAAGAGGTTATATAATAACCATTGGGCCAGGAATAAAGATAAAGAAAAATGGATGGCCAATATTGAAACCCTAAAAAGGAAGGCCAAAAGGATTTTGGTTTTTGGAGAAAATCAACCTCATATTTACCCTGGTAGCATTCCATATCTTACTGGATTTAATTTAGAAATTGATAATAAAATCGTTTACCCCACACCAAAGAAAGTTGCATGGAAAAAACCCTTACCTTTTGAATTATACCCATACCAAGAAGAAAGTTGGGGGAAACTATTAGAGGTAAAACATGGCAACGTAGAGCTTTGCACTGGATCTGGTAAATCTGCTATCTTATTGAAATTATGTAGAGAAACAGGATTTCGTACTGCTATTGTGGCTCCTTCTAAAAGTATATTCAACGAACTATTAGAAAAGTTTGAATATCATTTTGGCAAGGGAATGGTCGGCACATTTGGGGCTGGAAAGAAAAAGTTGGATAAGAAGTTTACAATTTGTATCGGAGATTCTTTAGTCAACATAGTTCGTGATACTGAGGAATGGAAATTTTTTTCTAACCTAGATATGCTTTTAGCAGATGAAAGCCATACGTTTGGCGCGGAGACTTTGGAAGAGATGTGCTTTGGAGTCTTGGCAGCCATTCCCTATCGTTTCTTCTTCTCAGGCACCCAAACCAGAGGGGATGGTGCAGAAAAGCTATTACAGGCGATTATAGGCCAAACTGTACACACTTTAACTACCCAACAAGCCGTAGAGGGTGGTTACATATGTCCACACGAATATCGCATCGTAAATGTGGAATCTTCAAATCCCAACTATTACACGCAAGATGCTCTGGATATGAAGAGGAAGCACTTTCTTAAAAATCGTAATATCTGTGCCTTTATAGCCAAATTTGCAAATGCTCAATCTGATCGTGGGTTGCAAACCCTTATTTTGGTTGAAGAATTAGAACAAATTGCTATGTTATTGCCACTGCTTAGAGCACCAACGGTAATAGCCCACAGTGAAAAGAAAGCGGAAAGACTCTCAGAACTTGGTCTGTCTAAAGTAGATCCGGCTGAGAGCGTTGAAAAATTTAATAAGGCTCAGGCTCTGAATCTAATAGGAACCTCTTGTATAGCCACCGGTACGAATATTTTTGCTAATCACTTCACTTTTAATTGGGTCGGAGGGTCCTCGGAAATTAAAACTTTGCAGGGAACTGTGGGACGATCAGTTAGGCTCTATAAACATAATCCTTGGAAAGATAAATGTATACCAAAAGAAAAGTGCGTTATCTTCGATTTTAATGTTTATGACGTGGATATTATGGTCCGTCACCTAGAAAATAGAATCGCTTACTATAATAGATCTGGATCGGAAATCAAACATATAAAACTCACCAAATAATATCCTGTGATATATGATGTTTATGAGCAAGCATAAATATCAAGATGGGTTCGACAATTCATTTTACGTACTGGCTGGTGAGATAACGCGAGCTATAGAGAACAACAATGACGGCAGCACGCAGCAAGATCAAGTAGAAGAATTGTTAGAAGCGGAAAGTAAATTTAAGGATACTATCCTAAAATATCGACAAGCTACTGAAGTTTATAAGAAATTTCTACAAAAGATCTGTGTACAAAACAAGAACATTTTGAGTGCTAGACCTTATTTTAGAGAAACGGCTATTTCATTTAGTAAAAAAATCACCCCTGCCATTAAAGCAGAAGATATTGAAACCCTTAAAACTTTTAATATTAATTTTCAACTAATCAAATTCATCAAGGATTCTTGGCTTGGACCGTTTCCCAAAAGGGCAGAATTGCTGTATCATCGCGTAGACAAGGCTAGAACCGTATTGATTCAAAATAATATGCCTCTTGCGGTAAACAGGGCTAAGCTATTCTACAGAAAAACGCCCAAGGGACACCTGACGCTTATCGATATGATCGGCATTTGCGCCATGGGACTTGCTTCTGGTGTAGACAAATGGTGCGGCCCATATTCTCCCGTTTTTCGCAGCGTTTGCATAGGTCGCATGGTAGGGAATTTGATTGACTCTTACTCTGAAACTGTATTGCATTTTTATCCATCTGACAAAAGAGTTTTGTATAAGGCTCACACTCTCAGAAGTAGAAAGGGTATAGATGACGTAAGGGTATTGACGGAAGCTGTTAAGGAAGGGTTTAAGGAAGATGCCTTAGATGGTAAAAGTATTCCTAAGACCAAAATTAATGTTAGCGAGTTGAACTCATTGATGAATGCCGCTAGTACTGTAAGTACAGACAGCAATACTGATGAAGGATTCAACGTATACAGTTTCACCATGGACCCCCATCAAGATATTGAGGAAGAATATATACAAGAAGAAGTCACTAATCAAATGCTGGATTTAGCTAGAGAATTACCACTTATCAATAGAAAGATTTTGAAGTTAAAAGGAGTAAAAATATGATGATAGGCGGCAAGAAAAGATCAGTTAACAATAGATTGATTGTTGAGACATATAAGAAGGAAAGTCTTAAGGCGGTAGAACGGAATGGCTTTGCCAGTATCTCCCAGAAACTTGCCCTTAAGGGCCTTAAAGTTTTGATTGAGGCAATGCTATCCGATAACACCCTTGTACAGAAGGGCTCTATAGTGTATATTAAGGAGGAAATCCTACATACTCAAGCGTGGGCACAAAAAACATTGGAGTGCGACGCCATAGAGGGGCCGTTTCTTATCGTTGATTTGGTCCATGTAGAGTTTATTGTTTCGCCAAAGGAGTAATTGTTTGAAAGTTTTATATCTAGGAGATCCGCATGTTCAGGTTTCTAACGAAGAGGAGTCTGACAATCTAATGAGCTTTATGGTGGATGTTGCCATAAAGAATTCTCCAGATATGATCGTTATTCTTGGCGACCTATTTCACAATTTTGCCGTGGTTAGAACAGAAGTCTTAGAATTCTGGAAACAATGGCTAGACACTTTTAGTGAAGCACAGAAATTAATAGTCATGGTCGGCAATCATGATTTGGCCAATTCTGGAAATGATGCCTATAAGAGCCACGCGCTTAGTACACTTCAGCTAATGAAGAAAAAGAATCTTTCCATAATTGATAGCGCTCAAGTTCATGGTATTTTTGGATTCGTTCCATATATGCATGATCAGGAAAAATTTCTTGAAGTCGCTAATGGATTGAAAAATTATGGAGCTAAGATTTTGGTAATCCATCAAGATATAGATGGCAGTCAATATGAAAGCGGGATGTACGCACCGAATGGTGTAGATCCAACAAAATTGGACTATCCTTTAATCATAGGTGGACACATCCACAAAAGGCAGAGATTTGGCAATGTTATATTGCCAGGAACAGCCAGATGGTTAACTAATTCTGATGCGAATGAAGAAAAGGGCTTGTGGCTTGTTGAGCACGATGACAATACGGGGCTTATTATAAAAGAAGAGTTTATCGATACCTCTTCTGTTTGTAAGCCTATCTACAGTATGACCTACAAGGAAGGGGAAATAGAACCGACTATTCCGGCCAATGCCAGGGTTACATTAGAAATGATCGGCACATCAATGTGGATTGATAAGGAAAAACACAAATTTAAGGGAAAAGCACAATTGAGATCTCGATATACCGATACCAAGAAAACAATTGAAAGAAAGGCCGGAAAGGGTTTTGATGATTTTTTGCTTAATCTTTATGTAACCGATATGGATAGGCAAGAATTGCTTAAGTCAGCAAAGGAGATGGGCATTGTCTGATAGTACACTAAAACAGAAGTTGCAGGAAATGGCACAGTTGGCTATTTTAGCTAACCGCATTAGTGAAGTTCAAGAGAAGAATCTCAAAAATTATCCATTTGTTTTCTTCAATGATGTCCAGGTAGTCAGAATAGATTATGATCTAGGACATGCTATAGATGAGAAAAGCAAACAAATCAATCATAGGTCTTTTATTGCTTATTACTTAACGCTAAATGAAGAATCAAATCAGTCATTTGTAGATAAAAGATTTTTGGCACTGGAAACGGCCATAAGAAGCCTATTTTGGAAGGATGTAACCTTAAAGGTATATTTTAATACCAAACCAGTGTATGAGAGTAAAGAATGAGTAATTTACCTACTGTAGTATTAAAAGAAACGACTGACATCTCAGAAAAAGAGATGGCTAAGATAACCCAATATATCGAGGATGGACTTCCAGGCATAGGAGCGATAACTAGTTCTAATATTTTCCAAATGCTTGATTTGTATTTGGGCGGTAGTACTTATACTCAAATAGCTGCTATTTTAGAGATAAAGCAAGTGATAGTTTTGTATCTTGCCCACACTAACAATTGGTATGCCGTTAAAGAAGAATACATAAACGAAAGTTTGGAAAAAATAAAGAACAGAGTTGTAGATTCTAAACTCAAAAGTCAGGAATGGATGCTACTTTTGGTACAGGCCTATCAAAAGCGTTTGGGGAGGAAACTGAACAGATACCTTTCCACCAATGACGAAACCGTGATGGATTCTTTGGATTTGAAAGAAGTGGGACAATTGATGAAAGCTATTGAATTAGTTAATGATTTAGACAGTACAGGTAAATCCTCTTCAGGCAAATCGCCCATTGGCCTAAATATTGGAGATGGCGTAACCATGGAAAGAGATGGCGATAACAAAATTACCATAACCCCCAAAAGCGCCACAATTGGAGAACTTCTAAAACAGCACGCTGACGCCAATAGACAGGCAGAGAAAGATAAAGAATTAGAAAAATCTAAATATGATATAGATAATAATCAAAAGGAGCAAAAATGAAATTTAATAAATTCACATGGGTAGCAATTTTCTTGTTTTTAGCGTTGCTTTCTTATGGCAATGCCTCTGGAACCGATAAGGATGGGGTTATTACTCTTTCTAAGAATAATACTTTGGTTTTGGGTGGTGTAATTGACGGTAACAGTGTTGGAGAGGCAATTTCTAAGGCTAAGAAGTTAGATAAGGGAACATATTTCGGATCTTCAAAGCCTATCTATCTTTTTATGAACACTCCCGGTGGAGAGATTCAATCTGGAATTGAGCTAATGGAAGCGTTTAGGGGCCTAAACAGGCACATTAATACGGTCACGCTTTTTGCTGCCAGCATGGGATTTCAGGTAGTGCAGGGATTGGGTGAAAGGTTAGTCTTGCAAAATGGAGTTTTGATGAGCCATAGGGCATCCGGTGGATTCGAGGGAAGCTTTGGCGGTCAAAGTCCCAGTCAAGTTGAGAATAGACTTAATTTTTGGACTCGTAGACTGACAGAAATGGACCTACAGACAGTTAAACGTTCTAAGGGCAAGCAGACCTTGGAAAGCTATCAAAAAGCATACGCTAACGAGCTTTGGCTCACTGGCGGTCAAGCTGTAGATGGCGGATATGCAGATAGAATTGTGGCAGTTAAGTGTGATTCATCTCTAGATGGTTTTACCACTCACACCACAGAGTTTTTGGGTATCAGAATCGATTATGATTTGGACAATTGTCCCATCAATACTAGTCCGATGAATATTCGTATTGTGTCGCCAGAAAACTCCACAGTAAACAAAAAGGAAAGTAAGAGTGTAGAAGCTTCTATGGAAAGGGAAATTGAAATCAAGAACAAATTTGTGGAGCAATACATGAGCAGGCAAAGAACTGTCGTGCCCACGTATTAAATATGCCACTTATTCATTATAGTTGCGAATGCAGCCATTCAATGAGTAAATACTTTAGGCGGGTGCCAGACGCACCTGCCTTTTTTATTTGCGAAAAGTGTGGTAAGAATGCTAAAAAAACCTTGAAAGCTCCTGCCAATAGTAGTATCGTGATAGTGGACAATGGCCTTCAGGCCAGGAAGGTGGAAGTGAATTTAGAAGTTGTTGAGGATATCCGCAACAGATCCACCAAAGATTTCAAGGATAAATAGTGCTTATTCTTAAAAAATTACGATTACGAGCTATCGGTCGTTTTGTTGATGAGCAAGTTATTGATGTCGAAAAGTTAGGCAATTTAGTTCAAGTAGATGGCGAGAATGGTAATACGGGTGGTTCTAGTGGATCTGGTAAGTCTACCATCTTCAATGCTTTGGATTTTCTTTTTGGCCTTAATACAACCCCCAATTCAGTTCTTCAATCTAGACTAACTGATGAGTCCATGTTTGTTGAGGGCACTTTCGATTTCGACGGTCTTCCTTTAATCATAACTAGAAGTAAAAAACTCAAAATAGAATTAAATGGTGAGGTAACTACTGGAAGTTCTAAACTAAGTGAAGAGAAATTAGATCAAATTCTTTCCATTCCTAGAAACTTATTTAGACCGATGCTTCATAAGAAGCAAGGAGAAAAGGGCTTCTTTCTTTCTTTGACGCCAAAGGAAACTAATGATTTTCTTACCGATTGTTTAGGATATAGTCGGTTTAAAAAACACATTACTGATTTGGATGAAAAAATTGCTGATTTGACTAAAACAGTATCATCTTTTAACATTTCTTTGGAAAATAAGAAATCTGCCCTATTAGCCACCCAAAGTGCCATAGAATCACTTGGAGAGACTCCTGTTAAAGAGATTTCTAAAGAAATGATACTTACTCTCAAAACTAAATCGGACGCCTCTAATGCCATTTTAAGCGAATTGGTGACCAAACATAAGTTAGAGATAGCAAATCTAGAGTTGACCAAGCCCGTTTCAACCCAATATACTTTCGACAATTCTTCAAGAAATGCCCTAGAAAATGAATTGAAATTGATAGAAAAACAAGCAAATCAATTACTTATAGATGAAACCGTCAGAGTTCATGAAGTACAAAAGAGGATTTTAGAGACAGAAGCTAAAAAAACAGATCTTAAAAATAAAATCCTAAAAGCGGAAGAGGCCACAAAAGAAGCCGTAAAGACTGCTACAGAGATTAGAAAACTTAGAGAGAATGTCTGTTTCACCTGTGAACAACAATGGTTAACTGATTCTGCCAAGAAAAAAGAAACAGAACTATTAGAAACCATTAAGAAATATAAAGAAATTATAGATCCAAAAATTGATTGGATTGGACAATCTGAACGTTTAACAGCCGAAATAACAGAATTATCATTGCAGACAGAGCTTAAAATACCAAATGGATATACCGAATTAACCAAAAAAATACAAGATTTGAAAACATCTATCGAATCGGACAAGACAGATGAAACCAAGATTAGAAGTGCCCATTTCGAAATGCAGAAGAAAGAGCAAGATGAATTTGACAACAAATACAAACAATTAAAGGCATCTCATGCAGTAGAACTTCAACAAGTCAGCGGTCAAGCTCAGTTGGATGCTAAACTATTTGAATCTGCAGTAACTAAAATGAAGATGTATGAGGATTCTCGTACTAGATATGAAAAAACCTCAACTAGTCTCGAACAACAAAAGAAGTCTTATAGTGAAGAAATATCTAAGATAACTCAAGAATTAGCAGTACAAGATGGACAATTGTTAAAAAGTGAAGAATTGAAGAGGGCTATAAAGAGTTATCTTTCTTGTTCTTTCGAACAAACATTGGAAGATATAAGCGAAAATGCTACAAAATTAGTTAGAAATGTCCCCAACATGGCTAACTCTACCATTCAACTTACTAGCATTAGAGAAACAAAGGAAGGCAAGCTAAAAGAAGAAGTTAATGCTGTGTTACATATGGATGGGGAAGAAAACATAGATATTCGCAGTTTATCTGGTGGAGAACGCTCTTCTGTTGATTTGGCTATAGATTTGTCTGTCATGACCTTAATAGAAAGAGAAACTAATAAAGGAATCAATGTCTCCATCTTGGACGAACCATTCAACGGTTTGGACAGTACGTGTTCAGAGATGGCATTAGAGATATTGAAGAATACGCATTCCAATAAAAAGATTTTAGTAGTTGACCATAATCCTATTGTAAAAGAATCAATTTCTGATAAGATTTTAGTCATAAGAAATGGAGAAACCAGCAATGTCAGATCCGAAACAGATTGAACAAGAACTCAGAGAATACCTTGAAAAAGAACCAAATTTGAATAGGGCAGACCGACTCGCCTTTCTTCAAACCATATTTAATAAGCATCTCGAAGTAACCAAATTAGAACACTTGGTTACCTATCGTGATTTTTTTAATGTTGTAAGTGAAGCAAAAAGGAGTTATAGTAAAGTACAGTTACCAATTACGCTCAGCAGGAAAGAAGTGGCTCCAAACGATACGGCACATGTGGTTATGATAGAGTCATTCATATCCTATTTGTCAAAAATGAACCTGCTTAAGAAGCTAGTAAAGTTCGACCATACTGATAGGAGCTAACATGTTTGATATCATTTGCACTATCCTCATAACCGTTCATACGGGTGGATCTTTTTCTTATGAGAGAAAGGCCGACGTAGAAGGTAAGATTTTGTTCGAAAATGAATTGCGCTACGTTGTTGATTTTAGTAAAGATGTCAAGAGATTTCATGTTGATGGAAAACCTACTGATTATCAAAAGGTTTTAGTTGATAAAGATATGTGTGTTAAGGAACAAAAACCGCTTACTTTTTAAGGAGTAATTATGGCACGATCAAAGAAGTCCAATAGAGAACAGGTTCAAGAGAATTATCCAGAGTTTGCCACAGAAGTTGAGGGACTGTCCGCAGACCAACTCAACAATAAACTTGCCACTCTGGCCAAATATGCCGAGGAAACAGAGACAGCTAAGGAAGATGACGAAGCCCTTGAACAGGCCAAAGCTGAAGCAGCAGAACTTGCGGCCCCATATCGAGATGCCAAGAAAGCCATCCGTGCAAAAAGTAAGTATGTGATCGCGTTGCTTAAAGAGAAGGGTGGGGAATGATCGAAGAACGCGTCCTTGCTTTGGATGTTTCAACAAAGACGGGTTTTGCTCTTCTGATAAGCGGGGATGTGTATCGCCTAGAATCTCACGGTAGACTTACACAAATTCACGAACCAATAACCGCTGTCTATCCGGAATCTTATGTAGATTGGGCCTATTCTTGCTACAAAGAAATAGAAGAATTAATCGATCAAACAGCGCCAGATGTTCTGGTGATTGAGGAAACATCTAAAGGCTCAAAGAATGCTATGAGCCAAAAGATATTAGAGTTTATACACTTTCTATTGGCTAGATACATCAAGGAAACTCAAATCAAAGCCGTGTATATAATGACAGAAAGTTGGAGAAGAGAAATTGGCTGTTCCATGAGTAAAGAGGAGAAAGAGAGAAACAAACAGGTTAGGAAGTATAAAGAAAAGAACAAAAGTAAGCTTGCCTACGATTTAAATGGAAAAAGAATTGGACTTGTTGGTAGGAAGCATGTTAATATAAGACGTGTAAATGAAATTTTTAAGGATTTTCTCAAAGTGCCATTGAGAAAGAAAGATGAGGACGAAGCTGACGCTTTAGGACTCGTAATTTGTTACCATTATAGGCGGGTTAAAAATGAGTCAAAATCTTTGGGATGATGAAGAAGCGACATTTCCGGATATGCCGGATGAAGTACAGCTAGATGGAAATGGACAGCCTATTGCTGCCGCTCCAGTTAGTTTGCCTAGGCCTGCTGCCCCACCAGCACCTAGACAGTCCGCGCCACTTCCGCCACAGGAAGAGGAAGAGTATGAACTTGATTTGAGTGAAGCGGTATTGGAAGAGGAGGATGATTTTTCTCTTATTCTGAATGATGCCAATCTGCGACTAGAACAGGGTAGTTTGTATAAATTGATAATGCGGCATGATCTTTTCGAAGGTGTGGATGCTGATCCTAAGGCTGTTCAAAGTGTTCAAAGGGCAATTCGAAAGTTTGCAAAGGAACAGATGGAAATCATGCTCGGCATGCGCAAAGAGGTTACTCAGGTAGAACATTTAGAATTCGATTTCCCGTTCAATGCATTAGAAGTAGATGTTCTTAAGAGATTAGCATTTACTGCTACCAAGGGAGCTACTCAAAATTCTGAGGATTATACTCCTAGTGTTAAACGAGTTACTGAAGAAACTCCTGTTAAACGAAAGACCCTGAATCCTATCGGTGGTGCTACTGGCCAAAAGAAAGCTCCGCAGACTAATAAACCATTGCCAGCTAGGACACAGGCGCCAGTAAAGAGAACAAAGCGAGATGCCACCATAGACCAAATTGCTAGAGAAGAAGGGGTACCGCGAGAACTTTTGGAAGAAGATTATGTTCCATTGGATAAGCCTGCATATCAGCTTACGGAACAAGAAAAGCATGATAGAAATAAACAAATCTCTGCCAGACGTGGAGTGCAAGTTAAGAATCCTAGCGCTATTCCCATGCCAACATTGGCTCAAGAAGAGTTTTTGGCCCAACAAATGGCTGCTAGGGCTGCTAGCGCTCTAACATCTCAAGGTACTGGAATAGGAAACATTTTGTCTAAACTAAAAGATATATCTAACAAAACGTGATATAATTAACAAAATAAGGAGAGTAAAATGAGTAATGTACCCGCAAATCAAAAAAAGACTGACAACCGTAGCGCTACGCAAAAGTTGTCGGATTTGGAAAATGCAGTTCTTTCGCTCTATAACGTATCTGACAACCTTGCTAGGGATTTCATGGTTCTTAAGGATGCCGTGAAGCTTTTGAATAATAAGGTTAATGCCATTGTTCAAGCCTCTGCCGGTGGAGAAGAACTTACAGACCCCGTTCTGGACCGCATTATGGTTGAGAATAATATTTCGGAGTTGAAGGAGAAGGTCGATAATATGGTTCTGCAGAGCGTGATCGCTCCGGAGACGCAGGTTAGCGAGAATTCTTTCATTGTTGGTAGCGAACTTGATACTGATGGGACCGTTAAGAATCCGCGAGTGCAATTTGCTCTCAAGGCACTTTCTCCGGAACTTCAGGGCAAAATCAAGGGCGCCAATGTTGGTGATACCCTTCATCTTCAAGATGGAAAGTTGGATTTCAAGATTTTGGAGTCCTACGCGATTCTTCCGCCTCAGGCCCCTGCAGCAGCGCCAGCGGCAACTTCTACAGAAACCACTGCTCCGACAGAAGCGGCACCAGCCGATTCTTCAGCAGCGGCTCCTGCAGCACCTACAACCGCGACTACTGCTAACTAAGTGATATGAGGAAGAATTGCAAATATAAAGATTGTAGTAAGAATGTTCGTAATAAAGATGTTTATTGCTCTAGTCATGAGAGAAAAGTGACAATAGGTAGATTCTTAAACAATCTTTATAGTGCAATGAAAAATCGCGTAACTACCGGGGCCAATACTAATCGTCCCGATCTTTATATTGGAAAACCTATAATGCCCAAGGATATCTTCCTCACTTGGGCAAAAAATCATCCCGATTTTCTACAAATGTATAAAAGATGGGTAATGTGTGAATTTGATAGGAAAATGACCCCTACGGTAAATAGGATTAATTCTCAAAAAGGATACACCCTCGACAACGTAGAATGGGTCACTAACTCTCAAAATTGTGGACTATCTGCTTCGGTAAAAGCGATGAAAGCTAAGAAAGAAATCTATAACTTACTAGGAGTAAATACTGATGTCTAAACTTGAAAAAATCCTGTTCATTCCCGATTGTCATCATCCATATGTAGACCTGAATGCCTGGAATTTGATGTTAAAGGCGGCTAAACAATTTAAACCACATCATATTGTTATAATGGGAGATTTCGCAGATTTTTATGGAGTTTCCAGCCATTCCAAATCGCCCGATAGGTCTTTAAAACTTAAGGAAGAAGTGGAATCTACCAAGACCGCTCTCGATCAAATCAAGTCTCTTGGTGCCAAAAATAATGTATTCATCGCTGGAAACCATGAAGATCGCCTGCTTAGATATCTTCAAGATCGTGCCCCGGAACTGTTTGATTTTATTTCTATTCCTAAGATTCTGGAATTGAAAGAAAAGGGCTTTAAGTATGTTCCTTACAAGCAGGCATATAAGATCGGAAAACTCAATATTACCCATGATGCTGGTAATTGTGGAAGAGTCGCACACCAAAAAGCATTAGATACGTTTCAGCATAATGTTCTTATCGGTCACACCCATCGCATCGGATATATGGTCGAAGGCAATGCGAATGGTGACAGACACGTTTCAGCTATGTTTGGCTGGCTCGGAGATGTTGAAGAAATCGATTATATGCATAGGGTTAAAGCCATGAAAGACTGGAGTTTGGGTTTTGGTATCGGCTATCTAGATACGGCCACTGGTATCGTTTATGTGATTCCAGTTCCTATCATCAAAGGAACTTGCCTGATTGAGGGGAAGCTGATCACGCTTTAGGCCATAAAAGGAATAATCGTGATTTAAGCCATACGTGGAATATGGGCAAAATAGAAGAACTGGCAAAATTAGAACGAGAAGTTAAAGATACTGAAATCAGAATAAAAACTGTTCAGATTAATATTTCTGGAATAAGCAGAGATATTCAAGCTCTGTCAACTCTAGAAACTGATTTAGTGACCAATCTTACATATCTTAAAAGTCATCAGATAGTAGTTTTGGCCCATGAATTTAAGAAAGTAAGGGATGAGTTGGCAAAAACCAGAACCAGAATTGTTATGATGGTAAATAATAGGGCTGATTTGAGTAAAGCGGTAAGCGATACTCAGGGTTATTTATCTAATTTGAAGAAAGAATTGGAAAAAAAGCAAAACGCCATTAATAATAATGTGATTCAGGTAGATTTTGGGGGCAAAAATGGACAAAGTTGAAATTCAAAGAAAGATAGCTGAAGAAGAGGATTACATCAGATGCCCTAAATGCAGCAATTCCATAACAAAATTTCTTGCAAAAAATCCGGAAGGGGTAGATAATACGGTTATAGCCAGATTGCTGGCAATTCCAGAAGAGAAAGTGGAAGAGCTTTACGAGGAATCGATAGAGAAACTAAGAGAAGGAATGGTAAACGAAGATGAATAAGATAACTATTAATACTAAAGAGAATAAGTTTGATGTTCAAGAAATGAATGGGACCGTGTACATTCATAGAACTTTTATTCCAGATCCCAAGATTTTTCCTGGACTCAACAATTTGCAACCCACAGAACTTGTATTCTCTGGATCTCCTGAAGAGGCCCATTATATTGCAAACGCCCTTCTTCAGGTCACTGGCGTGGGCACTCCCCTTACACCAATCGAGAAAGTCGAAACAAAATGACCATCATCGAGGTTTACTCGGACGGCTCAGCTACTGTCAATAGTAAACCTGGCGGTTGGGGCTATGTGGTATTGGTAGATGGTATAAAACACTCAGAAGGCTCCGGTCATTTAGAAAAAGCTAGCAATAATGATGCAGAATTAGAAGCCGCTATTCAGGGACTAGAGGCAGTCTATGGCTTTATTAACCAACCTCAAGATTTGAGTAAAACAAAATTTGTACGTATATCTGACCCGACCGTTACCCTGGTTGCCGATAGTCAATTGGTTTTAGGATGGACTAACGGTACGTATACCTTTCGACAACAAGATAAAATCGAAAAATATAAACGACTTAAACTATTAGTAAACCTAATGAATGTTCAAACTAGATGGGTAGAAGGTCATACCGGTGACGAACATAATGAACGCTGCGATAAACTTGCCAACGAGGCCAGACTTCAAGTCAATAAAAAAGCAGATAAGATAGAAGCACTTATTTCTGGTAAAACAGCCATAGGTACCAAAAAGCTAGGTGTCGTCTGTTTTTACTATAAAGACAAATTAAAAGTTATCGATCTTGACAACAACATATGCGAAGACTATGATAGAAGTATCCACGGTACTAGAGGCAGTCTCTTGGAGATTCGAGAGGATAAGCTCAGATGAAAAATTGGGTAATCAATAATTCAGGTTTTGTAGAGGTTACACTGACTAAAGAAATGATTGCCAATGCTGAGAAGCGTAATCACGAATTCTTCAAGAAACTAGGCAACACAGGAACACACCGAACAGATAAGTCCAGACAAAGAATGACCGGCTATCTAGCAGAAATGGCTGTTAAAGAAGTTTATAGCAAGCTAGAGTTTAGTAAAGATCCAAAAGTAGATTTCTTTTTGAAAGATGTAACTTTTGATGTTAAAGCACAGGGTTGCAATAGCGCTCCAGGCCTCAGTTTTGTAGGCACACTTTACGAGGAACAGGCCGATAGAGAAGTTGGCTTCTACATATTTTGCAGGGTTAAAAATGATTCTAGTAAGGTGTGGATTACCGGATTCATTTCAAAAAAGAGTTTTCTAGATAAAGCAAAGCTCATCCCAGCTGGAACTAGAAATAATAACTTTACTTACGACCAATCTCGCTATGAGATCGAATACAGAAATCTCATTAAGCCGAGTACTTTTATATCCAAGGAGAGCGCGTGACTAGAGATAAGTTTGTGATGGCGTTTGATACTGAGACTGGAGGGTTAAATCCTCAAGATGCTGACCTTCTTACATTTTATGGCGGCATTTTTGATGAAGATCTGAAATTGGTTGAAGAACTATATCTCAAATTGAAACCTAATGACGGTAGGTTACCGATAGCTGAAGCTGGCGCCCTTAAGGTTAATGGAATTGACATTAAAGCTCACCTGGCAGATCCAGAAACTGTTGCTTACTCCGAGGGCCACGATAAGCTTGTGGCCATGTTAAAAAGATATTCAAAGAAAATTGGTAGATCGATCAATATTCGCCCTTTGGGATATAACGTACCATTTGACGTAAAATGGAGTCAGCATTATCTTTTATCTCCTAAAGAATGGGAAGGCCTCCTACACTATAAACATGTTGATGTTATGCAAAATGTTGATTTTCTGAAAGATTGTGGTTGGTTTCCTCAGGATTTAGGAAGTTTGAATACAGTTATTGATTATCTTCAATTACCTAAACGTAATTTTCACAACGCAAAAGAAGATACCCTTGCCACTTTAGATGTATACAAGAAGCTCCTAGAAATTATGAATAGTAAAAAAGATGGCGGTCAAACACAAGATTTGATAGTTTTGTTGGAATCGGAATAACAATGAAAGATTTAGAAAGTAAGGACATCTTACTTCGTAAAGATAAAGAAAATTTCTATCTAGGCTTGCATGCATCTGGATACACTGACAGCTACGGTCAATGGCATAACATCCAATCTTGGATGAGTTTCTATGATCTAAGAGATAAGTTTAAATTTGAGAGTGCTAGAATAGCAGTATCTATAGAGAAAATGTGTAAAAAGTTTCAAGAAAAAGGATGGGAAATAGTACAAGATGGTAAAGATGGATAAAATATTTTTTGGATTGAATAATATTACTTTTTGTGTAATACTAAAAAGACATGAAAGTTTCATTACATACTCACTGTGAATCACCATTAACCGGTAGCACTATCACCAACATGGTTGATAGAGCGGTAACATTGGGTCGCACACATTTTGCTTACACCGACCATGGACACTTATCTTCTTGTCTCAAAACATATTCTTTAGTTAAGAAAAAAGGTCTAAAATTTATTCCTGGGCTAGAAATTTATTTTAAAGATTCTACCTGTCCAATTGTGTCGGGCACTACCGCCAATCGTTGCAAATATTTTACGGCAACTCTTTTCTGTAAAAATCAGGAAGCTTATCAAGAACTGTGTAGGGTGGTTAGTCAAACTGACTTTCCAACTATTGAAATTTACGAAGAAGTTCAACAACTTTGGTCTTGGAAGGATTTAGAGGCTATTGCTAAATTCGACATTGATATAGTCCTTGGCGGCCCCCATTGTATGGTTGGGAAAACGTTGTTGGCTGGCACTGATGTTGGGGAAACTGTATTTCTTAAGCTAAAGCAGATATTTCCAGATCGCCTATTCGTTTCTTTAATTTGCGAACCATGGACTAAAAAATGGAATAGCGTTATTGAAATAGAGCTTATAGACGGTACCAAAGTATCTTGCTTAGCCAATGACTTAATAACTACCGATAGGGCTAGGAGATTTAAGGCCTTAGATTTGACAGAGCGTTCTGGCCATACCACATTAAAGTCTATTTTCTCCAACAATGTAAACAAAGAAATCAATAGCGATATCGCCTCCGTAAAGCTTCATAAGGGGTTTCTGCCGTTGCCAGGCGGAGATATTCTTCTAAAAGTCAATAAATTGCTTTTAACCCTAGCGCAAAAATATAATGTTCCTATTTTGGTTAGTGATTACGCATATTACGCCAAAAAAGAGGATAAGGTCGTTCAAACGATGCGACAAGAGGGAACCAATAAACTTCAGCCTAACCTTTACATGAAGTCATCGGAAGAAATGACAACATACCTAAAAGAGGCGATGGAACTAAGTGACAGTTTAATTTCAAGCATAACTGACAACCAGGAGTTGTTTTGTAAGCGCTACGATAAACTAGAACTCAAATATGACTGGCGTTTAGCTGATTCTGGACCGGAACCTATTAAGCAAGCGATGCAGATCATTAAAGAAAATGGTCGTATGCGATGGGACGACCCCAGATATGCCGCTAGACTTAGGGAAGAACTTGAAGTTATTGCAAAAAATCCAGTAAAAGATTTGACTCCATATTTTCTTCCTATTAGAGATGTTCTGAATTTCTACAAGGAAAATGGTCTTTTGGCCGGTCCTGGTCGTGGTAGCGCTGGCGGTAGTTTATTCTGTTATCTATTGGGAATTACTCAAGTTAATCCATTTAAATACGATTTGCCATTCACTCGCTTCTTCTCTATGGATCGTATCATGACTAAAGAACTTCCTGATATTGATGTAGACCTTGAATCACGCGAACTTTTGGTGGGAGAAGACGGCCATTCTGGGTATCTATATGGCCGTTATGGAAGTAAGGCGGCGCAGATATCCACGCGCACCACAATACGTCTTAAAAGTGCCATAAAGGACACCAATAGATATTTTAATGGTAAGGTAGAGGCTGCTATAGAAACGTTCAGTACGGGCCTTCCAACGCCACCACAGGGCGTAAATGACCATCAGTTCGTATTTGGTTACGAAGATAGCGATGGCGAGCATATTCCCGGATTGGTAGAATTATCTGATGATTTACAAAAATATGCCCAAGAAAGGCCAGAAGAATGGGATATTGTTAGTAAAGCCATGGGTTTAACCAGATCATTTTCTCGACACGCTTCTGCTTTTGTTTTGAGTGACATTCCGATTAAAGATATCGTTCCGGTAAAAGATGGCAACGTTACTCAATATGAGGCTAAAGAATGCGAATCTGCCGGTCTTATCAAATATGACTTTCTAGTTATCCATCAGTTGCGAGATGTGCGCGTATGCCTTGATTTAATCAATAAAAAGAATAATGAGAAAAATACGGTTGGATATTTTACCCACAACAATGAACTCGCCTATGTTTGGGATCTTCCTGAAGTTCCGGAAGTATTTAAGAGCGTCTGGGGCGGAGCTTGTGAGACTCTTTTCCAAATCAACACCAAATCAATGATTCCGAACGTTATAGAGATTTTGCCCAAAAACATCATGGATATCGCTACCATTCAAGCTCTGGTCCGTCCCGGTCCTATGGACTTCATTGACGAAAAGACCGGGCGAAACATGGTCCAAGAATATATCTTGAGAAGGCGTGGCGAGTCTACACCAGACATTGTAGAACTTGCTGAATTGCTGCCAGAAACTTACGGAATTATCGTATTTCAGGAACAACTCAACAAGATAGCTCGTGACTTAGCCGGATTTCCTGGTGAAAAGGCAGAAAAACTTCGTAAGAACATGGCCAAGAAAAAGATGAAAGAACTCATGGATATGAAACCTGATTTCATCAAAAGTGCCAAAAATAAAGTTTCCGAAGAAACTGCAGAATCCATCTGGGAACGAATGGTTACTTTCGGTAGATACGGATTTTCCATCATTCATGCTGTAGAATATGCCATGATCACTTATGCCTGCATGTTTCTCAAGCATTACTATCCATTGGAATGGTGGGCTGCCGTATTGACCAATGCCGATGAAAAAGAAATCACCGGAACTTTTTGGCCTTATGTTAAAGAGTTCATTTCTCCACCAGACATCAATTTATCCAGCGACACTATGGTTGTAGACTATTCCAATGAGAAAATTCGCTCGAAGCTTGGCGTTATCAGAGGTATTGGAGAGGCTACTATCGAGCCCATCGTAGCTGGAAGACCCTACAAAGACATTCAAGATTTTGTAGATAAAGAGGTTGCTGGAAATTCTCTATCGCATAAACTGATACATGTAGGCCTTTTGGATAGTCTATTTCCTCCAAAGATCAATTTGCTGGAAAAGTTGAAGCTTTACGAAGATGCTGTAGAACGCAAAAACTTTAAAAATAAGCTGGCTAAGGCAGAAAAAGAAGGTAAAAAGATCAGAGCAACACAGCCAAAAGACGGTAAGATTCCAGAAGAATACGTCAATTTGCATCCTGTTAAAGATGCCGCCATGAGAAAATCGGTATTGCCCAGCCTGCCGGTAGATTTGTATGGTCTTGGAAAGAAGTATTCTAAAGTCCTAAGTTCTGATCCTACCAAAGCACAGTCTACCGTAACAAGCTCTCGCGGATATGATACTCTGCTGATTGACGGAGAACGTCTGAAACGATTAGATGATATATCCGGAGAGTCATTACAAAAAGATATCTATGTAGCATCGACATGTTTTGTTGTAGAAGCTAAGGAATTTTCATATCCCAAAAATAACCCCACCAAAAGGGCGCTGAAGACAATCTTAGATAGTGGTAGCGATACTATCGAAAGAGTTTTGTGGCCAGATTATAACACTGGAGAGCTTGTATATCCCAAAGAATTCAAAAAAGGATGTATTGCTACAGTTTTTATGAGAAAAAGGGTTGGTAAAAAAGATATGAATATCATAGAGATAGTGGTGGAAGGATAATATGGACGGACGTATAAAAAATCCATGGTCAGAAGAGCAAGATCAATTTTTAAAAGATAATTTTACGATCATGACTCGCAAAGAAATGGCCATAAAGCTCAAAAGGAGTTTAGATTCTATCAATAAACGTATGGATAGATATCTAAAAATTAATAAAACCAATACTATACGTGAATCTATGATAGGTAGAAAAATAGGACTACTAACAGTAATATCTTATGCGGGAAGAGGAGATAAAATAACATTTTATAACTGTAAATGTAGGTGTGGTGCCGAAAGGCCGGTAAGATATGATGTATTGATGTCTATGAACATAAATTCCTGTGGCTGTTTACGTAGAAAAAATTTAGAGAAAAATCAGTATAGGGCTAGATATAAAATGTACAAATATGCTGCCAAGAAGAGAAATTTGAAATTCAAGTTAACTTTTAAACAATTTAAAATATTGATCTCTAAAAATTGCTACTATTGCAACGCATCTCCAGTCCGAATACCGTTGACTTCTCAAGAAAAAATAGATAATATTCCTATAGATCGTAAAATTTTAGTAAATGGTATAGATAGAAAAAATAATTCTGATAATTATGAATTAAATAGATGTGTTCCTTGCTGTGCTCCATGCAACTTTATGAAACAAGATATAGATGAAGAAGAATTTTTAAATAAAATCAACACTATATATAAAAATAAAAATGGTTAAAAAAACAAAAGATATAACACGGTTAATTGCATTATTATTTGTTGTTTTAAATTTAAATATATTATACGCACAATGTAACCCTGTCAAGGTAGCAGTGATAGATACAGGTTTTGGTTTTGATGATAGGGGTTTGGACGCTAAATTGTGTCAAACTGGTCATCGAGATTATTCTGGAGAGAATATCTTCACTAACACATACCATACGCAAGATCTGATTCCCCTGGACACCATTGGTCATGGTACAAATATTGTGGGAGTTATAGATAATTATACACATGGTATTAACTATTGCATCGTTGTACTGAAATTTTACAGAAAAGATAGAAGTAGAGATACCCTGAGAAGTACTATAGATGCAATCAATTACGCCACTTCTATAGGAGCCAAATATATCAATTATAGCGCTGGCGGTTATACGCCTTCTTTAGAGGAAAGAATCGCTGTGATTAGCTTTTTGGACCGTGGTGGTACCTTTGTTACAGCCGCAGGTAACGAGGGATTAGATTTAGACTTTCCTTTTCGCAGACACTACCCATCTTCATATGATCCTAGGGTGATTTCCGTTGGAATGCTGAACAGGGACGGTACCGTAGCCAGAGTCTCTAATTATGGAAGAGTCATAAGTCGTTGGGAGATTGGAGAAAAAGTAATTGGATTTGGTTTACAGGCTAGCGGCACTTCACAAAGTACTGCCGTAGCCACTGGTAAAATTTTATTTCAAAATGAAAACAAATGTGATATATTAAAATAAATGAAAAAAGAACAAGGATATGTAACTTACAAGAGAAATTTCGATAGATACAAAATAAATGCTAAGAGAATGGGAAGAACATTTCGTTTAACTAAAGAAGAGTTTGTTGATATAGTAAGTCTAAATTGTTATTATTGTAATGCAAAACCAAAAATTAGCAATATGTATTTGGACGCCACCGGCAAACGAAAACACGAACATAAAGATCGACTTCAAGTAACCGTAGATAGGGCCACCGCAAAGATGAATGGAATAGATAGAGCAAATAATAATTTGGGATACGAAAAAGATAATTGTTTACCGTGCTGCTATATTTGCAATTTCCTTAAAAAAGACTACAGTATATCGGAATTTTTGAAAATAATAAAAAAATTTATACGTACCAATACGTAACGGGTAACAAATGATAACAAGAGAACAACGTCTACAGCCAAGTTTAGATAACAAGGTTCTAAGAAAGAAGAAGCTCGACAAAGAACTTACCGTAAAAGTCATTAAAAATGAAGCTAGCGAAAGAATTTTCGTTGAATTTACCTCCAAAGATGGTAAGATGATACTACATAGAAGTTTTCAAGACACATATTATGGCCGAGAAGACGCTAAAGCTTTTGAGAATAGCTTTAAGTCCATCGATGAATTTGAGGCCTATTTTGCAAGGAGAAACAATGTCACTAAGTAAAGTACTAGAAGAAATCAAGAAAGTGTATCCATATGTAAATGAGGATGTAGATTCTGGACCGGTTGAGACCATGACAGGGCGTCGTGGTCGAAAGAATCAGGCTATTGAGTCTATGAAGCGCCTTAGACGCGATTATGTCGCAGAACTTCTGCAATCTGCCGCCTTTATTGTGGTGGTGGGCGATAAGCGAGACGCTTTTTCCTCGGTTGCCGTTGAAAACTATAAATGTTTTAGTGACAATCCAGAATCCTTTTACAAGGGCTTGGTTGATAAGGTTTCTCCCTCTCTTTACCTAGGCAAAGAGGGAATGTCTAATATCTTTGATGTTTTGGGTCGTTATCTAGAAGATAAGGCTTCTAGTCTGGATATCGTTGTATATCCACAGCTTATTTTTCGTCAGGAATATGCAGGAAATATCGGTTCCAAAGAAGACTTTTTGACTTTGGTTAAACGTGCTGTTACAGAACAGGTTGGCGGAGAAGTGGTTGGAATTCAAGCCGTACATAACCTTGTTGATGTGGCTATTAAGAGAGAGCACGCTGCAAAATTTACTCCCATCTTGCTTCCTTCTGGCGATGATAAATTTGCCTTGACAGTGGCGAAGGATCTTGAGAGACTGAGTAAAAGGATTTTCATTGTATCTGCGGGTAAGACTTCCAAGCTTGCTAAAAGCACAGAAGGCGTTATCTTTGTAAAAGATCCGACAAATGAAAATGTAGAAAATGCTTTGAAAACTATTAGCGATTCACTTAAAAAATAAGGAGTAACAAATGAACGGATTCGGTAAAGCAAATTATGGCGGCGGAAAGCGCAATTGGTTTAAAATTAAGGATGGAGATAATGTTTATCGTATCCTTCCTCCTATTGGAGATCTTCAAGAAGAAGGTCGATGGAGCTTTTACCATAAGGTTCATTATGGATATCGTAACTCAAAGAATGAGATGAGGACTTTTCTTAGTCCTGAGATCAAGAATGGCAAGACCAAGATGGTCGAGGTGCGCGATGCAGCTTTGGATCGTATCAACGATATCAAGGCTAAAATTGAGCAAGCTAAAGAGGTCGGGAACGATGCTTTGGTTACAAAGTTGCAAGAATTTGCTGGTGGCCAGAAATCTCGATATAATCTTGACGCTAATCACTATCTGAATGTTATCGATCTTCAGGGTAATATTGGAATTCTCAAGATTCGTCACAAGGCTAAGCTAGCTCTTGATACTGTTATCAAGAAGCTTCGTGACCAAGGTGTTGAGCCTTTGGACCCCGAATCTGGTCGTTATTTTGTGTTCACCCGATCTGGAGCCGGTCGAGATACCCTCTATTCCGTGAGTGTTTACAAGAAGAAGATGACCATTCCTAACGTTGGTGAAGTTGAGCAAGATGTCGTTCATACTATCACTGAGGATGTGGCTAAGCGTTGCTTCTCTATCTCTAAAGATGGCAAGTTCACTTATAAGGAAGCGGCTCGCCTTGATACACTCTTCAGGAAGCTTTCAGAGGAACAGGTTGCCCGTATTGTTCGAGAAGGAGAAAAGGCTGTTGACGATATCTTCGATTCTAAGGCACATGTAAATGAGCCGGTTGAACAGGATGATAGCGGCCTAGAAGGCGACGATGAACCGGCTCCTACTCAGGCAGCACCAAGCCAGACTGTCCAGAGTACGACGGCTCCTGCGGCGAGCCCTCAAACGCCAGAAGTAGTGACTACGACGCCAGTGGCAGCTGTTCAGGTCGCGACCCCGACCCCTGCAGCACCGGCTCCTTCAGCAGCGCCCAAGACTACTGCACAAGCGGTTTCTGAGCAAACTGACGAGGAGTTCCTCAAGAACCTTGGTCTGTAAATGAGCGAAAACGTTACATTACCAAGCAATCATATCCTGGAGATTCCCCCTTTTGGGGGATCTCCCGCATTAAAAATGGATATGTCCAATGTTAGATTTGCAGAGAGTAGGCTTATTGAAGCTAAAACTGTAAATCCCTCTACTTACTCTGACTTGGAGCATTGTTATAATGAAGCATACAGAGACTTAAAAAGATACTTATCATCTATTGGATACAATTTAATGATGGCAGAGAAGGCTTTAGAACAGGCAAAAGCAAATGTTCTATTGGATAAGTATCCAGAATTTATGAAAGATAAGCCTAAAACGCAAGACAACGCAGACCTAAGAAAGGCTTTCATGATTAGAGATGAAGAATATTGTGCAGCATTAGATAGAATTGCACAACTTAAGGCACTGGAAAGCAATTTCGATGGCAAGGTTAAGGTTATGGAACGTGTCTGTGCTTACATGAAAAAAAGAATGGATTTAATTATCAGAAGTGGACTTTCTGGAACAAATCTATATTAATGATTTTAGGAGAAAAAATGGCCAATAAATGGATGAAAGAATTGAAAGCGTATGACGATGCAGTAGATTTTAAATATGATCCGTTTGCACCTGAAAATTGTCTTTACACGCCAAGTCCCTATTTTAATTGGATTTTTTCTAATAGTAGTCATGGAATTCCAAAGAATGCTTCTGTTTTGTTTTTTAGTGAACCTAAGGCTGGGAAAAGTCTATCTTGCTATAGTCTTATTGGCGAAATGCACAAGCGAGATCCGGAAGGAATTGCTATTTATTTTAATACAGAGATTAGGGGCAGCTTCAGTCCAGTATTTACTGGCGTTGACAAAGAACGTCTTGTTATTTATGACACTTCTGATCCCGTAGAAATTTTTGACCGAGTAGAAAATTCTATCAAAGCATTGGTCCAAGATGGAATGCCTCTTAGAATGATAGTTATTGATTCTATCACTAACGTACAGGGTAATAAGCGTAAAGACGCAGATTCAGTTGCCAATCATCTTATGGGAGATTCAGCCCTTACTTTGCAAGCTGGATTTTCTAAATTGGTCCCTTTTTGCAAAAGGAATAAGATCCTGCTTATTGGAACAGCTCAAATGCGGGCCAATTTTGATGCCGGTCAATATGGCCCTAAGACTAAAATGCAAGCTAGTTTTGCTGTACGTCATGCTTTTGAATATTTTATCTCGCTAAAAAAGGCTGGAGCAGCAGAGGATAAGGCAAATCTTGAAGGTAAAACTTTTGAAGATGATGCAACTGATGCAAGGGGCAATAAATTGCTAAATGGCCACAAAATTTACGTTAAGATGGAAGAATCTTCTATCGGCCCCTCTGGTCGTGCTGGAGTATTTACTTTGTCTTACGATCATGGTATCATTAATCAACATGAAGAAGTTTTCTGGCTTGGTAAGAATACCGGAGTGATAAACACCCCAAATAATCGTACCTACAATTTTGGTGGACAGTCTTTCAATGGCAAGAAGGAATGTGCCCTAGCAATTCGAGATAATCCAGAACTTTACAAGGCAATTTTAGAAGAAGTCCGTAAGTTGGACGATAAGGAGTAAATATGGCAAAGAAGTATAACGGAAAAGGAAAAGGCAAATCTAAGAAGGTTCTTAAGAGGAAGCTCAAGACTGGAGACGTAACGACAGTGCCGTATAAGCCCGATGCATCCACTGGGTTTGTAGCGGGAATTTACAATTCTGGTGAATCTTGCGTGCCTGGCATTTCAGAAGTTAATGATTTTAATACCAAATTTGACGATGCGTATATCAAACTTGAAAATTTTAACCTCAAGCCAGCCCCGTATACCCCTTGGTATACTAAGCTGTTGAATTTTTTCAAAAAGCTTTAAAAGGTTTTGGCGACGGCGTGGGAATCGCTGTGACTTCCTCTTCCATAAACCAACGTAAGGATAGATGTTATGTTGGCTAGAAGAGACACTATTCGGTCACTGGAGACACGCACTGTGATATCGCGTTTAGGGACGCCGAAGGCGAATAGCCGTCACAGCCCCGGTTAGAGTAGCGACTAACTCGCCAAAAAATATAGGAACCTACCATGCAAGCTGAAGTGATTAGACCTGAAGCAGAAAAAAAGAAGATACACTCTAAAGATCAATTTGAATTATGCTATCTAAGACATCAATACTTTAGAAGGGTTAAGTATAATCCTACCTTGGAAGAAATGAAACCGTTCATGCCGATAGCTTCTTATATGGCTAAGAATACATATTCTGTTTATAAAAACCTATTCAACATGGTCGGATTTGAAGTGGAAGATATTATAAATATAGCCAATGTACATTTGGTCAGTTTTCTTGGACTTTATTCTTTGGATAAGATGCCAGAAAAATATAATGATTTTATTAACAAGTTCAAGGGACTACAGAATAGGGTTCCAGATGAAGTTGATTTGTTGGATAAGAATCAGGCCAATCTAACTCTATTTCTCAAGCAGAGAATGGAAGATGTAGTTAGGGTTTGTCGCCAAAAAGCTAGGAACATTAAGGGATTGCCCTCAGAAGAGTACTATTACTACTACGGTCCCAAGAAGCCGCCAAAGATCAAGAGGGATCTCATCAAAAACTATGAAAAACTAGGATTTAGAAAGCTTGATACCGCCGTTTACAAGTCAATAAAAAAGAAGGTCGGCACTCTTTATGGATCTACTTTCCTTTTCAACGATAACTATTACGTTGCGGTGCCATTAGAACAGAAATCTCTCAAGATGGACGATTTTAGTGGTGCTGGGATGAATCCTCATGATAATATCCATAACATGAATCCAGAGGATGCTTTTTTTATATTTGAAGACGGACAGGTGTGGGAACAACGTCAGAAAGAATTTACAAATAAGCCATGTGAAATTAAGGTTAACATTATCAGGAACTTCATCAAAACAAATAGGAACAATAAGGCATTTCGTGAAGAAATTAAGACGGCGAGGAAACTTTTAAAGGAATTGCAATAATGTCATTATCTTCCCAACTTCTAGAAGATGAACTCATTAAATGGGTGGAGGAGTATGGGGAAGACTACACTAACGAAAAAGGCTATACAACTCATACAATCAATCTTAAAAAAAGAAAAGAACTATTTACTATTTTGCTGAACACTCTCAAAGATCTTGGAGCAGAAAAAGATAATTTCAAAAATGGCCCTACAAGAGATAAGATAGTTAAAGCTTCTGCCGGTGCAAAAACTTCCTATAAGTCTAAAAAAACTTACAATACTATAATGTCCTGCGGATTTAAAGATTTGGACAGGGCCATATACTCTGTCTTTGGTACCGATAGCGAATATCGCAAAAATGAGCCAGAAAAAATTGTAGAAGAATCTAAGGTTCCATCTTTACAGGAAAAAATAGAAAATGAACTAGAATCTGAGATGGATAAAGCAGACATATCAGAACCAGTTAAAACGGAAGTAGAAACACTATTTACAAAGGTTTTTGATCCCAGTAGAGTTACCGATGAGCCCACTGTGATAGACAATACTGATCCTGAAATGGATAAATTTTTAGGTTTTGACGATGAGTGATGAGAATAAATTCATAGATCCGATTCATGCTCAAATAGAGGAAAAGGCTCTATTGGAGAAGAGAAAAACTGATTTACAGGCTAAGGAGCTTATTGTACGAGAACGTCGTGTAGAAAATTCCATCAATCAAATTTCTGAGAGCGATAAAAATGCGGAAATTGCTAAGAAAACCAATTATGGGATGTTGACAGAAGAAGAAATTCAGAATAAGCAAAAAGAAAATACTCTCTACATGAAGGCAGCTAAGAAAAAGATGAAATTTATAAATGATGCTTTTAATATGGCTGTTCCATTTTTCAGAAAGAACATCATTCTTATTGGTGGCAAGACTGGAGAAGGTAAAAGTACGGCTGTAGCCAATATCATAAGAGAAATTGTGAGGCATACCAACCCAGATACTGGAAAGCGCCTCAAGGCTTTGGTTTTGAGCAATGAAGAGAAGTCAGAAGATGTGTACAATCGAGTTACGTGTTTAATTAAGGGTTGGCCTTATACTAATCACGATAAATTCACCGAAGAACAGGTGGAAGTGTTCAATCAATATATAAAAGGCCTTTCTAGCATGATTACGGTGGTAGACGACAATTTCGGTGGCGCTTCTGGCACTACCACCACTTTGGAAGGGATTTGTCAGGTATTCGATAACTTGATAGCTAATAACCAGCATTATGATGTAATTATCCTAGATTACTATCAAAATTGTAAAGAATCTAGGAAAAATCCTCATATGAATGAGTGGGAAGTCCAATCTGCTTTAGCTAGGAAATTGGACCAATATAAGAATATTTACCCTGCCCCGATCATTGTGTTTGCTCAGGTAGCACAGACAGAGGATGACCGTCGCATACCCTTCAAAACCCGTATCGAAGGCCGTAAAGTCATTTTAAACGTTTGTACGTGCTGTTTGGAAATGGTAGCCAATAGGAAAGAGCTGACCACAGAATGGTGGATTCATAAGAGTCGCTTCAACGAATCTGTCGGAGAGAAGATAATTACTGGATATGACAAAGGAAGTTATGTTTTATACGATGATAGATTTAGAGAAAAAGTAGCACAAATAAAGGCAGCTAGGGAAAGTTCTGATTTGAATAAGCAAATCGCCCCCATGGTTGTCGAACCAGAAGAGGTGGAAAGTGAGTAAATTCAGAAAGAAACCGGTAGTAATTGACGCAGTACAATTCAAAACAAATAACGAAGCTGATAACGCAAATATGAATGCCGTTGTTGATTGGATCAACAGGGGCGGCGGAAGAGCCATGCATGATAATACCGATATTTATATCGCCACACTTGAAGGAGAAATGCGAGCAGAAGTTGGCGACTGGATTATCAAAGGTGTGAAGGGCGAATTCTACCCATGTAAACCTGACATTTTTACGCTTACGTATGAGCCAGGAGAATAAGATGAGTGAAATCAAGATAAACGAGGTCAGCGCTCAAAGGATTAACTTGAAGCCTGGTGAGGTCCTCATGATTACTATTAAAGATGACGATATTGATGCAGAAAGTATGCGTTCCCTATATAAACAACTTAAGAACTTATTTCCTGACAATAAAGTTGGGGTAATGTGCGTAGGTACCAATGACGATATCAAAATTAGTATTGTAGCAGACAAAGAAACAGACTATACTGAAGATGTAGGGCTTAGTTCGCACTTTGCCAATAAGGAGTAACAATGGAAATCAATAGAAAACAACGAAAAGAATTAGATGCTCTCTCAAAAGAAGTATTTGGTACATCAAGTCGATGGCAAAAAGTTGTAGATAAGGGATATGTAGAGCTTCTTACGGAAGAAAAAGAAGTAGAATACCCATCTCCTACAGGTGGCGAAAACGTCAAAAATACAGAGAGAGTTCCCGTCCTGAATTCTTTTGGCGCTAAGCAGATTAAGAGAATCTATCATACCGTTGATTCCATTAAGGAATACATGCTGGAACAAAAGAAAGCTATGGATAACGTTCGAGCACAGATTGCACAAATTAAAGAACAAGAAAAAAACAAGAAAGAACAGGAAGCTCTTGCATTGAAGCTGAACCAGGACAATGCTGGACGTGCTGTTTCGTGATATGGATGAAACAGGAAAGAAACTTCTTAATTTGATGTTTCGACCAGGGGAGACGATCTGTGTAAGCCATAATAAATATGGTTATCACAGCATCCCCCTGGATAATGCCATTTACGGTCCCGTGGTTTTAGTCCCTCCCGAACACAGCGCCATTAAGCAGAATAAAACAGCCGTAGAAGCCATAGAGTATATTGGAACAGATCAGATTATCTTATGCGCCCTTAATCCAATAAAGGGTTTTCGTGAAGACGCAAACTGTACTGCCTATAGGAATTTTCTTGTCGAACTTGATTCAGGTCCGACCGAACATCAGCTTGCATATATCAAAAAGATAAACATGCCATTTAGCGCTGCGGTTTTTAGTGGTAACAAAAGTTTGCATTTTCTTATTTCTTTAGATAGAGACCTTCCCTCGGAAAAGGTTTACAGGGTGTTTTCTGAATGGATTCTTAAAATAGTTACCCTAGCAGACCAGGCTACCAAAAATCCATCTAGAAGCATTAGAGTTCCCGGTGCCTTTAGAGAACCTGGCAAAAAGCAAACTACGGTGGAATTTCATGGAGCCATAAAGATAGAAGATCTGGTTGCGTGGTTAAACCTACATCCCAATGAAAAACCACAAGAAAAACAAGAACGTGTAGTTTCAGATACTCCAGACTTTGGCAAAGTTAAGGGATGGATATGCAAGGCTTTAATGGATGGAGTAAAAATAAATAGAAACCGCACTTGGTTCGCCATAGGGGTCGAATTTGCATTGACGGGACATGAAGAAGAATATACTATAGGAATATTGGGAAAGTATTTTATCCCAGATAGAGATTTTAAGGAAAGAGAATGGGAAACGACCATTAGAAGTGCATTTAAATGGGCCTATGAAAGGAAAGAATAGTGTCTTCAGCATCTTATAAAAAAGAATGGGCTATAAAAAATGCCAATAAACTTAGGGTTTATTATGCCAATTACTATGTAGAAAATTCAGATAAGAAAAAACAATACGCTGCTGAACAAAGAAAAAACAATAAGGAGGTTTTTGCCAAAAGAGATCGAGCATATGCTCAGAAAAATAAGGAAAGCATAAGGGAATATAAAAGACAATATTATCAAGATAATAAAAAAAGTATAAACGATAAAAGTATTGTTTTTTTGAAAAATAATTTAAATGCTAGATTAGCTTCTAATTTAAGAAGAAGACTCGTAACAGCCATAAAAAGAGGTTCAAAAGCCGGTTCAGCAGTGAAAGATTTGGGTTGCACTATAAATGAATTTAAAAATTATTTAGAATCTAAGTTTCAACCAGGCATGACATGGGAAAACTATGGTTTTGGTAAAAATAAATGGAATATAGATCATATTATGCCTCTTGTGTCGTTTGATTTATCTGATAGAAAACAATTTTTAAAATCTTGTCATTACACCAATATGCAACCCCTCTGGATGTTAGATAATTTTAAAAAGGGGGCAAAATGTCCAGAAGATTTGTAAAGGAAGAGGTTGATCGTTTTCATGATTATAATCTGTACGCATCAGCTCGTACTATTTATATGGGCTCAGAACACTATAGCGATGATGGTGGCGAAAATGGCACAGACGGTTTAATGGCTGAGAGTTTTCTTAAAAATATCACTATTCTAGAATCCGTATCTAAAGATCCAATAACTATCGTAATGAATAATATTGGTGGGGATGTTAATCATGGGCTGGCCATATATGATGCCGTTAAGGCTTGCAAGGCTACCGTAACGATCAAGGTTTTTGGCAATGCAGCTTCTATGGGGTCTGTTATCTTGCAGGCTGCAAGCAAACGTGTTATGGCCCCAAATGCCGTTCAATTAATTCACTATGGTACCTTGAATCTCGACAATCATGCAAAAATAGCTTACAAATACGCAGATGAAAGCAAGCGTATAGATAAGTGGATGGAAAAGTTGTATTTAAGTAAAATACAGGCTAAACATCCCAATTACACTCTGGTAGAATTACAAAAGTTACTAGCCCATGACACTTTTCTTACTGCTCAAGAGTCGGTTAGATTAGGATTAGCAGATAAGATTTTAGGAGTATAGTATGAATGAAAAAAAAGAATACCTAGAAATAGAAGTAAAGTTCAATGCTGACAGTATTGATCGAATCAAATTCAAGGACATCGCAAAGAAGTTAAATCCAAAACATTTCATTTACGCTGAATCACCGGATATCTACTATACTAAGGGAGAGGCCGAATTCATCAGGTATCGGATGCCCATGTACAATACTCTAGGTAGAGAGAACGATAAGCGGGCTGAACTGACCCTAAAGAAAAAGCATACTGTAAATAACAACATCGTAAGAACAGAAGTCAATCTGCGGGTAGATATGAATGATTCTGATTTAGTAAACGCTTTCTGTGTGGAATTGGGATATAAAAAGAATTTTGTTGTCTATAAGATGTGCGATATTTACATTTATGAAGATGCCACGTTGGTATATTACACAGTAGAGGATGAAGATGGTAAATATGCTAGTTTTATAGAGGTAGAAGCCAGCGAAGAAGCTAATTTTACTCAAGAACAAGGATGGGAAGTGGTACAAAAGTATGAAAAGTTCCTACTACCACTAGGTATTACGGCTCAAAATCGCAAGAAACTTTCACTATTTGAAATGTATGTTAGAAATTAGGAGGCTTCATGACTAACGATGACATCAAAGAATTCAATGAAATAGCGGAAAATTTTAAAAGTCCTGTAGAAAAAACTTTCGCAAAAGCCGAAGATGTAAGTGCCCCAGTATCAGAAAATGCCCCGCTGTCGGCGAACGTAGATACTTCTATGCCCACGCAATGGGCGCTCTACGGCGGGGGCTATACTTCTACTACACCCACAGTTAAAACGATGCCAGCTGGATGCTATGATATCTTCGCCGATCCCAAATGTATTTGGGCGGAACCTGTTTTACCACCTGCCGGTCTTCTATTAGAGCTTCCGGAAATGAGATCAGAGGATGTAATTCGTCTGGTCGATATTTTTTGGAATAGTGAAAAGGATTACAAAGAAGGTAACGATTTCGTTATTGGTGGTGCAGCCTACAAAGCTGGGATCATGCTTTACGGTCCTCCGGGATCGGGGAAAAGCTGTACGATCAAAATCGTGTCCAATAAGCTTGTTGAGCGCGGTGGAATAGTCTTTTATGCTTCTGGAAATCCCGGTAGAATTCAGAGTTTTTTGACCGATTTCGCTAGGATAGAAAAGAATAGAAAGTCAATCGTCATTCTTGAGGATCTTGACAGTCTCATTAGCAGTTTTGGTGAAGATAGATATTTGGAAATGCTTGATAGTGCCAAAACTATTGATAATGTACTCTTTATCGCTACAACTAACTATCCAGAGCGCCTTGATCCTAGAATCTACAATCGTCCTGGTCGTTTTAGCCATGTGATAAAAATCGGATTGCCGGGACCTAAAGCTAGAGAAGCTTATCTCAAAGCGATTCTTAAGAATCATAGAGATGTAGATCAAATTGTTGAGAATAGTGGTGGTTTTACCATCGACCATCTTACTGCCTTGGTTAATGCAGTATACAGGGAAAAGAAGGACTTAGCAGATGAAATAGAGCGGCTCAGACTTCTTTTTAAGATCCCGAAAGCAGACGATAAGGCGCCCATAGGAATTGGGAGAGAGTAATGAACAAATATCCCCTGGACGGTAAAGCCATAGAAAATATGGCTAGCGATTTAGTCCGCAATCATCAAGCTCAAGATAAACTCATTTCGCTTCTATCTGAGCATCTGAAAATTGCCGTAGCCTACATACAACGAGATGGAAGAAATGGCGAAGAATGGGTTCAAGAAGCAGATAAGTTGTTAAAAGAAATGGATATCAGAGCTAAAGACTTTGACAACTTGCGATTTGATCAACAAAATGGCCATAAAGATGGTGTGATTTCCCCATATGAAGTTATGAATGATGCATCTACCCCTATAGATATGCTCGACTCCCTAAATACATCAATGGGTCCGGAAACTCCTATGACAGAAGAAGAATTGGCTAGACATTTTGGGGAAAAACTTCCCGCTAAAAAAGTAGAAGTGTCGGTTTCTGATATGACTTTAGAAGAAATCAATGAATGGGAAGCTAAGCAAAACAACAATAACGATATCTATAAGGTAGCAGCTAGAGTTAAAAATCTAGCCAGAGGTAGTAAGGCAACACTAACGCCGGTAGGCGAATCTCTGTGCAATGTCTTTGTTCATGTTTTAAAGACTTTTTATGATTTTGCAGAGACTATTCAGGATAAAGATGTGAGGGCAAAACTTATAGAGTTGGTTAGAACCCAAGAAGCTATGCCGGGTAACTTCATTGAAGCTACCCATGCTGGGGTTAAAGGTTAATATGCAGCTGGTCCAATCGCTATAAAGTCAATTACATACACATTAGAACCAGCACCGAATACCGCCGTGAGAAAACCATTGACGCCGCCATAAGCCGCATCGGTTGTTCCACCAAGAGTGCCACTGCTAGTATAGTAAAGGTCGTTATTTTGCGATGCAGGCGTTGAGGGGCTTAGTACTTGTATAGTACAAACAATAGTAGGTTGACTTGCAAATGGCACATCGAAAGCTATACCTAAAGCAGTATAATTAAAAAGACCACTATGGATAGTAAAGCCAGTTCCGTGTACGGTGCTTGCTCCCGCATCGGTAGCACCGGTATTGGTATAAACAAGATTAATCGTACCCCTAATCGTAACGAGCGGCTGAGTCTGGTTTACGGGTCCTCCCACAATAGTGGTATAACTTCCGCTACCAGGATTCTGAATAGCCATAGTGGTGGGACCCAATGTGGCTATTTTTGCTTCGCCGGTACCGCCCAATTGTAATGCATTAGTAGAAATTCCTGTTACATTTACAGAATTTACAGTAAATATGCTAGCATTGCCACCTACCACTATTTCTACTGTACCAAAAAAAGTTTTATCTCCAAGAAATGATTGAGTAGTAGTAGAAATACCGCCGGGTTGCGTATTCGAAGCTGGCTGTAGGGTCAAGACACCATTTAAAATGCTCGCACCATTAGCATTTGGTGTACTGCCAAATGCGCCTACGGCATAAACCGAACCGGTGATTCCTCCAGTTATTGACCACGCAGAAAGCGCGGTATTATAGATAAATGTGAGGGAAGAATAAGGGGTCATCGTTACGGTACCGCCGGTACCAGTATAAATAGGCTTATTTGCACCACCGTAATTGTTTATAACAGTTATGGTGTTGGCGGTTTGGTTTTCAACCGTAAGAACTTGGCCAGCAGCCCCAGCCGGAATAGCTGCTATGCTGGTAGTTCCAGTAACCCCAGTGAGAGAAACAAACCCAACAGTTATATCGGCAGCCTGTAATGTAGCATCAGCACCATAAACAGTGGGGTCTGTCAAGCTACTAGTTTGCAAAAATCCTAACGTTTTATTGGTTAATAGGGAAGTAGATGTATTTGATACTAAATAATCCGTGCCACTGGTTTGAGGAAAGAAAAATGTTTGATTAACAAGGGCCTGAGAAGCTAATGTTAAGGTGGTACCAGTTACAGCACTTCCAGTACTAAACTTAATCTGTTTAGTGGGATCGGAAGCATTACCAATAGAAAAGAAATTGTCAAGTCCAGAAGAACTGCCGAGTCTAACTGATTGGCCTGCAACGATAGTAGTTCCGCCACGCAAATATACGGTTTTAGTACCATCTGCAGAATCCAATCTAACAGCCAAAAGGAACACTTCTTGATTGGCATAAGTAGTGGCTGGCAACCCAATAGTACCAGAAGCGATATTGGTTGTTACCGAGGGTGCAGTTCTATTAACTACAGCATACCATAGATATCCGGTGAGCAATGAAGCTACGTTTCCAGATCCCAGATTAAGAGATATAGCATTGCCGCCAGCAGCCGTTGAATTTAATACCAAATTAACATCTTCGGTAAAACTCAGTGTTTGTCCATTGGTGCTTAAACTAATGACACCGCCATCTGTCATGATAGCGTTGCGATCCTCGAAAAGTTTTTGGATTTCAGAGTCAATACTACCCAATAAGGTGTCAACGGCTGCGCCGCCCACACCAGTACCTATCATTGCAGGCGTTGGTCTGTATATTGACTGTCTGATATCCAAGAAATTGGCCATATTATTTTTCCGTAGGCTTAGTTTCTTCCGATGGAGCCTCTGTAGGTTTAGCTTCTTTATACAGTGGCAAGTTAGACAATTCCTGTATTAGAGGATGAACTTCCTGCCATGGCTTTCCCGAAAGAAATTGTAAAACTTTAACTAATTGATCTTTTGTAATAGTGTATTTCATATGTTTCTCCTATGATGTATTATATCATATTAGTTACATAGTCATTGCTGTGAGCGCCGGAGTATATACCGTTACATTCAATGTAGCGGTTAGACTACCATTAGTTGCCGTGATAACAGTTGTCCCCGCAGCAACCGCTGTCAGCCTACCATTAGTATCTATCGTTGCTATAGTAGGAGTACTAGAAGTATATGTAGTGCCCGTAGGAACTGGATACATCGGCCTACTGTTTTGGTCCAAAAAAGTAGGACGGCATTGGGTTGTTGTACCTACTGCTAGTTTCATTGTCCTTGTCGTCATTGTTTCTCCTTATACCCACGCCGTTCCGTTGTAGTAAGTGGTTACATGGGTAGTATAATTATACGCCAACTGTCCCTCAACAGGCGTAGAAATTGTAGTATAGTCTGCAAGGCGAATGCCGCCATAAACTTGTAATGCTGAAGAGTTATCATCAGTTACGGTACTTCCGATTATAACCCTAGGCGTATTTGCGGCAGTTCCTGGATTTATCATTAGCCAGTTTTCACCAGTCAACAGGGTAGAATTTACTCCACCAAACGTCCAACCTCCTGGCGCATTAACATCGGTGAGAATGGTCGGATAAATACCTATTCCCATTACGCAAGAATACTGATTACCAATCGTAATTTCGTTACCAATTCCGATACTTTGCTGAGAAACAATGTTTGCAGTTCCGATTCCGATACCTAAATATCCAACATTTAATCCAGAACCAACAGCAACGCTATCTGAATTAGCATTGTTAAAGACTCCTATGTTGACAGCTTCATAACCTCCAGTAAGTGCATGGCCGATGAGAACTGAATTATCATCGTTCGTCGTAATATTCGATCCGATGACCGTCATATTATTATTGCCCGGCGATAGGATTATATTGGGACCAACAATTACTGTATTTGAGGAAGTAGAACCTAAAGTACTACCGTTTCCGATAACCAAATTGTTTGAAGAGGCGGGATTAGAATTTACCGCTCCTATACCAATGCTACCGTCAGCATTGATAAATTGATTTCCATTTCCAACGTTAATTGCACCGTTTACCTGCAGTGCAGAAACGCTATCATCTGTGGCGCCATTAATCAAGACTCTTCCGGGATTTGCCCAATCTAAGTTGGTTGTAGAGCCGTCATTGGCAATTAGTAAGCGATTTGTGGGATCTATACTATTAAAATCATTAGTATTGTCTATAACAAAACCAGATCCCTGCAGTGATAAGTTTCCGTTAACCTGCAAAGCGGAACTACCATCATCTGTGGCACCGGCGATTAGAACTCTTCCTGGATTTGACCAATCTAAATTGGTTGTGGCACCATTATTAGCTATTAATAAACGATTTATCGTATCTATAGACTCTGTTCCGCCGCCGCCATTAAATTCTGTAGATGTTCCGGCGGGATTAGGTGAAGTACCGTGTGGCACCTGAATCATACCGGCATAGATTCCTGAAGTTAAAACATCAAAATTTATATTAAAGGAAATTCCAACTTCACTGCCGTTGGTAAATGTAGCATTTTCCGAAGTGCCGTCAGTCCATCCAGGTGGCTGCGCGCCTAAAATATATGGGTAATACCAATTTCCACCCGTATCTTGACCAACAATGTAAGTCGTTAAGTCGCCACTTCTAGTATATGTATCGTTAATTGCAGGTACAAAAGGAGGTTGATTATCTAAATAATACACAATACATGTTGGCAAAGAACAACTATAGCCAGTTGCTGTACTAGAAAATCCATTATTGGCGCCGCTTGTAAATGTGATAGTTCTAGATCCCAAACCTGTTAGAGATTGACACATTACAATCTGGCCCGTATAGTTAATTGAAGTGTTTGCTACGCCTCCACCTGTAACGATAAGACCCGATTGAAATACTAAATTTCCATTTAACTGTAAGACGCTTGATCCATCGTCTGTTGCTCCTCCTAAGAGGGTTCGACCAAGAAGGGATGCGTTCCCAGTGACCTGTAAGTTGTTTATTAAAATAGTTCCTGGAGTACTCCAATTAAGCGCTGTCGTAATACCATCACTTGCATAAAGCAATCGGTTAACAATATCCATGCTAGTGGCGGAAACTCCACCAGTAATAGTGAAGGTGTCCCCATTACTCATTAGAGTGGAAAACTGCCCAGTAGTTACTGGGCCACCTATTTCATAAACAGGGCCGGGTAAAATGTAGAAAGTGCCAATAGCACTATCTCCAGTATTGGGACCACTAGTGATAGTGTATGAAACACTCTCACCATTTACCAATCCCGCAGGAATGCTTGCAACATAGAAGAAGTTATAGTAATGATTAGTTTCATCTCTTCCAACCTTTCCGTTGCTTCCGGAATACCCGGTTCCCGTCACAGAATATTGATCGCCAGCAGCAACCGGATAGGTTGTGGGCGTCGTTAGATGCAATACTTGATCTGCTAAATAATAAATTGCAGTATAGGTTAATCCAGCATTAGCTCCACCCTGAACACCAGAATGAAAGGTTATAGCAAAGTAGGTGCCATCAACAATGCCCCCAACACCATAAGTATCGTAGAAAACTAAATTAGCTTGAGATATTGACGTATTATCCGTAGAAGGAGCGGTGCCAATCAGCCCGGTGCCTTGGAATGCTAAGTTGCCGTTTACTTGCAGTGCAGAAACACCATCATCCGTAGCTCCGTTCAACAGTATTCGTTCAAAATCTGAAGAAATTGCCAATGAGGTATTTTGATTGCCCGTAGCGGCGACAACTGACAAAACATCATTTACAAATATGGCTGAATTTGGATTATACGACATAATTAACCTTTAAAATATGTACCATGATGTTCCGTCTGTTAACAAAGTAATCGATTCCCATTGAATATTTCTCGTCTGAGAACCCAACCCATCAATCAATTCTGCACCAAAGGCTTGAATGATCATTGCATTGGCCGTAGAATCTATCTTTTTGAAATAAAATACATACCCTACAGCAGATGCTGCCGGTGGCAACGTGAAAGTAATAGGATTGCTAGCACAATTTGCCAACAAAGCATTGTCGGTTGTTAAAACTGTATAATTGGCAGTTTTAGTAGAGATATTTACTGGACTTCCTGGACCTGGAGGACCAGCAGGACCGGCAGGTCCCGGAGGGCCAACGGGGCCGGGAGAACCCGAAGCGTCAGTGGCGCCTATGCAAAATTCTAAAACATCGCCGACTACTAACGGAATCAGGGTTTGTATCTGATTACTAGTAGAATATGCTACGCCAACTTCCACGTAATCATCGTTTATAAATAATAGTTGACCATTAAGGAATACTTCTAATTTGGCTGAATTAACCGTATAATACTGGGCTACATCGCCATTTCTGGTATTGTTTGGCAAAGTAATATCGGTACCAGGAGATATCGGTCCCGTAATGGAAGTAGGTGGAGTTGCTCCAGAAGACACAACGGTAACTTGCTCTTCATAGTTGTAGTTGACAAAAAAGTTAATATTGCCAATAGCCTTGTCCAATTCTTTGATAGCTAGCGTAAGACTGTCGCCGTCTTGAATATTGAAGTTTCCCAATCCAGTACCAGTTTGCGTTATATTGAATGTTAACGCAGGAGACATCGTACTGTTGTTTGGTGCAGTAGTTGCACCAGCAGAATTGTTGGTAACAGTAGTTATATTGCTAGCAGCTGTAGCTGTAAAATCTCTATTTCCAGTAGTTTCCAAGGCAAGTGCAAGTTTTGTTGCAGTTTGAGCCGCAGTATCTGTGGAAAGTACTGACCACGCAATATATTCGTTTACATTTCCTAAAGTAGTTTGAACTCCAACGCCATTTACCACACAATATATTTCGTATGTTCTGGCATCTGCAGAAGAATCAATAAGGAAATACTGACTAGCTGTCATTCCAGAGCCAGGACCAGTTGTGATTTGGGTGATTTGTGAAACAGAACCAGGATTTAAAGCATTGACATACTGCGGATATGCTGCGCTTAAAGATGGAGATCCGATATATTGGAGTAACTCATTGGAGATTCCATCACCAACATCAACATTTTCTCCATACGCTAATTCCGATCCCAGCACTCGTATATAAACTTTTGCCTGCGGAAGACCGTCGTCCTCTCTAATGAATAACCAAAAAACGTCTCCGCTAGAAGGGACGGATTCTCTAGAAGAAACCTGAACCACACGCGGGTCTACGGACGGCAGTGCGGCAGCATAATAGTTTCCAAAAGCATACACTGCTTGAACACCGGAGGGGCCGGTAGAAGCTTCTGTGAAATTACCAGTCAGCGTAATGGTGTAAGAATTATTGATAGTTCCAATTTCATAATAATGAGCATCAGTATCAGAGGCAAGTCTGATAAAGTCGCCTGCCAGCAAAGATGTGGTCCAAGGAACAGAGCCAACTGACGTGACTGTCATCGAAGCATTGGTAAACACCAAATTAGGCGTTACCGGAACATCTCTTGTTAAAGTTATATAAGCCACTTGATCATTGGCCAAAATAACATCAGCTGAAGTGGGATTGGCGGCAATTACATAATCGAGCGAGGAACCTATAACACGTAAGTTGATCGGTTCGCTCCAGTTGATCTGTCCAGGAGAAGTGACTACGCTTGGTGAATAAAAAGAAACCGTAGAGCCGGTAGCGGTAGCGGTAGCGTTTTCCGACATCGTTATAGTGTACGGACCAGAACCTGCGATGCTAGCAATCGTTGACAGGGGTGCTATACCAAATCCGATTATATAATCGCCGTTTGATAGTCCCACTACAGAGGGAACATTAGTGAGTTGATTATTGGCGTAAATCGTATTGCCAGTCGTAGTTAGAAGCGGAATGGCATTTGGCAAGATACCATGAGAAATATTTCCACTGCCGGTGATAACAGTATTACCAAGATCTTCTCTCAAATGAATTAATGAACCAGAGCCACTGACATAGGAACTCCAGTATGGCGTGCCCTTCATGAGTTTAATTTCACTCATGATAGCATTGAGAAGTTCTTTTAAAGAGCCAATACTTTTGTCGCCACCACTAAAGGGGTCTACGCCAAGCGCCGAAGCTGTAGTCGGTCCTGGGGTTCTACCTTGTGTCCACGGATAGGTATAGGTGGGATCAGGGGTTAATCCGCCAGTTCCCAATCCACAAAGCATCCATCTGATATCTTCAACACTTAGAACATTATTACCAGAATCTGTCAATACCGCTGCTATTGGTAATAGATTTGGGGTTGGTGTAGCCGTAGAGATGTTGATAGTATAGGTCAAAATTTCGGCACGAGGAGCATTTATGACGGTTTCTGTATTAGAAGTAGGGTTCCAGAGATAGACTTGCGCAGAAGTAGTTTGGTCTAAATAACGCGTATAATCGATTGTAACGTAGTTTAAAGCCCCTGCAGTGAAAGATCCGACAACATTGGTGCTATTGGTAGTAAAATTGAGTATCTGATTAGGGGTGCCCGCTGGAACCATCAGGACGGTGCCTGATTGGCTTGCGGCGATATGCAACACGGCGCCGGGGTCAACTTGCATCAAAAGGCCGTTAGCAGGACCTCCAATGGCATTTGTCATGATGATATTGAAGCCCCTAACGACATATCCCTGTTGGGTTCCGGTGACAAATGATTGAATTAATTGATCAAAATCGTTACTTGAGGCCGATTCAATAGAACGCAAGTCTGGGCAATCTACTCTTTGAGCACTAATTACATTCAGGCGCCTTTGAACAGCCATCTTATTGTTTTCCTTGAATTAAACTGTATTTTTCCACGATTTTGGCCCTGTTTTAGGAGGATTATCTAGATAAGACTTTCTCTTCCTCTCTAGTAAAGATTGGGGGTTGTCTATGTCTGCATAACACCACACAAAACCCATGTGTATCAAAACCCTGCCCGCACATGCCGCATGCACAACAGTTGCATTAAATCCATTACGTCCAGCCTCTGAGGCAGATCTAAAAGATCTAACTTTTTGGTCAAAAATGTTAATGCCGGTAACGGGTCTTTCAAATCTAATTTTTCCTCTTTTTGCTATATCACATTTTTCATTTAACTTTTCCATAGTTGCTTCTTCTTTTGACATCCAAACCCATCCTTTGTGGGAAATAGAGGTAAAGGTAGTACCATCTTTTCTTTTACTAATGAAACCAGTGACGCATTTTCTTACGCATTTTTCATTAAATCCACCTTTCTTAGTGTCGGCGGCAGAATCATATTCTTTGATTTCTCTTGTCTTTACGTCCATGCCAATGATAGGGAGTTTGTTAGCCTCCCCTATCATCTTCTTGGCATATTCAGAATGGGTATGGCCCTCACCGCCTGGAGATAAATTGTAAAGATCTGTACCGTTTTGAATTAATTCCATCTCCGCTTTATTCAATTCTTGTAATGAAGAAAATTCTTTAACTATTTGAAGTTTAAAAGCTTTTTCTCCATATTTATTCCAAGCGGCCTGTAAATATCTATTCCCGTGTTTACTTTTACGCAAGGCGTATAGATGCTCACGCCATCTCTCAATTAATGGACGTGTAGTTTGTCCTATGTATTTGTGGCCGCTTTCCAAGTGAACAATTTGATAGATCAACATACTTATAAGATTGTCTCAGCTTATATACTTACAATCTTTACCTTATAATCCTCTTAGGAGATCCTCTGTGGCCAAAGCACGCGTTGACAAATTTGGGAATACTCGCGAACAACGATTACTTAAAGAAAATCAAGCACTTAAGAGACAATTGTCCGCTTTAAGGAAACAAATTGCAAGAATCGACTTAGATAGATACGATTCCGTTAAAGATATCATCGAGCAACACTATCAAGATGAAAAGCACGAAAAAGGCCAGGAAATACTTGAAAATCTTAAACAAATCTGGAAATGTAGAGAATGTGAAGAGGGATATCTCGAAATTAAAGTCTACTCTAAGATAGGCCAAGCGCATTATTATAGACAATGCAATGAATGTGCTAATAGAACCGATAGTCAGCGATATGATCCCAAAACAGTCAAAGGAATATTAACAAATGGTGAAAAATGATTAAATTAGGCACAGTTGTAATAGTTGATTCGGGACAGGCCGGTACTATATGGTGGATTGAAGGCCAAGAGATATGCGTGGGACTTGCCAATTGTGATCTATGGTATGGATATGAAGGACAGCTACGTATTCCAAATAATCGAGAAGAATTGAAGGCTTGTCCCAAAGATTTACCACATTTTAGCAATCGTAACGGTAGTTATACTAGAAAGCCAGGTTGACAGACCTCCTCGTTACCTATAAGATAGGGAATGGAGGCCCTATGTCATACTCTCAAATTATCTTAGCTATAGCCAAGAAAGTAGGTATTTCTGGGCATCTATTGTTGGCCATATGCACTCACGAAACCGGTCTTCAAAATGTCGTAGTCCCCAATGACCACGGCACACCTACCTATGGTTTATGTCAAATTAAATCTGGAACAGCCAGAGATCTTGGTTACGAAGGTAAAGATGAAGGTTTGATGGACCCGCAAACAAATATCAAATACGCCGCTATATATCTAAAAAAACAATTAAATAGATATCACGGCAATATACACAAGGCGATAGCCGCCTATAACGCCGGTTCTTTTGTAGAAAGTTCTTTGTATCCTGGAGTTCCTAGAAATCTGCATTACCTTAATCAAGTTCTTGAGCTTTTAGCCAAAAATTAACTGCGATCAAGAGCAAATAAGATCATTTGGCCAGTAAAACTGAAGTTGAGTTTGTAAGTTTCCTTGATATTAACAGAATGCGATTCCATGGAAACCTTGGCATTTGGAATAAAATAAATATCCTCGCCTGTAGCCCTATCTTGAACTCTGATTGAAATATATGGTGACGCTGCCAGATCTGTAAATAGAGGACGTAGGTTACCGGCCTGTAATCCGCCACTATTTTTTACCCTTAGTCCCCTAACATTACCCTTCACGGTCACTCGACCGCCAGCTATGTCTTGTGGCCAGGGCGAATCGATTCCATAAATTGCTTCTTCACCATAGTCCACATCTAACGATATGGATTGTGCAACTTTATATATTTTATTGTTCAGGAACAGATTAATATTGGCTCCTGCTAAAACTAATGCTGGCATATTAGGTTGTCTCCTGAGTATCGTAATATTTAAAAGTAAAACCCTTAACGCTTTTACTTTTACCTTTTAATACTTTGCATATGTTGGAGGTCCCCGTATTGCCTAAATCTCTAGAGGCTTCAGCCACAGAACCATAAACTTTGTTGGTTTCCACACAAATAATAGATTTCTTACAAACTTCAACCGCCACTCTAGTTCCGTCAACTCCTCTAGCTTTTGCTTTAATACTAATTTTTTCTTTTACTTCTTTCGTTCTGGGTTTTCCAAATCTAGGATTGTTGGAACCCCTATTTATGGCAGATAATTTCTTTTTTGTTTCATCGCTATGATGCTTGCCAAACATGGGATGTTTTGATCCACTAAAAAGTGTTGATAATTTATCCTTCGTTTCTTGTGTATGTTTTCTGCCTTTGCTAGACTCGGAAAGTTTTTTTCTAGATTCTTCACTCATGGGGCCACCTTGTTGACCGCCACTTCTCAAATTATATCCATTAGGATGCATTGTGTCGTGTTCTTTAATAAATTTTTGTTCTAAACCATCTAATTCGTCTTTGGAGGATGCAAGAGAGAGTACGTTTACGTAAAAATTATCAAAACCATATTTTTGGATAGCGTTTTTTAAATATGGACACTTATTAGTTTTTAAACATTTATGTGCCTTAAGCCTATCAGAAAGCGTCTGTGTAGTCTGGCCGACGTAACCCTTTCCATTAATTCTATTTGTTAATTTATATACTAACATAATGGTATTATATCATTTTTAAGTTGTCTCCGCTACATTAGCTGGACCGTATTGATTTTCACCATAAACTATAGATATTTCAGAGTATTTTGTTCCAAATTTTCCAAGACCTATGTCTCCAGGGTAGATTATATTAAATACGACCGTAATCCCCGCAGCAACCACAGTATTTACCAATTCTTCTGCGTATACGCGTCCGCCAACTTCATCTGTAAGATAAAACGGATAGTCCAATCCATCTTGAGTTATGACAGCTTGAGATCTCAAAGATACTAAAGACACTTCTTCCCCAATAACGTGACTATTTTGAAGAGTATAGGCTGGACTTAAAAGCAATGTATTGTCGGAAGGTGTCGCTATGTATGGCACCGGTCCCTCTTGCTGTTCTGTACCATATCCAAAAATCAGATATCCTGGACTATTCGGGAACTGCGTAGCATTCTTCACCGTAAACACTCTTGGATATGTAGCATCTAAATTTTGTGTCAAAGTAGTGCCAATATTACTCACGGTAAATGGCTGCCCCAAATCATAGGTATATGGACCGGGTTGATTGGGCTGAACAGATATGGGATCTCCTTGCACTGTAGCAACTACGTTGGCGCTCCCAGTATAAGTACCGGTTATAGTTAAAGATGGATCATCCTGCCATATCGTAAGTATGTTCACGCCAGAAAAAACATACGAACTATATGTTATGGTGGCACTTCCGGTTCCAGAAACTAAAGTGAGTGTTCCGGTGCTAGGCGGAGCAATTCCAGATCCCACTGTAACTAAACTGCTTCCCAGAGAGATAGTGCCAGTCACAGTGAAGTTTTGTCCGTTAATGGCGTACACGGCTCCGACTGTGGCATTCTCCGAAGAAACATTGAAGGCATATTGACCTAAAGAATTAGGACTTTTTATTGGATTTTGGCCAGCAACAGGGTCTAGTCCAGATATGCTGCCAATAGTAGCGATCATATTTGCAATGGTTTCTGGTATAGTCAAACCAACAGCAAAATCTACTCCAGCAGTCAAAGAAGTAGCGGTGGTTATGTGAAAAACATCCCCAACATTAGGATTGGCGTTAAAAGTATACACTATATTTTGCGGATCATGTATGTGGGCAGTTCCTATCCTACTATTTATGACAACTTTTGTGGTGGCTGGAAGAAAAATTTGTAATTTATTAGTCTCTACTTGATAGACCGCAGCATAATATCTTAAATCTGCCAGTACTTTTTTCACTGGATTAAAAAATAGCATCGCATCGTCTATTCCTTGAGTTACAATTCCAGAAGTCGCTAATGCATTGTGTATTTCAAAATAAGATATATTTACAGGACCACCGACCGCATCTATAATTGTAAAACTGCCTTCGTTTGAAGAAGAGGTAAATCCTCCACCAAATATATTTACGTAATCATTCGGAACAATTTTCCCCAATTGAGGATTTGCGCCTCCGCTCCACGTAAATCTTACAATATCGGCACGCGGCAAACTAATGGTCCACTGAGTAGAAGCATTTCCACCAGCCGCAACAATAGACGCAAATAAAAGTTGATCTTGGGCACTTCCACCTAATACGGTAACGGATGAAGCTGGGCCTATAGTATTACTCAAAAGTTGTACGAAATTGCCAGAACCATTATTGCCAACAACAGCTATGCCTCTCAAACCCATACTATTTATAGTTTTTGTAATAACATCTGCTACTTCTTGCGCTGTCGCGGCAGCAATATCGACAAAATTGCTAGTATTAAAAATAATAGAAACAGTGTTAGCGGCATCAAAATTGACAACTAGAGTATCGCCATTTGTCAGATTGTATGGTTCCATCGCTCCAGCATCGCTACTAGCGCGAACATATGTATCTCCAAAAATAATGTCTAAAAGATTATTTAGAAGATCTCTTACTTGTTTACGGTTTTTTATCTGTATGCCAATTTGACTAAATTCTTCATCAGCAATACCTATGCCTGCAGGTCTAGATATGCCATAGTCAGCTAATCTTTGATCTAAATAAACGCCTTCAGCGGTAACGATATAAAGTTGATCATTCACTGAACTGGCTGAATTAACCAAATAAGAAGAGAACGCAGAGCCCATCGCAGTTAATAGGGCCTGTATATTAGGCCCCTTAATGTAAGGGTTAAGGTAACTCCTTAATTTTTTATATTCCTGTTGTGGAGTAGTGATTGCCATCGCTAAGTCCCCAATTGCAATACAACAATATCCGTGGTGGGATCAATGATTATGGTTTTCTCATTGGGAGAAACTAGAATCAAATCATTGTAGGTTGGCGAAGCATAATATATCGGACTTGCAATTGCTACAGATAGAACTCCCGGAATCGTAGAAACAACACCTACGATGGAAGAGAAACCAATAGATTGACCAACGGGATTAGAATTAACCAAAGAAGAAACGTTGCTTCTTACCTGTTGTGCTATAGTGTTAAACGGGGCACCGGTAAGCAAACGAATCTCAACTGTCAGCTGTACACGAAGCACTAAAGGGGCACGAACGAAAATATCAGTTCCTGCAGCGCCGACGCCAGGGTAGGTAAATGGATCGCGTGGATCTCCGTAAATTATTCGATTTGCCTCTCCAAGAAGGCCAGTATTATATCTGTAGGCATCTAACCCTTCTATTAGATTGGTGTTAAAATTTAACTTACTCAATGCTGTCATTTCAACGCTAGCGATAGAATCTATCTTTTGATATTGGGCACTCGTATTGAAAACAATCAAATCCCTAGTTAAAGCGTCTGGCTGTGCAGAAGATAGAAATACCTGTTTATATCCAGAATAAAATACACCTTCTTGTACGTAAACAGCCGTAGTATTATTGTTTAAGCTCACATCAGTAACGTTGGCCATAGTGCCCTGTACAATTGCATGATCTCTGTCTAGAACTTGAATTATGTTCCATGATCCGGCGTTCTGAATCGTTAGAGCGCTTCCGGTGGAAACAAATACATCGCCAACTACGGTCGCTTCATATTCAGAGAATTGAATTTGTGGTCTATGAACTGTTAGGGTGCTAGTAGAAATAGTTACCGATGCCTGAGCCACCGCATCAGGATTTATCGCTTCTATAAATGTTTTTGTACTTTCTTGAACTACAAAGATAGAAAATGGTGAAGGCATAGTGACATTGACTGGATCGCTAGCCTCTACGCTGCCAACCGTGGTTGTTGTTGCCACATTATTTAAAGAATTAGCAGTGAAATAAAGAGCAAGGGCTCCTATTGCAGCCTCCGTTGCGGCTGCAACCTGTACGCTGGTGTATGCGCTAGATATGGTGACTTGTATTCCAGTATAGCCCAATGGTGCCGGATCAGTATTGACGCCAGTTTGAAACCATACGTAGTATGGAACTACACTTCCAGAAACATTGATGCCGTTAATAGTAAAATATGCTCCTGGGCCGGAGATCGGGAAGGCTATGCCGGGCGGCAATGTCAACTGAACAATTTGCTGCAAGGCGGCGCTAGACCTTGATACCATGAAACTGCCTCGATTTCCAGCAAGAAAATCGGTGCCCAAATTAACGATATCACCCATGGTAACATTTCCTAACGTGGGAGGTGTACCGGTTCCTGTCCATTCTAATTTTAAAGTATTGTTGGTAGTAATAACTTCAAAAACAGTAGTATTATCAAAGTTCAGATTGACCGGATTGTATGGTAAGGTGACCTCTTCTTCCACGGCATTCGGATTTTCAAACCAAACACTGTTGTTGTATTCTCTGATAACCCTAAAACGTCCCTGATTTAATGGATTAAATGGACTAGAGAAAACTACTGGACCGCCAACGCCTGAATAAAATGGAGAATTTATATTGGAAGTGGGAGATGGAATAAAAAGTGTATCACCTTCGCTAACTCCGCTAGTGGCACTGAAATTTCCAGCAATAAAAACTGTAGGGCCAACCGCTACGGCATTAGAATTTGTTACCTGTAATGTTTTGCCATTATCAGAGACGCCAGTGACGACGAAAGATCCATTATTGGCAGTATAGGGCAAAACGAAACCTGCAATGGTGATATAGTCTCCAATAGAAAGTTCTGTAAAGTTAGCATTTCCGGAAAGAATGGTATAGGTAGCGTCACTAGATCCTCCACCAACCAAAGCTACAGAAACGGTGCCACCGCCAGTGTCATTGAAATTCAAAGAAGATTTTACAAATACTGGATTGGTCCCAACATTTGGATTCCAACTAAGACAAACTAAATCGCCTTGTTTTTCAACTCTAAAAGTGTCACCCTGTGTTCTAATATGATTTCTGGGTTCACCAAAATATCTTTCAGTTAAAGTCCTACCCAAAAGTGTAACTTTGGATTCTCCTGCCAAGGGCACATTCCCATCAATTGTAATGCTGGTATTGGATGCAAAACCCGCCAACTTCGCTTGTGCCACGGCAGCCTGCAGCCTAAACCATTGATCACTGCAAACTCCTTGAGCGGCCACACTATCTACGGAAACTACGCAATAATTATTATCAAGGATGTTTGCAGAATTTAAAATTGGTACCCCATACTCATTTCCTGTACCGCCAACTATTTGTATATACCCAGAACTACCCACTGTTTCAGTGAATAATTCTAATTCTGATCCTCTTTCTGCCAATTCAGCACTTCCAACGTTGGTATACCCCGTAACTGCCAATGTAGAAATAAAAGCTTCTACTTGTGGCATCGTGGTTGGAATAAATCTTATTAATTCACCGTTGTTGAATGAATAACCATAATCAGTGGGCAAAGCAAGCGGATTTTTAAGAGTGAATTGAGGAGATCCAACCAAATTGTCTGAATATAGCCAGTTTATTCCGTCCAACAATTGAATGTATTTATAAGTAAATCCACTATCTTCGTAGGTGCTTAGGACAACTACTCCAGCACCAGTATTCGACACACCGCTGTTGGCCAATGTAGCAGATACGTATCGAGATAAATTGGCATTGACATATAGAATAATTGCATTTGCCGTATTAGACGCAGGAACGGAGGCATAAAAGATAATGCCACTATTAATAGCTGTTAGCAAACCTATTCCTGCTACAGCAACACCACTCGGCATTTGTACGGTAAAACTTGTAGTAGTGGGCGGCACATATGAAGATACAATAAACACACCAGTATTCGCTATGTTAAATCCAGTTTGTGAGGAAATATTAACATAGTTGCCGCTGATTACCGAGGTTAGGGCCGGTGCCGCTCCGATTCCTGAGAAAACATTGGCAGAGTAAGCAATAGTGCCAGGGCCGGTACCACTCACAAAAGTAAGCGTTCCGCTGGCTAGGGGTGCTCCTCCGGAACCAGTCGTAGATAGGGTGGTGCCGGGAGAAATAGAAGTGTTTACTGTAAAAAGTTGACCGTTATTGCTGTAAACAGAACCAGCCGTTACCGTTGAAGAGGCAATTGTAAAAGTATAGGTTCCAGCCCAACTATAGGTGACTTGATCAATTCCAGCCGTAGGAGTATTTGCCTGAACGGTGACATTCCAAGCGGTCGTGGAGTTAATGCCGGTGGTCACAGCTGCTCCACTAGCTAGATTAATTGTTATTGCAACGGTGGTATCAACCACAACGGTGCTGCTAAGTGCAGAGTTCGGAAAGGCAGGATAGGCGTATTCAACGGTAATTTTCTCTCCACTTCTTCCCCATGGGGTGGCTCTATATAAAATAGCCGTATTTGCCGGTGTTGGCTTGAGAACCTTTTTTGCCTGCATTAACACTTTATAATTTGCAAAATCAAAAGTTGGTCCAAAGGTGGAAGCAAAATTTGTTGTGGGACTTGCCGAATAATCGTAAGCGTTAAAAGTATACGGATTAGAGGCTATACCATTATTGACAAGCGCTATACGATAAAGGGGGATCTGAAAACTTTCACTTGCTACATTGTTATCCAATATGACAGTGAACGTGTC
>Ga0265336_10000032_pt1 | contig 167925 bp, 150 predicted proteins | sample 42119metaG_FD_193583 | JGI IMG/M metagenome (GOLD analysis project Ga0265336, IMG submission 193583) | Rhizosphere microbial communities from Carex aquatilis grown in University of Washington, Seatle, WA, United States - 4-21-19 metaG | ecosystem: Host-associated > Plants > Roots >... | reverse complement strand
GCAGGCCGGCGCCCCACGCGCCGGCGCACGCCAGCGCCAGCGCGGCCGCGCACGCGGCGCGCCGGGGCCTGCGCACGCTCACGCGCGCGCGGAGGCCGCGCCCGACCCCTTCTTCAGCGTCGCCGGGTCGAGCCGCGCCAGGTCGGTGAAGCCGCCGATGAACTGGCCGCCGACGAAGACCATCGGGAACGTCGTCCAGCCGGTCCACAGCTTCAGCGGCAGGCGCTTGCGCCAGTCGCTCAGGTAGTTGCCGTACTCGAGGTACTTGTAGGGCACGCCGGCCTGGTCCAGCCACTGGCGCGCCTTGCGCGGGAACGGGTTCCAGGCCATGCCGACGACGACCACGGCGTTCGCGGCGACGGCGGCCTCGACTTCGGCGATGACCGCGCGACCCTCGTCGGCGATGCGGGCGCGGATGGCGGGATGAACACGGGAGTCGTCCAGGATCTGTCGGGTCACGGTGTGTTCGCAGTGCTTGAGCGGGACAGCCAGCGTAGCAGGTCCGGCGGCGGCGTCCGCGCCCGCCGGCCGTTCGCTGCAAGGCGGGCGCGAATTGGGCATCATGGGCATCCGCCCGCGCGCCCCCCGTCGCGCGCCCCCCGCCTCCACGAAAGCCCGTCATGAAGCTCTACTACAGCCCCGGCGCCTGCTCGCTGTCTCCCCACATCGCCCTGTGCGAGGCGGGCGTCAAGGTCGAACTCGTCAAGGCCGCGCTGCAGACGCACACGCTGGCCGACGGCAGCGACTACAACCAGGTCACCGCCAAGGGCCAGGTCCCGCTGCTGGAACTCGACGATGGCACGCGCCTGAGCGAAGGGCCGGCCATCCTGCAGTACATCGCCGACCATGCCCCGGCCAGCGGCCTGGCGCCGGCGGCCGGCACGATGGAGCGCTACCGCGTGATGGAGTGGCTCAACTTCATCACCAGCGAGCTGCACAAGGGCTTCTCGCCGCTGTTCAACCCCAAGATGCCGCAGGAGGCCAAGGAGATCTTCGCCGCCCGGCTGAAGGACAAGTTAGCGTACGTCGACAAGCGGCTCGAGGGCCACGACTACCTGATGGGCAAGCAGTTCTGCATCGCCGATGCCTACTTGTTCACCATCTCGAACTGGGCCGCCGGCGTCGGCGTCGACATCACGGGGTTCAGCAACCTCGAGGCCTACCGCGCCCGCGTGAAGGCGCGTCCCGCGGTGCAGGACGCGATGAAGGCCGAAGGCCTGCTGAAGTGATCAGCCGACGGCCCGGGGCGTGACCTTGCCCGCGGCCTCCTTGGCGAGCGCGCGCGCGCGCTCGACGTCTGCGTCGTGCGCCAGCGCCACGCCCATGCGGCGCTTGACGAAGCTCTCGGGCTTGCCGAACAGGCGCACCTCGGTCTGCGGCACGCGCATCGCCTCGGCCAGCCCGTCGAAGCGCAGCGCCTTGGCGTCGACGCCGCCGTAGATCACGGCGCTCGCGCCGGGGCTCTTCAGCGACACGTCCACCGGCAGGCCGAGGATGGCGCGCGCGTGCAGCTCGAACTCGTTCTGCCACTGCGTGATCATCGTCACCATGCCGGTGTCGTGCGGGCGCGGGCTGACCTCGCTGAACCAGACGTCGGCGCCCTTGACGAACAGCTCGACGCCGAACAGGCCCTGGCCGCCCAGGTCGTCGGTGACGGCCTTGGCGATGCGTTCGGCGCTGGCGAGCGCGGCCGGGTCCATGCGCATCGGCTGCCAGCTCTCGACGTAGTCGCCCTTGACCTGCACGTGGCCGATCGGCGCGCAGAAGCTGGTCTGCACCGCGCCGTCGGCGCCCAGCGAGCGCACGGTCAGCAGCGTGATCTCGTAGTCGAAATCGATGAAGCCCTCGACGATCACGCGGCCGTGGCTGACGCGCCCGCCGGCCATCGCGTAGTCCCAGGCGGCCTTCACGTCGGCGGGGCCATCGATCTTGCTCTGGCCCTTGCCGGAGCTGCTCATCACCGGCTTGACGATGCAGGGGTAGCCGATCCCGCCGTCGATGGCGGCCTGCAACTCGGCGAGCGAGTCGCAGAACACGTACGGGCTCGTGGGCAGGCCCAGCGTCTCGGCGGCCAGGCGGCGGATGCCTTCGCGGTCCATCGTCAGGCGCGCGGCGCGCGCGGTGGGGATCACGCGCACCACGCCCTCGGCCTCCAGCGCCTGCAGCTCGTGCGTGGCCAGTGCCTCGATCTCGGGCACCACCAGGTCAGGCTTCTCGCGCTCGATCAGCGCGCGCAGCGCCACCGGATCGCTCATGGTGATCGTGTGCGCGTGGTGGGCCACCTGCTGGCCGGGCGCGTTCTCGTAGCGGTCGACGGCGATGGTCTCGACGCCCAGGCGTTGCAGCGCGATCAGCACTTCCTTGCCGAGTTCGCCGCTGCCAAGCAGCATCACGCGGGTGGCGGCAGGGCTCAGGGGCGTGCCGAGGGGCTTGTTGTAGGTGGTCATGACGGTGGTTGACGGAGTCGGGAAGGGGGAATCAGGACTTGGCAGCGGCGGGCTTGAACACGCCGTCGCAGGTGGCGCGTTGCGGGTCGGCGGCGGGCAGCTTCGCGCACAGGCCCTGCATATGCGCGGCGAGGTGGTCGACGACGGCCTGGTGCTTGCCGGCGGCGTTCCACTTCACCAGCTTGGCGCCCAGCCGCTGCAGCGAGCGGCCGCTGCGCTGGTCGAAGGCGTTCGACTGGCCGGCGGCCTCGTCGAACACGGCCTGCGCAGTGGCCTCGATGCGCTTCGAATCCTGCGGCGCCAGGTCCACCAGCGCACCCAGGTAGGCGGTGCCCCATTGCAGGCGCGTGGCCGGCCCCTCGCTCTTGTCGAAGGCCTGCTGGTACCACTGCAGCGCCTCGGCGGTGCGGCCCTGCTTGCGGGCATTGGCGCCCAGCTCGCTCATCAGGTAGTACGGCGAATGGCTCTTCGCGAGGCTGGCCTTGAGCAGCGCCTCCGATTCCTTCCACAGGCCGGCCTCCTCCAGCAGCTGGCTGGTGCCCGGGATCACCGCCTGGCGCTCGAATGCGTTGGTCACCTCGCGGTCGGTGGTGGCGGCGGTGTCGCGCACTTCCTTGACGAGCGCCGACGGCAGCTTCGGATGCAGCGTCGCCTTGGGCTGGTCGAGGCGGGCCAGGTCGACGCGCGCGAACAGCGCGCCCAGGCGATCGCCGCGCGACAGCGTGGCGTCGGCCTGCAGGCGCTCCAGCGCGGCCTCCAACGCGGCGACGAGCTTCTGGCGCTCGGGGCCGGCCTTGGGCTGCAGCGCGGTGACGATGTCGGTGCCGCTGTTGGTCAGCACGTCCATGAAGGTGCGGCTCAGCGCCGGGTCGGCCAGCACCTGCGCGACCCGGGCACGGGTGGCGGCGTCGGGCGCGGGCGCCTTCACCTCGTCGCTGTCGGCGATCGATTTCAGCAGCAGCCGGGTGCAGGCGGCGGATTCGGTGGCCGGGCACGCGACGGCGAGCTTGCGCAGCAGCGGGCCGCGCTCGGCCTTGGGCACCGCCTGCGCGCCCTCGTCGGTGTCCCACGAGTAGAAGGCCAGCAGGCGCCACTCGCTGCCGGCCAGCGGCTTGCCGGCGCGGGCGTCGGCCAGCACCTGGGCGAGCGGGCGGCCGCTGGCCATGCCCAGCTGCAGCAGCTGCATCACCTGCGCCGCGTCCACCTCGCCGGGCAGGCGCGTGAGCTCCTTGCGGTCGGGGCTGAACAGGATCAGCGTCGGGTAGCCCACCACCTTGAACTTCGCGCCCAGCTTCTGCGCGCCGGGGGCGTCGCCGTCCAGGTGCACGGCCACGAAGCTCTTCGACTGCTCGGCGAAGTCCTGGCGGTTGAACAGCGTGGCCTTGAGCTGGTTGCACGGCGGGCACCACACGGCGCCCCAGTACAGCAGCACGGGCTTGTTCTGCGCCTGGGCGGCGGCGAAGGCCTTGTCGACGTCCGCGTCGCTGGTCGCTTCCTGCCAGGCGACGTTGGTGGACGGCGGGCCGTCCACGGCATGCGCGGCGCTGCCGAAGCCGGCCAGCGTCGCGGCGAGCGCCAGGACCAGGGCGGACTGCTTCAGGGTGCGGCGGAGGGAAGGCGGCAGGCGGCTCATCGGGGGAATCTCCAGGGATACGGATGTGCGGCCGGCGGCGCCCGGCGCCACCGGTGGGCGGCGCGGGAGACGCGCCGGCGGGTGGCGCAGGACGCCTATTGTCCGCGACTGCGCCCGCGCGCGTACTCGGGTGCTCACAAGCCAACCTCCGTCCTGCGGACTGCGGCGCGAGCGCGCTTCGGAGCGGCCGTGCGCGCGCTCATGCGTCCCGCGCGCAAGGGCGGGACGCTCCGTTCGCGGCGTCCGCGTCCGGGTCGCCCAGCGCCTGCTGCGGCGGCTCCTCCACCGGTTCCGGCGTGGCGCGCGCCAGCGCCATCCAGGTGGCGAACGGCAGCCGCAGCGCGCGCCGGGGCGCCGGACGCAGCACGTCCAGCACGCCGTCGCGCTCCACCATCACGCCGTAGTCGGCCGGCACGTCGTCGGCGTCGCCGATGCCCGCGGCCAGCACGTACCAGCATTCGCGCGCCATCTGCCGGTAGGCCTCGCCCTTGGCCGGCCGTCGCAGGTCGCCCAGCAGGTCGGCGCGGCGCACCTTGATCTCGTGGACGACGGGGTCGAGGTAGTCCTCCACCGTCGTGTTGCGCAACGAGAACAGGTCGGGCCGGGCGACGGTCCACTGCCCGCTGCCGGCCACGTCGTCGCCGGTGCGCACCCGCAGCGACAGCCCGCGCCAGGCGATGCGGCCGGCGCGCTGCATGGCGACGGCCACGCGGCCGATGAGCGCCTCGTGGGCGTCGCGCGCGGCGCGGTTGCGCGCCAGCGTGGCGGCCAGCACCCGCACGCCCAGGTCGGTGACGCGCAGCGTCTCGCGGCCGTGGCCATCGCACAGCCGCTCCACCCAGCCGGCGGCCAGCAGTTCCACCTCGACCAGGTCCTGGCTGGGCCAGCCGGCGGAACGCCAGATCGCGCGCAGGCGGCGGCGATGCAGTTCGGTCAGGGCGGGGGGCGGCGTCAGGTCGGGCACACGAAAGTATCCGATTACTACCCGCTCAGGGGGTGAGCTTCGAACAATGGCGTTCCCAGTTCCCTTTCACCGACCAGGAGACGACCATGGCCAAGAAGATTCTGATGATCTGCGGCGATTTCGGCGAGGACTACGAGACGATGGTGCCGTTCCAGGCGCTGCTCGCGGTCGGCCACGTGGTGCACGCGATCGCGCCCGACAAGAAGGCGGGCGACTACGTGACGATGGCGATCCACGACTTCGACGGCGCCCAGACCTACAGCGAGAAGCCGGGCCACCGCTTCACGCTCAACGCCAGCTTCGCCGAGACCCGCGCCGAGAACTACGACGCGCTGGTGGTGCCCGGCGGCCGCGCGCCCGAGTACCTGCGCATGAACTCGCAGGTGGTGGCGATGACGAAGCACTTCCTGGCCGCCGACAAGCCGGTGGCCGCCATCTGCCACGGCGCGCAGTTGCTGGCGGCCACCGGGCTGCTCAAGGGCCGCAAGGTGTCGGCCTACCCTGCCTGCCAGGTGGAGGTGGAGCTCGCCGGCGCCGAGTACATGGGCATCGCCGTTGACCAGGCCGTCACCGACGGCAACCTGGTGACGGCGCCCGCCTGGCCGGCGCATCCGGCCTGGATCGCGCAGTTCCTGGCGGTGCTCGGCACGCGGATCACCCTGTAAAGCCGCGGTTTCGCCGCTGGCGAGCGCGCGCCGTCGGGCGTACATTGGCCGGAAGACGCCGCCGCCCGCGGCGTCTTTCCGGAGAGCCGCGCGCGCCGCGACGCGGCCTGGCCAAGGAGACATGCATGTGTGAAATCTTCATCAGTGCCGATCCCGCGAGCTACGAAAGCCGCACCCGCTCCGTCCGCCTGCATGGCGTCGTCACGAGCATCCGGCTGGAGCACCTGTACTGGGAGGTGCTCGAGGAGATCGCGCGCCGCGACGGCATGACCGTCGTCCACCTGATCGAGAAGCTCTACGACGAGCTGGTGGCGGCGCGCGGTGGTGTCGGCAACTTCACCTCGTTCCTGCGCGTGAGCGCGTTGCGCTACGAGGCGATGGTGGCGCAGGGCCGCATCCCGGCCGACCTGCATGTGCCCATCCGCTCGCTCGACGCCAGCACCGTGCTGCACGCGCTGCCCAAGGGCTGGGGCAGCGAGCCCGCGGCCGGGGCCGACGCGCACGCGCCGGCCCGCGCACTGCAGCGCGCGCTCACGCGGCTGCCGCACTGACCCGCGCCGCGCCGGCGTTCAGCCCACGCGGAATCGACCCGGCGACGCGTTGACCGCCGGCGCCGACGCGTCGGTCACCGCCTCGCAGCGGGTCATCGTCTTCGACAGCATGTCGATGAAGACACGCGTCTTGGCGGGCATCAGGCGGCGGCCGGGGAACACGGCCCAGCAGTCGGCGTCGGGCAGGCACCAGTCGGGCAGGATGCGCTGCAATTCGCCGCGGGCCAGGTAGGGCTCGGCGAAGAAGTCGGCCACGCCCACCACGCCGGCGCCGCGGCGCGCCAGCCGGATCAGCACGTCGGGCGAGTTCGCGCGCACATGCTGCATCGGCACGATCTCCTGCACCGCCGGCCCCTCGCCGCGACGCGGCGAAGCGACGGCGTCGCCGGCGGGCGCCGCGACGCGTGCGCTCAGCTGCCAGGGCACCGCTTCGCCCGCGCGCGACAGCAGCATCAGCCCGGGCATCGTGCGCAGCCCGTCCGGCGCCAACGGCTCGCCGTGTTCGCGCAGCAGCGACGGCGCGGCGTACAGGCCGGTGGTGAAGACGGCCACGCGGCGCGCGGCCAGGTGCGTGTCGTCCTGCAGCGCGCCCATGCGGATCGCCAGGTCGAAGTTCTCGCCGATCAGGTCCACGCGGCGCGGCGACAGGTCCAGCTCCAGCGCCACCTCGGGGTAGTCGCGGATGAACTCGGCCAGCGGCTGCTCCAGCGCGGTGCTGGCGAAGTCGCCGGGCATCGACACCCGCAGGCGCCCGCCCGGGCGCGCCTGGCGCGACAGCGCGAACGCGAGCGCCGCGTCCACTTCCTCGGACAAGGCGCGCGCATGGTCCAGCACGCCCTGGCCGAACTCCGTGATGACCAGCTTGCGCGTGGTGCGCTGCAGCAGCCGCTCGCCCAGGCGTTTCTCCAGCGCGGCGATGCGGCGCGACACCGTGGACTTGGGCAAGCCCACGCGCTCGGCGGCGCGACTGAAGCTGCCGGCCTCGGCCACGCGCGCGAACAGCAGCAGGTCGTCGGCGTCGGGGGTCACGATGTCGGCTCCGCCGCGCTCATGTGCGCGACGCTCTGCCTGCCGGCTGCGCTGCGAGCGCCTGCTGGCGGCCGGGCGGCGGACAAGGGGCGGACGCTCCGCCTGTCGGCTGCGCTGCGAGCGCCTTCGGGCGGCCGGGCGGCGCTCATGCGACCTTGCGCGCCATCGCGCGCCCGAAGTCCCGCCCCAGGTGGCCCAGCAGCGCGGCCCACGGCGACAGCTCGGCCAGCGGCGGCAGGCCGGCGCCCAGGCGCTCGATCTGCCGGTAATACCAGCCGGCCTGGCACTGGTTGTTGAGGCCCTGCACGTGCCTGGACGGGCTGTTCGGGCTCCACCAGCCGCGGCCGAGCACCAACCGGTTCTCGGGCACCGGCAGCGCCGGCAGCTCGCCGGCGAGCATCCGGCGCGGAAACGCCGGATCCAGGCAGAACGGCCGCGCCAGCCCGATCATGTCGGTGGCGCCCTCGCGCAGCGCGTCGTCCATGCCGGCCCGCGTGCGAAAGCCGCCGGTCACCATCACCGGCATGGTCGCCACGGCCTTGATCGCGTCGGCGTATTCCAGGAACATCGCCTCGCGCCGGCGGGTGCTGTCACGCACCTGGCCCGGGTCGTGGGACTTGAAGAACTCGATCTGCTCGTAGGTGCCGCCCGACACTTCCAGCAGGTCGATGCCGACCTCGCTGAGCCAGCGCACCACCTGCACGCATTCGTGCGGCTCGAAGCCGCCCTTGACGAAGTCCGACGAGTTCAGCTTCACGCTCACCGGAAACGCCGGGCCGACCACGGCGCGCACGGCCCGCACGCACTCGAGCAGCAGCCGGGCGCGGTTCTCGAGCGTGCCGCCCCAGCCGTCGGTGCGCCGGTTCGTGCGCGGCGACAGGAACTGCGACAGCAGGTAGCCGTGCGCCGCGTGCACCTGCACGCCGTCGAAGCCGGCCGTCTTCAGCACGCCGGCCGTGCGCGCGAAGCGCGCGACGACATCGAGGATCTGCGCCTCGGTCATCGCCCGTGGCCGGCCGAAGTTGCCCGCCAGGTCCAGCTGCACGGCCGACGGCGCCAGCGGATGCAGGTTGACCAGCCGCGGACACTGGCGGCCCGGGTGGTTGACCTGGCCCCACAGCACGCCGCCCGCCGCATGGGTGGCCGCGGCCCAGGTGCGCAGCTCGGCCAGCCCCGCGTCGTCCTCCACCACCACGTTGCCCGCGCGTTCGAGGTAGCGCGCGTCCACCATGATGTTGCCGCTGATGTGCAACGCCGCCCCGCCCGCGGCCCAGGCCGCGTACAGGCGGCCCAATGCCGGCGTGGCCCGCCCGTGCGGGCTCGCCAGCCCCTCGGTCATCGCCGCCTTGCACAGGCGGTTGGCCAGGGTGGTGCCGCAGGGAAGCCGGAGCGCTTGCTCGATCATGAGGGTCCTTGGGCGTGACGGGTTGGCGAGGCGTCGACGGGATCGACGCCGCCCATTGTCCACACGTCGAGCGGTTGGCATCGACGGCCGGGGGAAGTTCCGGTCCGGCCTCCGGCGCGCTCCCACGCGACGCGATGTCGGAAAAGGTCCCCCGGCTGGCGGAATGCGCGCTTCGCGGCGATGCGCCCGCGTGGGATGCTGCGGCATGTCGTCCACGCCCTTCGAGCCCACCGCCATGCACTACGTACTGATCGTTCACGCCGTGAAGGACTATCCGGCCTGGAAGCAGGTGTTCGACCGGGCCGCGGGCCTGCGCAAGGCGGCCGGGGAGCAGCGCTACTTCGTCCTGCACGACGTCGCGGATGCGAACCGCGTCGTCCACTTCTCCCGCTGGTCGTCCCTGGCCGGCGCGCGCGCCTTCTTCGAGTCGCCGCGGCTGGTCGAGATTCGCAGGGAGGCCGGCGTCGAGGCGCCCGAATTCAACTACCTGGAATGCCTGGAGGAAGGCGTCCTCTGAACCCTCGTCCGACCAGGCGGCCCCGCCCCGGCGCGGCGATGGGCGGCCTCCAGGCGCGCCACGGCGGGAATCCCCGCGGCGCGTCCGGCGCCGGCCTCACGTCGACGGCGCCGCGAAATCCAGGGCGTCGTCCAGGCGATCGTTGCCCCAGAACATCTCGTCGCCGACGAAGAACGTGGGCGCGCCGAAGATGCCGCGCGTGCGCGCCTGCTCGGTGGCCTCGCGCAGGCAGCGCCTGCCGGGGTCCGCCAGGGCTTGTGCGAGCACGGCCGGCGCATCGAGCCCCAGTCCCTCCAGCACGGCGACGACCTGCGCTTCGGAATCGATGTCCTCGTCCAGCACGAAGTTCTTGTGCATGAAGCGCCGGCAATAGGCGCCGATCCAAGCGGCGCCGGCATGCGCCGCCGCCACCTTCATGGGCAGCGTGGCGGCGCGCGGAAAGACCGAGGGGCGCCGCCATGGCAGGCCGTACTTCGCGCACTGCCGCACCATGTCCTTCCAGACCCAGGCGCCCTTCTCCTTCTGCAGCGCGAACGGCGAGGTCGGCCAGCCGAAGGACTGGAAGATCGGGCCGAGCAGGAAGGGTCGCCAGCGCACGGCCACGCCGCGCCGGGCCGCGGCGGCGTCGATGCGCATGGCGCTCAGGTAGCTGTAGTTGCTGGCGAACTCGAACCAGAACTCGAGGACGGGCGGTGCGGTGCGGGACGTGTCGTCGGTCATGGGCGGGGGGCGATGAAGGGTGGGGAACGGCGCGTGCGCCGGGCTCAGTCGAACAGCACCAGGCAGCGCGCCTCGATGCTTTCGCGCAGCGGCGCATCCGCGGGGATGTCGGGCAGGTCGAAGGCCGCATGCGGCGTGAACCGCGCCACCCCGCCCACCTGCGAGTCGAACTGCTTGAAGACCAGCGCCTCGTCCCGATCCATGCCCGGGTAGTAGTACCAGCGGTGCGCGGGCGAGTGCCGGAACAGGTAGATCTCGCCTTGCCGGTCCGCGTAGCGGATCTCGCCGGCCACGAGTTCGCGCCGGGACACGCTGCGGGCGTCGCACACGGCCAGCGGCGTGTCGACGATCGCCCCGCGGATCGAGCGCCAGACGTTGACGATGCAGAAGCGCCGGACGCGGCTGGCGAGCGCGGCGTCGCGCAGGACGAGCCCGAGGCGCCGCCGCCCCGAGGCCTCCGAATAGTCGTTGTGCACGCGGCCGACCCCGCCGGGCCGGCTGCCGCCGCCGCGGCCGAAGGTCAACGGCGGGCGGCCCGCCTCGCGCTGGCGGACCTGGTGGTCGAACACGATGGCCGACGATCCACCGGTCGCCGCGCAGGCCAGCGCCGCGCACTCCGCGTGGTAGGTGCCGACCACGGCGGGCGCGTCATGGAAGTCCGCCACCGACGACGGTGCGTACCAGAGCTCGAAGCCCTCTCGATGCACCGAGGTCGTGCCGGCCAGGCCGCGCGCGTCGACTACCTGCATGGCACGGAAGTCGAACCGGCAGTTGTCCTTGGGCGTGCCGTCGGGCGGGTCGTACATGTGGCTGACAGGCCGCGGCGTCGAGCCGTCGAGGTAGCCCAGCGACGCGGTCACGAACGTCGGCCGACGGTGCGGCGCCCGGGCGTCGAGGCGGTGGGCCGTCTCGCGGGCAGGCTGGGGGCATTCGTCCATCGCGCGGTCCTTCCACGAGGTGCGGGGCGCAGCGCCGGCTGCGACTCCAGGTGGCGGAACACAACGGGCAAGGCCTGCGCCGGAGCGTTCGCCGAGGAGGCATTGCAGCGCAGCCCCCGGCCGCCTTCAAGCGACGGTTTCGCGGCCATCGCATGCGCTGCAAGCATGCGAATGGCGGGAACAACGCGGCTTGCATACGGTGCCTTGGCGGACGGCATTCCTGAAGCGCATGCCATGCGGCGAATTGATCGCTTGAGGGCAGGCCGGCGCGGCGTCCACAGTGCGGGCACCGCCATCTCCGGGCGACCTCGACGTCGCCCCCACTCCGATGACTTCCAGTCCAGCCGCCGCCGCCGCCCGCCGCTCGCTCCGGGTTCCCACGCTCTGCGCCGGCCTGGTGATGGGCGTGGCCCTGGGTATCCGCCATGTCCAGGGCCTGTTCATGCTGCCGATGACGCTGGAACACGGCTGGCCCCGCGAGACCTTCGCCTTCGCGCTGGCCCTGCAGAACCTCGCGTTCGGCCTCGCGCAGCCCCTGACCGGCCTGCTGGCCGATCGCTGGGGCGGCGCGCGCGTCGTCGCCTTCGGCGCGCTGCTGTACGGCATCGGGCTGGCGACGATGGCCGGCGCGTCGACGCCGGCGGTGCTCGTCCTGGGCTGCGGGGCAGTCATCGGCGTGGCGCTGTCGTGCACGGCGTTCGGCGTCGTCTACGGGATCCTGAGCCGCCTGGCGCCCGAGGCCGAGCGCGGTTGGTCGCTCGGGCTGGCCGGGGCGATCGGCGGCATCGGGCAATTCATCGCGGTGCCGTCGACGCAAGGGCTGCAGGACTACCTGGGCTGGAAGGGCGCCCTGCTGGCGCTCGGCGCGGCGATCGCGCTGGCCGGCTTGCTGGCGCCCACGCTGCGCGCCCCGGACCGCGGGCGCACGGGCGGCGCGGCACCCGATCCGGTCGACGCGCCGCTGCCGATGCGCACGGCCGTGCGCCAGGCGCTCGGGCACCGCGGCTTCTGGTTGCTCAACCTCGGCTTCCTGGCCTGCGGCTTCCAGCTGGCCTTCATCGCGTCGCACCTGCCCGCCTACCTGCTCGATCGTGGCGCGCCGCCGCGCCTGGCCGTCTCGGGCCTGGCCACGATCGCGCTGGCCAACATCGTGGGCACCTACGCCTGCGGTCGACTGGGGGACCTGTGGCGCCGCAAGAACGTGCTGGCGGCCGTCTACCTGGCCCGCGCGGCGGCCATGACGCTGTTCGTGGCGTGCCCGCTGTCGGCGACGGGCGTGCACCTGTTCTGCGCCGTCATGGGACTCCTCTGGCTGGGTACCGCTCCGCTGACCAACGCGCTCGTCTCGCAGATGTTCGGCGTGCGCTACATCGGCACCCTGTTCGGCCTCGTGTTCCTCGGCCACCAGCTGGGCGCCTTCCTCGGTGTCTGGCTGGGCGGGCGCGTCTACGACCTGACGCGGTCGTACGACCTCGTCTGGGGGATCGCGATCGCGCTGGGCCTGCTCGCGGCCGCCCTGCACTGGCCGATCGACGACCGCCCGGCGTCGCGCGCGCTCGCGCCGCGTCCGACATGAGGCGCGGGCCGGTCGGCAGGCGGCTGGCCGCGCTGGCCGGGGCCGTTGCGCTGGCGGCCGTGCTCGCGGGCGCGTTCCGCGCGTGGCTGGACCCGGTGCACGTCGCCGAGTGGGTGTTCGCGCTGGCGCTGTGTCGATGAACGCGGCGGCGCGAGGTCGGCCCGGTCAGGGGGCGGGCCGATGGCAGGCCACGCACAGCTTGTTGCCGTCCGGGTCGCGGAAGTAGGCGCCGTAGAAGTCGGGGTGGTACTGCGGCCGCAGGCCGGGCACACCCTCCGAGGTGCCGCCTTGCGCGAGGGCGATCGCATGGGCGCGATCCACGGCGGCCCGGTCCGGGGCCAGCCAGGCCACCATCTGCCCGTTGCCGGGCTGGTGCGGGCGCCCGTCGAAGGGCCGGCCGACGAGCAGGAGCGGCCGCGGATCGGGCGCGGATTGCCAGCCCGCCCACGGGCGCGCGGCGTCGCAGAAGCGGGCCTGGATGCCCAGCGCCGCCAGCAACGGGCGGTAGAAGGCCAGCGCACGGTCGAAGTCGTCGGTGCCGATGAAGACGTGGGAGAACATCCGGGCCTCGCGCCGTGCTCAGGCGGGCTCGATGCGCAGCGCGCACGCGGGCATGCCGTTGATGAAGAGGCGATCGCCCCGGGCCGCGCGATGGGCCTGGCCCGCCTCCAGCACGACGTCGCGCAGGTCGTCGTCCGTGGTGATCCATGCGGTGCCCGACACGCAGGCGACCTGGGCCCGCGCAGGGCAGACGAAGCGCACGGGCAGGCGGGCCTCCACCGCGAGGCAGACGGGTTCGAAGGCGTCGCGCGCCGCGCCGCGCACGACCCGGCGCAGGGCCTTCGCGAGGCACGCCCGCACGGGTCGGCGCATCGCGCGGCGTTCCCCGTCGGGGGGCTGGGTCAGGAGCTTGGGCATGGCGCGTGTCACCGGAGTTCGATGGGGCCATTGAGCCACCCCCGTGCGGTTGGCGACAGAGCGGCCGACGACACGGGTCGGGCCAGTTTGGACAAGCGTGCGGCACCCCCGGGAACGCGCCCGCCCGGCTCGTGCAGGCGCTCAGCGCCGGCGTCGCCCGGCCGCCGCGGGCATCGCGACGCCGGCGTCCTGCGGATCCCGCGCAGCGGCGGTCGCGATGGCGTCCATGGCCGCCAGCAGCTGCGCCGACTCGCGCCGGATCCAGTCGGCGACCTTGTCCACGTCGCGATGCGGCTGGGTGGGCGCATGGACGAGCCAATAGCCCGCATCGGTCTCGTTGTCGGAGGCGAAGTGCTGCAGCGCGACCAGCCGGCCGTCGGCGAGCATCGGCTCGATCAGCGCCAGGCGGCCGAGCGCGATGCCCTGGCCGGCCTCCGCGGCCTGGATGACCTGCTCGTACTGGTTGAATCGCATGGTGGACCGCGGGCGCACGGCGGACATGCCCGCCGACTCGAGCACGTGCGACCACAGCAGCCAGGGACGCCGCGGCTCGTCGAATTCGAGCAGCACGCTGTCGCGGATGATGTCGGCGGCGTCGGCCTGGGGCCGCAACAGGCCGGGATGGCAGACCGCCAGCAGCCGCTCGCCGAACAGGCGCTCGGCGCCGGCCGGCGCGGCCGACTCCGCGCAGTACCGGATGGCCAGGTCGATGCCTTCGGCGCGCAGGTCCAGCACCTTGTTGCTGGCGGCGATCCGGACGTCGATCGAGCGGTGCTGCTGCTGGAGCCGGCCGAGCCGCGGCAGCAGCCAGAGCGCGGCCGCGCCGGTGCTCAGCGTGATCGTCACCGGCCGGCGCTGTTGTCGCGTGTCGAGCAGGCCCACCACGTCCTGCAGCTGCTGCACCGACACGTCCGCGATGCGGAACAGGCGCTCGCCTTCGCCAGTGAACTGCAGCGACCGGTAACCGCGCGCGAAGAGCTTGACCCCCAGCACCTCCTCCAGGGCGTGCACCTGGCGGCTGACCGCGGACTGGGTGAGGCAGAGGTCCTGCGCCGCCAGGGTGATGCTCATGCGCCGGCCGACGGCGACGAAGCCCCGCACGAGGTCGAGGGAAGGCAAGCGGGCGATCGGGACGGACATGCGCGAACCTGGGCGGGGCCGGGGAGCCGACAGGATAGCCGCCGGCGCCGCGCCGCGCGGGCGTGGGGGCGGCCGATCGGGCGGGTCGTGCGCGCGTGGCCGAATCGGCCGTCTCCGCGTCGTTGCGGACACTGGATGCGGCGGCGGGACCCCGATGCAATGGGCACCGGGAGCGCGCGCCGCCACGGCGCCTGCCCACACCACCCGGATGCCCGAGATGACCCACCGCGACCTCGCCGAGAACGACCCGCTCGAAGACTTCCATGCCCGCGCCATCGCCTGCGAGGGGGCCGCCCGCGTGGTCCATGTGACGGGCACCGGGCCGGCGGTCATCGTGATGGCCGAGATGCCCGGGATCAGCCCGCACGTAGCCCGCTTCGCGCGCTGGGTGCGCGACGCCGGCTTCACCGTCTACATGCCGTCGCTGTTCGGTCGCGACGGCGTCGTGGCCGCGGCCGAGGAAGGCCTGCAGGTGATGCAGCGCGCATGCGTGAGCGCGGAGTTCCGCGCGTTCGCGAGCCGCCAGGGCAGCAACGAGGCCAGCCCGGTGACCCGCTGGCTGCGCGCGCTGGCCCGGCTGGCGCACGCCGAATGCGCCGGGCCGGGCGTCGGCGCCATCGGCATGTGCTTCACCGGCAACTTCGCGCTGACGATGATGCTGGAGCCGTCGATGCTGGCGCCCGTGCTGGCGCAGCCGTCCCTGCCGCTGGACGACCCGGCCGGGCTCGAGATCGGGCCTGCCGACCTGCAGGCCGTGCGCGAGCGCCTGCAGCGCGAGGACCTGACCGTGCTGGCCTACCGCTTCGCGGGCGATCGCTACTGCCGCGCCGAGCGCTTCGCGGCGTATTCGGCCGGCCTCGGCGATCGCTTCGTGGCCCGGGTGCTGCCGGACACCGCCGCGCGCACCACGGGACTGCCGCCGTTCTTCGAGAAGGTCGTCGCCAGCCCCCACAGCGTGGTCACCGCGCACCTGGTGGACGAGGCGGGCCAGCCGACGATCGCCGCCCGCGACGAGATCCTGGCCTTCTTCAGGCAGCGCCTGCGCTAGCCCGCGGCTTCGGCCCGGTGCGCGGCAGGTGCTCGGGCGTGGCGACGGCCGACGGCGATCGGAAGCGGCTCGGGCTCGCGCCGCCGACCCGCAGCATCAGCCGGCGCAAGGCCGTCGCGTCCTGGTAGCCCACCGCGCAGGCCACTTGTTCCACCGTCATCCGGCTCGACTCCAGCAGGGCCCGGGCGCGGCGCTGCCGCACGCTCTGCACCAGCGCCATCGGACTCTGGCCCGTGGCGCGTTTCACATGCCGGGCCAGCGTGCGTTCCGACATGCAGAACTCGCGCGCCAGCTCGCCCACCGTGGGCAGGTCCGGCAGGGCCGACTCCACCCGCGCCGCCAGCCGGCCGACCAGGTCGTCGCCGCTGGCGAACGCCTCCGGCACGATGAACGGGGCCTGGGCCTGGCGGCCGTCGATCAGCAGCGCGCGCGACACCGCATCGGCCAGCGCCTGGCCGCCCAGCGTGCGCACCAGCTGCAGCATCAGGTCGGTCTGCGCCAACGCGGCGCCTGCTGTCACCACCGGCCCGTCGACGCACACCATCCGGTTCGCGTCGACGCGGCAGTCCGGGGCCTGCCGCTGGAGTTCGGGCGCCAGCCACCAGGCCGTGGTGGCGCGCCGGCCGGCCAGCAAGCCCGCCGCCTGCAGCACGAAGACGGCGGAGCACGAGGCGGCGACGCGGCCGCCGGCACGTGCGTGGCCCCGCAGGGCCTCGACCGCCGCCCGCGCGTCGTCGCGCCCAAGGCGCTCGCGAATCGCGCGCGGGCTGTCCAGCCCCAGGCCGGGAACGATCCACAGGGAGGCGTCGTCGCGCGGGGCATCGGCCAGCCGGCCGGTGTCGACGTGCAGGCCCTCCTGCAACGCGACCACGCCGCCGGCCACCGAGGCCACGCGCCAGCGCGGCACCGGCACGCCCAGCCGCGGCGCCAGCTTGCGCGCGGTGCCCAGCACCGCCAGCGTCACCGCCACGCTGGCGGCGAACGCGCCGTCGAGCACCACCACCGTGAAGTCGTTCATCGGAGCCGCCCGTCCTGTGGATGTCGCCTGCAACGCTGTTTCTCCTTTGGCCCGGCCCGCTGGATGCGGCAGGGCGGCGGGCGCCCGTCGAACCCGGCGATCCGGGTCCCGGAACTGCCACTCCGCGGCAGTACGGCCGTCGCCACCATTGTTCCGGCTGGGCAGGGCCGTCGTCGAATGTTCTCTGTGCATGCGAGCATGAGCGGAACGGAGACGGCGCAAGAGGAGCGGGCATCGCAGATTGTTCCACCTACGGAACAATGATATGCATTTCGACGGCTTCCGACCCGGTGAAGGTCTCAATACAGTCTCATCAAACGGCCATGCCGTCCCCGAACCACCCGACACCGCTTCGAAGGAGCCCCGCATGAACATCCTCCAGATCAACTCGAGCGCCCGCGCCTGGGCCAACGGCCAGGGCTCGCAGTCGACCCGCCTGGCCAACGAGCTCGTCGCGCAGTTGCGTGCCGCGCATCCGGACGCGACGCTGACGCTGCGCGACCTGGCCGCCACCCCGCACCCCGCGCTCGACGAGGCGACGCTGGGTGCCCTGTTCACGCCCGCCGAGGCCCGTTCCGCCGCGCAGCACGCCCGGGTGGCCCTCGACACCGCGCTGATCGACGAAGTGAAGGCCGCCGACGTCCTCGTGATCGGCGTGCCGATGGTCAATTTCGGCATCACCAGCCAGCTGAAGAACTGGATCGACGCGATCGCCAAGGCCGGCGTCACGTTCCGCTACACCGCCAGCGGGCCGGTCGGCTTGCTCGAGGGCAAGAAGGCCTGCGTGGTGCTGGCCCGCGGCGGCGTCTACCGCGACCAGCCGCACGACACCCAGGTGCCCTACCTGCGCCAGACCCTGGGCTTCCTGGGGATCACCGACGTCGAGTTCATCTACGCCGAGGGGCTGGCGATGGGCCCGGACGCCGAGGCCCGGGCGCTGGCGTCGGCGCGCACCGAGATCGCCCGCATCGCGGGCGCCGCCGCCGTCTGCGCCTGACCCCTCTTCCCCGCGGCCTGCACCGGCCGCCGCCAAGGACACCTGCCATGACCCAGACCCTGACCGCTCCCACCCCCGCCACGACGGCGGACGTCCGCGTGCGCCAGCCGCGCACGGTGGAACGCCTGGTCGCCGGACAGCGCACCAGCGACGGCGACGGCGTGAAGCTGACGCGCGTGCTGACCCAGCCGCTGCAGCGCCGGCTCGACCCGTTCCTGATGCTCGACGCCTTCGGCTCGGACGACGCCGGCGACTACATCGGCGGCTTCCCCGACCACCCGCACCGCGGCTTCGAGACGGTGACCTACATGATCGCCGGGCGCATGCGCCACCGCGACTCGGCGGGCAACCAGGGCCTGCTCGAGAACGGCGGCGTGCAATGGATGACCGCGGGCCGCGGCCTGATCCACAGCGAGCTGCCCGAGCAGGAGGAAGGTCGCATGGAGGGCTTCCAGCTGTGGCTGAACCTGCCGGCGGCCGACAAGATGGGCGTGCCCGGCTACCGCGACATTCCCACGGGCGAGATTCCCGAGCTGCGCCTGCCCGGCGCGACCGTGCGCGTGATCGCCGGCGCCAGCCGCGGCGTGGCCGGCGCCGTGCAGAAGGCGCACACCGAGCCGCTCTACCTGGACCTGCACCTGGCGCCCGGCGCCACCTTCGAGCAGCCGCTGCCCGCCGGCCACAACGCCTTCGTCTACGTGTACCGCGGCGCGCTGGACATCGACGCCGGTGCGACGCGCACCCCCGTGCCGCGCGAGCGCATGGCGGTGCTGGCCAACACGCCCGGCAGCGACGGCGTGCGCGTGCATGCCGGCGCGGCCGGCGCCCGCGCGCTGCTGATCGCCGGCCGGCCGCTCGGCGAGCCGATCGCCCAGTACGGCCCGTTCGTGATGAACCGCCAGTCCGAGATCTTCCAGGCGGTGGAGGACTTCCGCGCCGGCAAGTTCGGCACGCCGCCCGGTCGCTGAACGACGCGTTCCGGAATGAAAGATGGCGCCCGAGGGCGCCATCTGCTTTCGCGGCCGAGGGGCGGGTCAGGTGCCCGACGCGGCGCGGAAGAAGTCCTTGACGGTGACGACGCCGTTGGCTTCGGTGACACTTACCACGATCTCGGTGAAGATGTTGGGCAGCGTCATGATCTGCGTGTGCGCCACCAGCGAGTCGGCGCCGTTGAACACCTCGACCGTCGAGTTGGCGGCCTGCGGCGTCGACACTTCCGTGTATTCGGAGGCCGTGGCGAACGGGATGTTGGACGCGATGCTGAGCGAGTTGACCGACATCGACAGCTGCAGGCCCTGGTTGTTCGAGGCCAGGTTGATCAGCCGGAACTTCACGCCGGACGACGTCACCGGGGCGGTGTTGTTGTCCGCGACGACCTTGGCCGTCGGCGTGCTGCCGTTGAGGTAGACCATCAGCGTGTAGTCGCCGCCCGCCTCCAGCGCGGCCGCCTGGTTGGTGACGGTCGTGACGCCGTTGGTGGTGGTGGACACGTCCATCGTCACCGCGACGGTGCTGCCGTTGACCGTGACGACGGGCGGCGTGCCGGTGCTGACGACGAAATAGTTCGAGTACTGCGGCGTCGTGTTCGACGGCAGCAGGGTGACGGCCGTGCTGGTCGGGGTGGTGCCGGTGACCGAGATGGCCGAGCCCGGGATGGCCGTGACGGCACGCACGCGGGCCGTGGTGTTCAGGTCGTTGACCGGCTGCGTGGACGCGCCCGCCGTGCCCTGGGTCAGCAGGATGGCGTTGGCCAGCACGCCGCTGGCGCCCGGCGTCAGGATGACGGTCATCACCTGCAGCGCGGTCAGCGTCACCTTGGCGGGCGACTGGAAGCGGACGTCGCTGATGCCCTTGGACACGCTGTTGGCGCCGACGACCGTGATGTAGTACGAACCGGCCAGCACGCCGGCGAAGGCGCTCTGGCTGACGCCCGCGACGCCGGAGGCGATCAGGGTCGAGATCCCCAGGTCCGTCGTGGTCGACAGGTAGACGTCGACCGCGCCGATGTCCACCGACGTGTTCAGCACGTTGATGTTGGCCTTGCCGGTGTCGGGCGTGACGGTGCTCTCGACGATGGGCAGCAGCTTGAGTTCGTTGACGAAGCCGTAGGCGACGAGCGAATAGCGGCTGTCCTTGTTGATCGTGCGCGTCTGCGCCGCGGTGGCGCTGGCACCGGCCACGGTCAGCGTCAGGCTGACGGCACCGGCTTCCACGTTGTAGAACTGGCTGGCCTCGCCGTACTTGACGTCGCTGGTGGTGACCTGCGTCGACTGATCCATGAATCCCAGGAGCGGGTATCCGACGCTCGCGTTGACCAGGCGCATCGGGGCGCTGCCGCTGCCACTGCCGCCGCAGCCGGCCAACATCAAGGGCACCGCGCCGCCCATTGCCAGGAACTCACGTTTTTTCATCGAAACACTCCACTTTCCAGGCCGAGCGCCTGTCATCTGAATCCAACATTATGGGGCATGCCGTGTTGCCGGTCTGTTGCCAGTGGCCACACGGGCGGGGCGACGCCCCGCGGGATGGAGTACCCCGGCGCCCGAAAAGTTCGATCGACCGGTGTCCGGATTAGGGCGCCGCCCCGATTTCGGCGGGCCGGGGCGCGGCCGTTCCGCTCTACCATCCGGGCCTTCGCCCGCCCGGAATCGACGATGACAACGCCCTACCCGAAGCTGCTCGCCCCGCTGGACCTCGGCTTCACGACGCTGCGCAACCGCGCCATCATGGGCAGCATGCACACCGGGCTGGAGGACGCCGCGCGCGACTTCCCGCGCATGGCGGCGTTCTACGCCGAGCGGGCCCGGCACGGGGTGGGCCTGATCGTCACCGGCGGCTTCGCACCCAACTTCGAGGGCTGGGTCAAGCCCTTCGCCGGCACCTTGTGGACGCACGGCGGCGCGCGCCGCCACCGTCAGGTCACCGACGCGGTGCACGCCGAGGGCGGCAAGATCGCGCTGCAGATCCTGCACACCGGCCGCTACGGCTACTCGCCGCTGTGCGTGGCGCCCAGCCGCCTGCAGAGCCCGATCTCGCCGTTCACGCCGCGCGCGCTGACGGCGCGCGGCATCGAGCGCCAGATCCGCGCCTTCGTGCGCTGCGCGGTGCTCGCGCGCGAGGCCGGCTACGACGGCGTCGAGGTGATGGGCAGCGAGGGCTACCTGATCAACCAGTTCCTGGTGCGCCACACCAACCTGCGCACCGACGAGTGGGGCGGCGCCTACGAGAACCGCATGCGGCTGGCGGTGGAGATCGTGCGCCGGGTGCGCGAGGCGGTAGGGCCGGACTTCATCCTGATCTACCGAATCTCGATGATCGACCTGATCCCCGACGGCAGCAGCTGGGACGAGGTGGTGCAGCTGGCCAAGGCCGTCACGGCCGCCGGCGCCACCCTCCTGAACACCGGCATCGGCTGGCACGAGGCGCGCATCCCCACCATCGTCACCAGCGTGCCGCGGGCGGCGTTCGGCTGGGTCACCGGCAAGATGCGCGCGGAGTTGCGCGCTGCCGGCGTGACGATCCCGCTGGTCACCAGCAACCGCATTAACACGCCCGAGGTGGCCGAGGGCCTGCTGGCCGCCGGCATCGACCAGTTCGGCCAGGCCGACCTGGTGTCGCTGGCGCGGCCGTTTCTGGCCGACCCGGCGTTCGTGGAGAAGGCGGCCCAGGGGCGCGCCGACGAGATCAACACCTGCATCGCCTGCAACCAGGCCTGCCTGGATCACACGTTCAGCAACCGGCAGGCGACCTGCCTGGTCAACCCGCGCGCCGGCTTCGAGACCGAGCTGAAGATCGTGCCGGCCGCCATGCCGCGGCGCTTCGCCGTCGTGGGCGCGGGGCCGGCCGGCCTGGCCGCCGCCACCACGCTGGCCGAGCGCGGCCACCGGGTGGTGCTGTTCGACGGCGCCGAGCGCATCGGCGGCCAGTTCAACATGGCCAAGCGCATTCCGGGCAAGGAAGAATTCGTCGAGACGCTGCGCTACTTCGGTCGCCGCATCGAGCTGCTGCCCACGCTCGAGCTGAAGCTGGGCACGCGCGTCGATGCCGCGGCGCTGGCGGCCGGCGGCTTCGACGAGGTGATCCTGGCCACCGGAGTCGTGCCGCGCGACCCGCGCATCCCGGGGCAGGACAACCCGAAGGTGCTCAGCTACATCGACGTGCTGCTGCGCGGCAAGCCGGTGGGCCAGCGCGTGGCCATCGTCGGCGCGGGCGGCATCGGCTTCGACGTCGCCGAGTACCTGGTGACCGGGGCCGATCGCGGCGAGCCGTCGCCCACGCTGCACCTGGACGAATGGAAGCGGGAATGGGGCGTGGGCGACCCGGCACGCACCGCCGGGGGCCTGGACCGGCCGCAGCCGACGCCACCGGCGCGCCAGGTCACGCTGCTGCAGCGCAAGGCCGGCAAGCATGGCGCCGGACTGGGCAAGACCTCGGGCTGGGTGCACCGCGCGACGCTGAAGATGAAGGCGGTGGAGATGCTGGCCGGGGTGAACTACGAGCGGGTGACCGACGCCGGCCTGTTCGTCACGTTCGGCCCCGAGCGCAAGGACGGCACGCTCCTGGAGGTCGACACCATCGTGCTGTGCTCGGGCCAGGAGCCGCTGCGCGAACTCGTCGCGCCGCTGGCCGCCGCGGGCATCCGGGTGCACCTGGTCGGCGGCGCCGACGCGGCGTCGGAGCTCGACGCCAAGCGCGCCATCGACCAGGGCACGCGCCTGGCGGCCACGCTCTGATCAGACCCGGCTGGCGGGCTGGGCGGCCTGGGCCAGCAGCGCGTTGGCGGCGCCCAGGCGGGTCTCGACGCTCGCGAAGCCGGCGATGCTGCCCAGCATGCCCAGCGTCATCAGCGCGGCGAGGGTGAACGAGGCGATCTGCGTGGTCAGGGACTTGGACATGAGGGACTCCGTGCGGTGAGGGGGTGGGCGCCAGCCGGTGGCTGCGGCGTCCGGGATTCGATGGTTGGACTGTAGGCAGCGCGTCCCGGGCCCGCCACCGCCTTGCGACGATCGGCACGCGGCGCGGCGCGGACCGCGCGAACGCGCGACGAACCGTCAGCTTCCCCTCACGCTCGCGTCACCGGGCACGGATAGGATGGCCGTCTTTGCGACACGTTCGAACCGACAAGGGTGCATGACGGAGGGCCACGAGATTCATTCGCTGTTCTGGTATGCCGTGACACGGCTGGGCGAGGCCCAGATCCTGCTGCCGGCCTTTCTCGCGGGGGCGCTGTGGCTCGCGCTCGCGCGTCCCGCGGGCGCCCGCGGGCGGCTCGCCCAGGGTGCCGCGCATGCGCACGACCATCCGGCGCGCGGCTCGGCGTGGCGCTGGCTCGCGGCCATCGTCGCCACCACCGCCATCACCACCACCAGCAAGGTGGCGTTCCTGGGCTTCGGGCTGGGGATCGCGGCGCTCGACTTCACCGGCTTTTCCGGCCACTCGATGTATGCCACCGCCATCCTGCCGGTGCTGGCGGCCATCGTCGGCGGGCGCCGCGGCGCGGTGGTGGGCGTGCTGCTGGCCGCGCTGGTCACCTATTCGCGCGTCAACCTCAACGCCCACTCGTGGAGCGAGGCGCTGGCGGGCATGGTGCTGGGCGCCGCCGCCGCCGGCTGGACGCTGGCCGCCTACCTGGCCCATCCGGGCGCGGTGCGCGCGCCGTGGTGGCTGCCGCTGCTGCTGGGCGCCTGGCTCACGCTGCTGCCAATGCGCGCGCCGCCGTCGCGCACGCACAGCCTGGTGGTGTCGGTCGCGTTGAAGCTGTCGGGCCGGACCCGGCCGTACACCCGCTTCGAGCTGCTGGCCGGGCTGGTCCACCCGGGCTGGGACCAGGCGCCGGCGGCGCCACCGGGACGCTAGCGCGCGCCGGCGTCAGTGCCAGGCGAACGGCATGACGCCGATCAGCAGCCCGTGCAGCCAGAACGCGAACAGCACCCAGGCCAGCACGCCCGCCACCACCACGATGGCGGTGCGGCCCGAGCGGGCCGGGGCGACGGCCGGCTCGGTGCCGGCGCGGCGGCGCTGGCGCACCGCGCGGAAGTCGAGCACGCTCCAGGCGAGGAAGCTGCCGAACAGCACGACGTCGGCCAGCGTGCCGTTGGCCAGCAGGTGGCCGGCGGCCCAGCACTTCACGCCGACGATCATCGGATCCTTCAGCCGCGCCTTGATGCCGTTGGCCGGCACCTTGCTGGCGGCCAGCAGGATGAAGGCCGCCAAGGTCAGCAGCGCGGCCACGTCGTGCGTCCAGCGCGGCGGCGCCCACAGCAGCACGGTCTGCTGGCGCGCCTGGCCGAAGCCCACGCAGATCAGGACGAAGCCGACCAGGGCGACCACGGTGTAGAGCCCCTTCCACGCATTGGGCCCGCGCGCCGCGACGACGCGCGTGCGCCAGCCGTCGGCGACGATGCGCACCGAGTGGATGCCGAGGAACAGGACGAGGCCGACGACGAGGATGAGCATGGGCGCCATCATGACGGCGTCCGCGCCGGCGCGCTATCCTCGTTGGCACTCCCCCATTTCACCGAGAGCCCTCCGCCATGGACACGCCGACCCCGCCCGCCAAGCGCTACTACTGGGAGGACTTCACCGTCGGCCGGGTGATGAAGTTGGGCAGCACCCCCGTCACCCGCGAAGCCACGCTGGCGTTCGCGCGGCAGTTCGACCCGCAGCCGTTCCACCTGGACGACGCGGCAGCCGCCGCGTCGCTGTTCGGCCGCCTGTCGGCCAGCGGCTGGCACACCTGCGCGATGACGATGCGGCTGATGTGCGACAGCTACCTCAACGACTCGGCCAGCCTGGGCTCGCCCGGCATCGACGAACTGCGCTGGCTCAGGCCGGTGTGCCCGGGCGACACGCTCAGCGCGGAGATGACGGTGCTGGAGGCGCGCGTGATGAACAGCAAGCCGCACGTCGGGCTGGTGCTCTCGCGCTGGCGCGTTTTCAACCAGGATGGCGCCGACGTGATGACGATGCAGGGCTGGGGCATGTTCGCGCTGCGCCATCCGGCGCCGCGCGCCGGCCATGAGTGAGCACCAGTTCGACGCGATGGGATGCAATTGGTATTACGACTGGCTTATGCGAAAACACGATCGATGACGGCATCATCTACGGGTTTCTGCCTAGAATTCACCTGGGAAACGGGGTCGCGGGACAGGCGTCCCGCCGTGCCGCGACGTCGTTGACAGCGGTCTCTCATGGTACTATAGTGGTATCACACCTATGAGCCACACCTGCTATCACCCCGCCTTCGAACAGGCCGACATCCGCTACGCCCTGGGCGTTGACGGCGGCGGCACGGGCACCCGCGTCCGGCTGTGGACCAGCGGCGGTGCACTGGTCGGCCATGGCGAGGCGGGCCCCTCGGCGCTGGCCCAGGGCACCGAACAGGCCTGGAAGCACATCGGCCAGGCCGTCGAGCGGGCGTTCGCGTCGGCCGGCCTGGTCCTGCCCAACCCGAACCACTGCGTGCTGGGCCTGGGCCTGGCCGGCGCGGTGGCGCCGCACCTGGCGGCCGCGTTCTTCCGCGCTGCCCCCGAGTACGCGCTGATCGTGCTGGAGACCGACTCGCGCACCGCGCTGATGGGCGCCCACGCCGGGCGCCCCGGCGCCATCATCGCGGTGGGCACCGGCGCGGTCGGCGAGGCCCTGCATGCCGACGGCCGCCGCGTGGCGGTCAGCGGCTGGGGCTTCCCGGTCGGCGACGAAGGCAGCGGCGCCTGGCTGGGCCTGCGCGCGATGCAGATCGCCCACCGCGCCCTCGACGGCCGCGCGAGCGCCGGCACGCTGGCGCAGGCGGTCTGGCGCCAGGTGGGCGACCGCCGCGACGCGCTGCTGGAGTGGTCCTCGTCGGCCGGGCAGCACGAATACGCCCAGCTCGCGCCGCTCGTCTTCGAGTGCGCCGGCACCGATGCCGCGGCGCAATCCCTGGTGCAGGAAATCGGACAGGAAATCGAAGACATGGCGCTTGCGCTCGACCCCGGGCTCCAACTGCCCATCGTGCTGCTGGGCAGCATCGGCCTGCGCATGGTCGACCGGCTGCCGCCGGCCCTGCGCGCCCGCCTGGTCGAGGCCTCCGGCGACGCGGTCGACGGCGCGCACCGCCTGGTGCGCCAGCAGATGAAGGAAGCGGTCGCATGAGCGGTGCACGCCAGCAGATCAGCGGCCACGTCCTGACGCCGCAGGGCTTCATCCGCGGCACCCTGACGATCGTCGACGGCCGCGTGGCGGGCATCGCGGGCCAGCCGATCAGCGAGGGCGAGGCGCGCGTGTCGGCCGAGCCGCTGATCCTGCCCGGCTTCATCGACCTGCACGTGCACGGCGGCGGCGGCTTCGACACGATGGAAGGCGGCGGCGCGGTGGCCGAGATCGCGCGCGTGCATGCGCGCCACGGCACCACCTCGATGCTGGCCACGACGATGACCGCGCCGATGGCCGACATCTCGAAGGCGATGGCCGCGCTCGCCGAGGCCTGCCGGACGCACCGCCGCGGCGGTGCGCACGTGATGGGCGTCCACCTGGAAGGCCCCTACATCAACCCGGGCGCGCTCGGCGCCCAACCCGACTTCGCGCGGCCGGCGTCGGTCGACGAGGTCAAGGCGCTGCACGCCATCGCGCCGATCCGCCTGATCACGATGGCGCCCGAACTGCCCGGCAACCTCGACCTGATCGCGCCGCTGCGCGCTGCGGGCTTCCGCGTGCAGATCGGCCACACCGCCGGCACCTACGAGGACGGCGTGGCGGCCCTGCAGCGCGGGGCCACCGGCTTCACGCACCTGTTCAACGCGATGAGCAAGTTCCACCACCGCGAGCCCGGCATCGCCGGCGCGGCGCTGGCGCACGCCGAGTTCGCCGAGATCATTCCCGACCTGCTGCACGTGCATCCGGGCGCGATCCGCGCCGCGCTGCGGGCCATTCCCTGCCTGTACTGCGTCACCGATTCCACGGCCGCGGCGGGCATGCCCGACGGCGACTACAACCTCGGCAGCCACCGCGTCACGAAGTGCCTGGGCGGCGTGCGCCTGGCCGACGGCACGCTGGCCGGCAGCACGCTGACGATGGACCAGGCGCTGCGCAACCTCGTGGGCATCGGGCTGAGCCTGGACGACGCGTCGCGCCGCGTGTCCACCCACGCCGCCGACTTCCTCGGCCTGGCCGACCGCGGTCGCCTGCTGGTGGGCGCGCGCGCCGACGTGGTGGTGCTCGACGCCGACCTGCAACTGACCCAAGTGATCGTCGAAGGAGACAGCATTGACCTCGCGGATGTTTGACGAAGCGCGCGAAGCCCCCGCGGCCGTGGCTCGTCTGATGGCGGCCGACCTCGCCGCCTATGCCTCGCTCGGCGAGCAACTCCGTGCCGACCCCCCGCGGTCCGCCCTGACGGTGGCGCGCGGCAGCTCCGACCACGCCGCCCACTACATGGCCTACCTGGTGATGGCGCGCCTGGGCCGCCTGGTCACCTCGCTGCCGATGTCGCTGGTCACGCTGTACCAGTCGCAGCTCGAATGCAAGGGCCTGGTCTCGTGGGGTTTCTCGCAGTCGGGCCAGAGCCCCGACCTGATCGCGCCGACGCGCTTCTTCCGCGAAGGCGGCGCGCGCACCGTGGCCGTGGTCAACGACGCCGGCTCGCCGCTGGCCGAGGCTGCCCAGTGGGTGCTGCCGCTGCACGCCGGCGCCGAGACCAGCGTGGCCGCGACCAAGAGCTACATCGCGCAGTTGGTGGCCGGCGCGCGCATCGTCGCGCACTGGCAGGACGACGCGGCGCTGCTGGCCGCGCTCGAGACACTGCCGGCGGTGCTCGAACGCGCCGCCCACGCCGACTGGACACCGCTGGTCGACGCCCTGGTCGACGCCGACCGGCTGTTCGTGATCGGCCGCGGCACCAGCCTGGCCATCGCGATGGAGGCCGCGCTGAAGTTCAAGGAGGTCTGCGGCATCCAGGCCGAGGCGTTCTCCGGCGCCGAGGTCAAGCACGGCCCGATGGCGCTGATCGAGGACGGCTACCCGTTGCTGGTGTTCGCGCCGCGCGGCCCGGCCCAGGCCGGCCTGCTCGCGCTGGCCGAGGACATGCGCCGCCGCGGCGCGCGCGTGCTTGTCGCCGCCCCGGTGGGCACGCCGGGCGCCGAGCTGCCGCTGGTGGTGGCCGGCCACGAGGACCTGGACCCGATCTCGGCGATCCAGAGCTACTACCTGGGCGTCGAAGCGCTCGCGCGGGCGCGCGGGCTCGATCCGGACAAGCCGCGCCACCTCAACAAGGTCACGCTGACCCATTGAACGCCCCATGAGCGCCGTGCCCGCCACCTTCCAGCCTGGCCACCTCGTGATGGTCGACATCCCGGGCACGTCGCTCGACGCCGCGACCGCGGAGTTCCTGCGCCGCCACCATGTGCGCGCGATCTGCCTGTTCCGCCGCAACCTCGGCACCGAGGACGAGATCCGCCAGCTGACGGCCGACCTGCGTGCGGTGATGGGCCCGCACTCGCTGATCGGCATCGACCAGGAAGGCGGCTCCACCATCCGCGCCACCTTCCTGCCGCAGGCGCCGGCGGCGATGGCGCTGGGCGCGATCGGCGACGAGGCGCTGTGCGAGGAAGTCGGCGCCACGGTGGCGCGCGGGCTGCGCAGCCTGGGCATCAACTGGAACTTCGCGCCGGTGCTCGACGTCAACAACAACCCGGGCAACCCGGTCATCGCCGAGCGCAGCTTCTCCGAGGATCCGGACGAGGTGGCGCGCCTGGCCGCGGCGTGGATGCGCGGCTCGCTGCGCGAGGGCGTGGCCTGCTGCGTGAAGCACTTCCCCGGCCACGGCGACACCGCGACCGATTCGCACCACGCGCTGCCAGTGGTCGACAAGTCGGTGGCCGAGCTCGAGGCGCTCGAGCTCCGGCCGTTCCGCGCGCTCGCGCATGCGAACGGCCACACGCCGGCCGCGCCGGCCGTGATGACCGCCCACATCGTCTACCCGCAGATCGACCCCGACCATCCGGCCACGCTGTCGCGGCCCGTGCTCACCGGCCTGCTGCGCCAGGCCATCGGCTACGACGGCGTCGTGATCACCGATGCGTTGATGATGAAGGCCGTGCACGACAAATACGGCCACGCGTTGGGCGCGGTGATGGCGCTGCAGGCGGGCGCCGACATGCCGCTCGCGCAAGGCAGCCTCGCCGAGCAGGCGGCCACGGTCAAGGCGATCGAGGCCGCGCTGCAGGAGGGCCACCTGCTGCCGGCCGACGTGAAGAAGTCCGAGGCGCGCCTGGTGGCGCTGGCCACGGCCTACCCGGTGTCGCCGCGCGCGTACGACCCGGCCCGGCGCGCTGCCGACGACGCCGCGATGCGCGCCGCGTGGGCGCGCGGCCTGACCGCGTTCGACGGCGCCGGCCGCGCGGCGACGCCGCCCGCGCCGGGCACGAAGCTGCGCGTGGTCACGCAGGACTCGGTGGACTGCGATGGCGTCTCCGAGGCCGGCCTGCCCGCCGCGCGCGTGGCGACGATGTTCGAAGGCTTTGCCGACGTGCACCTGGTCCGCGTGCGCGATCTGCGCGCGATCGACGCCGCGACGTTCCCGCGGGACGGCCGCTACAACGTGCTCGTCTCCAACCATCGCACCCGCTTCGGCGACGCGGCCGCCACGGCGCGGCCCGACCTGCACGTTTCGCTGTGGAATCCGTTCCAGCTGCTGGACATCGCGGCGCCTTCGCTGGTCACCTGGGGCTACTGCGACGGCGCGCTGGAGGCGGTGCGCGCCTGGCTCGAAGGCCGTGCGCACGCCACCGCGAGGTCTCCGGTGAAGCTCTCTCCCCGCGCGGCCTGAACGCGGGCAGACTGTCGCGCACCCCGTGTCGTACCGAGCCTCTCCGCCGCCAGGAAAGAATCCCCCCGTGACCAGTGAATCCGCCGTGCTGCCTCCTTCCACTGCCGCCGTGGCCGGTGCGACGTCGCGCCGCTCGCCGCTGACCTGGGTGCCGTCGCTGTACTTCGCGCAGGGCCTGCCGTTCTTCGCGGTGAACCTGATCGCGCAGCAGATGTTCGTCAGCGGCAAGGTGCCCACCGACACGATCACGCACTGGATGGGCATCCTGAGCCTGGCGTGGGGCATCCGCTGGCTGTGGAGCCCGTTCCTCGAGCTCGCGCCGAGCCAGAAGGGCGTGGTGATCACGTTCCAGTGGCTCGGGTCGCTGGGCCTCGCGGCCGTGGCGTTCGCGACGCACCAGCCGTCGTTCTTCGCGGTCTCGGTGGCGGCCCTGCTCGCCGTGTCGGTGTTCTCGTCGACGCACGACGTGTCGTCGGACGGCATCTACATGGCGCAGCTGAACAACCGCGAGCAGGCCGAGTACGCCGGCTGGCAGGGGGCGTTCTTCAACGTCGCGCGCTACGCGTCCGCGGGCGGCCTGCTGATCCTGGCCGGCAACCTCGAGAAGGCCTCGGGCTTCGCGACCGCGTGGGGCACGATCTTCGGCATCTGCAGCGCGCTGATGCTGGTGCTGGGCCTGTACCACGTGTGGGCGCTGCCCCGAGCCGCCGAGGTGCGCACGATCAAGCCCGGCGTGGACGACGTCGCCAGGACCCTGGTGCACGTGATCGTCGACTTCCTGAAGAAGCCCGGCGTCTGGCTCGCGATCGTGTTCATCCTGCTTTTTCGCGCCAGCGAAGGCCAGATCCAGACGATCGGCCCGATCTTCCTGCGCGCTGCGCGCGCGGCCGGTGGCCTGGGCCTGTCGACCGACGATGTCGGCTGGGCCTATGGCACCGCGGGCACCATCGCCTTCATCGTCGGCACGATGGCCGGCGGCTATTTCGCGGCCTGGCTGGGACTGCGCCGCGCGATGCTGTGGCTGATCCTCGCGATGAACCTGCCGAGCGTCGCGTTCGTGTTCCTCAGCGTCGTCATGCCCACCAACTTCGCGGTCATCGCCTCGGCGCTGAGCCTGGAGATGTTCGGCTACGGTTTCGGCTTCGTCGGCGTGATCCTGTACCTGATGCAGGTCGTCGCGCCGGGCAAGTTCCGCACCGCGCACTACTCGATCGGCTCCGGCGTGATGGGCCTGGGCATGAGCTTCTTCCGCTGGATCAGCGGCGATATCGAGACGGCGCTGGGCTACCGCAACTTCTTCATCTGGGGCCTGCTGTGTGCCGTTCCCGTGCTGGTGCTGCTGCGCTTCGTGCCGCTGGCGGCGACCACGCCCGCCGAGCCCGCGCCGCAGCCGGTCGAGCCCTGACGTGGGCCGTCCGCCGTTCTCGTGGCGCGCCCTGGCGCGCGCGCTCGCGGCCCTCGCCTGCGTGGCCGCGGCCGCGGGCTGCGTGGTGGCCGGCGCGGGCGCCGCGACCGCGCCGGCCGACCAGTTCTTCGACGACTTCTCGTACGCCCAGCCCGCCGAGCTCATCGCCGGCGGCTGGCAGGTGCGCGACGGCGTCGGCCACCCCGGCCTGCCCGGCGGACGCTTCGGCGCCGAGGCGATCGCGCTGCTCGACGACCCGCTGCAGGCGGGCAACCGCGTGCTGCGCATGACCGCGCGCACCGACGGCACCGGCCCCGGCACCGTGCAGGCGCAGCTGTGCCATCAACGCAAGTACCTGCGGGGCACCTACGCCGCGCGCATCCGCTTCAGCGACGCGCCGCGCGCGGGCGTGGACGGCGACCCGGTGGTCGAGTCGTTCTACGCGGTGGCACCGCTGGCGCACGCGTTCGATCCCGACTTCAGCGAGCTCGACTGGGAGTACCTTCCGAACGGCGGCTGGGGCTCGGACAGGACACGCCTGTACGGCGTGTCGTGGCAGACGGTGCAGATCGATCCGTGGGAGTCGCACAACTCCGCGCACGAGGAATTCGGCTCGTTCGACGGCTGGCACGTGCTGCTGATGCAGGTCACGAAGAACGCGGTGCGCGAATTCGTCGACGGCCGCGAGGTGGCCGTGCACGACGGCCGCAACGTGCCGGTCGCGCCGATGACGATCTCGTTCAACCTGTGGTTCGCCGTCGGCGGCCCGCTGCCCGCGGGCGGCGCGCCGCGCGTCTACGACGAGGACGTCGACTGGGTGTTCCACGCCCGCGACCAGGTGCTGAGCCCGGCCGAGGTCGATGCCCGGGTGCGCGCGCTGCGCGCCGACCACGTGGGCCGCACCGACACCGTGCCCGCCGCCAACCCGCCCTTGCAGCCCCGCTGCGACATCTAGGACCCCGCATCCCATGGCCAGTCTCTCGCTCAAGCAGATCCGCAAGACCTACGACGGCGGCGCCGAGGTGATCAAGGGCGTCGACCTCGAGGTGCGCGACGGCGAGTTCATGGTCTTCGTCGGGCCTTCGGGCTGCGGCAAGTCGACGCTGCTGCGCATGATCGCGGGCCTGGAAGAGATCAGCGAGGGCGAGCTGTGCATCGGCGACGCGTGCGTCAACGACCTGTCGCCGTCGGACCGCGGCGTGGCGATGGTGTTCCAGAGCTACGCGCTGTACCCGCACATGACGGTGGCCGAGAACATGGGCTTCGCGCTCAAGCTGGCCGGGCGCTCGAAGGCCGACGTCGCGGCCGCGGTCGGCCGTGCCGCCGAGATCCTCCAGATCGGCGCGCTGCTGGATCGCAAGCCCAAGGCCCTGTCCGGCGGCCAGCGCCAGCGCGTGGCGATCGGCCGCGCCATCGTGCGCCAGCCCAAGGTGTTCCTGTTCGACGAACCGCTGTCCAACCTCGACGCCGCGCTGCGCGTGCAGATGCGCACCGAGCTCGCGCGCCTGCACCGCGAGCTCGGCACCACGATGATCTACGTCACCCACGACCAGGTCGAGGCGATGACGCTGGGCCAGCGCATCGCGGTCTTCAATGGCGGCCGCATCGCGCAGGTGGGCGAGCCGATGGCGCTGTACGACCGGCCGGCCAACCTGTTCGTGGCCGGCTTCCTCGGCTCGCCGAAGATGAACCTGGTGCCGGTGACGGTGAGCGCCAACGACGACGGCGGCCTGCGCGTGCGCACGCCGGACGGCGGCGGCGAGTTCGCACTCGGTGCGCAGGCCCTGCACGACGCGCCCGCGGTCGGCAGTGCCGCCACCCTGGGTTTTCGTCCCGACCAGGTGGCGCTGGCCGCGGCGGGCAGCGGCGCCGCGGGCCTCGAGGGCCGGGTGGACCTCGTCGAGCGCCTGGGCGATGCGACGCTGGTGCACGTGCACTGCGCCGGCCAGGCGACGCCGGTGATCGTGCGCCTGCCCGGCCACGCCGATCCGCTGGCCCCGGGCAGCCGCGTCGCGCTGCGACCCGACCTGGCGCGCAGCCGGCTTTTCGACGGCGCGGGCGACGCGTTCCCGCAGCGGGCCTGAGCGGCGGGCGTGGATCCTGCGGCTGCGCGCAGGACGACCGGTCAGCGTGCTGCGGCCCCGCAGATCGGCGATGAACCATGAAAGAGGCCCCGGGACGCCAGCGCGTCCCGGGGCCTCGTCGTTCGCGGGCGCCTACTTCGACGCGGCGGCGGCCACCGGCGCGGCGGCGGCCTGCAGGCGCGATTGCGCGTACAGGGCCCACACGTGGGCGATCTGCACCGTGCCGGCCGGGCCACCGGTCACGGCCTGGAAGGCCTTGAGCGCATCGGCGTCGCGGCCGGCCTTGACCTGCGCGTAGCCCAGGTGGAGGCGCGCTTCGTCCGGCGCCTTCAGGCCGCCCTTGGCGATGCCTTGCTCGATCAGCTGCGCGCCCTGCGCGGCGTTGCCGTCGACGGTCTCGAGCAGGCCCAGCGACACCAGCGAGTTGCCGTCCTTGGCCGCCTTGGCCGCGCTCTCGTTGACCGCCTGCTGCGCGCGGTCGCTGGCCACCGACTTGTTGACGTCGGCGCGCAGCTTGTTGGCCTCGGCCAGGTCGGCACCGGTGAAGGGCTTGTTCGCGTAGGCGTCGTCGAGCACGCGCTTGGCTTCCTCGGGGTAGCCGGCATGGGCGGCCAGCGCCGCGTAGCTCAGGCGGTCGCCGTCGCTGACGGCGCCCAGCAGCTGGGCCTTCAGGCGATAGTTGTCGACGTAGAGGCGATCCGAGAACTTGTCGGTGCGCGCGGCGCGTGCGATCAGCTCCTTCCAGTAGTCGGCCTTCGGGTAGGCCACCGCCAGGCGCTCCAGCGACCACAGGTAGCCGGCATCGCTGTCGGACTGGGCGTACGACGTGGCCAGCAGGCGCAGCACCTTCTCGCTGGGCGCGTGGCCGGCCGCGTAGGCGGCGTCGACCTGCGCGCGGAAGCCCTTGGCCGCCGTCGCGTAGTCCTTGTTGACGTACTGCGTCTGCGGCAGCAGCTCGCGCAGCTGGGCGTCGTCGCCGCCGGCGTCGAGGTAGCGCTGGATCGCGACCGTGGCCTTCGGGTACTGCTCGCTGGAATACAGCACCGACGCGTGGGCCTTGAGTACCTGCAGCCGGTCGGCGGCGGGCAGCTGGTCGTTGGCCAGCAGGGCCTCGAAGTCGGCGGCGGCGGCGGTGGTGTCGTTGGCCGCGTATTCGGCCGGGGCGCGCACGCGCAGGATCAGGTACTTCTCGTACGGCGTCAGCGCGGGCAGCGCATCGAGTTCCTTCAGCTTGGCCAGCGCGCCGGCGCCGTTGCCGGCCTTGAGCAGGTCCTGCGCGGCATTGAAGGGAGCGGCGAACGCCGGGCTCACGGCGTTGGCCGGCTGCGAGGCGGCCGACGCCGAGGCCGGCGCGCTGGCGGCCAACGCCGTCGAAGTCGCGCCATGCAGGCCGGCGGCGAAGGTCAGCGCCAGCAAGGCGCGCGAGGTGATGGCTCTCATGTCAGTCCCAGGGGAAACGCTGCGCCGAACGAGAAAAGATGGTGACGAATGCACGCGGGCGGCGCCCCAAGCGCAAGGTGGAAAGTGCCGTATTGTCCTAAAAACGCGGCAGGCCCCCGGCGCGCCGACTTCGGCGACGGGGAAATGTCCGCGCGGCGGGCGGGCCGGCAGGTGCCAGCCCGGGCAGGACGCATGCCCGCCGGGGTTCAGGACGCGTTGAGCTCGGCGACGAAGTCGTAGGTGTCGCCGCGGTAGATCGACTGCGACAGCTCGATCGCCCGGCCGTCGCGCAGGTAGCCCAGGCGCTCGACGAGCAGGCCCGCGTCGCCGACGTCGGCCTCGAGCAGGCGCGCCTGTTCCTCGTTGAGCAGCAGCGCGCGCAGGCGTTGCAGCGCGCGCACCGGGCGGTTGCCGGCGCGCTCGAGCGCGTCGTACAGCGAGTTGTCGACCGCGTCGAGCGACGGCAGCGCCGCCGCCGACAGCGTGGCGTACTCGAGGGCCATCGGCGCGTCGTCGGCGTAGCGCAGCCGGTGGAAGCGGTAGACCAGCGAGCCCGGGCTCAGTGCGAGCTTCATCGCCTCTTCCGGCGTGACGGTGCCGCTGGAGCGCTTGATCCACTCGCTGCGCGGCGTGCGGCCACGCGCGCGCATGTCTTCCGAGAACGACGTGAGCTTGGCGAAGTTCTTGTCGATGCGCGTCGACACGAAATTGCCCGAGCCCTGGCGCTGGTCGAGGAAGCCTTCGTCGGCCAGGCCCTGGATGGCCTTGCGCACCGTGATGCGCGAGACGCCCAGGTCGGCCGCCAGCTGGCGCTCGGACGGCAGCGCGTCGTCGGGCCCGAGGACGCGCTTCTCGATGGCCTCGCGCAGCGCGCGCTGCAGTTGTTGGTAAAGCGGTTGACTGCCGTCGGGGTCCAGCGTGTTGAGTAGTTGTGCCAGCGCGCTCATTGCGTGCCCTCATTCCTGTTGTCGGGGGCTGCGTGACGGCTGCGGCCGTGGACCGGCGCAAGGCGTCGGCACGGCCGCGGGTCGCAGCACGGACAGCATACCACTCAGGCACCAAATAACCCGAATGTGCACCAGTCGAGCGAACCAGGGCACCGGGGGCGTGCGAACCGGGATTTGACGGGCTTCCAGCAGGTGAACCGGGTGTTGCCCAAACGCAATATGAGGGTAAACGCATAGAGCACTGGTCTAGACTGGTTGTACAGTGGTACTACCTTATCGCATACCAGGTTTCTAGCCCGAGGGTGCACCGTCCGAGCCCATGGAGAGACGGCACGACCCAATCCCAACCGGCCGCGTTCCCGAAGAAATGCTGCCACCCGAAAAGAGGAGCCCCATGAAGACGAAACTCACGCCCATAGCCGCCGCTGCCGCGGTCGCGCTTGCCGGAGCGATGGCGCCGGCGTCCGCCCAGACCGCCGCCCCGGCGCCGACCGCTGCCGCCTCGGCACCGGCGGCCAAGGACGCGGTGCAGACGGTCGAGATCACCGGCATTCGGGCTTCGATGCAGCAGTCGCTGAACCAGAAGCGCAACGCCGAGACGCACGTCGACGTGATCACCGCCGAGGACGTGGGCAAGCTTCCGGACAAGAACGTGGCCGACTCCCTGGCGCGCCTGCCGGGCGTGACGATCAGCTCGGCCGGCGCCACCGAAGGCGGCTTCGACGAGAGCGACCGGGTGTCGATGCGCGGCACGAACCCCAGCTACACGCAGACCCTCATCAACGGCCACAACGTCGCCTCCGGCGACTGGTTCGCACTCGATCAGACCAGCACGGGCGCCGTCGGCCGCAGCGTCAGCTACACCCTGCTGCCGTCGGAAGTGATCAGCAGCGTCGTCGTGCACAAATCGGCGGAAGCCAGCCTCGTCGAGGGCGGCGTGGTCGGCTCGATCGACATCCTCACCCGCAAGCCGCTGGACTTCAAGAAGCCGTTCTCGGTGGTGGGCACGCTGGGCGCGGTGCACGCCGACCTGCCGGGCAAGACCGACCCGCAGGCCAACCTGCTGCTGAGCTTCAAGAACGACGCCGGCACCTTCGGCGTGCTGGGCCAGGTCTTCTTCGAGAAGCGCCACCTGCGTCGCGACGGCGTGGAAGAACTCGGCTACGAACAGATCAAACCCACTTACGTGAACGGTAGCGGCCAGACGGTGCCGACGCCCATCGTCGCCGCCCACCCGGATCTGGCCAACGTCTGGTACCCGACCGCGATCGGCGCGGCCCTGTTCGAGCAGGAGCGCACCCGCAAGGGCGGCCTGCTGGACTTCCAGTTCAAGCCCAGCAACAACGTGACGCTGGACGTCAACGGCTTCTACTCGAAGCTCGAGGCCAGCAACTTCAACCGCAACTACCTGCTGTGGAACACGCACTTCATCAACCAGGGTGGCACCACGCTCAGTCCGGGCCAGTCGCCTGATCCGGGCTACGTGGTCAGCACGCAGAACGGCGTCAGCACGCTGACTTCCGCGACCTTCGCCAACAACGGCGCGCAGCACGGCATCTATGACCAGATCTCGCGACCGGGCGAAGGCGCCACCACGCAGTTCCTGGCCCTCGACGGCGACTTCCGCGTCACCGACGCGTTGAAGTTCAACACAAAGATCGGCGTCTCCAAGGGCCTGGGCGTCACCCCGAGCCAGGACGTGCTCGAGGCCGACGTCACCCACACCGGCGGCTCCTACCAGCTCAACGGCAAGAACAGCGCCCCCAGCTTCGCGCTGGACGGCCTGGACGCGTCGGCCACCCCGACGGCCGCGAACTACGGCCTGGACTGGATCTTCGGCGCCAACAACGTCAAGGTGAAGGACGACGAGGCGTGGCAGCAGATCGACGGCGAGTACACCGTCGACAAGGGCGTGCTGACGACCATCAAGTTCGGCGCCCGTGCCAACCAGCACAAGCGCGACGCGCTGGGCGCGGTCAACGCCGGTGCCAAGGGCGGCTGGGATCCGGCCACCTGGCCGACCCCGATCTCGAACTACCCGAACAACTTCGGTTCGAGCCTGGGCGGTTCGCAGCCGGCCAACATCTGGTACTTCACGCCGGCGCAGTTGGCCGCGTTCGACGCGCAGTACAAGAACCTGGGCGACGGCACGACCAACAGCGCGACGAGCCGCAACTACCCGGGCTTCGACTACTCGGTGCACGAGCAGACGAACGCCGGCTACGTCCAGGCCAACTTCGAAGGCGACAAGTGGTCGGGCAACGTCGGCGTGCGCCTGGTGCGCACCACCGAGCACGTGCTGTTCTACACGCCGGGCAGCGGCGACCCGGCGTCGACCAACAGCATCCCGGGCGCGATCGACTCGGCCTGGGGCTGGTGGCTGCCGCAGAACGTCAATCACTCGTACACGGATCCGCTGCCGAGCGCCAACCTGCGCTTCGAGCTGAGCAAGACGCTGATCGCGCGCGTGGCCGCGTCGCGCACCATGACCCGCGCCGACTACACCGCGCTGGCAGGCGCCGCCAGCCTGACGCCGCCGGCCAACGACGACGGCATCGGCAGCGGCAGCGCCGGCAACCCGAACCTCAAGCCGATCACGTCGAACAACCTCGACGCCACGCTCGAGTGGTACTTCGCCGATCGCGCGCTGCTGTCGGCAAGCGCCTTCTACATGGACCTGACGAGCTATGTCAGCCTGGGCCAGACCACGGGCACGTACATCACCCAGACGGCCAACCACAAGAACGGCATCCCGATCCAGTACACGCTGACGACCCCGGTCAACAGCAGTGCCAAGGTGCACGGCATCGAGCTCGCCTACCAGCAGCCGATCTGGGGCGGCCTGGGCGTCGACACCAACCTGACGCTGCTGTCGTACAGCACCGCCGACGGCTCGCCGCTGGTGGGCGCCTCGAAGACGACGTACAACCTCGGCGGCTACTTCGAGAACGACCTGCTCAGCGCCCGCATCGGCTGGACGCACCGCTCGAGCTTCTACAGCGGCCTGGATCGCAAGACCGCCTTCTCGCAAGCCGACGTGGGCGACCTCTCGGCGAGCCTGGGCCTCAACGTGACCAAGCAGTTGTCGGTGCACCTGGACGGGCGCAACCTGAACAACCCGAAGCTCAAGTACTACGCGCTGAATTCGGACCAGCCGCGCGCGATCTACCAGAACGGCCGCCAGTTCTACCTGACGGCGACGTACTCGTACTGATCCGGCCGCCGGGACGCCCGCCGCGGGCGGACCCCCTGCAGGCAACAAGGACGACCCGCGGGTCGTCCTTTTTTTGGTCCGTCGCCGAATGGATGACTGCTTCCTCCGGGAATGAGGGCCGCGGTCGGCCACCGCACGCCCATTGGCACGGATGGAACGCGTGCTCAGATCAGCGAGATGAGCGTCTTGCCGGCCGCAGACGCCGCCATGACACTGCCGCTCGCGAGTTCGGAGACGCCTTCGCCGACCGTCTGCATCCCGACTGCAGCGTAGTGGCCCAGTTCCTGGGCGGCGGACTTCGTCGCCGAGACCACGTCATCGGCGCCATGCTCGACTGCGTCGACGACAACCTCGCCGACATGCTGGATTTCCGCCGCCGTGTCCTGCACGACGTGCCAGGCACCGACCGCCGCCGCCTCGACGCCTTCGACCACCGATTCGCCGGCACGCTCGAGAGTTTGCAGGGCCTTGCCGCTGAACGACACCGTCGCACTGAGGCCGTCGACGGCGGCATGCCCGACGCTGGATAACGTCGAACCAATGCCGCTCGAGGCGAGACCGCTGTGTTCCGTCAGCCCGGAGCATCCCGGTCGACCCGAGGTGGCGGGCGCGTTGGTGTTGATGTTGGTGCCGAGCGAAGCGATGGACATGGGGCTGGTGCGGTTGCGCGACTGTCGGTGACAGGCGATCGATGACTCGATGCTACGGATCCGTCGCAGGCACGTAGCGGCGATCAGCAGTCCAATTGCGGTTGCCGATACAAGGCGGCAACATTCGCGCGGTTCGTCCTCGGTGGATTGCCCGCTGGAAGACCGAACCTCGCCTACGCCAACCTTCGAGCTGCCGTGCGCGACCGTCAGCAGCCGGCCGGGTCGCCAGGCCAGGGCGCGGAACGCCCCGTCATCGACGGCCGCATCGCGGCGCGAAGCGCGGCCGCCGCGCGACGCCGCTGTTCGCAGCGAAACGCTGGCGCCCGGTCCGCGCGTCAGTCCGCCAGCCGCTCCCGGAGGAACCGCCGCAGCTTCGCGTGCTGCTCCGCGCTCATCGGGCCCAGCACGCTGCGGTGCTCGGGCGGGATGTGGCCGGCGACATCGCGCCCGGTGTCGAACACGTAGTGCTCGAAGATCGCGCGCCAGGCCTCGCGCTGCGCGTCGGGCAGGCCGCGCAGCGTGCCCACCGCGTGCATCAGCGCGTCGAGCGCGAACGGCGGGGTCGCGTGGCCGGGGGCGGTGCGCACCCACCAGTAGTTCACCAGCATGTTCACCCTCGCCAGCGATTCCACGTGGTGCCACCACAGGGGCGGGATGTAGAGCGCGTCGCCCGGCTCGAGCTCGGCCACGCGGGCGTGCGAAAGAGCGTCGCGAAAGCGCGGGAAGCGCTCGAAATCGGGCCGCGCGAAGTCGACCAGCGACAGCGGCGTGCTGGCCGGGGCGTGGTCCAGCGGGCCGATGTACAGGTTGGCGATCTGCTCGGGCGGGAACAGCGTGAAGCGGCGCCGGCCGGCCACGCAGCAGGCGACGTTGTGCGACTCGTCGAAGTGCGCCGGCGTGGTGATGGCGGTGCCGAACCACAGCCGCGGCGCGACGCCGGCATCGAGCAGCGGCAGCACGTTGGCGTCGGTGAAGCCGGGCAGGCAGCCGGCGATCGGCGCGCTCTGCACCGCCACCGACGGGGCCTTCTCGAACTCGGCGTAGCGCAGCACCTGCTCCAGCACCTGGGAGACGGTGCGCAGCGTGCGCAGGAAGTTGAATCCCGCCATCGAGGCGTCGTAGAAGATGCGCCCCGCCTCCTCGGGCGGCGTCAGCAGGGCCGTGACCGGCGTGCCGTTGTCCAGGTCCGCGAGGTACTGCGCGATGGCCAGCGGCGACTCGCGGCCGCGCGCCACCGCGGGCCAGCCGGCGACCAGGCCGCGCAGGATCGCCGGTTCGTTGCGCGGCAGGATCTCGTCCTCGAAGCGGGCGCGGGTGACGCTGTGCCACTCGGGCAGCGTCGGCAAGGCAGGAAGAGGCGCGGTCATGGGCAACGGGGCAAGGGGGACGGCGCGCAGTCGACGGGGGGCTGCGCGGAGGTCTCCAGCATAGCCGGCGCGCCCGCGTTGCGCGCCTGTGGGCGGCGGCGCGCGCATCTCACGCGCGAAGGGTGACGGGATTTCATGCGGCGCGCGCGGGCCGGCATGCCCCGCGCCGAACAAAGCGCGGCGCCGGGGCGCGGGTGGCCGTGAAGTCCGCGGAACCCGCGGTACGGCGAGCCCGCAAAGTCAGTGAAAACCAGCGATACACGCGCGGGCGGCTTCCGTATCATTAATTAAATCAACTCATTTGATTTGAGAGAAAGCAGCGAATGAATCTCCAACGCCACCCGATCGCCGCCGCCGCAGCCCTGGCCCTGCTGGGCGCGCTCGCGCCGACGTCCGTCCTCGCCCAGGCCGCCGCCGCGCCGCCCGAGGCCGCTTCCGCCGTTCCGGGCGACGTGCAGCAGGTCGAAGTGACAGGCCTGCGCGCCTCGCTCGAGGCGTCGCTGGCGCGCAAGCGCAACGCCGACTCCGTCGTCGAAGTCGTCACGGCCGACGACATCGGCAAGCTGCCGGACAAGAACGTGGCCGACGCGCTGCAGCGCGTGCCCGGCGTCAACATCGCCTCGTCCGCCGGCGGCGAGGGCGGGTTCTCGGAGAACGACCGCGTGTCCATCCGCGGCACCAGCCCCAGCCTGACGCAGACGCTGGTCAACGGCCACATGATCTCGTCGGGCGACTGGTTCGTGCTCGACCAGGAAGGCGGCTCGCTCGGCCGCAGCGTCAGCTACGCGCTGATGCCGTCGGAGATCCTGGCCAGTGCGGTCGTGCACAAGAGCGCGACCGCCGACCTGGTCGAAGGCGGCGTCGCCGGCGCGGTGGACCTGATCACGCGCCGTCCGCTCGACTTCCACAAGCAGCTGACGGCCGAGGCCACGGCGCAGGCCATCTACAGCGACCTGTCGGCCAGGACCGATCCGCAGGCCAACGCCCTGGTGGCGTGGAAGAACGAGAGCTCGACGTTCGGCGCCCTGCTGCAGGTGTTCAGCGAGACCCGCCACGAGCGCCGCGACGGCCAGGAGATCTTCGGCTACGGCGCCATCGACCCGACCTGGGCCGCGGCGCAGGCGCACCCCGACCTGGCGGGCGTCAACGTGCCGGCCGGCATCAACTCGGCGCTGTTCGAGCAGACGCGCCAGCGCCGGGGCGGCCTGGTCGACCTGCAGTGGAAGCCGAGCAGCGACGTGACGCTGGACGTCAACGGGTTCTGGTCGCACCTGTCGGCCTCCAACTACAACCGCAGCTTCTACAACCAGCCGCTCAACAACCTCAGCGTGGGCCTGGTGCCCAGCAGCTACAAGGTCGTCAACGGCACGCTGGTGGCGGCCACCTTCGACAAGGCGTCCTACCCGGTGCCCAGCGCCACGCAGGATCCCAACCTCTGGGCCGAGGCGCCCGCCACCGTCGACCAGATCTACCGCCCGGGCGCCAGCGCCACCAGCAGCTACCTCGACCTGAGCGGTCAATGGCGCGTGACGGACACGCTGCACCTGAGCGGCCTGCTGGGCGGCACCCAGGGTGAAGGCAAGACGCCGCGCGACATCGGCTACGAGGCCGACTTCCTGAACTCCGGCATGAGCTACCAGCTCAACGGCAGCGGCGTGGCCTCGGTGAGCTTTCCCGGCGGCGACCCGGCCACGTTCAGCGCGGCCAACGTGACCACCGGCGCGGCGTGGGGCTCGAAGGTGCAGACCGAGGACACCGAGCACTACGGACAGCTCGACGGCGAACTGGCGCTGGACAGCGGCACGTTCGAGTCGCTGAAGTTCGGCGCCCGCCTGGCCGAACACCAGCGCAGCGTCGCCCTGCCGCAGGCCTCGGGCTGCACCGTGTGCGACGGCACGACCGCCGCGCCGCTGCCCACGTGGTCGGGCCAGACCTACCCGGGCAACTTCGGCAAGGGCCTGGGCGGCAACGTGCTGGCCGGCGTGTGGCAGCTCAGCCGCAACGACGTCCTCACCTGGGCCAACCAGTACGACCCGCTGCAGCCGTCCGCGGTCAGCGAGGTGTGGAGCGGCGAAATGCGCCTGAAGGAGCGCGACAGCGCGGCCTACGCGATGGCCAACCTGCAGGGCTCGACCTGGCGCGGCAACGTCGGCCTGCGGCTGGTGCGCACGCACGAGTCGTCGACGTCGAACCTGCCGTCCGATCTCTATCCCGACCGCACCCCGCAGGGCCTGGACAACGCGAACGGCACCTACGTGCCGGTGACCACCGAGCACACCTTCACCAACGCGCTGCCGAGCGCCAACCTGCGCGTCGACCTCGCCAAGGACCTGGTGGCGCGCGCCTCGCTCGCGCGCGTGATGTCGCGGCCCGACTACGGCGCGCTGGTCAGCGCGGTCAATCTCGACGACAACCTGCACACCGGCAGCGGCGGCAACCCCGACCTGAAGCCCATCCTGTCGACCAACACCGACCTCACGCTGGAGTGGTACTACGCGCCCCGGGCGCTGCTGTCGGTGGGCCTGTTCTACATGGACATGTCCTCCTATGTCGCCTACGGCAACATCAAGCGCGACTACGTCGACCGCAGCCATTCGCTGGCCGGGCAGCCGCCGCTGGTGGCCACGTACACGCTGTCGGTGCCGACCAACATCGCCGCCACCAACAAGGGCCTGGAGCTGGGCTGGCAGCAGACGGTGGGCGTCGTCGGCGGCGAGCTGAACTACACCTACACCGACGGCCGCGTCGCCGACGGCAGCGAGATGGTGGGCAACTCGAAGCACACGTACAACGCGGTCGCGTTCTACGACGACGGCACGTTCAACGCGCGCCTGGCCTACACCTACCGGTCGTCGTTCCTGGCGGGGTTGAACAACGCGTCGATCCAGCACATGGACAGCGAGGGCGATCTCGCGGCCTCGGCCAGCTGGAAGTTCGACGAGCACCTGTCCTTCACCTTCGACGCGCTCAATCTCAACAACCCGAAGCTGAAGTATTACGGCAGCGATCGCCGCCAGCCGCTGAGCACCTACTCGAACGGACGCCAGTTCTACCTGGGCGTACGCCTGTCGCTCTGAGCGTCCACCGGGGCGTTCGCCCGTCCCGGATGCAGACCAATGGACAGCTCGTTTCCGTTGGTGGTTGAGGGATAACACCGAGAACCACCAGTCGCACTGGTAGTACAGTGGTGTCATGTTGCGCGGAAGGCGGATCGACAGTCCTGGAGACCCGCTCGCGACATCTGGAACGATGGCGGACGAGTGGGTCTGCCGCCCGAAGTCGATAGCGGGCGTTGCTCCAGTCCGGTGGGTGGAGGTGAGTCGCGTCCTGTCGACTCACCTCTTTTTTTTGCCCGCGCGGCGCTCCTGGGCGGTCTTCGCGGGACAAAAAAATCCGGTCGACACCCCGAAGCGTCGACCGGTTCGCAATGCCCAATACGGAATTGGACCAGCCCGAAATCGTGTCGAGGAACTGCACCGGCTCAGCCCTGCGCGTCCGCCTTCAGCAGCACGCCGAGGTTGGGATTGAGCTCGTCGAAGATCGGCAGCGCAGCGGCGCCGAGCGCGGCGGTGTCGTGACCGGCCAGCCCCGCGATCACCCGCGGCGTCTGCCGGTTGCGACGGGCCGCCACCGAGGTGTGCAGCGGCTCCAGCCGCTCGATCAGCAAGGCCAGCACCGACGACGGCAGGAAGCCGCCGATCACGACGGCCTCGGCGTCGAGCAGCGACTCGAGGATGTTGACCGCCTGGCGCAGGCGTTGCGCGGCCTCGTCGAGCCAGCCGTCCAGGCGCGCGCGCGCCGCGGGGCTGGGATCCAGCAGCATCTGTGGCGTGGCGTGCGCCAGGTCGCTGATCTCCAGCGCCTCGTAGGCGGCCTGCAGCGAGACGTAGCGCTCCAGGCAGCCGCGGTTGCCGCACGGGCAGGCGCGGCCGTCCGGCACGACGATCATGTGGCCGATCTCGCCGGCGTTGTGGCCCGAGCCCTTGTACAGGTGGCCGTCGTGGAACATGCCGGCGCCCAGGCCGGTGCCGATGAACAGGTAGGTGAAGCTGCGGAAGGTGCGCGCGACGCCGTGCAGGCGCTCGCCGATGGCGGCGGCGGTGGCGTCGTTCTCCATGATCACCGGCATGCCGATGGCGGCGCCCACCTGCTGCGCGATCGACAGGTCCTGCCAGCCCGGCAGGGCGGTCGGGCCGACGGCGCTCAGGCCCTCGACGTCGAACGGGCCCGGCACCGCCAGGCCCAGGCCCAGCACGCGGCTCCAGTCGGCGTCGGAGGACTTTCGCAGCGTCTCCACCACGTCGCGGATCAGCGGAAGCGCCTGCGCGGGCGTCGGGTGGTCCACCGCCAGCGTGCAGCGGCCGCGGATGCGCCCCGACAGGTCCACCACCACCGCCACCATCATGCGCTGGTCGATCTGCAGACCGATCGAGTACGCGCCGTCGGGGTTGATGACGAACGGCGTCGCCGGCTGGCCGCGCGTGCCGCGTTCGGGCGCCAGCGCGTTGAGGAAGCCCAGCTTCTGAAGCTCGCTGGCGATGTTGGAGATGGTCTGCGGCGTCAGGGCGGTCAGGCGCGCGATGTCGGCGCGCGTGAGCCGGCCGTGCAGGCGGATCGCCTCCATCACGACGCGCCGGTTGTGCGACCGGGCGAACTCGAGATTGGTGCCGGACAGGCTGGCGACGGGGGGCTTGTTCACCGGAGACATGGAGACAGATCGGACCCCGAGTTTATTAACATAATCAATTTGAAGTAATACTCGTCAACCCGGATGCGCACCAGGCTACCGGGCACGTCGCCGACGCGCGCCGGTGAGCAGGCGGCCCCGCGAGGCACCGCCGACGTCCATTCTCCCCCGAGAACGGCCTGGCGCGGATCGCCCCGCGACAGCGGTCAGCCGGTGAATCAGGGTGTAAACCCTCAGCACGGGCGCCTTGACCGCCAACCGGTGGCTCAAGATAATGCAAACAAATTGATTTAACTGCATCCGCCGTGATCCCGATTCCCCGCCTCCCGCACGATCCCCGCCGCGCCCGCCCGCACCGGCGCGGCGGCCGCGTGCGCCGGAGGGTCGCCGCGCTGGCGCTGGCACTGGCCGGCGCTGCCGGCACCGCGGGGGCGGTGGAGCTGACGATGTGGGTGATGCCCGTCACCAACAACGCCCAGCACGACATCCCGGCCCTGATCGCGCCCTGGCTGGCGCAGCACCCCGGCACCACGGTGCGGGTGACGGTCCTCGACTGGGAATCGGGCTGGAACAAGATCACCGCGGCCGCCGCGTCGCGCCGCGGCCCCGACCTTCTCGAGCTGGGCAGCACCTGGATGCCGGCGATCGCCGCCATGGGCGGGCTGGAGCCGCTCTCGGCCGCGCAGCTGGCCGAGGTGGGCAACGGTGCGCCGTACTACGCCCCGCTGTGGAAGACGACGCAGGTGTTCGGCCACGCGGCGGTCTATGGCGTGCCCTGGTACGCCGACGTGCGCGCCGCGTTCTACCGCACCGACGTGTTCCGCCAGGCCGGCGTCGACCCGGCGCAGGCGTTCGCCAGCTGGGACGCGTTCCACGCCGCGCTGAAGAAGATCAACGGCCAGGTGGTGGCCGGCAAGCGCGTCGCCGCGCTCGCCTACGCCGGCAAGAACGACTGGAACGTGGTGCACAACCTCGCGCCGTGGATCTGGAACGCGGGCGGCGACGTGCTGAGCGCCGATGCGAAGCACTCGGCGCTCGGCTCGCCGCAGGCGCTGCGCGCGATCGAGTTCTATTCATCGCTGGCGGTCGAAGGGCTGGTACCGTCCAACGCGCTGGAGAAGGACTCCGACATCCTCGAAGGCGCCTGGGTCGGCGGCGACTACGGCGTGATCTTCTCGGGCCCGTGGCTGATGCGCCGCATCTTCGAAGCCCCGGCCGACGCGGTGGTGCGCAACCACTTCGACGTCGCGCCCTACCCGGCCGGCCCGGCCGGCCACGCCACGTTCTTCGGCGGCTCCAACCTGGCCATCTTCAAGGGCTCGCGCCACAAGGCCGAGGCCTGGTCGCTGGTCAGGTACCTGGGCGGCAAGGCGCCCCAGCTGCAACTGGCGCTGCTGTCGTCGATGATGCCCGCGCGCATCGACGCGGCCAACGACCCGGCGTGGACGTCGCGCCATCCCGTCTACGGCAGGCTCACCGCGATCGCCGCCGATGGTCGCGCGTATCCGGCGATCCCGGCGTGGGGACCGCTCGAGGCGGTCTACACCAAGCACCTGGGCCAGGTCGCCGAGCTCTCCTCCGGGGTCGGCGAGCCCTGGAGCGTGCCGGCGCTGAAGGCGCTGATCGCCACGACGGTGATCGAGGCCGACAAGGTGCTGGAGGAGGCCAATTGACCACGCCGGGCCTGACCGTGACCACCGCCGCCGCCGGGCCCCGCAGGCGCCGCCGCCGGTTCGATGCCTTCCCGTACCTGCTGCTTGCGCCGGCGGCGCTGATGATGGTCGTCGTCAACCTGGTGCCGATCGTGCAGGGCTTTCGCATGTCCCTGCTCAAGCTCAACCAGTACACGCTGAGCCAGTTCATGGACGCGCCCTTCATCGGGCTGCGCAACTACCGCGGCGTGTTGCTCGACCCCGACAACCCGGTGCACGCGGGCATGCTGGGCGCGCTGCGCAACACCGCGCTGTACTCGTTGCTGGTGACCGCCTGCGCGGTGGCGCTGGGCCTGGGCGTGGCGCTGCTGCTCAACCGCGACTTTTCCGGCAAGGCCGCGGCGCGGACCCTGCTGATGCTGCCCTGGGTGGTGCCCACCTACGTGGTCGGCACCCTGTGGGGCTTCATGTGGCAGCGCGACGAGGGCATCGTCAACCACGTCCTGGTCGACGTGCTGCACCTGATGGACCACAAGCCCTTCTGGCTGATCGGCAGCAACACCTTCTTCGCCATCGTCATCCCCACCATCTGGCGCGCGTGGCCGGTGCTGATGCTGATCTTCCTGGCGGCCCTGCAGGCGGTGCCCGAGGAACTGTACGAGGCGGCGCGGCTGGACGGGGCCAATGCCTGGCAACGCTTTCGCAACATCACGCTGCCGGCGCTCAAGCCGGTGATCGTGATCCAGGTGATGTTCCAGATCATCGACAACATCTACTCGTACAACATCGTCGCGATGATGTTCGGCAAGGGCGCGGGCTACCCCGGCGAGTGGGGCGACCTGCTGATGCCGCTGCTGACGCGCCAGAGCTTCAGCTACTGGCGCTTCGGCGAGGGCGCGGCGGTGTCGTTCGTCATGATGGCGGTGATGCTGGTCTTCGTGGCGGTGTGGATGCGCACCTTTCGCCGGAGCATGACCGATGAGGCGTAGGTCCCGCGAGCGGCTGCTCGACGTGCTGGTGTGGACGATCGTCGCGGTCACGCTGTCGCCGGTCGCGTTCATGGTGTACGCGTCGCTGTCCGACTACAACGACGTGGTCACCGGCCGCCTGGTCTCGGCCCGCTTCACGCCGCACTGGTCGAACTACCGCGAGATGTGGGTCAACGTGGACTTCCTCGCGTTCCTGCGCAACAGCCTGGTCATCTGCGGCTTCACGACGCTGTTCGCCACCGTCCTCGCCAGCCTGGCGGCCTACTCGCTGGCGCGCTTCAGGTTCCGCGGAAACCACCCGTTCAGCGTCGCGGTGAGCACCACGCAGGTCATTCCCGGCATGCTGTTCTTCCTGCCGCTGTACATGCTCTACATCCAGATCGACGACGCCGGCGTGCCGATGATGAACACCTTCCACGGCATGATCTTCCTGTACACGGCGATGTTCACGCCGGCCAGCATCTGGATCATGCGCGGCTTCTTCGTGTCGATCCCGCGCGACCTCGAGGACGCCGCGGTCATCGACGGCTGCTCGCGCCTGGGCGCCTTCGTGCGCATCGTGCTGCCGATCAGCGCACCCGGCATCATCGCCACCGCCTCGTTCGTGTTCCTGCTCGCCTGGGACGAGGTGTTCTTCGCCTGGGTGCTCACCTCGTCGCCCGACGTGCAGACGGTGCCCGTGGGCCTGCGCCTGTACATGGGCCAGCACGCCACCCGCTACGACCTGATGATGGCCGCCGCCGTCGTCAGCGTGATCCCCGTGCTGCTGACGTTCTTCGCGTCGCAGCGCTGGTTCATCAAGGGCCTGGCCGCCGGTGCGGTCAAAGGCTGATTCCGTGCCTCCTCAAATGACTCCTGAGACCATTCCCGCCGCCGCGCCCGGCCTGCCCGCGTCCACCGGTCCGCGCGTGCTCGCTTTCGACGTCGGCGGCACCTGGGTGAAGTACGGCATCGTCGACGCCCGCGGCCGCCTGCTGTTCTCCGACCAGCTCGCCACGCAGAGCGAGGCCGACGGCAAGGCCCTGCTGACGCGCCTGCTGGCCGTGGCCGCGCCCCTGGTGGCGCGCCACGCGCCGGCCGGCATCGCCTTCTCCACGCTGGGCATCATCGACGCGGCCGAGGGCCGGCTCGTCGGCGCCGTCGAGGCGATCGCCGGCTACTTCGGCCAGTCGCCCAAGGCCAGCTTCGAAGACGCCTTCGGCGTGCCGGTGGTGGTGGAGAACGACGGCAACTGCGTCGCGCTCGCCGAGGGCTGGACGGGCGCGGCCGCCGACGTGCCGCACTACCTCGCGCTGACGCTGGGCACCGGCATCGGCGGTGGCATCGTGATCGACGGCAGGCTCTATCGCGGCGCCAACGGCGCGGCCGGCGAATGGGGCTACATGCTGGTCGACGGCAAGGTGTGGGAGGACCACGCGTCGCCGCGTGGCCTGGCCGCCGCCGCCGAGCGCGCGCGTCCCGGCTGCGGCTTCGACGCCGAGGCGGTGTTCGCGGCGCGTGACGCCGGCGACGTCGAGATGGCCGCGGTCGTCGCCGCCTGGTTCGGCCTGCTGGCCACCGGCCTGGCCAACCTGCTGTTCGCGTTCAACCCGGCGCGCGTGGTGGTCGGCGGCGGCATCACCGCGCGCGGCCCGGCCTTCCTGCAGGAACTGCGCGCGGAGATGCGCCTGCGCCTGCGGCCCGAGTTCCACCGCATGTGCGACATCGCGCTCGCCTCGGCCGGCAACCAGGCCGGCCTGCTGGGCGCCGCGCGCCTTTGGCTCACGCAGCACGGCGGCGCCGCGGCCGCCGACATCGACCACCCACGCGACGAGTGACGACCATGCAAGTGCTGCTCAACCACGTCGGCTTCGCGCCCACCGCCCCCAAGCGCGCCACCGTGCAGCACGCGCAGCCGCTGGCAGCGCAGCCGTTCTCGGTGGTGGACCTGCGCAGCCGCGCGATCGTGCACGCCGGCACCACGGTGCCCACCGCGCCCGTGCCCGGCTGGCAAGGGCGGCACTTCGCGCACGCCGACTTCAGCGCGGTGACCACGCCCGGCCGCTACGCGGTGATGCTGGACGGCACCTGGCCGCCGGTGCAGTCGCAGCCCTTCGAGATCGGCGCTGGCCTGTTCGGCAGCCAGATGCTGTCCGACATCGTCCACTACTTCAAGTCGCAGCGCTGCACCGGCCTGTTCGACGCCGCCGACCGTCGCGCGCCACTGCTGGACACGCGCGAACCGCGCGACGTGCACGGCGGCTGGTACGACGCCTCGGGCGACTGTTCCAAGTACCTGTCACACCTGTCGTACGCCAACTTCATGAACCCGCAGCAGACGCCCCTGGTCGCGTGGACGCTGCTGGCCGGGCGCGACCGGATCCCGCCGCAGTCGAAGTGGCTGGACGAGCGCATCGTCGACGAGGCCCTGCACGGCGCCGATTTCCTGGTGCGCATGCAGGCGCCCGAGGGCTTCTTCTACACCACGGTGTTCGACCGCTGGAGCAAGGACGAGCACCAGCGCGAGATCTGCTCCTACGCGACGCAGAAGGGCATCAAGTCGGCCGACTACCAGGCCGGCTTCCGCCAGGGCGGCGGACTGGCGATCGCGGCGCTCGCGCGCGCCGCGGGCGCAGCGCGCGACGGCGCGCATCCGCGCGCGACCTACCTGGACGCCGCGGTGCGCGGCTTCGAGCTGCTGCAGCAGCGCAATGCCGAATTCCTGGACGACCACCGGGACAACCTGATCGACGACTACTGCGCGCTGCTGGCCGCCGGCGAGCTGTTCGCACTCACCGGCGACGCACGCTGGCGCGACGCCGGCGCGGCGCGCGCCCGCGCGCTGGTCGACCAGCAGGACGCCGCCGGCTTCTGGTGGTGCGACCGGGCGCGCACGCGCAGCTTCTTCCACGCCAGCGACGCCGGGCTGCCCTATCTCGCGCTGATGCGCTTCCTGGAATGCGAGCCGCCGCCCGAGCTCGGCGCGGCGATCCGCGCGACGCTGCTGCGCGGCCTGCGCTTCGAGCTCGCGGTCACGCGCGGCGTCGCCAACCCGCTGGGCTACCCGCGCCAGTTCGTCGCGCTGCCGGGGCGAGCGGCCGCCGCGCAATTCTTCGTGCCGCATGCCAACGAGAGCGGCTACTGGTGGCAGGGCGAGAACGCCCGCCTCGGCGCGCTCGCCAGCGCGGCCCGCGCCGCGCAGGCGCTGCACCTGGCCGACGCCGCCTTCGACGACGAGCTGGGCGAGTACGCGCAGCGCGCGCTCGACTGGCTGTTCGGCGCCAACCCGTTCGACACCTGCATGCTGCAGGGCTGGGGCCACAACCCGCCGCGCTACGAGCCCGGGTTCTGGAACGCGCCCGGCGGCGTGTGCAACGGCATCACCGCCGGCCTCGCCGACGAGGCCGACATCGATTTCCGCAAGCCCGAAGAAACAGAGCCGACGCACTCGTGGCGTTGGACCGAGCAATGGATCCCGCACGCGGCGTGGCTGTTCCACGCGCTGTCGTACGGGCTACCGATGCCGCCATCTCCCCCCATCGCCGCGGACGGACGCTGACCCCGCAGCGTCCGTAGCCGCCTCCAGAGGCTGCCATGTCCTTTCCGTTGAACCACTTCGCATCGGCGGCCGTGCTGCTGATGTCCGGAGCGCTCGTCCCTGCCCGCGCGCAGTCGGCCGCGCCCGCCCCCGACGCCGCCGCGTCGGCCCCGCTGCCCGCTCCGGTCGACGCCCAGGTCGTCGAGGTCAAGGGCATCCGCGCCGCCTATGCGTCCTCGCTCGGCAACAAGAAAGGCGCCGACGCGGTCGTCGAGGTCGTCACCGCCGAGGACGTCGGCAAGCTGCCGGCCAAGAACGTGGCCGACACGGTGCAGCGCCTGCCCGGCGTCAACATCAGCGCCAACTCGGGCGGCGACGGCGCCTTCGCCGACGCCAACCGGGTGAGCATCCGCGGCACCGCGCCGTCGCTGACGCAGACCCTCGTCAACGGCCACAGCGTCGGCAGTGCCGACTGGTTCATCGCCAACCAGGGCGTCAACGGCGGCGCGTCGGGCCGCAGCGTCAGCTACGACCTGCTGCCGGCGGAGATCGTCGGCCAGGTCACCGTCTACAAGACCGCGCAGGCCGACCTGGTCGAGGGCGGGGCCACCGGCTCGGTGGACATCCAGACGCGCGCGCCGCTGAGCCTGGCCAGGTCGCTGACGCTGGACGGCTCGCTGTCGGCCGCCTACAGCACCGCCACGCGCAAGGCCGACCCGCAGGTCAGCGGCCTGGTCGGCTGGAAGAACGAGGCGAAGACGCTGGGCGTGATCTTCCAGGCGTTCTCGGAGAGCCGCCGCGACCGCCGCGACGGCCAGGAATTCCTCGGCTACGACACCGTGAACTTCCAGGACATCTACGGCCTGGCGCCCGTCGCCAACCCGGGCAACGACCCGACCATCGCCGCGACGAACGCCGCCAACGCCGCCCAGCTCGCCAGCCTGCGCGCGGGCAAGCCCGGCCTGGACGGCGCGACCTTCGCCAACAACGTCAACGCGACGCTGCTGGAAATGAAGATGCAGCGCAAGGGCGCGATGCTGGACGTGGAGTTCAAGCCGACCAACGCGCTGCGCGTCGACGTCAACGGCTTCTGGTCCAAGCTCACCGAGACCAACCAGGACTCCAGCCTCGAGACGGAACAGACCGCGCTGATCGGCGCCGGCGTGCTGCCCGACACCTACACCGTCGACGGCAAGGGCCTGCTGACCAGCGCCACGTGGAACGCGGCCACCATGCCCGACTACCTGGCCACGGGCGTCTACCAGGCCGACTACGACAAGTACTACCGGCCGGGCGAGAGCGCCCGCGTGTACTACGCCGACGTCGACGTCGACTACGCGCTGTCCGACCGGCTGCGCCTGACCGGCAAGCTCGGGCGCACCCAGGCGGTGGGCGCCACGCCCAATGAGTACGCGTACGTGGTCAACGTCGGCAACGCGGGACTGAGCTACCGGATGAACGGCCTGCTCCAGCCCGCCGACGTCTCGTTCCCGGGCTTTCCCAACACCGGCGACTACACCGACCCGCACCTGTTCCTGGCCTACGACGGTCTCAACAAGGTGAAGTCCACCGACAGCGAGACCTACTTCCAGGGTGACGCCGAAGTGGCGGTGGACAGCGGCGTGCTGGACTCGCTGAAGTTCGGCGCGCGCCTGACCAGCCACCAGCGCAGCGTGCTGGACTACTACAACGACGGCTGCTTCGCGCAGCCGAGCGACGCCACCTACACCCAGTGCAACGGCGTCGCCGCCTGGAGCGGCCAGCTGGAGGATCGCTACGGCCAGGGCCTGCACGGCGGCCCCGGCTTCCTGCACACGATCTGGCAACTGAGCCCCGGGGCGATCGCGAGCTACGTCCACGCGCCGGGCAACCTGCCGGCCACGTCGCTGCCCTACTCGTGGCCCAGCAGCTTCGTCGTCGACGAGAAGACGCAGGCGTTGTACGCCATGGCCAGGCTGGTGGGCGAGCACTGGAAGGGCAACGCCGGCCTGCGCATCGTGCGCACGCGGCAGCAGGCCGACTACAACGAAGGGGCCGACGCGGCTGCGCCCGGCCAGACCGTCCATGCCGATCCGCACAACGGCGACTACATCAACGTGCAGACGACCAAGACCTACACCGACCTGCTGCCCAGCGCCAACCTGAGCTACGACTTCTCGCGCAGCCTGGTCGGGCGCCTCGCCGCGTCGCGCACGATGACGCGCGCCGACTATACCGACCTGGCCGGCGCGGTGAGCCTGAACGGCCAGAACGGCACCGGCTCGGGCGGCAACCCGCAGCTGAAGCCGGTGCGTTCCAGCAACTTCGACGCCTCGCTGGAGTGGTATTTCGCGCCGCAGTCGCTGCTGGAGCTGGGCGTGTTCTACATGGACCTGACGTCCTACATCGGCTACGGCCAGACCACGGTGACGGCGCCCAACCTGCAGCAGGGCATCGCCACGCCCACCTTCGACTACGCGGTGGCGGTGCCGGTCAACGACAAGGGCAGCAACCGGGGCTTCGAACTCGCCTGGCAGCAGCCGATCGCCGCGGGCTTCGGCGTGGACCTGAACTACACGTACACGCGGGGCCGCGATTCGAACGGCGCGCCGCTGGCCGGCTCGTCGCGGAACACCTACAACCTGCAGGGCTGGTTCGAGAACGACACCTTCAACGCGCGGCTGATCTACAGCTATCGCTCGGCCTTCCTCACCGGCATCGTCAGCACGCTGCCGCAGTACGTGGACGGCGCGGGCGACCTGTCGGCCTCGCTGGGCGTCAAGCTCACGCCGCAGCTGTCGCTGTCGTTCGACGCCAAGAACCTGACCGGCCAGCTCGCCCGCCAGTACGTGATGGACCGCAGCATGCCCGCGGCCATCTACAACAACGGCAAGCAGTTCTACCTCGGCCTGAAGTACTCGCTGTGAACCGTCGCGCGCGCGTGTCCCGCACGCGCGCCGGCCCACCCGGAAAGTCCGTCTTGATCACTTCCCTTCCCCGCCAGCGCATCCTGAGCATCGACGCGTTCCGCGGCATCACGATCCTCGTGATGGTCTTCGTCAACCAGCTGGGCGGCGTCAGCGGCGTGCCGCAATGGGCGCGCCACATGCCGGCCGACGCCGACGCGATGAGCTTCGTCGACGTCGTCTTCCCGGCCTTCCTGTTCATCGTCGGGATGGCTATCCCGTTCGCGCTGGCCCGGCGCCAGGCGCGCGGCGACGACGGCGCGGCCTTGCAGCGCCACGTGCTGGCGCGCGCCCTCGGCCTGATCGTGCTGGGCCTGTTCATGGTCAACGCCGAGGAGGGCTTCAACCCGGCCGCGATGCCGTTCGGCATCGGCGGGTGGTCGCTGGGGCTGTACCTGTGCACCTGGCTGATCTGGGGCGTGTACGGCAGCGCGGCGGCGGGCGGGGTCAACACCTGGCGCGCGGTGGGCGTGCTGGGGCTTCTGGTACTGGCGTGCGCGTACCGCGGCGGGCCCGACGGCAAGGCCTGGATGACGCACCAGTGGTGGGGCATCCTGGGCCTGATCGGCTGGTCGTACCTGATCTCGGCCTCCGTCTACCTGGCGTGCCGGGCGCGCGTGGCCGTGCTGCTGGCCGCCACGGCGGCGTGCATCGCGGTCTATGCGCTGTGCCACGCCTTTCCCGCGAGCCGTTATCCGAACTGGGCCGACCTGACCGACTGCGGCGGCCTGGTCTGCGAAACCTCGCTGACGTTGCTGGGCGTGGTTGCGAGCCTCGTGTTCTTCGCCCGGCCGGGAGAGCGGGCGCCGCTGCGCCGCCTCGTCCAGGCCGGTGTGCTGGCCGCGGCCTGCGTCGTCGCCGGCGCGCTGCTGCGCCCGGCCTACACGATCTCCAAGATCTACGCGTCGCCCACGTGGTGCCTGTATTCCGCGGCGATCTGCATCGTGTCGTTCGCGGTGCTGTACGCGGTGGTCGACCTGCGCGGCCACGTGCGCTGGGTGCGCTGGCTGGCGCCGGTGGCCGCCCAGCCGCTGGTGGCCTACCTGATCCCGTTCGTGGTGGTGGGCGTGGAGGACGCGCTGCACGTGACCCTGCCCGACGCCCTGAACCACGGCGTCGCCGGCGTGGGCTTCTCGATCGCCTTCGCCGTGTCCGTTCTCGGCGCCACGGCGCTCGTCGCGCGCAGGGTGCGCCTGCAGCTCTAGAGGAACGTCGCGGTTTTCCGGGTGCCGGGGTCGGGCGTTTGTTTGCATACTGCGCCGGAATCCCCCTATGCTGTCCCGGGCGTCGCTGCCCGGAATCCCAGGAGAACCCATGTTCCGTCGCCGGCCCTTGCCGACCCCCGCCCCGCCGCCGGCCGAGGCCGGCCCGGACTTTTCCTCCGCCATCCGCAACATCGCCGCGCAGGCCGCCGAGCTGGGCCGCGGCGCCGCCGAGCTCGACGGGGTGATCGAGGACGTCGTCGCCGCCAGCAGCCGCCAGGTGTCCGAGATCGGCCAGCTGGCGAGCGACATGCAGGCGATGGTGCAGTCCAACCGGGCGATCGAGGCCAGCAGCGGCGCCGGCCGGGTGGCCGTGGGGCAGGCCCGCGCGGCCGTGGCGCACGTCGGCGAAGGCGTGCTGGGCGTCGTCACCTCGCTGCGCGACGTGGCGCGGGCCGCCACCGACATCACGCAGATCGCGCTGCAGACGCGGCTGGTCGCCTTCAACGCCACGGTGGAGGCCAAGCGGGCCGGCGAGGCCGGCGCCGGCTTCGCCGTGGTGGCCGAGGCGGTGAAGGACCTGGCGGCCAAGGTCGAGCAGTCGTCCAAGCTGATCATGTCCACCGTCACCCAGCTCGACGCGCGCATCGACACCCTGGCGGCCAGCATCACCGAGAGCAAGGACGCGACGCAGCACAGTCCCTTCCACCAGGCGCTGGCGCAGGTGGAGGCGAGCGTCAACGAGATCGTCGAGGCCACGCGGCGCAACCTCGAGACCTGCCAGGGCGTCAGCGCCGAGGTCGCCGCGATGGCCGGGTCGGTGGCCAGCGGCGCCGACACGCTCAAGGCCGTCAACGCCAACACGCGCAACTTCCTGAAGGCCTCCGAGACGCTGGCCGAGATCACCAACGAGTGCGGCGCGCAGACGCCCGACACGCCGTTCATCGAGGCCGTGCAGCGCGGTGCCGCACGGCTGTCCGAGGCGCTCGAGCAGGCATTGGCGCAGGGCCGCATCTCCCTGGACGACCTGTTCGACGAGAAGTACCAGCCGGTGCCCGGCAGCAATCCGGCCCAGGTCATGACGCGCTACGTGGCGCTCACCGACGAGCTGTTCCCGCCGGTGCAGGAGGAACTGCTGGCGTTCGACGCCAAGGTGGTGTTCTGCGCGGCGGTGGACCGCAACGGCTACCTGCCCACGCACAACCGGAAGTTCTCGCAGCCCCAGGGCGCCGACCCGATCTGGAACGCGGCGCACGCGCGCAACCGCCGCCTCTTCAACGACCGCACCGGGCTGGCCGCGGGCCGCAACACGCACCGCTTCCTGCTGCAGACCTACCGGCGCGACATGGGCGGCGGCCAGCGCGTGCTGATGAAGGACCTGTCGGCGCCGATCACCGTCCGCGGCCGGCACTGGGGCGGCCTGCGCCTGGCCTACGCGTTCTAGGGCAGGTTGCCAGCCCCGGCCGGGCCGTGCCGGGGCCGCGGGCGTGGCCGCCCAGCTGACAAAACGGTCATGTTTGCGTCAGCCTGGGGTCCGCCGGCGGCGGCTAGAGTGCAGCCTGTCCCGCCCACTCGAGATTGCCCGCCGGCCATGCCTGTTCGTTCCCCTGTTGTCGCCCTGGTGGCCGCCGCGCTGCTGGCGGCCTGCGCCGCCGGGCCGGACTACGTGCGCCCCCCGCTGGCGGTGCCCGCCGCCTACAAGGAGGCGGGCGACTGGCAGCCGGCCGACCCGCGGCCCGCCGCCAGCGGCCTGGCGTGGTGGCAGGCCTATGGCGACACCGCGCTCGACGCGCTGATGGCCGATGCGGCGCGCGCCAACCAGAACATCCGCCAGGCCGAGGCCGCGTATCGCCAGGCCAGGGCGCTCGCCGACGCCGACCGCGCGGGGCTGTTCCCGTCCCTGGGCATCAACGCCGGTGCGGCGCGCGCACGCACGAACTCGAGCGGCGTACGGGTGGGCAACGACTTCAGCCTGGGCCTGGCGGCGAGCTGGGAGCCCGACCTGTGGGGCAGCGTGCGGCGCACGATCGAGGCCGGCGACGCGGGCGCCCAGGCGAGCGCGGACGACCTCGCGGCCGCGCGCCTGAGCATCCAGACCACGCTGGCGCAGGACTACCTGCAGCTGCGCATCGCCGACCAGCAGCGCGACCTGTACGCGGCCACCGTCGAGGCCTACGCCAAGGCGCTCAAGCTCACCCGGGCGCAGCACGACGCCGGCGTGGCGCTGCAGTCCGACGTCGCGCTGGCCGAGAGCCAGCTCGCGCAGGCGCAGGCCGCGGCGGTCGACCTGGAAGCCACGCGGGCGCAGCTCGAGCACGCCATCGCCGTGCTCACCGGGCGCGCCCCGGCGCAGTTCGCGCTGGCACCCGCGCCCGCGAACCAGCCGCTGGCGCTGCGAATGCCCGCCAGCCCCGCCGGCCTGCCGTCGCAGCTGCTGGAGCATCGGCCCGACATCGCCGGCGCCGAGCGCCGCGCCGCGCTGGCCAACGCCAACATCGGCGTCGCCAAGGCCGCGTACTTCCCGCAGCTCACGCTCAGCGGCGCGGACGGCTTCAACGCCGCGGCGCTGGGCAGCCTGTTCGATACCCCGGCGCGCGTCTGGTCGCTCGGCGCCGCGCTGGCGCAGACGCTGTTCGACGGCGGCCTGCGCCGCGCCCGCACCGCGCAGGCCGAGGCGGCCTACGACATCGCCGCCGCGCAATACAAGGAAACGGTGCTGGGCGCCTTCCAGCAGGTCGAGGACCAGCTCGCGCTGCTGCGCCTGCTGGACCGCGAAGCGGCGCTGCAGGACCAGGCCGTGCGCTCGTCGCGCCAGGCCGAGCAGCTCGCGCTGGCGCAGTACCGCGCCGGCACGGCCAGCTACCTGGGCGTGGTGACGGCGCAGACCCTGGCGCTGACCAACCAGCGCAGCGCCCTCCAGCTCCAGGGCCGCCTGCTGGCCGCCAGCATCTCGCTGGTCGCCGCCACCGGCGGCGGCTGGCGCGCCGACGACACCCCGGCCGGCGCGGCCGCCGTGCCCCCGCAATGAGCCGAACCGACATGACCACGACCTTCTCCCGCCAACGTACCACCTGGGCCCTCGTGGCGATCGCCGTCGGCGTGCTGGGCCTGGGCCTCTGGTCCGTCGAACGCCCGGCGCATGCCGCCGAGGACGCCAAGGGCAAGCGCGCGCCCGACGGCCCGGTGGGCGTCGTCACCGTGCTCGCCAGGGCGCAGGACGTGCCGATCTTCCGCACCGGCATCGGCACCGTCGCGGCCAACCAGTCCGTCACCGTCAAGGCGCGCGTCGACGGCCAGCTCGACAAGGTCGGCTTCACCGAGGGCCAGGACGTCCGCCAGGGCCAGATGCTGGCCCAGCTCGACCCGCGCACCCTGCAGGCGCAGCTGCTGCAGGCGCAGGCCGCGCGCGCCAAGGACCAGGCCACGCTCGCCAACGCGCGCGTCGACCTGCAGCGCTACACCACCCTGATCGCCCAGGAGGCCGCCACGCAGCAGCAGCTCGACACGCAGAAGGCGCTGGTCGGCCAGCTCGAGGCCACGGTCAAGGCCGACGACGCGGCGGTCAACTACGCGCAGGTGCAGCTGGGCTTCACGACCATCACCGCGCCGATCAGCGGGCGCGTCGGCGCGCGCCTGGTCGACCCGGGCAACATCGTGCACGCCGCCGACGCCACGGGCGTGGTGGTCATCAACCAGATCGACCCGATCTCGGTGGTCTTCACGCTGCCCGACGACGCCGTGCAGGACACCATCCATGCACTCGACGGCAAGACGCCGCTGCAGGTGCAGGCGTTCCCGCGCGACGGCAGCAGGATGCTGGCCGTCGGCCGGCTGACGCTGCTGAACAACCAGATCGACACCACCACCGGCACCGTGCAGCTCAAGGCCAGCTTCCCGAATCCGCAGCACAACCTGTGGCCCGGCCAGTTCGTCAACGTGCGGCTGATCCTGGGCCAGCGCGCCGGTGCGGTGACGGTGCCCGAGGCCGCGGTGCAGCGCAGCCAGGCCGGCGTCTACGTCTACGCGGTGGACGAGGCGACGAACACGGTGCGCAGCCAGCCGATCGCGCTCGTCCAGATCCAGGACGGCATCGCGGTGATCGGCTCGGGCGTGGCCGCGGGCCAGCGCGTCGTCGTCGACGGGCAGTACAAGCTCAAGCCCGGCTCGCACGTGACCGAGGTGGCCCGCGCCGCCTCGGGCGCGGCCGCCGGCGGCCGTGCCGGTTCGGGAGCGGGCAAGTGAGCGTCTCCGCCGGCTTCATCAAGCGGCCGATCGGCACGACGCTGCTCGCGCTGGCCATCCTGCTGGTGGGCATCGCGGTGTACCCGCTGCTGCCCATCGCGCCGCTGCCGCAGGTCGACTTCCCCACCATCCAGGTGTCGGCCAACCTGCCCGGGGCCAGTCCCGAGACGATGGCCTCCAACGTCGCCCAGCCGCTGGAGCGCCAGTTCTCGCTGATCGCCGGCCTGAGCCAGATGACCTCGACCAGCGGCATCGGCTCGACCCAGATCACGCTGCAGTTCGACCTCAACCGGCCGATCGACGGCGCGGCGCTGGACGTCCAGGCGGCCATCAACGCCTCCAGCGGCCAGTTGCCGGCCAACCTGCCGAGCCCGCCGACCTTCCGCAAGGTCAATCCGGCGGACTCGCCCATCATGCTGCTGGCGGTGCACTCCGACACGCTGCCGCTGATCCAGACCAACGACTACGCGGACAACATCCTCGCCCAGCAGATCTCGCAGATCTCGGGCGTGGGCCTGGTCAACATCGGCGGCGCCCAGAAGCCGGCCGTGCGCATCCAGGTCGACCCGGCCCGGCTGGCGGCCATCGGCATGAGCCTGGAGGACATCCGCGGGGTCATCGCCACCGTCTCGGTCAACGCGCCCAAGGGCACGATCGACGGCGCGACCCAGGCCTTCACCGTCTACACCAACGACCAGCTGCTGGCGGCCAAGCCCTGGAACGACGTCATCCTTGCCTACCGGAACGGCGCGCCGGTGCGGGTGCGCGACATCGGCGTGGCCGTCGACGCGCCCGAGAACAACAAGGTGGCCGCCTGGGCCTACTCCGGCGCCGCCGCGCCCGACAGCGTGGGCAACGGCCGCGGCATGCTGCTGGTCATCACCAAGCAGCCGGGCGCCAACGTCATCGAGACCGTCGACGCGATCAAGAAGGCCTTGCCGCGGCTGCAGGCGGCGATCCCGCCCACCGTCAAGGTCGACACCCTGATCGACCGCACGCAGACGATCCGCGCATCGGTGCACGACGTCGAGTCCACGCTGCTGCTGACGATCGCGCTGGTCGTCCTGGTGATCTTCCTGTTCCTGCGCAACGTCGCCGCCACGCTGATCCCGAGCGTGACGGTGCCGCTGGCGCTGCTGGGCACCGCCGGCGCGATGTACCTGCTGGGCTACAGCCTGGACAACCTCTCGCTGATGGCGCTGACCATCGCGGTGGGCTTCGTCGTCGACGACGCCATCGTGATGCTGGAGAACATCTACCGCTACGTCGAGGAAGGCATGCCGCCGATGGAGGCGGCGCTCAAGGGCGCGGGCGAGATCGGCTTCACCATCATCTCGATCTCGGTGTCGCTGGTGGCCGTGTTCATCCCGCTGCTGCTGATGGGCGGCATCGTCGGGCGCCTGTTCCGCGAGTTCGCGGTCACGGTCACGCTGACGATCGGCGTGTCGGTCATCATCTCGCTGACGCTCACGCCGATGCTGTGCTCGCGCTTCCTGAAGAACGAGCACGCCACCCGCCACGGTCGCCTGTACCAGGCCTTCGAGGCCGGCTTCGACAGGATGCTCGGGGCGTACAAGCGCGGGCTCGACGTGGTGATGAAGCACCAGTTCATCACGCTGATGGTGTTCTTCGCGACGCTCGCCTGCACCGTCGTCCTGTTCGTCGTCATCCCCAAGGGCTTCTTCCCGCAGCAGGACACCGGCTTCATCTTCGGAAACGCGCAGTCGACCCAGGATTCGTCCTTCGAGGCGATGAACCGGCGCCAGGTCCAGTTCGCCGACGTCATCCGCCAGGATCCGGATGTCACCGGCGTGGCCATGTTCGGCAACTCGTCGCAGTTCAACACCGGCAACTTCTTCATCGCGCTCAAGCCCAAGGACGAAGGCCGCAAGCTGAGTTCCGACGAGATCATCGCGCGGCTGCGCCCGAAGCTGGCCAAGGTCGAGGGCGCCACGCTGCTGATGCAGTCCGGCCAGGACATCAACGTTGGCGGGCGCCTGGCGCGCACGCAGTACCAGTACACGATCACCGACGCCAACCTCGACGAGCTCAACGAGTGGGCGCCCAAGCTGCTGCAGCGCTTCCAGCAGCTGCCGCAACTCACCGATGTCGCCTCCGACCTGCAGAACGCGGCGACCACCGCGAGCCTGACGATCGACCGCGACCGCGCCTCGAGCTTCGGCATCTCGCCGGCGCTGATCGACGCGACGATCTACGACGCCATCGGCCAGCGCCAGGTCAGCCAGTTCTTCACGCAGATCAACAGCTACCACGTGGTGCTGGAGGTCACGCCGAAGCTGCAGCAGGACCCGAGCCTGTTCGACAAGCTGTACCTGACATCGCCGCTGACCGGCCAGCAGGTGCCGCTGTCGACCTTCGTCAAGGTGGACACCAACAAGACCGCCTACCTGTCGATCAGCCACCAGAGCCAGTTCCCGGCCGTGACGATCTCGTTCAACCTGAACCCGGGCGTGTCGCTGGGCGACGCGGTCGACGAGATCAACAAGGCGCAGGCGCAGATGGGGCTGCCCCAGGCGCTGTCCGGCTCGTTCCAGGGCACGGCGCAGGCGTTCCGCGATTCGCTGAGCTCGCAGCCCTACCTGATCGCCGCGGCGCTGGTGGCCGTCTACATCGTGCTGGGGCTGCTCTACGAGAGCTTCATCCATCCGCTGACGATCCTGTCGACGCTGCCCTCGGCCGGCGTGGGCGCCCTGCTGATCCTGATGGCCGGCGGCTACGACCTGAGCGTGATCGCGCTGATCGGCATCATCCTGCTGATCGGCATCGTCAAGAAGAACGGCATCATGATGGTGGACTTCGCGTTGACCGCCGAGCGCGAGCAGGGCATGAAGCCGGAGGAGGCGATCTACCGCGCCTGCCTGCTGCGCTTCCGGCCCATCATGATGACGACGATGTGCGCGCTGCTCAGCGGCCTGCCGCTGATGCTGGGCCACGGCGCCGGCTCCGAGCTGCGCCGCCCGCTGGGCTTCGCGATGGTGGGCGGCCTGGTGCTGTCGCAGGCGCTGACGCTGTTCACGACGCCGGTGGTCTACCTGTACCTGGATCGCGCACACTACTGGTACGAGCGCAAGCACGAGGCGCGCAGGAAGCGCAAGGCGGCGCAGCGCTCCGCTGTCGACGGCACCGACGCCGACCGCAGCCTGCCCGTCGTCGTCAACGATGCGACGCCCTGAACCGCGCGTGGCCGCCATGAAGCTGTTGATCGTCGAGGACGAGCCCAAGACCGCCGAGTACCTGCAGAAGGGCCTCGCGGAACAGGGCTGCGCCGTCGACGTGGCCCACAACGGCATCGACGGCCAGCACCTGGCACTGGTGCACGACTACGACGTGATCGTGCTCGACGCGATGCTGCCGGGCATCGATGGGTTCACCCTGCTGCGCGCGCTGCGGGCCGTCAAGCAGACGCCGGTGATCATGCTCACGGCGCGCGATTCCATCGAGGACCGCGTGCGCGGGCTGCACGACGGCGCCGACGACTACCTGGTCAAGCCGTTCTCGTTCCTCGAGCTGCTGGCCCGCCTGCAGGCGCTGCAGCGGCGCGGCCGCGCGCAGGAGCCGACGCAGCTCAAGATCGCCAACCTGCAGATCGACCTGATCGCCCGCAAGGCCTGGCGCGGCGCGGAGCGCATCGACCTCAGCGCCAAGGAGTTCGCGCTGCTGGCCGTGCTGGCGCGGCGCCAGGGCGAGATCCTGTCGAAGACAGCGATCGCCGAGCTGGTGTGGGACATGAACTTCGACTCCAACACCAACGTCGTCGAGGTCGCCATCAAGCGCCTGCGCGCCAAGGTGGACAACGCCTACGCGCCCAAGCTGCTGCACACGGTGCGCGGCATGGGCTACGTGATGGAGGCGCGCGAAGAGGCCGCCGAGCACGAGGAACCCGCGCCGTGAAGCCGTCCATCACCACCCGGCTGGTCGTCATGTTCGCGCTCGGCGCGCTGGCCACGTTCACGCTGATCGGCGCCGCGCTGTACGGCGTGCTCGAGCGCGAGCTGGTGCGCCACCAGAACGACGACCTCAACACCAACCTGCAGAACATGCGCTACTCGATCGAGCGCTTCGGCGACCTCGAGCACTGGGCCCGCCTGCAGGTCAAGATGGACACGCTCACGCCCGCCGACGGCAACGTGCGCTTCTGGGTGCTCAGCGACGATCCGCGCTTCCTGTACGGCAAGGGCCTGGACGAGATGGAGCGCGTCAACCAGGGCGAGGCCGGCCACGGCTCGCTGTCGCTGCCGCTCAGCGGCCGCACCTACCGCACCTTGTCGATGCGCATCGCCGCGTTCAACGACCGGCCGCCGGTGCGGCTGATCGTCGGCGTCGACACCGCGCCCTACGAGCACACCCTGCGCGCCTTCCTGCTGGCGCTGACGCTACTGTCGCTGGGTGCCGTGGCGCTGGTGATGGCGCTCGGCTGGTGGATCGCGCGCATCGGCCTGCGGCCGCTGCAGCGGCTGTCGGCGCAGGCCCGGGCGCTGCATCCGAAGACGCTGTCGCAGCGGCTGCGCGAGGAGCGCCTGCCGGTGGAGCTGGAGGACCTGACGATCGCCTTCAACGGCGCGCTGGGCCGCCTGGAGGACGCCTACCGGCAGCTCGAGGGCTTCAACGCCGACGTGGCGCACGAGCTGCGCACCCCGCTGGCCAACCTGATCGGCGGCACGCAGGTGGCGCTGTCGCGCCCGCGCAGCGCCGGCGAGTTCCAGGAGACGCTGCAGTCCAACCTGGAGGAGCTGGAGCGGCTGCGCTCCATCGTCAACGACATGCTGTTCCTGGCCCGGGCCGACCAGGGCGAGGCGGCCACCGGGCTGACCCCGGCCGACGTCGCCCACGAGGTCGAGATGACCATCGAGTTCTTCGAGCCGCTGCTCGACGAGACCGGCACCACGGTGGCCATCGAGGGCGAGCTGCGTGCGCAGGCGACGATGAACGTGGCGCTGTTCCGGCGCGCGCTGTCCAACCTGCTGCAGAACGCGATCGAACACTCGGCCGCGGGCGCGCGCCTGGTCGTCACGATCACGCAGCGCGCCGGCGCGATCTGGATCGCCGTGGCCAACCCGGGCGACACGATCGCGGCCGGCCACCTGCCGCGCCTGTTCGACCGCTTCTACCGGGTGGACTCGTCGCGCCACGACGCCGGCGAGACCCGCGGCCACGGCCTGGGCCTGGCCATCGTCCGGGCCGTCGCCACGATGCACGGCGGCGCGACGCTGGCGCGCAGCGATGCCGGCGTCACCACCATCGCGTTCAGCATCGCCGGCCAGTCCTAGTAGCCGCGCGCCGCGCCGTTGGCGTCGCGCTGGTCGGCGTAGCCGTAGAAGCCCGTGGGCGTGATCTCGATGGTCTGCGTGTCGCCCATCGCCTGGCGTTCGACCACGTGGTGGCCCATGGCGCGCAGCAGCGCGAGGGTGTCGGGGCTGAGCCCGCGCTCGACGCGCAGCTCGTCGGGCAGCCACTGGTCGTGGAAGCGCACCGCCGTACCCGCCTCGGCCGGGTTCATGTCGAAGTCGATCATGTCGACCAGCACCTGCAGCGTGGTCGTGATGATGCGCGCGCCGCCCGGCGAACCGGTGGCCAGCCACGGCTTGCCGTCCTTGAGCACGAGGGTGGGCGACATCGAGCTCAGCGGCCGCTTCAGCGGCCCCACCGCGTTGGCGTCGCCGCCGACCAGGCCGTAGGCGTTGGCCACGCCGGGCTTGACGGCGAAATCGTCCATCTCGTTGTTGAGCAGGATGCCGGTGCCCGAGGCGACGATGCACGAGCCGAAGTTGGTGTTGAGCGTGTAGGTGACGCTGACCACGCCGCCGCGGTCGTCGGCCACGGTGAACTGCGTGGTCTGGTCGCTCTCGTAGGGCTGCGGCCGCCCGGGCCGGATCTGCGCCGACGGCGTCGCGTGCGCGAGGTCGATCTGGGCGGCCAGCGTCTTCGCATACGCCGGCGAGGTCAGGCCCTGGACCGGCACCTTGAAGAAGTCGGGGTCGCCCAGGTACTCGGCGCGGTCGGCGTAGGCGCGCCGCTCGGCCTCGGCCATCACGTGGATGGTGCGGGCGCTGTTGGGGCCCCAGTCGCGCAGCGGGAAGTTCGACAGGATGTTGAGGATCTGCACCACGTGGACGCCGCCGGAGCTGGGCGGCGGCATCGAGACGATCTCGTAGCTGCGGTACGTGCCGCGCACCGGCGCGCGCTCGACCACCTTGTAGTTCTTCAGGTCCGCCGCGGTGATCAGGCCGCCGTGCGCCTTCGCCTCGGCGACGATGGCCGCGCCGATCGGGCCGTCGTAGAACGCCTTCGCGCCGTCGCGGCCGATCAGCGCCAGGCTGCGCGCGAGGTCGGGGTTGCGCAGGATGTCGCCCGTGCGAGGCACCTGGCCGCCGCGGAAGAACACCCGGCGCGTGCCGGCCCAGGCGCCGAGCCGGTCCTGCTCGGCCGCGAAGAAGCCTGCCAGGCGCTCGCCCACGGGGAAGCCCGCGCGGGCCAGGCGGACGGCCGGCGCGACGAGCGCGGCGCGCTTCATCGTGCCGTAGTGCGCCAGCGCGTAGTCGAGCCCGGCCACGGTGCCCGGCACGCCGACCGCCACCGGCGTGAACAGCGAACGCTCGGGGATCACGTTGCCCTGGGCGTCCAGGTACATGTCGCGGGTGGCGGCGGCGGGCGCCGTCTCGCGGAAGTCGATCGCGGTGTCCTTGCCCGTCCTGCCGTCGTGCAGGACCATGAAGCCGCCGCCGCCGATGTTGCCGGCGTTGGGCAGCACCACCGCCAGCGCGAAGCCGACGGCCACGGCGGCGTCGACCGCGTTGCCGCCATGCCGCAGCACGTCCACCCCGACCTCGCTGGCCAGCGCGCTGGCCGAGCTGACCATGCCGTGCAGCGCGTGCACCGGATGGACGATGGAGTTGTCGAGGTCGTAGCGGATGGTGCCGGTGGCCGTCGGCCCCGTCGGCACGGGCTGGGCGAGCGCGCCCGGCGGCGCTGTGGCCAGCGCGGCGGCCAGCGCGACGGCGAGCCCCGCGGCCGCGAACGCGGGCCGCCTGGAAAGGGCGTCGGACAGGAGCGGAACCGTTGGCAAGGCGTCCTCGTTGCGGGAGTGAAACGATGCCGCCGATGGTAGTGCGCCTGAACGCTTCGCGTCAGCCAGACTGCCGGATGCCGTGGTGCAATACGGCCATTCGAGAGACTCTCTTCATCCGGAGCCACTGCACCCATGCCCACCCGCCCGACCCGCCTCCTCGCCGCCGCGGCCACCCTGGCCGCCGTCCTGCTCGCGCCCGCGGCCCACGCCGCGCCCGAGCCCAAGGTGCTCAACATCTACAACTGGTCGGACTACATCGCCGACGACACGTTGAAGAACTTCGAGAAAGAGACCGGCATCAAGGTCAACTACGACAACTACGACACCAACGAGATCCTGCACGGCAAGCTGGTGGCGGGCAAGACGGGCTACGACATCGTCGTGCCCAGCGCCCACTTCGCCAAGATGCAGATCGAGGCCGGCCTGTTCCAGAAGCTCGACCGCAGCAAGCTCACCAACTGGGGCAACCTCGACCCGGCGCTGCTGCAGCTGATGGCCAAGGTCGACCCGGGCAACCAGTACCTGGTCGACTGGCTGTGGGGCTACGTCACGGTGGGCATCAACACCGGCAAGGTCAAGGCGGCGCTCGGCGGCCTGCCGATGCCGGACAACCCGTGGTCGCTGCTGTTCGACCCGAAGTACGCCGACAAGGTCAAGAGCTGCGGCATCAGCTTCCTCGACTCGCCCTCGGAGGTGCTGCCGATCGCCCTGGGCTACATCGGCAAGCCGGCCTACAGCAAGTCGGCCGCCGACTACGCCGCGGCCGGCGCGATGCTCAAGAAGATCCGCCCGGACATCGGCCGCTTCTCCTCGTCGGGCTACATCAACGACATGGTGGCCGGCTCGGTGTGCGCCGTGCTGGGCTACTCGGGCGACATCAACATCGCCCGCGCCCGCGCCATCAAGGAAAAGAACGGCAACGACATCGTCGCGTTCGTGCCGAAGACCGGCGCCACGCTGTTCTTCGACTCGATGGCGATCCCCGCCGACGCGCCGCACCCGGGCAACGCGCTGCTGTTCATCAACTACATCCTGCGCCCCGAGGTGCACGCCTCGCTCACCAACAAGGTGTTCTACGCCAACCCGAACAAGGCCTCGTTGAAGTTCGTGCAGAAGGACGTGGCGGCCAACCCGAGCGTGTTCCTCAAGCCGGACGACCTGGCCCGCATGACCGTGCCCGATTCGCTGCCGCAGGACATCAAGCGGGTGCAGACGCGCACGTTCACGGCGTTCAAGACGGGGCAGTGAAGGCCCGGTACCGGCCTGCGAGGCGACACGCAGGCCGCGCGGTTCAGAGCTGGGACTTGAAGTAGCTGAACGAATGCACGAACGCGTCGCGCAGCTTGTCCATCTCGCGCGTCGTGGCGTCCCAGGTGTCTTCGCCCGCCGCCTTGAGCTCGTCGAGCTTGGTCGCGGCCACCGTCGACTGGTGGCGCAGCTTGGCCATCTCCTCCTTGTACCTGGCGCGGGCCTCTTCGCGCGCTTCCTTGGCGCCGGCCTCCACGCGGGTCATCTTCGCGTTCAGTTCGTCGAGCTGGGTCTTCATCCTGGCGATGTAGTCGTCACGTCGGGTCATGCACAACCTCCTGGGTCGTCCGGGAAACGGTCCCGGGCCGTTCCCCAGCATGGCGCGCCGCGCGGGGCCAGTCCGTGCGGTTGCGCTCATTCGGCGCCTCGCGGACGGGAACAAGGCGGCTTCCCCGCGGTTGATCGGGCTTTAGAAACGCGCCAGCCTGCCTACGATCAAGGTGCGGTGAATGCCTTCCCGGCCCGCATCGCGCCCGACCCCCTCAGGAACCCGCCATGCGCATCCAAGCCAATCCCACCGCCGCGGCGACGCTGCCTGCCGCGCCGACGAAGTCCACCCGCACGCCGCACGCCGGCTCGAACAAGCCCGCCGCGGCGCCGGTCGCGCCTGCGGGCGCCGCCGCGCCCGCGCCCAAGCCGGCGGCCGCCGCGACGGTGGCCACGGCCGCGCAGGCGGCCGAAGTCGCCGCCGCCCCCGAGACCTACGGCGGCGCCGGCAGCCTGCTCGACGCGCACGCCTGACGCGCGACCGCCGCGCGTCCCCGACCCCACCCGACTGCGGCGAGGGGTCTTTCGCCGTGGCCATTGGCCTATCGGCCGCCGGTGCCTAAGCTGGGCGTTCCAACACGAGGGAACGCATGTCCAAGAAGTCAACCGGCGCCCGGATCGCCGCCGCCAGCAGCACCATCGACATCGGCATCAGCACCAAGGATCGCGCCGCGATCGCCGACGGCCTGAGCCACCTGCTCGCCGATACGTACACCCTGTATCTGACGACGCACAACTTCCACTGGAACGTCACCGGTCCGATGTTCAACACCTTGCACGTGATGTTCATGGGCCAGTACACCGAGCTGTGGAACGCGGTCGACCCGATCGCCGAACGCATCCGCTCGCTGGGCCACCACGCGCCCGGCTCCTACGCGGAGTTCGGCCGCCTCAGCTCGCTGCCCGATGCCCCCGCGACCTCGCCCAAGGCGCTCGAGATGGTGCGCGTGCTGGTGGCCGGGCACGAGGCCGTCGCCCGCACCGCCCGTGCCCTGTTCCCGCTGGCCGACAAGGCCGGCGACGAACCCACCGCCGACCTGCTCACGCAGCGCCTGACCGTCCACGAACAGACGGCCTGGATGCTGCGCTCTCTGCTCGAGGAATGACGACCCCCACGCGCCCGCCGGCCGCTGCGCACCGCGCTTCGCGGGCGTGCGGACTGCAACGTCGCTTCGCGACCCGAAAGGAAAGTTGATGCGCGTCGCGATCGTCACCTTCGACGGCTTCAACGAGCTCGACTCGTTCATTGCGCTGGGCCTGATCAACCGGCTGCGCGCGGCTGGCGTGCAGGCCGAGATCGCCAGCCCCTCGCCGCAGGTGACGTCCATGAACGGCGTCACCGTCACGGCGCAGCAGCCGCTGGAGTTCGTGATGGACGCCGACGCCGTGCTGTTCGGCAGCGGCATCTACACCCGGGCGATCGCCGAGAACGCGGCGCTGATGGATCGCATCGTGCTCGATCCGACGCGCCAGCTGATCGGCGCCCAGTGCTCCGGCACGCTGCTGCTCGCGCGGCTGGGGCTGCTGGGCGACGCGCCGGCCTGCACCGACCTCACCACCAAGCCCTGGGTCATCGAGGCCGGCGTGCGGGTGGCCGACCTGCCCTTCGCCGCCCGCGGTCCGATCGCCACGGCCGGCGGCTGCATGGCCTCCGCCTACCTGGCCACCTGGGTGATGTGGCGCGCGGCAGGGCGCGAGGCCACGCGCCAGGCGCTGCATTACGCCGCGCCGGTGGGCGAGAAGGACGCCTGGGTGGAGCACGCGCTCAAGGTCGTCGGCGACACCCTGGGCGAGTCCGCCACGCCCTGAATTGTTTCAATGCGCTACCAGGCGTGGGGGACCCGGCCATTTGCGGCCGGCGCCGCTCGCCGCGCTGGCATGATCGCGCCTTTCCCGCAGTCGAGTGGAGAGGTTTCCGACATGGCGCAAGCCCATCACAAGTTTCCGCGCGCCGGTGCGCGCCTGGCGCTCGCCGGCCTGGCCGTCACGGCATTGGCGCTGGGCCTGGCCGCGTGCGGCAAGAAGAAGACCGAGCTGGGCGAAGGCGGTTCGGTGGTGAGCGGCTCCGCCGGCCCGGCCGGCGCGCAGAACGCCAGCCACGAGCTGGTCAGGTGCGACGCGCCGGTGGCCACCATGGCGCTGGTGGAGAACCCGAACGGCTATGTCCTGCAGGGCTCGTACAACCTGCCCAGTTCGCCGCTGCCGCTGGTGCGCCTGATCGCGCAGCAGAGCGGGTGCTTCCGCATCGTCGACCGCGCCGCGGGCCTGAAGGCCACGATCCAGGAGCAGGAGCTCAAGAACGCCGGCGTCCTCGGCGACAAGGTGCAGGTCCGCAAGGGGCAGGGCTACGCCGCGCAGTACACGATCACGCCCAGCCTCACGTTCAGCGAGCGCGACGCCGGCCGCGAGATCGGCGGCCTCCTGAGCCAGATCCCCGTGCTCAACAAGTTCGTCGGGCTGGCCGACAGCGTCAAGCTGAAGGAGGCCCAGGTGGCCTTGCTGCTGACCGACAACGAGACCACCGAGCAGATCGCCGCGGCCACCGGCTCGGTGCGCGTCACCGACCTGGGCATGGCCGGCCTGATGCTGGGCCGCGCCGGCGGCGCTGCGGGCGCGGGCTGGAGCAACACCAACGAGGGCAAGGTGATCGCCGCCGCGTTCCTCGACGCGCACAACCAGCTGGTGACCCAGCTGCGCCTGCTGCAGGCCAAGGACCTGCCGCCGCCGGTGGCCACGAAGAAGCAGGGTTGACGGACGGATTTGGCGGGCGGCGGACGCCCGCCGGGCCGGATCCGGGCGCAGCGGGCGCCGACCCGCGATAATCACGGGTTACCCCGCATCCCCCGCGCTCGCCCGACTCCCGGGCCGGCGCACGCCACCATGTCCGCCGATCTCGCCACCCAGGTGCGCCGCCGCCGCACCTTCGCCATCATTTCCCACCCGGACGCGGGCAAGACCACGCTCACGGAAAAGCTGCTGCTGTTCTCGGGCGCGATCCAGATCGCCGGCTCCGTCAAGGCGCGCAAGGCGGCGCGGCACGCGACGTCGGACTGGATGGAGATCGAGAAGCAGCGCGGCATCTCGGTGGCCTCGTCGGTGATGCAGATGGAGTACCGCGACTGCGTCATCAACCTGCTCGACACGCCGGGCCACCAGGACTTCTCCGAGGACACCTACCGCGTGCTGACCGCGGTCGATGCTGCGCTGATGGTCATCGACGCGGCCAACGGCGTCGAGCCGCAGACGCGCCGCCTGCTGCAGGTCTGCCGCGCGCGCAACACGCCCATCCTGACCTTCGTCAACAAGATGGACCGCGAGGTGCAGGAACCGCTGGCGCTGATGGACGAGATCGAGCGCGAGCTGGGCATGAGCGTGGTGCCGTTCACCTGGCCGGTGGGCATGGGCAAGCTGTTCGGCGGCGTGGTCGATCTCCGCAAGAAGCAGATGCGCGTGTTCTCGCCCGGCGAGGACCGCGCCGGCGGCGACGAGGAGGTGCTGACCGACCTCGACAATCCCGCCTACGGCGAGCGCTTCGGCATGGGCTGGGAGCAGTCGCGCAACGAGGTCGAGCTGCTGGGCGCCGCGGCGCCGGAGTTCGACGAGGAGGCCTTCCTCGAGGGCCGCCAGACACCGATGTTCTTCGGCTCGGCCATCAACAACTTCGGCGTGCAGGAGGTGCTGGACGCCCTGGTGAGCCTGGCGCCGTCCCCGGGTCCGCGCCCGGCCATGCAGCGCGAGGTGGCGCCCGACGAGCCCAAGTTCACCGGCGTGGTGTTCAAGATCCAGGCCAACATGGATCCCTCGCATCGCGACCGCATCGCCTTCCTGCGCGTGGCCTCGGGCCACTTCGAGCGCGGCATGCGGCTGAAGGTCGTGCGCTCTGGCAAGGAGCTGCGCCCGAACACCGTCGTGTCGTTCCTGTCGCAGCGCCGCGAACTGCTCGACGAGGCCTTCGCCGGCGACATCATCGGCATCCCCAACCACGGCGTGCTGCAGCTGGGCGACACGCTCACCGAGGGCGAGCAGCTGCAGTTCACCGGCCTGCCGTTCTTCGCGCCCGAGCTGTTCCGCTCGGTCGAGGTGGCCGATCCGCTCAAGACCAAGCAGCTGCGCGCCGGGCTGACGCAGCTCGGCGAGGAGGGCGCGATCCAGGTCTTCCGCCCGGTGCTGGGCACGGTGCTGCTGCTGGGCGCGGTCGGCCAGCTGCAGTTCGAGGTGGTGGCGCACCGCCTGGAGCACGAGTACGGCGTGCGTGCGCGCATCCAGCCCGCGCGCTACGCGCTCGCGCGCTGGGTCACCTGCGAGCCGGACGACGGCGGCGACCGCGAGCTGCAGCGCTTCATCGACGCCAACGCCCACCGCATCGCCTACGACGCGGTCGACGCGCCGGCCATCCTGGTGGAGTACGCGCCCGAGCTGCGCGCGGTGGAGGCCAACTGGCCCAAGATCAAGTTCCACGCGCTGCGCGAGCACGCGGGGCTGGTGTTCCAGAAGCGCATGGGCGATTGACGGAACCTTGTCGGGCCGCCGGCGTCCATCCAGGCCCTGCCAACCGCGCCGCGCCATGACGAAGTTCCTCCCGCTCGGCCTCGCCGCCGTCGCCACCGCCTTGCTGGTGCTGGCGACCGCGCCCGCGCCCGCCGCCCAGTGGACCGGCGCGATCCAGCGCCAGGGCGCCGCGCCCACGACCCTCGACGACCTGTCGCACGCCCGCTGGATCGCCGACGGCCGCGACGACGCGCCGCGCAAGGTCTACGTGTTCATGGACGCGAACTGCCGCTATTGCACGAAGTTCTGGTCCGACGCCCGGCCCTGGGTCGACAGCGGCAAGGTGCAGCTGCGCCACATCATGGTGGCCGTCATCGCGCCCAGCAGCGCCGGCAAGGCGGCGGCGCTGCTGGCCGACGCCGACCCGGCGCGCCGCCTCGGCTCGTTCGAGCGGGCGCACGCGTTCGGCGTCGTGCGCATGATGGCGGGCGGCCCGCGCCATGCGCTGGAAGACCCGAACCTGCAGCCGCTGCAGCCCATCCCCGCGGAGATCGGCCGCACGCTGGACCGCCACGAGAGCCTGATGCGCTCGCTGGGCCTGCAAGGCACGCCGGGCATGGCGTTCAGCGGCCCCGACGGCCGGCTCGTCACCCGCCCCGGGCTGGCGTCCGACGAATTGCCGACCGTGCTGGGCGCGCTGTAGCGCACCGCGGCGTGCCGCGCGCGGCCTGGCCGCAACTCGGGCGAGAATCGCGCCATGGCCCGATCCCGCGTCTCCCTCTACCTCGACCTGATCCGCTGGAACCGCCCCGCCGGCTGGCTGCTGCTGCTGTGGCCCACGCTGGCTGCGCTGTGGATCGCCTGCGACGGCTTTCCCGGCTGGCACCTGCTGGCGGTGTTCACGCTGGGCACGATCCTGATGCGCAGCGCCGGCTGCTGCATCAACGACGTGGCCGACCGCGAGTTCGACAAGCACGTCAAGCGCACCGCGCAGCGCCCGGTCACCAGCGGGGCGCTCTCCGTCGAGGCGGCCCTGGCGTTCGGTGCCGTGCTGGCGCTGCTGGCCTTCGCGCTGGTGCTCACCACCAATCCGCCGACCATCCTGCTGTCGTTCGTCGCGCTGGCGGTGACCATCGCCTACCCGTACGCGAAGCGCTTCGTGTCGATGCCGCAGGCGGTGCTGGGCGTGGCATTCAGCTTCGGCATCCCGATGGCGTTCGCGGCGGCGCAGGGCGGACACGACTGGTCGCTGGGCGCGATTCCGGCGGCGGTGCCCGCGCTCGCCTGGTGGCTGCTGGTAGGCAACCTGTTCTGGGTGCTGGCCTACGACACCGAGTACGCGATGGTCGACCGCGACGACGACCTGAAGATCGGCATCCGCACCTCGGCGATCACGCTGGGGCGCTTCGACGTCGCCGGCGTGATGGCGTCCTACGCGGTCTACCTGGTGTCGTGGCTGTGGCTGGGTCTGAAGCTGGGCCTGGGCCCGGCCTATGGCGTGGGCATCGCGATCGCCGGGCTGCAGGCCGGCTGGCACTTCGCGCTGATCCGCGGCCGCACGCGCGACGGTTGCTTCCGCGCCTTCCGCGCCAACCACTGGCTGGGCGCGGCCGTCTTCGTCGGCGTGGTGCTGGGCCTGTCGGCCAGCGCCCACGCGGCGCGATGACGGTGGTCACGCTGCGCGCGGCCGATCGCGCGCAGTGGCCCGTCGTCGAGAACCTGCTGCAGTTCTATCACCATGACCTGAGCCGGTGGTACCCGATTCCGTTCGGCGCGGACGGCCGCTTCGCGATCCCGTCGAAGGCGGACTACCTCGGCCATCCCGGCACCCACCCATGGCTGCTGCTGGCTGACGGCGAGCTGGCGGGCTTCGCGGTCGTCGACGCCGAACTCGTCGACGCCGACCACGACGTGAACCTGGGCTACTTCTTCGTCAGCCGGCGCTTTCGCGGGCGCGGCGTGGGCGCCGCCGCGTTCGGCGGCCTGCTGGCCCGCTACCCGGGCGCCTGGGAGCTGTACTACCTGGCCCGCAACGCGGCGGCTGCGGCGTTCTGGCCCGCGGCCTTCGCGCGCACGGGCGTGCGCGACGTGTCCGTCTCGAGCGTGATCGTGCACGACGAGGCGTGCGTCATGCATCGCTTCTCGACCCCTTAGGCGCCGAACTCGTCGCCGAGTTCCTTCGCGCGCGCCTGCGCCGCGCGCAAGGCCGCCACGATCGCCGGCTTCACGCCCGCGGCCTCCATCGCGACGATGGCGGCGTGGGTCGTGCCGCCCTTGGACGTCACGCGCGAACGCAGCGTCTCGGGCGTCTCGTCGCTCGCGCGGGCCAGCGAGGTCGCGCCCTTGAACGTGGCCTGCGCGAGCCGGCGGCCCTGCTCGGGGCTCAGGCCCATGTCGGCCGCGGCCTGCATCATGGCCTCGAGGAAGAAGAACACGTAGGCCGGGCCGGAGCCCGACAGCGCGGTCACGGCGTCGAGGTCGCTCTCCTGTCCCACCCACAGCGTCTCGCCGGTGGGCGCCAGCACGGCCTCCACGGCGGCGCGGTCGGCCGCGGTCACCGCGGCGCGCGCGAACAACCCGGCGATGCCCTCGCCGATCAGCGCGGGGGTGTTGGGCATCGCGCGCACGACGCGCTCGGTGCCGGTGGCGCGCGCGATCGCGTCGCTGCGGATGCCGGCCATCACCGACAGGTGCAGCGCGCCGCCGACGAAGGGCGCGCAGGGCGCGGCGGCGGCGGCGAACACCTGCGGCTTGACGGCCCACACCACGATGTCCACGCCGGCCAGCGCCGGGCCGCCCGCGGCCTCGACCCGCACGCGGAATTTGTCACGGAGGAGGTCGGCTTGTGGCGCGTGCGGTTCCACCACCACCACGCGGCCGGCGGGGTGGCCTGCGGCCACGAGGCCGCCCAGGATGGCACTGGCCATGTTGCCGCCGCCGACGAAGGCCAGCAGCGGGGCCGGCGAGGCGGCGGAAGCCCCCGAAGGTGGCACGGTTGGGGTGGTCGGGTTCATCATCCGCGCAAGTGTAGAGGCGGCCCCCGCCGGCACCGGCATGAAACCGATGCGCAGGGGTCATGCAAAAGTTGCATAGGGCTCCGTGACTAATTCGGCGTGGTCCCGCCTACAGTCCGCTCCACTCCCGGCGCAGGCCCGGATCTCCGATCGAGATCGCCCGCGCCCAGGGATCTTGCAGGTCGCGGCTCACGAGGCCGGCCGACCCGCGAATCTCCACCAGACACAAGGAATCCGTCATGAGCAATCTGTCGTACGTCTCGCCGACCGGTGACAGCCCCTGGGGCACGTACCTGTCGCAAGTCGATCGCGTGGTGCCCTACCTGGGCAACCTGGCGCGCTGGGCCGAAACGCTGAAGCGCCCGAAGCGCACCCTGATCGTCGACGTGCCCATCGAGCTCGACAACGGCACGGTCGCCCATTACGAGGGCTACCGCGTGCAGCACAACCTGTCGCGCGGCCCGGGCAAGGGCGGCGTGCGCTACCACCCGGACGTCACGCTGGAAGAAGTGATGGCGCTGTCGGCGTGGATGACGGTCAAGACGGCCGCGGTGAACCTGCCGTTCGGTGGCGCCAAGGGCGGCATCCGCGTCGACCCCAAGCTGCTGTCGACCAAGGAACTCGAGCGCATGACGCGCCGCTACACCAGCGAGATCGGCCTGATCATCGGCCCGCAGAAGGACATCCCGGCGCCCGACGTGAACACCAACGGCCAGATCATGGCCTGGATGATGGACACGTACTCGATGAACACCGGCTCCACCGCCACCGGCGTGGTCACCGGCAAGCCGCTGCACCTGGGCGGCTCGGCCGGCCGCGTCAAGGCCACCGGCCGCGGCGTGTTCGTCACCGGCAGGGAAGCGGCCCGCCGCATCGGCCTCGACCTCAACGGCGCCCGCGTCGCGGTGCAGGGCTTCGGCAACGTCGGCGGCTCGGCCGCCGAGCTGTTCGCGCAGGCCGGCGGGAAGATCGTGGCGGCGCAGGACCACACCGGCACGATCTACAACGCCAACGGCTTCGACCTGGCCGACCTGGTGCCCCACGTCCACCACACCGGCGGCGTGGCCGGCTTCAAGGGCGCCGACGTGATGAAGTCGGAAGAATTCTGGGACGTCGACTGCGACATCCTGATCCCCGCCGCCCTCGAAGGCCAGATCACCGTGGATCGCGCGCGCCGAATCAAGGCCAAGCTGGTGCTCGAAGGCGCCAACGGCCCGACCGTGCCGCTGGCCGACGACATGCTGTTCGAGCGCAACGTGCTCGTCGTGCCGGACGTCATCTGCAACGCCGGCGGCGTGACGGTGTCCTACTTCGAATGGGTGCAGGACTTCTCCAGCTTCTTCTGGAGCGAGGACGAGATCAACGTGCGCCTGGACAAGATCATGGTCGACGCGCTCAAGAAGATCTGGGACACGGCCGACCGCCACAAGATCACGCTGCGCACGGCCACCTTCGCCGTCGCCTGCGAGCGGATCCTGATCGCGCGCGAAGAGCGCGGCCTGTATCCCTGAAGTCCTGCCGCCCAGGCCTGCTGGCCTGCGCTGCTCGACCGCCATGGGCTCCTTCGGGAGCCCATTTTTCCTTGCGCGCGCCCCGCGCGGACCCGGCCGCGCGTCCACGCCGCCAAGGCCGCCGCCGCGCAGGCGCGCCGAACAAGTCGCCGCCTGGCCCTCGGCTGCAACGCGCCGACGCAGGAAATGCGGCGCGAAATGGTTGCAAGACGTCACCGCCGGCGTGCCGTACCCAATTTTGGCGATGTCTCATGAAAGCGCTTTCGCTAGCATCGGCGAGCGGCGGACGGAACCGGTTCCATCGCGCGCGTGCGACTGCAATCACAACCACATTCCATGAGGCAAGCAAGATGAAACTCCGAACCCTTCTCGTGTCGGCGGCCGCGTTGCTGCTCGCGCACGCGGCCCAGGCGCAATCCTGGCAACTCGTCTGGGCGGACGAGTTCAACGGCAGCATCGGGCCCGACTGGGTCTTCGAGACCGGCGGCGGCGGCTGGGGCAACAACGAGCTCGAGTACTACCGCAAGGAGAATGCGACCATCGAGAACGGCAACCTCGTGATCACGGCCAGGCGCGAGGACTTCGGCGGCTACCACTACACCTCGGCGCGCATGAAGACGCAGGGCACGAAGTCGTGGACCTATGGCCGCATGGAGGCGCGCATCAAGCTGCCGGCCAGGCTGGGCACGTGGCCGGGCTGGTGGATGCTGGGCAGCAACATCGCCAGCGTGGGCTGGCCGGCCTCGGGCGAGCTCGACATCATGGAGCAGATCAACGCCGGCAACACGGTGTACGGTACTGCGCACTGGCAGGCCGCCAATGGCTCGCAGGCCGACTACGGCAACAGCATCGCCACCACGCCCACCGACTATCACGTCTATGCGATCGAGTGGGACCCCGACTACATCCGCTGGTTCGTCGACGGCACCCAGTACCACGTGATGCAGATCACCGGCGGCACCGGCAACACGCAGGCCTTCGCCAAGGACTTCTTCCTGCTGCTCAACATGGCGGTGGGCGGCAACTGGCCGGGCTTCTCGGTCGACGACGGCTCGCTGCCGGCCAAGATGTACGTCGACTACGTGCGCGTCTACCAGAAGGGCGCGCCGGTCAACATCCAGATCGAGGCCGAGAACTACGCGGTGATGAGCGGCATCCAGACCGAGGCGTGCTCCGAGGGCGGCCTGGACGTCGGCTGGATCGACGCCAACGACTGGATCGTCTGGAACGTCAACGTCCCGACGGCCGGCACCTACACGGTCTCGTACCGCGTCGCCAGCCTGAACGGGGGCGGCGTGATCCAGCTCGAGAAGGCCGGCGGCAGCCCGGTCTACGGCAGCGTCAGCGTGCCCAGGACGGGCGGCTGGCAGAACTGGACGACGGTCTCGCACCAGGTGACGCTGCCCGCGGGCCAGCAGCAGATCGCCGTCAAGGCGCTGGCCGGCGGCTTCAACATCAACTGGCTGAAGCTGACCAGGTGAGCACCCGCAGGCCGCGCCCGCGGGCGCGGCCTGCGGTTCAATGCCCGCCCGACTCGCCAGCCAAGAGCGCGGCGTTGCCGCCGGCGGCGGCCGTGTTGACGGTCAGCGTCTGCTCGGCGCAGAAGCGGAGCAGGTAGTGCGGGCCGCCGGCCTTCGGGCCGGTGCCCGACAGGCCTTCGCCGCCGAACGGCTGCACGCCGACGACCGCGCCGATCATGTTGCGGTTGATGTAGACGTTGCCCACGCGGGCCAGGCGCGCCAGGCGCTGCGCGCGGCTGTCGATGCGGGTCTGGATGCCCAGCGTCAGCCCGTAGCCGAGGGCGTTGATCTCATGCATCACGGCATCGACGTCGCCGTTCCAGCGCACCACGTGCAGCACCGGCCCGAAGATCTCCTCCTTCAGGTCGGCGATGGCGCGCAGCTCGAACGCCACCGGCGCCACCAGGCGCGGGAAGCCCGAGGCGACGCGGGCCTCGCCCAGCAGCTTCGCGTCCTGGCGCAGGCGCGCGACGTTGCGCGACACGTTCGCGTACGCCTCGTCGTCGATCACGGGGCCGACGTCGGTGGCCAGCAGGGCCGGGTCGCCCACCTCGAGCACCGACAGCGCGCCGCGGATCATCTCGATGACGCCGTCGGCGATCGAGCCGTGCACGACCAGCAGGCGCAGCGCGGAACAGCGCTGGCCGGCCGAGCGGAACGCGCTCTGCACCACCGCGTCCACCACCTGCTCGGGCAGCGCGCTGGAGTCGACGATCATCGCGTTCAGGCCGCCGGTCTCGGCGATGAACGGCACGATCGGGCCGTCCTTGTGGGCCAGCGTGCGCTGGATGATCTTGGCCACCTGCGTGGAGCCGGTGAAGCACACGCCGGCGCAGCGCGGGTCGGCGGTCAGCGCGGCGCCGACCGTCTCGCCGGGGCCGTGCAGCAGCGCCAGCGCGTCCCGTGGAACGCCGGCCGCGTGCAGCAGTTCGACCATGCGCGCGGCGACCGCGGGCGTCTGCTCCGCGGGCTTGGCGGCGACGGCGTTGCCGGCCACGAGCGCGGCCACCACCTGCCCGGCGAAGATGGCCAGCGGGAAGTTCCACGGCGAGATGCAGACGAACACGCCGCGTCCGTTCATGCGCAGCTCGTTGCTCTCGCCGGTGGGGCCGGGCAGCACCTGGTCCTGCAGGCGGATCTGCGCCTGGTCGGCGTAGTAGCGGCAGAAGTCGACCGCCTCGCGCACCTCGGCCACGCAGTCGCCCAGCGTCTTGTGGGCTTCCTTGACCAGCAGGCCGCAGAATTCGGCCAGGCGCGCGTCCAGCATGTCGCCGGCGCGACGGACGATGGCGGCCCGTTCGTCGACCGGGCGGTCGTTCCAGGCGGCGAAGCCGCCGTCCAGCCGTTCCATGGCCGTGGCGACGTCCTCGGAGCTGGCTTCCTCCACCGCCGGCACGACGGTGGCGGCGACGGCGGCGTCCAGCGGGGCGCGCTCCGCGATCACCGCCAGGTCGGCGCCGGTGGAGTTGCGCCGCTGCAGGCCGTGGTCGACCGGGTACAGCCACGCCGGCATCGGGAACGCCGGCGGGCGCGCGGTGGTCATCGGCGAGGCGAGCAGGCGCTCGACGTCCACGGTGGCGTCGGCCAGCTGGTGCACGAAGCTGGAGTTGGCGCCGTTCTCCAGCAGGCGGCGCACGAGGTAGGCCAGCAGGTCGCGGTGTTCGCCCACCGGGGCGTAGACGCGGCACGGCACCGTGGCGTCCTTCATCACCTCGCGGTAGATGCCCTCGCCCATGCCGTGCAGGCGCTGCATCTCGAACGCGGCGCCCTTGGCGCGCGCCATCTGCAGGATCGCGGCGATGGTGCCGGCGTTGTGGGTGGCGAACTGCGGGTAGACGACCTCGGCGTGCGCGATCAGCGCGCGCGCGCAGGCCAGGTAGGAGATGTCGGTGTGTTCCTTGTGCGTGAACACGGGGTAGCCGGCCAGGCCGCCTTCCTGGGCCCGCTTGATCTCGCCGTCCCAGTAGGCGCCCTTGACCAGGCGCACCATGAAGCGCAGGCCGTGGCGGCGCGCGATGCCCGCCACCGCCTCGACGACCTGCAGGGCGCGCGTCTGGTAGGCCTGCACCGCCAGGCCGAAGCCGGTCCACTTCGGGAACGTGGCGGCGATGCGCGCGGCCAGCGCGTCCAGCACGTCCAGCGACAGCTCCAGGCGATCGGTCTCCTCGGCGTCGATGGTCAGGTTGAGGTTGGCGCGCGCAGCCAGCTCGATCAGCGACCACACCCGCGGCAGCAGCTCGGCGAACACGCGTTCGCGCTGGCTGTCCTCGTAGCGCGAGAACAGCGCCGACAGCTTGATCGAGATGCCGTCTGCGGTCTCCGGCGACGCAGCGACCTGGCCGCGCGCGATCGCCTGGATCGCGTTCGCGTACGAGGCCAGGTAGCGCTCGGCGTCGTGCTCGGTGCGGGCGCCCTCGCCCAGCATGTCGTAGGAAAAGCGCAGGCCGGTGGCGGCGTCGGCGCTGCCGCGGCGCGCGCTTTCCAGCTCGCGCCGCTGGCCCTGGGCCTCGTCCATCGCCTCGACGATGGTGCGTCCGAGCACGAACTGGCGGCCCAGGAGCTGGATCGCGCGCACCGTGGCCGCGACCACGGTCTTGGCGCCCAGGCGCTTGAGCAGGCCGCCCTCGCCCTCGGCCCCGGGCAGGAACTTCTTGGACAGCGAGATGGCGCTGGCCGAGATGCCGGCCAGCATCTTGTGCGGGCCGTCGACCACCGAGTCGGCGTCGAACTCGGCGCGCCCGAGCTGGTCGGCGGTCAGCGCGATGGCGGTCTCGACGTCGGGCACGCGCAGCAGGGCTTCGGCCAGGCGCATCAGGGCCAGGCCCTCGGCGCTGGAGATGGGGTACTCGCGCAGCAGCGATTCCATGGCCCAGAACGGCGCCGGCTTGTCGCGCACCGCCTCCACCCAGGGACGACCGGCGCGGATCACCTGCGCCCAATCGAGCTGCCCCGCGAGCGTGGCGAGCGCGGCCTCGACGACGTCCACCTCCGGGCGATACGGATAGGGCAGACGCGCCTGTTGCGGCGCTGCTACAAATTGCGGGCTGGATGATGACATGGCGGTAGAAATCCTGACTGGATAATTTGGTAGCTTAGGGCGAGAATCCATGAGATAAATTCGGATTTCGTCTGAGACCTCGGAGATTCGTCCAGCATGAACAAGACCCAGCCCGAACCGTCTTCGGCGTCGAATCTGTCGAACGACAAGGGCATCGACAAGATCGACGCACGCATCCTGCGCGTGCTGCAGCGGGACGGCCGCATCAGCAACCTCAAGCTGGCCGAGGAGGTGCACCTGTCGCCAACAGCCGTGCTCGAGCGCGTGAAGCGCCTGACACGCGAGAACTTCATCCTGGGATACGAGGCGCGGCTGAACCCGAACAAGCTCGGGGCCAGCATGATGGTCTTCATCGAAGTGCTGCTCGATCGCACCGCGCCGGACATCATGGACACCTTCAAGGCGGCCGTCCAGACGCGCCCCGAGATCCTCGAGTGCCACCTCGTGGCCGGCGGCTTCGACTACCTGATCAAGACCCGCGTGGCCGACATGGCCGCCTACCGCGAGATGATCGCCTCGGTGATCTGGAGCCTGCCCGGCGTGCGCGAGACCCGCACCTACACGGTGATGGAAGAGGTCAAGACGACCAACGCGCTGCCGATCTAGCGGCGCGGCACGCCCCGGCACGCTCCGGCGCGGCCGGAGCGAGAACTTGTTCACGGTCGCGCACCCCCATCGGTGGCCCCCCACGGGAGGGATGCGTCGGGCGACCCCGGCCGGCAAAGTTCAGTCATCGGCCGAGCCCCATCGCGCTCACTGCCGACCACCGAACCAAACAAGGGTTTCCATGAACGCAGCCGCCGCCATCACCGCCAGCACCAGCCACGCCGCCAACGATTGGGCGCGCAGCCAGACCGCCCGCACCATGGTGCGCGCCGCGATGAACAGCAACGCGGTCGTCTACCGCCGCACCTGGCCGTCGCAGGAAGCGATCGACCTGCTCAGCGAACTCGAATACGACCCGAAGCTGGCCTGGAACGGTTGGCTCGATTCGACGCTGGACCTGCGCGACGGCCTGTCGGTGGTGGAAGTGTTCGCGCCGATCGACGAGCCCGCCGCGCTGCAGGAATTCGCCCGCCTGCGCAACTGAACGCCCGCCGCGCCACTGCGGCGGCGCCGGCTCACGCCGCCGCTGCCGCCTTCGCGGGACGTGCGCCGAAGATCGCCGTCCCCACCCGCACCCAGGTCGCCCCCTCGGCGACCGCCGCCTCCAGGTCGGCGCTCATGCCGATGGACAGCGTGTCCAGCCCCAGGCCGTCGGCGTTCAGGGCCTCCAGCAGATGGCGCAGCGCCCGGTGCGGCGCGCGCTGCGCCGCCAGGTCGCCGGCCGGCTCGGGAATGGCCATCAGGCCGCGCAGCTTCAGCCGCGGCAGCGCCGCCACCGCGTGCGCGAGCGCCGGCAGGTCGGCGGGCGCGACGCCGCTCTTGGTGTCCTCGTCGCTGATATTGACCTGCAGGCACACCTGCAGCGGCGGCAGGCCGGGCGGGCGCAGGTCGGACAGGCGCTGCGCCAGCTTCAGGCGGTCCACCGCGTGCACCCAGTCGAAGTTGGCGGCCACCTCGCGCGCCTTGTTGCTCTGGAGCGGCCCGATCAGGTGCCACCGCAGCTCGGGCCGCAGGTCGGCCAGTTCGGCGATCTTGGCGAGCGCCTCCTGCACGTAGTTCTCGCCGAAATCGCGCTGGCCGGCGGCCCAGGCCTCGCGCACTGAAACACCCGGACACGTCTTGCTGACCGCCAACAGGTGCACGGTGGCCGGAAGTCGGTCAAATGCCCGGCATGCCGACGAAATTCGGCCCCGGACTTGTAGTATGTTCTCTGCGATGCTGGCCATTCTGGCCGGAGCATAAGCCCTTGCGGGGCCACGGACCACATGGACATCACCCAACTGCTCGCGTTTTCGGTCAAGAACAAGGCATCCGACCTGCATCTTTCAGCCGGCCTGCCGCCGATGATCCGCGTGCACGGCGACGTCCGCCGCATCAACGTCGACCCGATGTCGCACAAGCAGGTCCACGGCCTGGTGTACGACATCATGAACGACACCCAGCGCAAGCACTACGAGGACACGCTGGAGTGCGACTTCTCGTTCGAGATCCAGGGCCTGGCGCGCTTTCGCGTCAACGCGTTCAACCAGAACCGCGGCGCCGGCGCCGTGTTCCGGACGATTCCCTCCAAGATCCTCACGCTCGAGCAGCTGAACTGCCCGAAGGTCTTCCAGGACCTGGCGATGAAGCCGCGCGGCCTGGTACTGGTGACCGGCCCGACGGGCTCGGGCAAGTCCACCACGCTCGCCGCGATGGTCGACCACCTCAACGACAACAGCTACGGCCACGTCCTCACCATCGAGGATCCGATCGAGTTCGTGCACGAATCGAAGAAGTGCCTGGTCAACCAGCGCGAGGTCGGCCCGCAGACGCTCAGCTTCTCCAACGCGCTGCGCTCGGCGCTGCGCGAGGATCCGGACTGCATCCTGGTGGGCGAGATGCGCGACCTGGAAACCATCCGCCTGGCCCTGACCGCCGCCGAGACGGGCCACCTGGTCTTCGGCACCCTGCACACCTCCAGCGCCGCCAAGACCATCGACCGCGTGGTCGACGTGTTCCCCGCGGCCGAGAAGGACATGGTGCGCGCGATGCTGTCCGAATCGCTGATCGCCGTCATCTCGCAGACGCTGTGCAAGCTCAAGGACGGCACGGGCCGCGCTGCCGCCTACGAGATCATGCTGGGCACGGCGGCCATCCGCAACCTGATCCGCGAGAACAAGATCGCGCAGATGTACTCGTCGATCCAGACCGGCAACTCGGTGGGCATGCAGACGTTGGACCAGTGCCTGGCCGATCTCGTGCGCCGCAACGTCGTGGCGCCCTCGGAAGCGCGCCAGAAGGCCAAATTCCCGGAAAACTTCCCGGGTTGATCCCCCTCGCATACGGCCTTCCGTGAAAAACCTTTTCGCCCGGTTCCGTCGCAAGCCCACGCCGCTGGCCGTCGCGCCGCGGGACGATTCGTCCAGCTATTTCGCCACGCAGTTCCAGGAACACCACCAGGACACGCAGTTGATGGTCAGCTGGGACGTGCGCAGCCTGGACCTGCACACGAAGCCGTACGACTCGGCGCTGGGCACGCTGGCGCTGGTCAAGCTGTTCGGCCAGGATCCGCAGCTGTCGCAGCTGGGGCCCGAGGCGCTGTCGGTGTTCGGCAACTACCTCGAGTACGTGCAGGTGGAGGCCGGGCGCCAGGTCATCGGCCAGGACGAGCAGGGCGACTTCCTGCTGGTCGTCCTCGACGGCACGGTGGCCGTCGAGCGTGTCCAGCCCTGGGGTGCCAAGGCGCGCCTGGGCGAGTCGCGCGCGGGCGACGTGCTGGGCGAGATGTCGCTGCTGGACGCCGGCGCGCGTTTCTCGGCCTGCACCACCCTCACCTCGGCCAAGTTCGCGGTGCTGGGCGCCGCTGCGCTCGACCGCATGATGCAGCACGAGCCGCGCCTGGCCGCCGCGTTGCTGGCCTGGCTGGCGCGCCGCCTGTCGCTGCGGCTGCGCCAGGTCAGCGCGCGGCTGTCCGCGCTGCTGACGCGCGAGTGAATTGAACCGGACGCCGCATCGCGGTCGTTGCCACTGAACACCGCCGATCCTGCCCAGTGCTGGCAAGATCGCAGGTGTCGAATCTGAAGGAAGAAGGTCATGGAAAGAGAACAAGCATCGAAGTTCGTCAACGACCTGCTGCGCCTGATGGTCACGCGCAACGGCTCCGACCTGTTCCTCACCGCCGACTTCCCGCCGGCGATCAAGGTCGACGGCAAGGTCACCAAGGTGTCGCCGCAGCCGCTCACCGGCGCGCACACCATGGCGCTGGCGCGGGCCATCATGAACGACAAGCAGGCCGCCGATTTCGAACGCACGAAGGAGTGCAACTTCGCGATCTCGCCGGCGGGCATCGGGCGGTTCCGCTGCAGCGCCTTCCTGCAGCAGAGCCACGTGGGCATCGTGCTGCGGACGATCCCGCAGGAGATCCCCACCATCGACAGCCTGGGCCTGCCGCGCGTTCTCAAGGACGTCGCGCTGACCAAGCGTGGCCTGATCATCATGGTGGGCGCCACGGGTTCCGGCAAGACCACCTCGCAGGCCGCGATGCTCGACTGGCGCAACGAGAACACCTACGGCCACATCATCACGGTGGAAGACCCGGTCGAGTTCGTGCACCCGCACAAGAACTGCATCGTCACCCAGCGCGAGATCGGCATCGACACCGACAGCTGGGAGATGGCGCTGAAGAACGCGCTGCGCCAGGCGCCCGATGTCATCCTGATGGGCGAGATCCGCGACCGCGAGACCATGGACCTGGCCGTCGCCTTCGCCGAGACCGGCCACCTGTGCATGGCCACGCTGCACGCCAACAGCTCCAACCAGGCGCTGGACCGGATGATCAACTTCTTCCCGGAAGAGCGCCGCACGCAGCTGCTGATGGACCTGTCGCTCAACATGAAGGCACTGATCTCGCAGCGCCTGCTGCCGCGCCAGGAAGGCAAGGGCCGCGTGGCCGCGGTCGAGATCCTGCTCAACACGCCGCTGGTGGCCGACCTCATCTTCCAGGGCAAGGTGGGCGACCTGAAGGACCTGATGCGGCGCTCGCGCGAGCTGGGCATGCAGACCTTCGACCAGGCCTTGTTCGACATGTACGAGGCCAACCTGATCACCTACGAGGATGCGCTGCGCAACGCCGATTCGGTCAACGACCTGCGACTGCAGATCAAGCTCGACAGCGAGCGCTCGCGCTCGGTCGACCTGGCCGCCGGCACCGAACACATGACGTTCGGCTGACCGCGCGCTCGCCGTCGCCCCTGGACAGATCAAGACGATGACCAAAGAGTACGAACCGATCCCCTCGCGCAAGGTGGCCTTCCTGGGACTGGGCGTGATGGGCGGCCCGATGGCCGGACACCTGGCCGCCGCCGGGCATCGCGTGACCGTCTACAACCGCACGACCGCCAAGGCGCAGGCCTGGGTCGAGAAGCACGGCGGCGGGTTCGCGGCCACGCCGCGCGCCGCGGTCGAGGGCGCCGAGTTCGTGTTCGCCTGCGTCGGCAACGACGCGGACCTGCGCTCGGTCGTCACCGGGCCCGAGGGCGCGTTCGCCGGCATGGCGCCGGGCGCCGTGCTCGTCGACCACACCACGGCGTCGGCCGACATCGCGCGCGAACTGCATGGCCAGGCGGTGGCGCGGGGCCTGCACTTCGTCGACGCGCCGGTCTCGGGCGGCGAGGCGGGCGCGGTCAACGGCCTGCTGACAGTGATGTGCGGCGGCGACGCCGCGCCCTTCGACGCCATGAAGCCGGTCGCGCTGGCCTTCGCGCGTGCGGTCACTCGCCTGGGCGACAGTGGCGCGGGCCAGTTGGCCAAGATGGTCAACCAGATCTGCATCGCCGGCCTGGTCCAGGGCCTGGCCGAGGCCATCGCCTTCGGCGGTCGCGCCGGGCTGGACATGGCCGCGGTGCTCGATGTCATCGGCAAGGGCGCCGCCCAAAGCTGGCAGATGGACAACCGCGGCAAGACCATGGTGGCCGACAAGTTCGACTTCGGCTTCGCCGTCGACTGGATGCGCAAGGACCTCGGCCTGGTGCTGGACGAGGCGCGCCGCAACGGCGCGCGGCTGCCGGCCACGGCGCTGATCGACCAGTTCTACGCCGAGCTGCAGAACCGCGGCGGCGGCCGCTGGGATACCTCGAGCCTGATCCGCCTGCTGAACAAGTAGCGCGCGCCGCACCATGAAGAACGGACGCCGCGGCGTCCGTTCGTCGTTCGGGGCGAGCCTGGCCTACTTCAGGTTGCCGAGCTGCTCTTCGGTGAGGATGTCGAACACCCGCACCACCTTGAGCACGCTGGCCTGCGCGCGGGCGACCTCGGAGGCGCGCACCGCCTCGCGTTCGGTGACGCGGCCCATCAGGTAGACGTTGCCGCGCTCGGTGATCACCTTGATGGCGCTGGCCTGCAGGTCCTTGGCGTCGATCAGGGCACTCTTGACGCGCGTGGTGATCACGGTGTCGCTGGAGCGGGTGCTGATCGTGCTGTTGGCGCCCACCTCGAGCTCGTTGACGACGTTGGCGACGCCTTCGATGCCGGCGATCGCCTTCTCGACGGCCGCCTTGTCGGCGTCGGTCGGCACCTCGCCGGTGATCAGCGCCACGCGGTTGTAGCTGGTGACGTTGATGTGCGCCTTGTCGCCGATGGCCTCGCGGATGCGGCCGCCGGACTTCAGCTCGATGGCCTGGTCCTCGACTTGCGTGCCGCCGGTGCGGCGGTCGTTGAGCGACATGCCGGCGCCGACGGCGCCGGCGCCCAGCAGCAGGACGCAGCCCTGCAGCGGGCCGAGCGCGGCAAGCGCCAGGGTGCCGACGAGGAGCGTCGTGGCCAGCGGGTGGCGGCGGGCTTGGCGGGAGGGGGAGGTGGAGTGGTTCATCAGAGGTCGGCGTCGCCCAGGAGTTGGAGATCGACGGCATCGCACAAGGCGTGCAGCGTCAGCAGTTGGAGCTCGCAGATGCGCGCGGGGCGCTCGTGCGGCACGGTGATCCAGATATCGGTCTCGGCCGTGATGGCCGGTGCGCCGCCGCGCGGCGCGGCGCTGCCCGGCTCGCGCCCGGCGACGACCACGGCGCTCATCTCGCGCTCGTGGGCGGCGCCGACGACCGCGCCCAGCAAGGCGTCGTCGGGGCGCAGCGCGAAGGCCACCAGCACGTCGCCGGCCTGGCCCAGCACGCGCAGCTGCGTGACGGCGGGCGCATCGGCCTCGGACTGGCGCGGCTCGGACAGCAGCAGCGGATCGACCGCCAGCACCATCGCGGCCAGCCCGGGACGCTCGCGCTCGAAGCGGCCCGACAGCGCGGCGCCGAGCAACTGCGCCGGGGCCTGGGCGATGCCCCGGCCGTGCACCCAGACCCGGCCGCCGGCGGTCACGCACTCGACGATCGCCTGCGCGGCATCAGCGATCGGTCGGGCCATGGCCTCCGCCGCCTGGTAGCTCAGGTCGGCGCTTTCGAAGAAATGTTGCTGGATGCGAGGTTCGAGCATGGGGGCCAAGTGAGGCGGCCGGATGGCACGGCTGCGCGCGGATCATAGTTCAGCGTCTCGTAGGACAGAGCCGCATCCTGCCGCCGAGTTCCTCGGCGGGCTTCCGGCGACCGGGGAAATCGGAGGACGAGCGCTGCATTGTCGATCGAAAATGCCTCAAGACGAGGGTTACCACCTATCCAGTGAGGCTCAAGACGGCCGAAAAGGAGATGAGAAGGCGGTTTCCGGGCGCTTCACTGCTCGTCGAAGGCCGCTCGGAGCCATTGCACGCGCTCGCCGTCCACGGCGACGACGTCGAAGCGGCAGGGCGGTACCCGCGACAACTGCGCCAGGTAGGTCCGCGCCGCGTAGACCAGCCGGGCCCGTTTCGCCGGGCCGACGCTCGCCGCCGCGCCGCCACCCAGGCCGCCGCGCCGCACCCGCACCTCCACGAACACCAGCGTCCCGTCGCCGTCGAGCGCGACCAGGTCGATTTCGCCGCCACGCCGCGAGCGGCCGCGCGCCACTCGATAATTGCGTTCGAGGATGCGCAGACCGCGCGCCTCGAGGTAGCGCTGCGCCATCGCCTCGCCGGCTCGTCCGACGACCGCCCGCGCGGGCGCGCCCTCGCCCGCCGCGGCATCGCCCGCGGCCGTTCCGCTCATCCAAGGCCAAGCCATCGTGTCCGATTCCTCCCTGCCGAGCCCCGGCGAAGACGTTCCCGCGGCGGCCGTCGGCCTGCGCCAGACGCTGCAGACCGCCGCGGCCGTGGCGGGCCAGCAGGACTGGCCGCGTGGTTGCCTCTATGTGGTGGCCACGCCGATCGGCAACCTGGCCGACATCAGCCTGCGCGCGCTGCACGCGCTGGCCCTGGCCGACGCCATCGGCTGCGAGGATACGCGTACCAGCGGCGCCTTCCTGCGCCATTTCGGCCTCGAAAAGCCGCTGTTGGCGCTGCACGAACACAACGAGCGCGCGGGCGCGGCGCAGGTCTGCGCACGCCTGGCCGCCGGCGAACGCGTCGCCTACATCAGCGATGCGGGCACCCCGGCCGTCTCCGACCCCGGCGCGGTGCTGGTGCAGGTGGTGGTGGCCGCCGGCTACCGCGTCATCCCGCTGCCCGGGGCGAGCAGCGCGATTGCGGCGTTGAGCGTGGCCGGCGACACCGCGGCCCACGGCTTCGCCTTCGCCGGCTTCCTGTCGAGCAAGGCGCAGGAGCGCGCGACCGAGCTCGCCCGGCTGAAGGACGCGCGCCAGTCGACGGTGATCTTCGAGGCGCCCCACCGCATCGAGGCGCTCGCTGCAGCGATGGGCGAGGCGCTCGGCGGCGGCGAGCCGCCGCGCCGGCTGACGGTGTGCCGCGAGCTGACCAAGCAGTTCGAGGAGGTCGTCACGCTGCCGGCGGCGGGGTTTGCCGACTGGCTGGCGGCCGACCCCAACCACCGGCGCGGCGAGTTCGTGCTCGTGCTGCACGCCGCGCCGGCGCAGGCGGTGGCGGCCGACGCGCTGCCGGCCGATGCCGAGCGCACGCTGCGCGTGCTGCTGCGCGAACTGCCGCTCAAGCAGGCCGCCGCGCTGGCCGCGGAGCTGTGCGGCCTGCCGCGCAAGCGCCTGTACGCGCAGGCGCTGGCGTGGCGCCCGGAGGCGCCCGATTCCGCCGACGAGGACGCTTGAAGCAGGGCCGCCGCACCGGCGCGGACCGCCCTTGCGCAAAATGAGTTAAGTTCCAACTGGCTGCCGGGCGTGCCCGGCGGCGACCCTTCCCCATTCAGGAGCCCGCCGTGATCACACGCGAACCCACGATCGAACGCCTGGCCATCGCACAAGGCCTGCTGCTCGACCCGTTCGGCCTCACCGAGGCCACGCTCGCCGCGACGCTGGCCGCCATGGGCGAACACCGCATCGACGATGCCGACCTGTACTTCCAGACCACCCGCCACGAGGGCTGGAGCCTGGAGGAGGGCATCGTCAAGAGCGGCAGTTTCTCCATCGACCAGGGCGTGGGCGTGCGCGCCGTCGCCGGCGAGAAGACCGCGTTCGCCTATTCCGACGACATCTCCGCCGCGTCGCTGATGGACGCGGCCCGCACCGTGCGCGCGATCGCCGCGGCCGGCCAGAGCCGGCGGGTGAAGCTGCAGGGCAAGACGAAGATCTCGACGAGCCGCCTGCTGTACGGCACCGCCGACCCGATCGCCACGCTGGACTCCACGCAGAAGGTGGCGCTGCTCGAACGCATCGAGAAGATGGCCCGTGCGCGCGACCCGCGCGTGGTGCAGGTGATGGCGGGCCTGGCGGCCGAGCACGACGTGGTGCTGATCGCGCGCGCCGACGGCACGCGCGCCGCCGACGTGCGGCCGCTGGTGCGCCTGTCGATCACCGTGATCGCCGAGCAGAACGGCCGCCGCGAGACCGGCTCGGGTGGTGGCGGCGGGCGCTTCGGCCTGGGCTACTTCACCGAATCCATCCTGTCGAAGTACGTTGACCAGGCCGTCAACGCGGCGCTCGTCAACCTCGAGTCGCGCCCGGTGCCGGCCGGCGAGATGACGGTGGTCCTGGGCCCGGGCTGGCCCGGCGTGCTGCTGCACGAGGCGGTGGGCCACGGCCTCGAGGGCGACTTCAACCGCAAGGGCTCCAGCACGTTCGCGGGTCGCATCGGCAAGCGCGTGGCGGCCAAGGGCGTCACCGTGCTCGACGACGGTACCATCGCCGACCGCCGCGGCTCGCTCAACGTCGACGACGAGGGCAACGCGAGCCAGCGCAACGTGCTGATCGAGGACGGCATCTTGCGCGGCTACATCCAGGACTCGATGAACGCGCGCCTGATGGGCGTCAAGCCCACCGGCAACGGCCGCCGCGAGAGCTACGCGCACACCCCGATGCCGCGCATGACCAACACCTACATGCTGGCCGGCGACAAGCCCAAGGAAGAGATCGTCGCGTCGATCAAGCGCGGCCTGTACGCCACCAACTTCGGCGGCGGGCAGGTGGACATCACCAGCGGCAAGTTCGTGTTCTCCGCCAGCGAGGCCTACTGGGTCGAGAACGGCAAGATCCTCTACCCGGTCAAGGGCGCCACGCTGATCGGCAACGGGCCGGAGGCGCTGACGCGCATCTCGATGATCGGCAACGACCTCGAGCTCGACTCGGGCGTGGGCGTGTGCGGCAAGGAAGGCCAGAGCGTGCCCGTGGGCGTCGGCCAGCCGACGCTGCGCATCGACGGCCTGGTGGTCGGCGGGACCGCTTGAAAGTGCGCCTGAAGGCACGGTTGCCCGGGCGCGAAGCTTGGTTTTTGCGCCCGCGTGCTACATTCGAATTTCGATGAACGTCTCGCGCTTCTTCTTTTCGTACTTTTGGTTCTCGCCCCGTCAGGTGGCTGGAGAAGCAATCGCGCGCAAATAGGCAGACGATACCTTCGAAAGACCGCCGGCAAACCCGGCGGTTTTTTTTCGCCGGTGCCAGCTTGAAGCAACGACGCCAGCCCGGCGGAAACTGAACTGGAAAGACCCCGATGACCCACCCCAAGCAGCCGACCGAAGGGCGCCACACGCTCTCGCTGAGTGAACGCACCAGCGACACTGACGACCAGCGCATCCGCGACGTCACGCCGCTGCCGCCGCCCGAGCACCTGATCCGCTTCTTCCCCATCGCCGGCACGCCGGTGGAGGCGCTGATCGGCCACACGCGCAGTGCCGTGCGCAACATGCTGGCCAGCCAGGACGACCGGCTGCTGGTGGTGATCGGCCCGTGCTCCATCCACGACCCGGCCGCCGCGCTGGAGTACGCGCGCCGGCTGAAGGTCGAGCGCGAGAAGTACGCCGACACGCTGGAGATCGTCATGCGCGTGTACTTCGAGAAGCCGCGCACCACGGTCGGCTGGAAGGGCCTGATCAACGACCCGTACCTGGACGAAAGCTACCGCATCCACGAGGGCCTGCGCATCGCGCGCCAGCTGCTGGTCGACATCAACCGCCTGGGCGTGCCTGCCGCCGGCGAGTTCCTCGACACGATCTCGCCGCAGTACATCGGCGACCTGATCAGCTGGGGCGCGATCGGCGCGCGCACCACGGAGAGCCAGGTGCACCGCGAGCTGGCCTCGGGCCTGTCGGCGCCGGTGGGCTTCAAGAACGGCACCGACGGCAACCTCAAGATCGCCATCGACGCGATCCAGGCCGCCGCGCGCCCGCACCACTTCCTGTCGGTGCACAAGAACGGCCAGGTCGCCATCGTCGAGACCAAGGGCAACAAGGATTGCCACGTGATCCTGCGCGGCGGCAAGGCGCCCAACTACGACGCGGCCAGCGTCAAGGCCGCGTGTGCGGAGTTGGAGTCGGCCAGGCTGGGCTGCAAGGTGATGGTGGACTTCAGCCACGCCAACAGCGAGAAGAAGTACGAACGCCAGGTGGCCGTCGCGCGCGACGTGGCCGACCAGGTGGCCGCGGGCAACCGCTGCATCTTCGGCGTGATGGTGGAGAGCCACCTCCACGCCGGTGCGCAGAAGTTCACCCCGGGCAAGGACGATCCGGCCGCGCTCGAGTACGGCAAGAGCATCACCGACGGCTGCATCGGCTGGGACGACTCGATCACCGTGCTGGACGTGCTGCGCGACGCAGTGATCGCGCGTCGCAAGGCTAGTTGACGTCGGGGTCCTGGTGGCGCGCCAGCTTGGCGCTCTGCCAGTAGACGTCGTCGCCGCCCAGCCCGTCGAGGTTGGCGCGGTTGAGCACGCGCGCCAGCACGAACAGCAGGTCGGACAGGCGGTTCAGGAACAGCCGCGGCGCCGCGTTGATGGCCTCGGCGGCCGCCAGCGTCACCACCGCCCGCTCCGCGCGCCGCGTCACCGCGCGCGCCACGTGCGCGAGCGCCGCGCTGCGCGTGCCCGCGGGCAGGATGAACTCCGCCAGCCGCGGCAGCGCGGCGTTGTAGTGCGCCAGCGCGGCGTCCAGCGCGGCGACGGCGTCGTCCTTGAGCAGCGTGTAGCCGGGGATGGAGAGCTCGCCGCCGAGGTTGAACAGCTCGTGCTGGATCGTCACCAGCAGGGCGCGCACGTCGTCGGGCAGCGGCTCGGCGAGCAGCACGCCCAGGTGCGAGTTGAGTTCGTCCACGTCGCCCATGGCGCCGATGCGGCCATGGCTCTTGGACACGCGCGTGCCGTCGCCGAGTCCGGTGCTGCCGTCGTCGCCGGTGCGGGTCGCGATCTGGGAAAGTCGATTGGCCATGCGCGCAAGTGTAGGTCGACCCGCCGGCCGCGCCCGGCCGACCCGGGCGTCGCCAGGGCCGGGGTCGCGGCGTAGACTCCAGTCGCCCACTTCCGCGCCGCCATGAACACCGCCGTCGACTTCTCGCCGAACCTCCTGCCGCGCCCGATGCCGCAGGCGATGCACGACGCCTTGCGCGCGCGCTTCGGCGAGCGCTTCGTCACCGCGCTGGCGGTGCGCGAACAGCATGGCCGCGACGAATCGCCGTTCGACGTGCCGCCGCCCGAGGCCGTGGTGTTCTGCGAGAGCACCGAGGAGGTGGCCTTCGTCGTCGCCAGCGCGGCCGCGCACCGCGTGCCGGTGATCCCCTACGGCGCCGGCTCGTCGCTGGAGGGCCACCTGCTGGCCGTGCAGGGCGGCGTCAGCGTCGACGTGTCGCGCATGGACCGCCTGCTGCGGCTGGACGCCGACGACCTGACCGTGACCGTGCAGGCCGGCGTCACGCGCCTGCAGCTCAACCGCGAGATCAGGGATTCGGGGCTGTTCTTCCCCATCGACCCCGGCGCCGACGCCACGCTGGGCGGCATGGCGGCCACGCGGGCGTCGGGCACGAACGCCGTGCGCTACGGCACGATGCGCGAGAACGTGCTGGCGCTGACCGTGGTGACCGCCAGCGGCGAGGTCATTCGCACCGGCACGCGGGCGCGCAAGTCCAGCGCCGGCTACGACCTCACCCGCCTGATGGTGGGCAGCGAAGGCACGCTGGGCGTGATCACCGAGGTCACGCTGAAGCTGCATCCGCTGCCCGAGAGCGTGGCCGCGGCCGTCTGCTCGTTCGACGACGCCACGGCGGCGGTCGACACGGTCATCGCCATCATCCAGATGGGCGTGCCGATCGCGCGCTGCGAGCTGCTCGACGCCAACGCCGTCATCGCCGTCAACGCGCACGACAAGCTGGGCCTCGTCGAGAAGCCGATGCTGCTGATGGAGTTCCACGGCAGTGCCTCCGGCGTCGCCGAGCAGGCGGCCACCGTCCAGGAGCTGGCGGCCGAGCGCGGCGGCACCGCGTTCCAGTGGGCGACGACGCCCGAGGAACGCACCCGCCTGTGGACGGCGCGACACCACGCCTACCTGTCCGGGCTGCAGCTGCGCCCCGGCTGCCGCGCCGTGACCACCGACTGCTGCGTGCCGATCTCCGCGCTGGCCGACGCCGTGACGCAGGCCCTGGCCGAGGCCGTGGCCGCCGGCATCCCGCACTTCCTCGTCGGCCACGTGGGCGACGGCAACTTCCACGTGGCCTACCTGATCGATCCGGACGTGCCCGCGGATCGCGCACTGGCCGAGCGCCTCAACCACCAGCTGGTGCAGCGCGCGATCGCCGTCGGCGGCACCTGCACCGGCGAGCACGGCATCGGCCTGCACAAGCAGGGCTTCCTGGTCGACGAGGCCGGCGCCGGCGCGGTGGCGATGATGCGCCTGATCAAGCAGGCGCTCGATCCGCACGACATCATGAATCCCGGCAAGATCTTCGGCCGGTAGCCGCCGCGCGCGCCGTCGCGGGCGGCGTGGCGAACGCGATGTCGACGGTCGCCGACCTCAGGTCTTCGTCGGCGCCACCGACCAGCGCTTGGTCATGTCGCCCTTGCCGTTGACGCTCTCCAGGTGCACGTCGAAGCCCCACAGGCGGGCGACGTGCTTGAGCACCTCCTGCGAGGTGTCGTGCAGGGGCCGGTCGTTGTGCTGCGTGTGGCGCAGCGTCAGCGAGCGGTCGCCGCGCAGGTTCACGTTCCACACCTGGATGTTGGGCTCGCGCGAGCCGAGGTCGTACTGGCGCGACAGCGACTCGCGCAAGCGCCGGTAGCCGTTCTCGTCGTGGATGGCCGAGATCTCGAGCTCGCTCTCCTTGTCGTCGTCGACGATCGCGAACAGGCGGAAGTCGCGCATCAGCTTGGGCGACAGGTACTGGCCGATGAAGCTCTCGTCCTTGAAGTTGCGCATCGCGTGGTCCAGCGTGGGCAGCCACGGCGTGCCGGCGAAGTCGGGGAACCACAGGCGATCTTCCTCGGTCGGGTTCTCGCAGATACGCTTGATGTCGGTGTACATCGCGAAGCCGAGCGCGTACGGGTTGATGCCCGAGTAGTTGCGCGAGGTGACCGGCGGCTGCGCCACGACGTTGGTGTGCGACTTCAGCCACTCGATCATCATCCCGTCGGCCAGGTAGCCGTCGTCGTACATCTGGTTGAGCAGCCGGTGGTGCCAGAACGTGGCCCAGCCCTCGTTCATCACCTGGGTCTGGCGCTGCGGGTAGAAGTACTGCGCGATCTTGCGCACGATGCGCACGATCTCGCGTTGCCAGGGCTCGAGCAGCGGGGCGTTCTTCTCGATGAAGTACAGCAGGTTTTCCTGCGGCTCGGCCGGGAAGCGGCGCTCGGACGCGGCCGGGTCGTCGCTGGCGGCCTTGCGCGGCAGCGTGCGCCACAGGTCGTTGACCTGCAGCTGCGCGTAGGCCTCGCGGTCGGCGCGCGCCGCCTGCTCCTGGGCCAGCGAGAGCTTGCTCGGCCGGCGGTAGCGGTCGACGCCGTGGTTCATCAGCGCGTGGCAGGAGTCGAGCAGTTCCTCGACGGCCTCCAGCCCGTGGCGTTCCTCGCACTCGGCCACGTAGTTCTTCGAGTAGACGAGGTAGTCGATGATCGACGACGCGTCCGTCCACATCCGGAACAGGTAGTTGCCCTTGAAGAAGCTGTTGTGGCCGTAGGCCGCGTGGGCGATGACCAGCGCCTGCATCGCCATCGTGTTCTCCTCCATCAGGTAGGAGATGCACGGGTCGGAGTTGATGACGATCTCGTAGGCCAGGCCCATCTGGCCGCGCTTGTAGTTCTTCTCGGTGGCGATGAACTCCTTGCCGTAGCTCCAGTGGCGGTAGTTCACCGGCATGCCCACGCTGGCGTAGGCGTCCATCATCTGCTCGGAGGTGATGATCTCGAGCTGGTTCGGGTAGGTGTCCAGGCCGAAGCGCTGCGCCGTGGCGCGGATGACGTCGTGGTACTGCTCGATGGTGTCGAACGTCCAGTCGCTGGGCGAGGGCAAGGGCTGCGAAGGCCGCTCGCGCAGCGGTTCGATGTCGACCGGCGGGCCCTGGCGTCGCCGGCCCCCGTACTCGTCGGCACTCGCATTGCGGCCGACCGCGCGGCGGTTCTCGAGAAAGCTCATGTCGCCGGCGCTCCTTCCTTGCGGAACAGGTCCCGGAACACCGGGTAGATCTGCGAGGCCTCGATCGCCTTGCGCATCGCGAAGTGCGGCACTTCGCCGACGATGCGCTGGTATTCCTCCCACAGGTTCTGCTCGGGCTCGGCCACCTGCACGTAGGCGAAATAGCGGCACTTGGGCAGGATCTTGTCGACCAGCAACTCGCGGCAGCGGCCGCTGTCGTGGTGCCAGTTGTCGCCGTCGCTGGCCTGCGCGCCGTAGATGTTCCACTGGTCGGCCGGGTAGCGCGCGCGGATGATCTCGTCCATCAGCACCAGGGCGCTGGAGACCACCGTGCCGCCGGTCTCGGTGGCGTGGAAGAAGTTCTGCTCGTCGACCTCCGCCGCCTGCGTGTGGTGGCGGATGAAGACCACCTCGATCTTGTCGTAGTGGCGGGTCAGGAACAGGTACAGCAGGATGAAGAAGCGCTTGGCCAGGTCCTTGCGCGACTCGTCCATCGAGCCCGAGACGTCCATCACGCAGAACATCACGGCGCGGGTGGACGGCACCGCCACCTTGACCCGGTTGCGGAACTTCAGGTCCAGCGGATCGAGGAAGGGCACGCGGGCGATGTGGCCCTTCAGGTACTTGATACGCTCGAGCAGCTCGGCCTTCTGCTTGAGCGAGACGGCGTCCTGCGCGCCCTGTTCGTCGAGCAGCGCCAGCGTGGCCTCGGCCTCGCGCAGCTCCTGGCGGCTGTCGGCGCTGAGCGCGATGCGCCGGCCGAGCGCGCCGCGCATCGAACGCACGATGCTCAGGTTGCTGGGCGTGCCGTCGTTGACGAAACCGGCGCGATGCGACTTGTATTCGGGGATCTCGGCGAGCTGGGTGCGGGTGAGGTTCGGCAACGCCAGGTCGTCGAAGAACGCCTGCATGAACTCTTCCTTGGTGAGGTGGAAGACGAAATCGTCCTCGCCCTCGCCGGAGTCGCTCGCCTGGCCGCTGCCGCTGCCGCTCCCGCCGCCGCCGTCGGGCCGCTTGACGCGATCGCCGGTCATGTACTCGCTGTTGCCCGGGTGGACGGCTTCCCGCTTGCCGCCCTGGCCGTGTCCGAAGACCGGCTGGCTCAGGTCGCGCTTGGGGATGTGCACATCCTCGCCCTGCTCGAGGTCGCGGATGCCGCGGCCGTCGACCGCCCGCCGCACCGCCTCGCGGATCTGCGTCTTGTGGCGGCGCAGGAAGCGCTCGCGGTTGCCGACCGACTTGTTCTTGCCGGACAGCCGTCGATCGATGATCTGCTGAAGCATAGAAATGTTAGCCCCCACGCTCGCTGGCGCTTGCTGCCCCCCGAGGGGGTGCTCCGCGACTGGCCCGGCAGAGCCGGTTCCAGCGCTCCCTTGAACTTCTTGCGGAGCTTGCGGGCGGCAGCGCCGGCATCGTGGGCCTCTCGTGTTGAGTGATCGGCGTTGCTCGATGTGCCACGACGTGGCAGCTTCAGGAACTCTTCCTCACGCGGAGGTACCACTCGCACAGCAGGCGCACCTGCTTGGGCGTGTAGCCCTTCTGCACCATGCGGTTGACGAAGTCCTCGTGCTTGCGGGCCTCGTCGGCGCTGGCCTTGGCGTTGAAGCTGATGACCGGCAGCAGCTCCTCGGTGTTGGAGAACATCTTCTTCTCGATGACCACGCGCAGCTTCTCGTAGCTCGTCCACAGCGGGTTCTTGCCCGCGTTCTGCGCGCGGGCGCGCAGGACGAAGTTGACGATCTCGTTGCGGAAGTCCTTCGGGTTGGAGATGCCCGCCGGCTTCTCGATCTTCTCGAGCTCGCCGTTGAGGGCGCCACGGTCGAACACCTCGCCGGTGTCGGTGTCGCGGTACTCCTGGTCCTGGATCCAGTAGTCGGCGTAGGTGACGTAGCGGTCGAAGATGTTCTGGCCGTACTCGGAGTAGCTCTCGAGGTAGGCGGTCTGGATCTCCTTGCCGATGAACTCGGCGTAGCGCGGTGCCAGGTTCTCCTTGATGAACGAGACGTACTTCTGCTCGGTCTCGGCCGGGAACTGCTCGCGCTCGATCTGCTGTTCGAGCACGTACATCAGGTGCACCGGGTTGGCGGCCACTTCCTGGCTGTCGAAGTTGAACACCTTGGACAGGATCTTGTAGGCGAAGCGCGTGGAGATGCCGCTCATGCCCTCGTCGACGCCGGCGTAGTCGCGGTACTCCTGGTAGCTCTTGGCGCGCGGGTCGGTGTCCTTCAGGTTCTCGCCGTCGTAGATCTGCATCTTCGAGTACAGCGACGAGTTCTCGGGCTCCTTCAGCCGCGTGAGCATGGCGAACTGGGCCATCATCTTGAGCGTACCCGGGGCGCAGGTGGCCTCGGCCAGCGACGAGCCGCGGATGAGCTTCTCGTAGATCTTGACCTCTTCGCTCACGCGCAGGCAGTACGGCACCTTGACGATGTAGATCCGGTCGAGGAAGGCCTCGTTGTTCTTGTTGTTGCGGAAGGTCTTCCACTCGCTCTCGTTGGAGTGGGCCAGCACGATGCCGTCGAACGGGATGGCGCCGAAGCCCTCGGTGCCCTTGAAGTTGCCTTCCTGGGTGGCCGTGAGCAGCGGGTGCAGCACCTTGATGGGCGCCTTGAACATCTCCACGAACTCGAGCAGGCCCTGGTTGGCCAGGCACAGGCCGCCGGAGTAGCTGTAGGCGTCCGGGTCGTCCTGCGCGAAGCTCTCGAGCTTGCGGATGTCGACCTTGCCCACCAGCGACGAGATGTCCTGGTTGTTCTCGTCGCCCGGCTCCGTCTTGCTGATGCCCACCTGCTTGAGGATGGACGGACGGCGCTTGACCACCTTGAACTTGCGGATGTCGCCGCCGAACTCCTCGAGCCGCTTGACCGCCCACGGCGACATGATGCGGTTGAGGTAGCGCCGCGGGATCCCGTACTCGCTCTCCAGGATGCCGCCGTCCTCGGCCGCGTTGAACAGCCCCAGCGGCGACTCGTTGACCGGCGAATCCTTGATCGCGTAGAACGGCACCTGCTCCATCAGCGCCTTCAGCCGCTCGGCGATCGAGCTCTTGCCGCCGCCCACCGGGCCCAGCAGGTAGAGGATCTGCTTCTTTTCCTCCAGACCCTGTGCGGCGTGGCGGAAGTACGAGACGACCTGCTCGATCGCGTCCTCCATGCCGTAGAACTCGGCGAAGGCGGGATAGATCTTGATGACCTTGTTGGCGAACAGCCGCGACATGCGCGGATCGTTGCGCGTGTCGATCGACTGGGGCTCGCCGATGGCCTTGAGCATGCGCTCCGGCGCCGTGGCATACGCCAGGGGGTTGCGCTTGCATTCCGCCAGGTACTCTTCGAGCGAGAGTTCTTCCTCGCGGGTACGTTCGTAGCGTGCTGCGAACTGGCTGATCACGTCCATGACAAACCTCCGGGCTGAGTGACACTGCAGGCACCGGACACGACCAGGCTCGGGTCGGGTCAGGCGCATGCGTCTGGAATGTTTTGATGGAGTCCGGGTCAGGCCGAAACGTTCTTGCGGGAAGTACGTATCGGAGAGTCAAGGCGCCATCAGAGCAGTCCGTTCAGCGGGGCGAGGGACGATGAATCATCCCTGAATCCGTAGGTTACAGCGTGCGACGGTTTTGTGCGCGGCGATGCGTCGAATAGGGTGTTGTTCCGGTTTCATCTTGTCCTTTCTCGACCTACATTTCAACTCGCTTGTAGGATTCTTTCCACGCGCGGGCGGAATGACCCGCCCACCAGCCCCGTGTCGGCCGCGCGGGCGCGGCGACACCCTTGTCGCGTATCGGAACGGCGGCGCGGCCTCGCGGGGCCGGCGCCGGCATCCAGGCCCTTTGTGGGAGTCAACCGATGGTTCGAACCGCGAGGCGCGCGCGCCTCCTGAAGCATGCGTTTGCCTGCGCGACGTCCGCACTCGCCCTGGCCGGCTGCGGCGGCGGCGGGTCGTCGCCGGGCGGCGGCGGTGGCGGCGTCACGCCGCCGACGGAGTCGCCCTATCTGCTGGCCGAGTTCGTGGCGGCGGGTCCGTTCAAGCAGTCCGTGCACGTGTGGGATCCCGCCCGGCCGGCGGTGGCCGTGCAGGATGTCGCGCTGGTGCAGAGCAACGGCATCGTCTGGACCGGCTCGCACCTGGTGTTCTCGGACGCCACCACGTACGACGCCGCCAGCCACACGCGCACGACCCTCGCCCACGCCAAGGTGTTCTACGACAACGACGGCAAGCTGTACTCGATCGACCTGCGCGGCGGCCATTCCCACGCACCGGTGCAACTGTCGAGCGCGGTCGACGTGTTCCAGCCCACCAGCGCCACGCCGATGAACGCCGCGGGCGACGATGCCTGGGTCGACGCGCAGGGCGGCGCCCACCACTGGGCGATCCGCTCGACGATGGGCGCCACCGATGCACCGGCGTCCATCGAGCAGATCCTGGCGCCGCTGCGCGACCTCGCCACCGGCTTTCCGCAGTACTTCTTCGCTTCGCTGGGCGCACATTCCGGAAACCACGTGACGCCCACCACCTACGAGGTCGTCGACACCTCGTTCACGCCGGTGTCGGTGCCGGCCGTCGCCGCCATGGTGGCCACCGACGGCTGGATCGGCGTCGATCCGGGCCAGGCGGGCCTGGGCTACCTGCGCATCGACAACCAGCTGCGCAAGCTGGCCTGGAGCGCCGCCGGCGTCTCGGTGGACGCCGCCAACCTCCTCGCGTTCACCGGGTTCTCGCAGTCGGGGCCGACGGCCGACGCGCAGTCGCTGTTCTTCGTCGACGGCGCCGCGCTGTATTCGGTGGCCGGCGGCAGCGTGCACGCCATCGGGTCGTTCAGCACGGCGCCCACGTCGCTGGTCGACGCGGGCGCCTACGTGGCCGGCGTCGAGCCCAACGGCATCAGCGCGACGCAGGTGCGCAACCAGCTCGAGACGCTGCGCAAGTCCGACGGCAAGCTCACGCTGCTCGAAGACGCCGCCACCACGCTGCAGCTGCTGGCCGCCTCCGACCAGGGGCTGGTCATCACGGGCACGGTGGAACAGGGCCCGGCCTTCGTCCTGGCCAGCGGCGACAACGGCACCCGCACCACGCTGGGCGCGCAGGCGGTGGGTGTCGTGCGCAGCGCGAGCGCCCGGCTGGACCAGCCGGGCGCACCGGTGGCGTTGCTGTCCTGCGTGGCCGGCACCACCGGCTACTGCGTGGCCGGCGCGTTGACGCAGCTGTCGCTGGCCGGTGCCGCCACGACCATCGGGACGCTGGCGGCCAGCGCGCCGTGGGTGCGCGGCGACGCCCTCGTCGGCGTGGCGACCTCGCTGGGCGGCCAGTCGCTGCTGGCCACGCCGGGCGGCTTCGGCGACGGCGAGACCGATCGCCGCGATGCCTGGCAGTTCACGCCCGGCGTCGCGGGTTCGCTGGCGCGCGCCACCAGCAACCTGCCCTGAGGCGCAGGCGCGCCGGCGCAGGCCGGCCGTCCCGCGCTCACTCTTCGGCCAGGCCCAGCCGCTCGAGCAGGCCGCCGAGTTCGTCGTTCGACCCGAACGAGATCGCGATCTCGCCGGACTCGCCGTGGCGCGTCTTCTTGAGCATGCGGATCTCGACGACGGCCGCCAGCTTGTCGGCCAGCTGCTCTTCCAGGCGCGCGATGTCGCCGCGCTTTTCCTTCTTCACGCGCAGCAGCGGCGTCTGGCGCCCGTTGACCTGGCTGCGCGCGACCAGCTTCTCGGCGTCGCGCACCGACATCTTCTTGGCGACGATCTCCGTCGCGTTGAGGATCTGCTGCGCCGGCTCCAGCGTCAGCAGCGCGCGCGCATGGCCCATGTCCAGGTCGCCCGCCATCAGCAGCTGCTGCACCGGCGCGGCCAGGTTGAGCAGGCGCAGCAGGTTGCTGGCGGCGCTGCGCGAGCGGCCGACGGCCTGCGCGGCGAGCTCGTGCGTCATGCCGAATTCGTCGACGAGGCGCTTCAGGCCCTGCGCCTCCTCGAGCGGATTCAGGTCCTCGCGCTGGATGTTCTCGATCAGCGCCATCACGGCGGCCGATTCGTCGGGCACCTCGCGCACGAGCACCGGCACTTCGTCGAGGCCGGCCAGGCGCGCGGCGCGGTAGCGGCGCTCGCCGGCGATGATCTCGTAGCGCTGCGCCTTCGCGCCCGCGCCCTCGAGCGGGCGCACCAGGATCGGCTGCATGATGCCCTGGCTGCGGATGCTCTCCGCCAGCTCGTACAGCGAGCCCTCGTCCATGCGGGTGCGCGGCTGATACTTGCCGGCCTGCATCTGCGTGAGCTTCAGCGAGGTGGGCTGCGTCGGGCCGCCCGCGGGCGCCGGCGTCTCGTCGATCTTGGGGCCGAGCAGGGCTTCCAGCCCCATGCCCAAGCCTTTGGGTTTTTTCGTGACCATGCCGCGATTGTCGGCTAGAAAGCCGCCGTGTCCTGCGCGTCGCTGCTCAATTGCGCAGCAGATCGGCCAGCAATCGCCGCCCCTCGGGCCAGTCGCCGAGCCCGGAGTCGCTGTTGAGATGGCCGCGCGGGCCGGCGTCCACGGCGGCGCAGCCCCAGTCGGCGGCCATCGCGCGGGCCCGCGCCGGGTCGCAGAACGGGTCGTCGGCGCTGATGACGGCCAGCGCCGGGAACGGCAGCGGCCGGCGCACGATGGGTGTGAACGAGTGCAGCGCGGCGCGGAACTCGTCGCGTTCGACGTCGGGCGGCGCCACCAGCAGCGCGGCGCGCACCCGGGCCGTCTTGCGCGAATGGGCGGCCCAGGCGGCCACCAGCTGGCAGCCCAGGCTGTGCGCCACCAGCGCCACCGCCGGCGCGTCCTCCACCGCCTCGAGCTCGCCGATCGCCTCGTCCAGCCGCATCATCCAGTCGCCGCGCAGCGGGTGCATCCAGTCGCTCTGCTCGACGCGCACGTCGCCGTACAGCGCCTCCCAGCGACTCTGCCAATGGCGCGGCCCGGAGTTCTGCCAGCCCGGCAGCACCAGCACGTGCAGGCCGGCGTATTGCGCGCGGCAGGGATCCTGTAATGTCATTGCCTTATGCTTCGAGTCCGAGAATGGCTGCGCGCGACGACCCGCACGCGGCAGAGAACGATTTTGCCGTGACCGGGCGACCGGGCCCCGCGGCGCCCGGAGAATCCCGACATGAGCACCGCCCCGAAGAAGTTCCTCGTCTACGTCGATGGCCAGGAAGGCACCACCGGCCTGCGCATCCACGAGATGCTCGCCGCCCGTCCCGACGTCGAGCTGCTGCGCATCGCGCCCGAGCTGCGCAAGGACGAGGCCGAGCGCGCGCGCCTGCTCAACGCCGCCGACGTCGCCTTCCTGTGCCTGCCCGACGACGCCGCGCGCGCCGCGGCGAAGATGGTCACCAACCCGCGCACCTGCCTGATCGACGCCAGCACCGCGCACCGCACCGACCCGAGCTGGGTCTACGGCCTGCCCGAGCTGGCGCCCGGCCAGCGCGAGGCGCTGCGCGCCGCCAAGCGCATCGCCAACCCCGGCTGCCACGCCACCGCGTTCATCCTGCTGATGCGGCCGCTGGTCGACGCCGGCCTGGTGGCGCCCGACGCCAGTGTCACTGCCACGTCGATCACCGGCTATTCGGGCGGCGGCAAGAAGATGATCGAGCAGTACCAGGCCTGGCACGCGCGCCAGATGGACGGCGAGCGCCAGATCGACGCCGCGCTCAGCGCGCCGCGCCCGTACGCGCTGGGCCTCGCGCACAAGCACATCCCGGAGATGAAGACGTGCACGGGGCTGGCGCGCGCGCCGGTGTTCATGCCCATCGTCGGCAACTTCTACAAGGGCCTGACGGTGAGCATCCCGTTCCATGTCGGCCAGCTGGCCGCCGGCACCGACGCCGCGCGGGTGCATGCCGCGCTGGCCGACCGCTACGCCGGCGAGCCGTTCATCAACGTGAAGCCGCTGGCCGATCCGGCCGTGCTGGCCGAAGGCTCGTTCGACGTCCAGGCTTGCAACGACACCCAGCGCGCCGACCTGTTCGTGTTCGGCAACGCGGAGCAGGTGCTGCTGATGGCGCGCATCGACAACCTGGGCAAGGGCGCCTCGGGCGCCGCGGTGCAGACCATGAACCTGCACCTCGGCCTTCCGGAAGGCCTGAGCCTCCAGGACTAGGCATGCCACCCCCCGCCACGACCCCTCGCCCGTACGCTTCCGCGTGGCGGTGCGGTGTTCGCGGAGCGGCCTTCGCATGACGAGCGCGTCTGCCGAGACCTTGCGGGACTCGCGCGGACTGCGCCTGGGAACGGCGTCGCGCGCCGCCGCCGACAGTGCCGACGAGGCCTTGCGGCAGCTGATGACCTTCGCCGACAGCCCGCGCCTGGCCTTGCAGGCCGCGCGCGAGGCCGATGGCGGCTGGATGCTGCCGCTGCTGCTCGATGCCGGCTTCCGGCTGGGCCTGAACCAGCCCGACGATCGCGTGGCCGCGCGCGACCTGATCGCCCGCGCGGCCGCCCTCGCGTCCCGCGCGACCGCGCGCGAGCGGACGCACCTGCAGGCGCTGACCCGCCTGCAGGAGGGCCGCGTCGCGGCGGCGCTGCGCCTGTGGGACGACCTGCTGCTGGAGCACCCGCGCGACGCCCTGGCGCTGCACTGGGCGCACCAGTGGGATCACGCGCGCGGCGACTCGACCGGCATGCGGCTGCGCCCGGCGCGCGCCCTGCCCGAATGGGACGATGCCGACCCGCTGTTTCCCTGCGTGCTGGGTCTGTACGCGTTCGGGCTGGCCGAGTGCCACCAGCTGACGCTGGCCGAGGAGCTCGGTCGCCGCGCCCTCGCACTGGCCCAGGAGCACCAGCCCGACCCGGCCACGCCGGCGCGCGTGCCGTGGGCGGTGCACGCGGTCACGCATGCGATGGAGATGCAGGGCCGCTTCGACGACGGTGCGATCTGGCTGCGCCAGCAGCAGGCCGGGTGGACGGACGGCACGCGCTTCGCGAGCCACCTGTGGTGGCACCTGGCGCTGTTCCGCCTGGAGGCGCTCGACGTGAACGGGGCGCTGCGCCTGGTCGACACCCACCTGTCCGGCGCGGCGCTGACGCACGGCCTGCAGTGCATCGACGCGGCCGCGCTCTACTGGCGCCTGCGCCTGATGGACGTCGAGGTGGACGCGCTGTTCAAGGACCTGCTGCACCGCTGGATGCCCGACCCCGCGCAGGCCGGCGTGCACGCGTTCACCGACTGGCACGTGGTGCTCGCCATGCTGGGCGCCGGCGAGCGCGCGCAGGCCGAGGGCTGGGTCGCGCGCTGCGCCGAGCGCGTCATGCGCGCCGAGGAAGGTGCGCGCAGCAACCACGCCGTCGCGCGCGACCTCGGCCTGCCCCTGATGCGCGCGCTGCTGGCCGCCGAGCGCGGCGAGCACGACGCCGCCGTGCGCGGCCTGTACCTCGTGCACGAGTCGGCGGCGCGCCTGGGCGGCAGCCACGTGCGGCGCGACCTGGTCGCGCAGACGCTGATGCGCTGCGCCGCGGCCAGCGGCGTGCCCCACATCGGCCGCGCCCTGCTCAACGAACGCTGCCTGGCCAAGCCGGTGACGCCGTTGACGCGCCACTGGGCGGCCCGGCTGAAGGTGGCGATCGCCTGACCCGGCGCGGCAGGCGCCGCCGCCGCGGTTTCCTAGGTGCGGCGCCGCGTCGCCAGCAGGTTCAGCCCCAGCCCGCCCATCACCAGCGCGGCGGCGCCGAGCTTCCACGGCGGCAGCCCTTCGTGCAGCGCGAGCGCCGAGGCCGTCATGCCGAACACGGGCACCAGCAGCGCCGTCGGCGCGACGGTGGACGGGTTGTGGCGCGCCAGCAGCCAGTTCCAGACGCCGTAGCCGAACAGCGTGTTGCCGACCGCCTGCCAGGCGACCGCCAGCCAGGCCACGAGGCCGGCGTGGGCCAGCGAATCGGCGACCGGCTGCGGGCCGTTCTGCAGCAGCGCAATGAGCCACAGCGGCACGGCGGCGAAGGGGCTGGACCAGACCATGAAGCCGAGTGCGTCGACGCGGCCGGCCGCCCGCGCGATCAGGTTGCAGACCGCCCACGCCATGGCCGCGCCGATCACCAGCACGACGCCGAACGCGGTCACGCCGGCCTGCGTCGACACGTGCGACGCGACGATCGCCAGCCCGCCCACCGCCAGCGCGAACGCCGGCCACTGCAGGATCTTCAGGCGGTCGCGGTAGATCAGCGCGGACAGCCCGATCGTGAAGAACACCTGCGACTGGATCACCAGCGACGCCAGGCCCGGCGAGATGTCCGCGCGCATCGCCCAGAACAGCAGCCCGAACTGGCCGACGCCGATGAGCGCGCCGAACGCCGCCAGCTTGCCCCAGCTCATCGCCGGCCGCGGCACGAAGAAGATGAACGGCAGGAACGAGAAGGTGTAGCGCAGCGCCGCGAAGGTGTAGGGCGCGAAGGCGTCCAGTCCCAGGCGGATGACGACGAAGTTGGTGCCCCAGACGGCGACGACGGCCAGGGCCAGGAGCAGGTGGGTCAGGGGCATCGCGCGAGTCTAGGCGAGCGGCCCTGCCCTTCTTGCATGCAAGCCCATTGACGGATCGGGCGCCGGGGCGGCCGCAGGCGGCAGGTCCCCTAGCCGGGGCGCCCCGGCAACGCCGGCCTGCCCTGCGCCTTCACATGGCGCAGGAAGTCGGGCAGCGTGCGCCCGGGCTCGTCGCGGAAGCCTTCGGCCAGCACCTGCAGTGCGCGCATGCGGTCGACCCGGAAACTGCGGAACGCGGCGCGGTGTTCGCACCAGGCGGCCAGCGTCCACACCGACTCCCAGTGGTAGCAGCCCAGCGGCCGCGCGCTGCGCGTGCTGGTCGCGCCGCTGGCGTCCTCGTAGTCGAAGCGGATGCGCCGGCGCGCCGAAGCCGCGTCGCGCAGCAGGCCCAGGCGTTCGACGCTGGCCACGTCGGTGGCCCAGGGCGCGGCGTACAGCGGCAACGCCTCGGCGGCCGCGCGCGCCGCGGGCGGCAGCACGCCGACGATCTTGACCAGGGCGTCCTCGGCCGCCACCGCCAGCGAGCGGTCCAGCCGGCTCTGCGCCAGCCGGACGGCGGCGACCAGGGCCTGGGCCTCCAGCGTCGTGAACATCAGCGGCGGCAGGTCGAAGCCCGCGACCAGGCGGTAGCCGACGCCGGCCTCGCCGTCGATCGGCACGCCCTGCGCCTGCAGGTCGGCCACGTCGCGGTAGATCGTGCGCGGCGAGACCTCCAGCTTCGCGGCCAGCCAGGCGGCGGTCGACAGGCGTCGGCCGCGCAGCAGCTGGACGATTCGGAACAGGCGGTCGGCACGGCGCATGGCGCGAGTCTACGGGCCGCCGCGCCGGCGCGGCGTCGCCGGGGGCGTCATGCGGTGGGCGAGTGCAGGCCGATGCGGTTGCCCTCGCTGTCGACGATCTGCGCGATGAACCCGATGTCGTTGGGCAGTTCCAGCCGGGGCATCAGCACGGTGGCGCCGAGCTCGGCGGCGCGCGCCAGCACGGCGTCGAGCGAGGGCTTGGCGTTGAGGTAGACCAGCGTGCCCGTGGTGCCGGGCGCCGGTGCGGTGGCGCTCTTCAGCAGTGCGCCGCCGATGCCGCCGTCGTAGGGGAACACCGCCAGCGTCTGCGGCCCCATCTGCTCGCGGCGCAGCGATCGCGCCAGCAGCGTCTCGTAGAAGCGCTGGGCGCGGTCGATGTCGGTGACGGGGATCTCGAACCAGTGGATGGCGTCGCGGTGCATGGCAGTCCTTTCGTGTGGAAGAGACGCCATGCTGCGCGGGGGCTGCTGACAACGTGGTGTCAGCAGCGAGGCGGGCCCGTCGGGCCCCGGCCTTCAGTTCTTGCGGTTCTTCGTCGCCGCGGCCGGCGGCTCGACCACCGCGGCGTAGGCCGTGCCGCGCGTCGCGTCGAGGCGGTTCATCACCGCGTACATCTGGTCGGGCTTGGCGAAGAACTCCTGGAAGCCCTTGATGCCGGCGGCGGCCATGTCGGCCGGCACGTCGCGGTCGAAGCCCTGCACCAGGTTGTTCTTGGCGTCGGTCAGCACCTTGTAGGAGGCCAGGTCCAGCACCGTGCCGGCGACCGGCGCGAACTTGTTGGTGGGGAACGAGCCGAGCGACTTGGCCAGCTTCGCGTTGGCCGCGCTGCTGCTGGCGAACTTCAGGAAGCGGCGCGCCTCGGCCTTGTTGCGGGCGCGCGCGGCCACGTGGAGCGTGTCGGTGGGCGCGGCCTCGGCGGCGGCCTGGCCGCTGTCGATGGTCGGGAAGCGCTGGTAGTCGATCACCGGGCGCACGACCTCGGGAAAGCTCGCGCTGGCCACGGTGCCCATCAGCAGCATGCCGGCGCGGCCGCCGTACAGCTGCGCCTCGGCGTTGTGCTCGTCCACGGCCAGGGCGTTCGGGTCGAAGCACTTGGCGTCGATCAGCTGCTTCCACATCGCGAACGTGCGGCGAACGTTGCTGTCGTTGTAGGTGGCCTTGCCGTCGAGCAGTTGCTGGTGGTACTCGTAGCCGTTGGCGCGCATGTCGATGAAGTCGAACCAGGCGGCCAGCGTCCAGCCATCCTTGGCGCCGAGCGCGATCGGCGTGAAGCCGGCCTTGCGCAGCTTGGAGCACGCCGTCATGATCGCGCTCAGGTCGTGCGGGGGTTCGTGGATGCCGGCGCGCTCGAGCACGTCGCGGCGCGTGAACAGGCCCCACGGGTAGTACTGGTAGGGCAGCGCGTACTGGCGGCCGCCCACGGTGATCGCCGCGCTGGGGAACGTGTTCCACCAGGTGTTGGCCTTCCACAGGTCGCTCAGGTCGTCGAGCTGGCCGCGCTGCGCCATCGATCGCATCTGGTCGCCGGCGAACCAGTTGAAGACGTCGGGGGCGCTGTCGGCGTCCAGCGAGCCGGGCAGCGCCTTGCGGTAGGTGGGCACGTCCTGGATGGTCAGGTGCACGTCCACGTCGGGATTGGCGGCCCGGAAGTCGCTCACCAGCGTCTTGAAGGCCTCGCGTTGCGAGTTGTCTTCCGCGCCGAGATTGATGTTGAGGCTCCCGGCGAGTGCCGCGGTCGAGCCCAGGCCCAGGGCCCACGCGGCCATGACGGCCGCAACACTGCGAATCAACTTCATGGTTTTGTCCCTTGCCCACCGACTGGCGCGATTATGTAAGGCATGAAGGACGTTCCCGGATAGGGTCTGACCTATATCCGGTGCTCAAAGCACCCGGCGACGTGACGCATCTCACGGGGAGCGCCCCCTGAAGTCGCAGTAAGGCCCGGCAATACCGGGGTTCGCGCTCGAAACGGCGGTGCGTGCGTCAGCGCCCGCCGGCCACGTCGAGCGTCGCGCCCGTCACGTAGCCGGCCGCGTCCGACAGCAGGAAGACGATCGCCTGCGCGATCTCGTCGGCGCTGCCCATGCGCCCGAGCGGGATCTGCGCGACCGCCGCCTGCGCCCGCTGCAGCATGCCGCTGGTGGCGTGGATGTCGGTGTCGACGATGCCGGGGCGCACGCCGTTGACGCGGATGCCCTCGGTGGCCACCTCGCGGGCGAGGCCCAGCGTGAAGGTGTCGAGCGCCGCCTTGGTGGCCGCGTAGTCGACGTAGATGCCGGGCGAGCCCAGCCGCGCGGCGGCCGACGACACGTTGACGACGACCCCGCCGCGCCCGCCGTGGCGCGTGCTCATGCGGCGCACGGCCTCGCGCGCGCACACGAACGCGCCGACCACGTTGACGCCGAACAGCCGGGCCACGCGCGCCGCCGACATCTCGTCGACCCGCGCCGCCACGTCGACGATGCCGGCGTTGTTGACCAGGCCGGCGAGCGGGCCGAGTTCGCCGTCGAGCGCCTGGAACATGGCCTCGATCTCGTCCTCGCGCGCCACGTCGGCCCGCAAGGTGCAGGCGCGCCGTCCGCGCGCGCGCACCTGCTCTGCGACCCGCTCCGCGGCCTCGGCCTCGCGGTGGAAGTGCACGCCGACGTCCCAGCCGGCCTCGGCCGCCCGCAGCGCGCAGGCCGCGCCGATGCCGCGGCTGGCGCCGGTGATCAGGAGAACGCGTGGAATGCCCATGCCGCCGTTCTAACACCGCGGCCGGGCGGATGCGTCACTTTGCCGTTGGCATGGCGAATTCGGCGCCCTTGCCGATCGATGCGGGCCAGCGCTGCATCACGCTCTTCTGCTTCGTGTAGAAGCGCACGCCTTCCTCGCCGTAGGCGTGCATGTCGCCGAACAGGCTCTTCTTCCAGCCGCCGAAGCCGTGCCAGGCCATGGGTACCGGGATGGGCACGTTGATGCCCACCATGCCCACCTGGATGCGGCGCGCGAACTCGCGCGCCACGTTGCCGTCGCTGGTGAAGCAGGCCACGCCGTTGCCATACTCGTGCGCGTTGACCAGGTCGACGGCGGACTTGAAGTCGGGCACGCGCACGCAGGCGAGCACCGGCCCGAAGATCTCTTCCTTGTAGATGCGCATGCCCGGCGTGACGTGGTCGAACAGCGTGCCGCCGGTGAAGAAGCCGTTCTCGTGGCCGGACACCTTGCAGCCGCGGCCGTCCGCCAGCAGCGTGGCGCCTTCCTGCACGCCCAGGTCGATGTAGCCCTCGATGCGCTGCAGCGCTTCCTTCGTGACGACGGGACCCATCTCGGCGGCCGGGTTCATGCCGTTGTCGATGACCAGCGTCTTCGCGCGCTCGGCGAGCCGGGGCAGCAGGCGGTCGGCCACGTCGCCCACCAGCACCGCCACCGAGATCGCCATGCAGCGTTCGCCGGCCGAGCCGTAGGCGGCGCCGACGAGCGCGTCGATGGATTGCTCGATGTCGGCGTCGGGCATCACCACCATGTGGTTCTTCGCGCCGCCGAGCGCCTGCACGCGCTTGCCGTGGCGGGCGCCGGTCTCGTAGATGTACTGCGCGATCGGCGTCGATCCGACGAACGACAGCGCCTTCACGTCGGGGTGCGTCAGCAGCGCGTCGACCACGGTCTTGTCGCCCTGCACCACGTTGAACACGCCGTCGGGCAGGCCCGCGCGCTGCAGCAACTCGGCGATCAGCAGGCTGGGCGACGGGTCGCGCTCGCTGGGCTTGAGGATGAACGTGTTGCCGCAGGCGATGGCCACCGGGAACATCCAGCACGGCACCATGAACGGGAAGTTGAACGGGGTGACGCCGGCCACCACGCCCAGCGACTGGCGCATCGTCCAGTTGTCGATGCCGGTGGATACCTGGTCGGTGTAGTCGCCCTTGAGCAGCTGCGGGATGCCGCAGGCGAACTCGACCACGTCGATGCCGCGCATCACCTCGCCCTGGGCGTCGGAGAACACCTTGCCGTGCTCGGCGGTGATCATCGCGGCGAGCTGGTCGCGGTGCTCGTTGAGCAGTGCCAGGAAGGCGTTGAGCACGCGGGCGCGGCGGATCGGCGGCGTGTTGGACCAGCCGTCGAACGCCTTGCTCGCGGCGGCCACCGCGGCCTCGACGTCGGCCACGGCGCCCAGGTGGAGCTGGCGCGTGACGGCGCCGGTGGCCGGGTTGAAGACCGATTGCCTGCGGGCGTCCGGCGGCACGACGTGCTCGCCGCCGATGAAGTGGCCGACGGGCGTGGCGGAGGTGAAGGCGGGCGTGGACATGGCGGTCTCCTGGATGCGAACGGGTTCCTGAGCCTGGAGTCTAGGCATTCGACCCCGGTCGCGGAAGACCGCGGCGCTGGATTGACTGTTCGTTTGGGTGAACAATGCGCTACCGGTAAATCAGAACAACGGATGGACACCCGCAAGATCGAATCGCTGTGGTCGCACGTGCACGGCCTGGGCGTGCTGCAGAGCGCAGGCAGCTTCACCGCGGCCGCGCAGCGGCTCGGGCTGAGCAAGGCGGCGATGAGCCAGCGCATCGCCGAGCTCGAGCGCGCCGCCGGCGTGCCGCTGGTTCGCCGCACCACGCGCAGCGTCCGGCTGACCGAGGCCGGCGAGCGCCTGGTGGAGGCCACGCGCGGCGCGTTCGCGCAGATCGAGCAGGGCTTCGCTGGCGTGCAGGATCTCGTGGGCGAGCCGCACGGCGTGCTGCGCGTCAGCGCCCCGGTGGCGCTCGGGCGCCAGCAGATCGTGCCGCGCCTGGCCGGCTTCCTGCGCGCGTACCCGCAGGTGCGCGTGGAGCTCGAGCTGTCGGACCGGCTGGTGGCGATGGCGCAGGAGGGCTTCGACGTCGCCCTGCGCCACACCGCCGCGCCACCCGACACCCACGTCGCCTGGCCGCTGTGCACCACGCGCAGCTGGCTGGTGGCCTCGCGCGCGTACCTGCGCCGCGCCGGCGCGCCCGCGACGCCGCAGGACCTGGCCGCGCACGACTGCCTGCACTACCTGCGCCCCGGCGACACCCCCACCTGGAGTTTCGAGCCCGACGTCGCCGGCCGCACCGGGCGCGCCGTGGCCGATGGCGGCCGCGTCAGCGTCGGCGTGCGCGGCGTGTTCGCGGCCAACAACAGCGAGGCCTTGCGCGAGGCCGCCCTCGCCGGCCTGGGCATCGCGCTGCTGCCCGACTTCAGCGCCCAGGCCGCGGTCCGATCCGGCAAGCTGCAGCTCGTGCTGCCGCACTGGAAGCCGGTCGGCGCCTTCGGCGAGCACCTGTACGCCATCCGACCCTACAGCCCGGTGGTGCCGCGCGCGGTGCAGGCGTTCATCGGCTACTGGCGCACGGCGCTCGAAGGCGGATTCCCGCTGGCGAAGGCGTGAGGCGTCGAGAGTTCAGTCCAGGCCGTGGAACGGGCTGTCCTCCGGCCCGATGAAGGCCGGCGGCGTCCACTGCGCGTCGCGCATCGAGCGCTGCACCAGCTTGTCCACGTTCAGCAACCGGGCGAACAGCGCCATACGGATCGGGATGCCGTTGTCCGTCTGGCGGAAGATCGCCAGCCGCGGATCGCCGTCGAGGTCGGCCGCCAGGTCGTGCGAGCCGGGCCGGCTGTCGCGCGGCAGCGGGTGCATCACGACGACGTCGGGTCGACAGACGCGGTCCACGAGCGCGCGGTCGATCTGGAACGCGGCCCCGTAGCCCTCGATGGACTCTTCGGCGAATCGCTCCTTCTGGATGCGGGTGGCGTAGACGATGTCGGCGTCGGCCAGGCCCAGCAGCGAATCGCGCACCTCGACGACGTTGCCGTGGCGGCTGACCCGGTCGACGATGGCCGAGGGCATCTCCAGCGACGGCGGCGCGATGAGCGTGAAGCGCACGCCCTTGTACAGCGCCAGCAGCTTGATCAGCGAATGCACCGTGCGGCCGTATTTCAGGTCGCCCACCAGGGCGATGTGCGCGCCGTCCACGCGCTTGCCCAGGCGCGAGAACTCGCGCTGGATCGTGTACAGGTCCAGCAGGGCCTGGGTGGGATGTTCGCCCGGGCCGTCGCCGCCGTTGACCACCGGCACGTTGGTCGCGCGCGCGAACTCGGCCACCGCGCCCTGGTCGGGATGGCGCACCACGATCGCGTCGGCGTAGCCGCTGATGACGCGGCTGGTGTCGTGGATCGACTCGCCCTTGGCCATCGACGAGAACGTGAAGCCGGTGGTGTCGCACACCGAGCCGCCGAGCCGGCAGAACGCCGCGCCGAAGCTGACGCGCGTGCGGGTGCTGGCCTCGAAGAACAGGTTGGCCAGCACCGCGCCGTCGAGCACGCGCGTGACCTTGCGCCGGCGCGCGATCGGCAGCATCACGTCGGCGAGCCGGAACAGGTCTTCCACCGAGTCGCGGGTGAACTGGTCCACCGACAGCACGTGGCGCAACGGCCCAGCCGAAGTCGCTTCGGGATATACGCTTTGCGTCGACGATTCCTCGGGCGGCGCGGCGTGGGCCAGGATCTCCTGCACGAAGCGCCGCACCACTTCGGGCATCGCCCGGAATTCATTCGATTCGTCGGGCAGCAGCCAACTGTCGAGGGCGCGACGACGGCTGCCGATGCGGTCCGCGAAGGCGTCGCGGGTCATGTCGAGGCGCCGCATGGCGTCTCGCAAGAGGACTTGTTGAGTGGTCATGCCACTCAGTCTAACGCAGAGCGTACAGTTCCTGCGGATCTTTGTGTATATCTTCGCGCGCCTCGCCGCGGACCGGGCGCCTCGGGCCGGGGGGCCAGCAGCTGCGCGAGGTTCATCCGTGCCAGGCAGCGGGCCACGGTCTGGCGCGTCGCTCCCACCATGGCGGCGAGCTGGGTGATCGACAGCCCGGTCGGCAGCCGCCAGGAGCCGTCCGGCGCGATCTCGGCGAGGTCCACCAGCACCAGCGGAATGCGCTCCGCGACCGTGCGGCACGACAGCGCGCCGATCAGGCGGTGCGCGCGCCGCAGGCGGGCCACCAGGCCGCGCATCAGCGCGAGCGACAGGTCGGGGTAGCTCGGCAGCAGCTCCACCAGCGTCTCGATGCCGATCTCCAGCGAATCGCAGGGGGTCGTGCAGCGGATCGTCGCCGGCTGCGGCAGGCCGTCGATCGGCATGCAGTCGCCGAAGTGGTCGCCGGGCCCCAGCAGCCGCAGGATGACGGTGCGGCCGTCGGGGCCGGTGCGCTGTACCTGGGCCCGGCCGCTGAGCAGGACGTGCAGGCTGCCGGCGAGCGAGCCCTGCTCCAGCACCACCGCGCCGCGCCGGAAGCGGCGCTTGCGGCCCAGCTCCATCAGGCGGTCGGCGCAGGCCTGGGGCAGCCCCTCGAACAGCGCGCAGCCGCGCATCAAGCCCCACGGGGCCACGGGCGGCGCGGGCGCGGCGGCGGGCGGCCGGGTCGCGGTGCGGGCGTCGGGTTGGCCGGGCATGGTGTCGGAGCCGGAGCGGGCGATCGGCGCGCGGGGCCTCAGGCCCGGCACGCCGCCTGCGGGTAGCGCTGGGCCATCTCGATCACGGCGCCCAGCGTCACCAGGGCGGCGCGGACGTCGTGGGCGACGCGGGCGTCCAGGCCCAGCACCGGGGGCGTGCAGCGCGGGCAGTTGCAGCCGTGGTTGGTCTCCAGGATGTACTGCTCGTAGACCGCCAGCGGCAGTTGCGGCAGGTGGTCGAGGTGGGTGACGCCGATGACCACCGGGCGCGTGCGCTCCCTGGCGCCACGCAGCCGCGCCAGGAAGCGTTCGAGCTCGCTCGTGCGGTCGGCCGTGTTGTGGTTGATCAGCAGCAGGCCGCCGTCGAACTGCTCGACCAGCGTCCGCCAGGCCCGGTCCAGGCGCGTGCCGCGGGCGGGCTCGCCCAGCACGACCGGCGTGTCGGCGTCGAGCTCCGCCGCGTAGGTGTCGGTCGCCGGCCCGGTGGGCGTGGCCGCCTCGCCCGTGGCGGAGACGTCGAGCCTTCGGCCCTGCATCGCCTCGATGGCCGTGGTCTTGCCGACGGCGAAGGCGCCCAGCAGCATGAATCGGTTGCCCATGGGCGTGCCGATCATCGGGCCAGCGCCGCGGCACCCGGCCGCGCACCGAGGTCGCGCGCCGGCCTGCCGGACTCGCCGTCGACCGCGAACGGCAGCGACAGGACGCCCTCGTCGGCGTCCACATGGCCGCTGTCGCGCAAGTCGTCGAGCAGGCTCAGCACCGTGTCGGTGGCTTCGTGCAGCCGCGCGGCCACCAGGTAGGCCGCGGTCGGGCGGCGGGCGATGAGTGCGCAGATGCGGGCCACTGTGGGCAGCGTCGTGCCGGCCAGCCCGCGCATCTCGGGCCAGGAGCGCAGGCGCACGCGCTGGTAGGGGTCGGTGCGCGGCCGTGGCGCGGCCGGCCCGGCGGCCGGCGCCTGCGCCGCCTCCAGGGCGCCGTCAGGCAGGGTGTCCTGGAAGTCGAGGTGGCGGCGCACCTGTTCGTTGTCGGGAAGGTGCGGGCGCGCGTGCAGGCGGGTCATGTCTCTGCTGTTCTGGAGGAGCCGGTCGGGTGGGGCTTGCGCCGCTTGCCGCGGCGTGAAGTCGCGGTACTCGGGTGACGCGAGTTTCCGTGAAACCGCAGTCAGATATGGCATCCACCATCATTTATGGCTTTGATCCAGAACTTGTGCTTCTAGTTGTATCCAGATGTTGGGGGCGCACAACGTGGCCGTGTGCGATGACGCAGCCGTGGGCCGGCGTCCGGGCAAAAAAAACCCACCGCGAGGGTGGGCTTCAAGTCCTTCGCAAGAAGGACGTCGTTGGGACTGTGAGTGCCGGCGGATCCCATCCCCTCCCAGAGCTCGAGGATCGGTCGACACAACGGAATCCAATGTATTGGCCGGCGGGCCGATTCGCATCCCTATTTCAGGGGGAGTGGCTCCTCAGGGCAACACGGGTGTGCAATCCATTGCACCGAAATGAGTCGCCGCGGCCGAAATGGCCGCCGCATCCTTCTCGATGGCGCCCGGCGCGCCGCCCTGGCCCCACAGCGGCGGCTGCCACTGCATGGCCAGGAATTCGGCGCACAGTGCCAGGCTGTCGAACATCGGCTGCGTCTTGGCCCGGTTGCCGCTGGTGGTGATGGCCCAGACGCGCTTGCCCTGCATGCGGCCCTTGAAGTCGAGCCCGTCCACGCGCATCCAGGCGCTCCAGTGGTCCAGGTAGCGCTTGAGGCGGTTGGGGAAGCTGTACCAGTACAGCGGGGTCACGAAGACGAGGTCGGTCGCCTCCAGCGTGGCCTGCAGCAGGCGGGCGGTGTCGCCGGTGGGCATGGGATAGGTGCCGACGTCGTGGCGCCGATCCTCGAAATCGGCCAGCTCCAGGCCGTTGAGGTGGATCCAGGTGCGGGTGGTGTCGGCCGGCAGGTGGCGCGCGGCCTCGCGGGCCAGCCATTCGGTGTTGCCGACGGCGCCCGGCACGCGGGCGCTGGCGACGATGAAGAGGAAGTGTCGTGCGGTCATGCCGCGATGATCCCATGCGGTCACAATCCCGGCATGACCTCGCCCGCTTCCCCCGCTCCCGTGCCGCCGCTCGCCGAAGCCGACCTGAACCGGCTGCAGACGCTGCTGGACAAGATTCCCGAGCCGCTCGAGCCGCTGGACATCAGCATGCTCGACGGCTACCTGTGCGGGGTGCTCCTGCAGCCCACCGCGGTGCCCGCAGGCGCCTGGCTCAAGCACGTGTTCGACATCGACGGTCGCCCGCTCAGCGAGAAGTGGCCGGGCCTGCACGAGCTCCAGGGCCTGGTGCAGCGGCGCTACCGCGAGCTGATGACCGCCATCTCGGGGCGCCAGTGGTTCGACCCCTGGGTGTTCGAGCTCGACGACGAGGCCGCGCCGTTGGAGTCGACGCTGCCCTGGGTGGCCGGGTTCTCCGCGGCGATGGAGCTGTTTCCCGCGCTGATGAACATGGATTCTCAGGACTCGCTCGAGCCGCTGGCCGTGCTCTACGCGGCGTTCGATCCGGACGACCTGGAGGACGCCGACGCCCTGCTGGCCGAGATCGAGACGCTGGAGCCGCCGTCCAGCCTGGACGAGGCGATCGAGGACGTGGTGCAGAGCGTGATGCGCCTGGCCGACGTCAGCCGGCCCCTGCCCAAGGCGGTGACCGCGCCCCGGCGGCCGCCGGCCCGCCGCGGGCCGCCCGGACGCGGCCGGTTCTAGGCCCAGGAGCGCGACGGCAGCGCCACCAGCGGGCGGCGGCTCGGCAGCGCGTCGCCGCAGAAGCCGAATTCCAGCTGCGGGCGGCGGCCGCTGATCAGCTCGGCCAGCGCCCGGCCCGAGCCGGCGCCGTGCGTCCAGCCCAGCGTGCCGTGGCCCGCGTTGAGCCACAGGTTGGCGATCTTGCTGCGGCCGATGTAGGGCAGGTTGTTCGGCGTGCTCGGGCGCAGCCCGGCCCAGAAGTTCGGCTGGCGGGTGTCGGCCACGCCGGGGAACAACTGCTCGTAGCGGCGCACCAGCGCCTCGCAGCGCACGCGCGCGGTGGCGGTGTCGACGCGGGTGTCGTAGCCGGCCATCTCGGCGGTGCCGGCGATGCGCACATGGTCGCCCAGGCGCGAGATCGCGATCTTGCGGGTGTCGTCCAGCAGGCTGACCACGCTCGCATCGTCCGGGCGCTTCAGGCGCAGCGTGGCCGAGTAGCCCTTGGCCGGATAGATGTTGAGGTAGATGCCCAGCTGGCGCAGCAGCGGCGCCGTGAACGAGCCGGCGGCGGCCACGACGTGGTCGCCCGCCAGCGTGGTGCGCCGCAGCGTGCTGCGGTCGCCGACGACGACGCCGGCGATCTTCGAGCCCGCCTTCTCGAACCCGAGCACGTCGTGCTCGTGGAGGAACTTCGCCCCGCGCGCCGCGCAGCGCTCGGCCAGCTTCTGCGTGAACACGCGCGCGTCGCCGGATTCGTCGCTGGGGGTGTAGGTGCCCCCGTGGATGCGGTCGCCGAAGGCCTTGAGCGCCGGCTCGACCTGCAGCACCTCGTCGCGGTCCAGCACGCGGCGGTCGACGCCGTGCTCGCGCATCAGCGCAGCCGCCTTGACGCCGGCTTCGTGGTCGGCAGCCGACGAGAAGAAGTGCAGGATGCCGCGCTGCAGCCGGTCGTACTCGATGCCGGTCTGGGCGACGACGCTCTGCAGGGACTCGTGGCTGTAGCGGCCGAGCGCCACCAGCTGCTCGACGTTGCGCGCGAACGCGGCGTCGTTGCACTGGCCCAGGAAGCTCAGCGCCCAGCGCCACTGGTGCGGATCCAGGCGCGGGCGGAACAGCAGCGGCGAGTCGTCCTGCAGCATCCACTTGGCCACCTTCAGCGGCGCGGCGGCGTTGGCCCACGGCTCGCAGAAGCACACCGAGATCTGAGCGCCGTTGGCGAAGCTGGTCTCCAGCGCGGCTTCGGGCTGGCGTTCGACGACGGTCACGTCGTGGCCTTCCTCCAGCAGGTACCAGGCGGTGGCCACGCCGATGATGCCGGCGCCGAGAACGATCACTTTCATCGGAAATCCTTTGCCCGTGCGACGGCCGCGCGCGGGCGCGGCAGCGTCGTCACGCTAGCGCGGGATTGTCCGGGAGCCCGCTCGATACATGAAGCGGGATTAATCGATTTATGAGATCAGTAGCGAGGCTAATAATCTCGGGCGCTAGCCGGCGGACGCCTGCAGCTGCCTGGACGCACCGGAAACGGGCACCTTGGCCGACGGGCCGGCGCGGGTGGGTTCGGTGGGAACGACGATGCCCATCGCCTGGCTGGTGGCGCGGTAGCCGACGGAGCAGAACATGGCGGACTGGTCCGCCGACGACAACCACACCGCGCTGCCGACGGCAGAGGTGATCGTGCCCCAGGTCAGGAGTTGAAGCGGCATGGTGCGCATGGTGGCGGCTCCCCGGATGTGCGGGGGTGCGACGCTGCACCCCTCATCGACGCGTTCAGCTTAAGCGCGATCCGAAGACCCCGCCATCGTCAAATCGGGGGAGTCGTGAGATTCATACAGGCGAACTGTCGGGCATACGACGCACTATTTGCCGCAACACCCCGGTTACGTTCGTTCACACTGTCTTCACGGTTCAACCCCTGGAGAGCCCGATGACCAACGCGACACGCCCCACCTTCCTGCGCAACTTCGGCCGCGGCGCGGCGGCGCGACGGGCGCCGGACCTGGCCGACATGGGCACCGCGTTCGCGCTCGACGAAGCGCTGGAGCAAGGCAGCTACGACACGCTGCCGCCGGGCGAATCGCCGCCGCCGATGCGGGCCGCCGTGCCGGTGGCGCCATGGCGGCTGTGGCTGGGCCGCAAGCTCGGCAGCTGAGAATGCCCGGGGCTCACGCCTCGACGAGGCGCAACGGGTCGTAGCCCTCGGCCTCGCCCTTCTTCTCCAGCCCGCGCGCCTGGCAGATCACGCGCGAGGCGTGCATTCCCGGCCGCGTCACCAGGTAGTCGTGCCGGCAGTGCAGGTGGCCGTGGATCCACAGGTCGGCGCGCACGATGAGGTCGTCGTCCGCATTGCAGAAACTGGCCGTCGTCGGCTGCGGCCCGTAGCGCGGGTCGGCACTGCGCAGGCTGGGTGCGAAGTGGGTGATCGCCACTGTCGTGTCCCAGCGCCCTTGCGGCGACTCCTGCAGCGTGCGCTCCAGCCACGACCGACAACCCAGCCCCAGCTCGCGCACCGCGGCGGCGTCGAACGGCTGGCCGTGGCGCGTCGCGCCCATCACGCGCTGGAAGTACGAGCCGGCCCGCAGCGCGCGGGCGCGCCCGGCTTCGCCGAACAGGTCGAAGTCGCTCCAGCGCACGGTGCCGCAGAAGCGCACCCGCCGGCCCTGCGCGTCGGCGATGACGATGCTGTCGCGGTGGAGCATGCGGATGCCCAGCGAATCGCAGAACGCGCGCAGCTCGATCGCCGCCTGGTCCACGTCGCGGCCGTCGAACTCGTGGTTGCCGGCGACGAACAGCACCGGCACCGGCCAGCCCGAGAACTGGCGCAGTCCCTCCCAGCCGCGGTCGATGTCGCCGGCCAGGACCAGCAGTTCGGCGCCGGGGGCGGGGCGGGCCTCGAAGGTCTCGGTTTCGAGGTGGAGGTCGGACAGGATCTGCAGGCGCATCGTGGGGCGAGGATACAGGCGCGCGCGCCGCCCACGAAAAAGCCGCCCTCGGGCGGCCTTCGCGTGGCTGGGGGCGTGCCGCTCAGCCGAGCGCCGCCGCGATGCGGCCGCGGGTCGTCTGCAGCTGGGCCGGCAGGTGGTACGCGAGCGTCTTGAACAGCTCGTCGTGCATCGTCAGTTCCTGCTGCCAGGCGGCCTTGTCGACGCCGATCACGCTGTCGAACTGCTCGCGCGAGAAGTTCAGGCCGTTCCAGTTCAGGTCCTCGTAGCGTGGGCTGGTGCCGAACACGTTCTCGCTGCCCTGCGCGGTGCCGTCGATGCGGCCCAGCATCCACTCCATCACGCGCATGTTCTCGCCGTAGCCCGGCCACACGAACTTGCCGTCGGCGCCCTTGCGGAACCAGTTCACGCAGAAGATGGCCGGGAGCTTCGCGCCCTGGGCTTCCAGCTTCTCACCCACGTTGAGCCAGTGCTGGAAATAGTCGCTCATGTTGTAGCCGGTGAACGGCAGCATCGCGAACGGATCGCGGCGCACGACGCCCTGCTGGCCGGCAGCGGCGGCGGTGGTCTCTGAGCCCATGGTCGCGGCCATGTAGACGCCGTCGACCCAGTCGCGCGCCTCGGTCACCAGCGGCACGGTGGTTGAGCGGCGGCCTCCGAAGATGAATGCGTCGATCGCGACGCCCTTCGGATCGTCCCAGGCCGGATCGAGTGCCGGGTTGTTGGTGGCGGCGACCGTGAAGCGGGCGTTCGGATGCGCGGCCTTGGCGCCGGTCTCCTTGCCGATGGCCGGAGTCCAGTCCTTGCCCTGCCAGTCCAGGCAGTGCGCCGGCGCCTCGCTCATGCCTTCCCACCAGACGTCGCCGTCGTCGGTCAGCGCGACGTTGGTGAAGATGACGTCCTTGGTCAGGCTGGCCATGCAGTTCGGATTGGTCTGCTCGTTGGTGCCCGGGGCAACGCCGAAGTAGCCGGCCTCGGGGTTGATCGCCATCAGGCGGCCATCCGCGCTCGGCTTGATCCAGGCGATGTCGTCGCCGATGGTCGTGACCTTCCAGCCGGGCATGCCCGACGGCGGGATCAGCATCGCGAAGTTGGTCTTGCCGCAGGCGCTCGGGAACGCCGCCGCGATGTGGCGCTTGACGCCCTTCGGGTCGGTCACGCCCAGGATCAGCATGTGCTCGGCCAGCCAGCCTTCTTCGCGGCCCATGTTGGAGGCGATGCGCAGCGCGAAGCACTTCTTGCCCAGCAGCGCATTGCCGCCGTAGCCCGAGCCGTAGCTCCAGATCTCGCGGGTCTCGGGGTAGTGGACGATGTACTTCGTCTTGTTGCAGGGCCAGGTGACGTCCTTCTGGCCGGATTCCAGCGGCGCGCCGACGGTGTGCACGCACGGCACGAACTCGCGGTCGGTGCCCAGCAGTTCCAGCACGCCGCGGCCCATGCGGGTCATCAGGCGCATGTTGACGGCCACGTACGGGCTGTCGGTCAGCTCGATGCCGATGTGGGCGATGTCCGAGCCGAGCGGGCCCATCGAGAACGGCACCACGTAGAGCGTGCGACCGCGCATCGCGCCGGCGAACAGCGCGGGCGTGCCGTCGGCCTGGCCGTTCTGCAGCAGGGCGCGCATCGCGGCCGGCGCTTCCCAGTTGTTGGTCGGGCCGGCGTTTTCCTTGAGTTCGCTGCAGATGAAGGTGCGGTCCTCCACGCGGGCGACGTCCGACGGGTCGCTGCACGCGAGGTAGCTGTTGGCCCGCTTGGCCGGATTCAGCTTCTTGAAGGTGCCGGCGGCGACGAGCTGCTCGCACAGCCGGTCGTACTCGGCTTCGGTGCCGTCGCACCAGTAGACCTCGGCGGCCTGCGTCAGCGCGGCGATCTGCGCGACCCAGGAAACGAGGCGGTCGTGCTTGACGTAGGCGGGCACGTTCAGGCGCAACCCTTCCATGGCGGGACGGTTCATGAGGAAACTCCAATCACAAGGTTCAAAGACAAGATTGGGCGAACCTCGCGGCCACGGGCCGTTCCGTGGCGCGGGGCTCGCCCAATCTCGCGGCGCCGGCTTCGCACCGTACCTGCGTCCTGGTGCGGGGCGAACGGGAGTTACACCGATGCAACGGCCAAAACTCAGGGTAAACCCCCCATCATACCTGGAGGGATGCGACCCGACCAGTGTAATTGGGCCGTAACCGTCGGGCGGGACGGGGTCATGCAATTCGAGAATGGATCCATGCAGGAGTTGGCGAGCGGCCGGCCGGCGCCGCGGGGCGCCGGCCGGCGGGGCGCTCAGGCAATCGGCGGACCGAACCCGCCGCCACCGGGCGTCTCCACCACGAACACGTCGCCCGGGTGCATCTGCGCCGAGCCGATGTGGCCCAGGCGCTCGACGCTGCCGTCGGCCCGTTCCACCGAATTGCGGCCGACTTCGCCGGCCAGGCCGCCGCCCATGCCGAACGCGCCGTGCTGGCGACCATTGCTGAGGATGGACGCCGTCATCGGCTCCAGGAAGCGGATCCGGCGCGTGCCGCCGTCGCCGCCATGCCAGCGGCCGGCGCCGCCGGAGCCGGGGCGGATCGCGTAGCTGTCCACCCGCACCGGAAAGCGGAACTCGAGCACCTCGGGGTCGGTCAGCCGGGAATTGGTCATGTGGGTCTGCACGACGCTGGTGCCGTCGAAGCCGCCGACGATGGTGCCGTGCTCGTCGATCAGCGCGCCGGCGCCCGAGCCGCCCGAGATCGTCTCGTAGTACTGGTGCCGCTCGTTGCCGAAGGTGAAGTTGTTCATCGTGCATTGGCCGGCCGCCATCAGCCCCAGCGCGCCGTACAGCGCGTTGGTGATGCAGGTGGAGGTCTCGACGTTGCCCGCCACCACCGAGGCCGGCGGGCGCGGATTGAGCATCGAGCCGGCCGGGATGATGACCTCCAGCGGCTTCAGGCAACCGGCATTGAGCGGGATGTCGTCGTCGACCAGCGTGCGGAACACGTACAGCACCGCGGCCATGCAGACGGCCGTCGGTGCGTTGAAGTTGTTCTCCAGCTGCGCCGACGTGCCGGTGAAGTCGATCGTCGCGCGGCGAGCCGCCGCATCCACGCGGATCGCCACCGCGATCCGGGCGCCGTTGTCCAGGGGCAGCGCGAACTGCCCGTCCTTCAGGCGGGTGATGACGCGGCGCACCGACTCCTCGGCGTTGTCCTGCACGTGGCCCATGTAGGCCTGCACCACGTCCAGCCCGTACTGCGCCACCATCTTGCGCAGCTCCTGCACGCCCTTCTCGTTGGCAGCGACCTGCGCCTTCAGGTCGGCGATGTTCTGCGCCGGGTTGCGCGACGGGTACGCGCCGCCCTCCAGCAGCGCGATCATCTCGGCCTCGCGCAGGCGGCCGCGCTCGACCAGCTTGACGTTGTCGATCTGCACGCCCTCCTCGTCGATGCGGGTCGAGAACGGCGGCATCGAGCCGGGCGTCACGCCGCCGACGTCGGCGTGGTGGCCGCGCGAGGCGACGTAGAACAGGATGGCCTGGTCGTCCGCGTCGAAGACCGGGGTGACGACCGTGATGTCTGGCAGGTGCGTGCCGCCGTGGTACGGGTCGTTGAGGGCGTAGACGTCGCCCGGTTGCATCCGGCCGGCGTTGCGCTGCATCACGGTCTTGATGGACTCGCTCATCGAGCCCAGGTGCACGGGCATGTGCGGTGCGTTGGCGATCAGGTTGCCGTCGGCGTCGAACAGCGCGCACGAGAAGTCCAGCCGCTCCTTGATGTTGACCGAGTAGGCGGTGTTCTGCAGCTGCAGGCCCATCTGCTCGGCGATGTTCATGAAGGCGTTGTTGAACACTTCCAGCATCACCGGGTCGACGCTGGTGCCGATCGCGACGCGTCGCGCGCGCGGCGCGAGGCGTTGCAGCACCAGGTGGTCCAGCTCGGTCACGCGCGCCTGCCAGCCGGGCTCGACGACCGTGGTCGCGTTCTTCTCCGCGATGATGGCCGGGCCGTCGACGAGGTGGCCCGGACGCAGCGTCTCGCGCACCACCAGCGCCGCATCCCACCAGCGGCCCTCGCTGTACATGCGCACGGTCTCGGTGACCGGCGCGGGCGTCGGCGCGATGGTCTCGACGCGCAGCTCGGCAGGCGCGTCGCCCGCGGCGATCGCCTCCACGGAAACGGCCTCGACGATCAGGCCGCGTCCCTCCATCAGGAACGCGTACCGGCGGCGGTACGCGGCCTCGAAGCCGGCGGCGAGGGAGGCCACGCTGCCGTCGCCGAAGTCGACCACCAGCGCGGAGTCCGTGCCCGCGTAGCGCATGTGCGCGCGACGCATGACGCGGATCTCGCCGGAGCCCGCGCCCTGGCGGCGGATCTCGTCCGCCGCCTCGGCGGCCAGCGCGTCGAGTCGCGCGTGGACGGCGGGCAGCGCCGCCACGGCCAGCGGCTGCTCGACTGCGGCCTCGCGCATCACGCCCTGGTCGGCCAGGCCCATGCCGTAGGCCGACAACACGCCGGCCAGCGGGTGCACGAACACCGTGTCCATGCCGAGCGAGTCGGCCACCAGGCACGCGTGCTGGCCGCCGGCGCCGCCGAAGCACTGCAGCGTGTAGCGCGTGACATCGTAGCCGCGCGCGACCGAGATCTTCTTGATCGCGTTGGCCATGCTGGCGACGGCGATCTCCAGGTAGCCCTCGGCGATGTCCTCGGGCGTGCGGGCGCGTCCGGTGCTCGCGGCGATGCGGGCGGTGAGCGCGTCGAACGCCGCCACGACGGCGTCCCGGTCGAGCGGCTCGTCGGCACCCTGGCCGAACACCTTTGGGAACCAGCGCGGCTGGATCTTGCCGAGCAGCACGTTGGCGTCGGTGACGGCCAGCGGGCCGCCGCGCCGGTAGCTCGCCGGCCCGGGATTGGCGCCGGCGCTGTGCGGGCCGGCGCGCAGCCGCGCACCGTCGAAACCCAGGATGGATCCGCCGCCGGCGGCCACGGTGTGGATGCTCATCATCGGCGCGCGCATGCGCACGCCGGCCACCTGCGTCTCGAACGCGCGTTCGAACTCGCCGGCGAAGTGCGACACGTCGGTGGAGGTGCCCCCCATGTCGAAGCCGATCACGTGGCCGAAGTCGGCCAGCAGCGCCGTGCGCACCATGCCGACGATGCCGCCGGCCGGCCCCGACAGGATCGCGTCCTTGCCCTGGAACGCTTGCGCGTCGGCCAAGCCACCCGACGACTGCATGAAGAACAGCTTCACGCCCGGCATCTCGCCGGCCACTTGCTCGACGTAGCGGCGCAGGATCGGCGACAGGTAGGCGTCGACCACGGTGGTGTCGCCGCGGCTCACGAGCTTCATCAGCGGGCTGGTGGCATGCGACGCGCTGACCTGCGTGAAGCCGACCTCGCGCGCGAGACGCGCGGCCGCGGCCTCGTGCTGCGTGAACCGGTAGCCGTGCAGGAAGACGATGGCCACGCTGCGCATGCCGGCGTCGAATGCGCCCTGCAGCTCGACCCGGAGCGCCGCATCATCGAGCGCCTGCAACACGTCGCCGTGCGCACTCACGCGCTCGTCGGCCTCGATGACCTGCGAATACAGCAGTTCGGGCAGGCGGATGTGGCGATCGAACAGCCGCGGCCGATCCTGGTAGGCGATGCGCAGCGCGTCGCGGAAGCCGCGCGTGGTCACCAGCAACGTCTTCTCGCCCTTGCGCTCCAGCAGCGCGTTGGTGGCCACGGTCGTGCCCATCTTCACGCACTCGACGCGCTCGGGCAGGACCGGCTCGCCCGGCGCCAGCCCCAGCAGGTGGCGGATGCCGGCCACGGCCGCGTCGCGGTACTGCTCGGGGTTGTCCGACAGCAGCTTGTGGGTGACCAGGCTGCCGTCGGGACGCCGGCCGACGATGTCGGTGAAGGTGCCGCCGCGGTCGATCCAGAATTGCCAGCGCGCGGGGGCCAAGGGCGTTTCGGTGGTCATCGGCGGACTTTAACCGCGGCGTCGCGGTCGCGTGAGGCTTGCGCAGGCGCCATGAAGAACGCCGGCCGCCGCGAGGTGTCGCGAGGGCCGGCGTGGCGCGCGAGCGCGCGTCGGGGTCAGGACGGCAGGAAGTCGATCGGGTACTTGGTGACGAGCGTGTCGACGTCTTCGGCGGCGAACTGCAGCGAGCGGAAGCGGGCGAGCAGCTTCTGTTCGAGTTCCGCGTTCTTCAGCTCGCTCGACACGAAATGGCACTCCGTGACCGCGCCGCTGGGCGCGATCGTGAACTCCACGACGACCTTGCCCTGCAGCGAGGCGTCCTCGCGGAGCGCGCGGTTGTAGATCGCGTACAGCGAACCCTTGCTGCGTTCGAGCACCAGCCGCACTTCCTCCAGCGAGCGCGAGGCCTTGCCGCTGCCGCTCTTGGACAGCGTGCCGCCCGACTTGCCGTAGCCCGCCCCGGTGCCGTGCCCGCCGGTGCCGGTGATGGCCCCGCCGAGTCCCGGCCCGCCGCCGCCACCGCCGCCGGCCACGCCGGCCACCAGCGTCGTCGAGCGCCCGGCCAGGCCGCCGCCGCCGCTGTCGCGGCTGAAGCCCGCGGTGTTGATGCCGCCGCTGCCGCCGGCGGCGTTGGAGGTGATCATGTTGCGGTCGGGCAGGCCCTGTTCCTTGCCGGCGCCCACGCCGACACCAGCGCCCGTGCCGACACCGGCGCCCTTCTTGATGTCCTGGTTCAGCTGCACGGCCAGCGGCGCGCCGTGGAGTTCGGGCGGCTGGTCCTTCAGCGCGGCCAGCAGGCCGACGCCGGCGGCCTTGTTGCGTGCGGCCTCGCGGTCCTCGCCCGGCGGCTTGCCCGGGATCGGCTGGCGCGCTTCCACCACCGGCCGCTCGCGCGGCACGGGCTTGGTGGGCAGCGGCGCGGGTTCGCTCTTGTCCTTGAGGTCGGGCTTGGGCGGCTCGACCTTCTGTGCCGGCGGGGGCGGCGGCGGCGGCACGGGCTTGTCCAGCAGCAGCTGGGCCACGACCGGCGGCAATGCCGCCGACGCGGCGCGATCCGGCTCGGGCAGCGTGATGAAGCGCAGCGCGATGCCGAACACGATCACGAAACCCATCAACGCGAGGAACAGCTTGCGGAAGCGCTCCTCGTCGTCGTGCGCGAGCGCCCATGGCAGGGTGGAGGTGCGGAATGAAATGGCGGACATGCGCGTCATTCCTTCCGGTTCACGGCGAACGACACGTCGGTGAAGTCCGCCACGGCCGCGGTGTACATCACCTTGCGCAGCAGTTGATAGGGGATGTCCTTGTCGCCCATGATCGTCACCGAGTGCGCCTTGGCGGCGTTCTCGGCCAGCGCCACGGGGCGCGACGAGACCAGGTCGAGTTCGGCCTTCAGGCCCGGGATCAGGTCGTCCTTGGCGGTGGCCAGCGGGGCGACGTCGGCGACCTTGCGGCCTTCGACGGTGATCTCGTTGGCGTTGACCACCACCACCAGCGTTTCCTTGGGATCCTTCTTCGCACTCGATTCCGGCAGGTGCACGGCGGCCGCGGGCAGCGTCTCGACGCCCGAGTTCGACAGCAGGAAGAAGATCAGGATGGTGAAGACGTCGATCAGCGACACGAGGTTCATGTCGAGGCCGTTGCCGTGGCGGGCATTGCGGGCGGCGCGTTTCTGGATCGGGGTGAGCTTCATCGCGTGCCCCTTTCAGTGCCGCACCGGCGCATCGCCGATGGAGATCGCCGGGAACAGGTCGACGTCGACCACCGTGGTGCCGCCGTTGGCCGTCTTGCCGGTGCGCATCGCGTCCATCACGTGGATCACGGTGTCGTAGGGGATGTTGGGCTCGGGCAGCAGCGAGGCCGCGGTGACGTCCGGGAACTTCTTCTTGATCTCGAACATCTGGGCGTTGAGCGTGACGAGGTCCGGGCCGTCGGTGGCGTTGGGGATGCGCGCGATCAGGCCGCCGATCTTGTCGCCGACCTCGATCGCGTCGTGGCGCACCACGACCTCGAGCTTCAGGTCGTTGGCCTTGAGGCCCTCCCAGTTGCTGGACTTCGCCGGCAGCGTGAGTTCGACCACCGACATGTTCGAGAACACGGCGGTCGACAGCAGGAAGGGGATCAGCACCACGATCAGGTTGATGAACGCGCTGACCTCCAGCGCCTCCGAACCCTTCTTCAGGCGTCTAGTTCGCATGGCGGCACCCCCGGGATTGCGGGTGGGTGGGGCGGCTCATTCTCAGGCCGCCTTGTGTTCCGGCGCCAGACGCTGCACGAGGTTCAGGAAGCTGATCTTGGCGGCCTCGAGGCCGTCGACGATGTCGGCGGTGCGGGCCTGCAGGAACGAGTGGATCAGCAGGAACGGGATCGCGACCATCAGCGCGAACGCGGTGTTGTTCATCGCGATCGAGATCGACGCCGACAGCAGCGCGGCCTTCTCCGCCGGATTGACCTGCGAGACGGCGGTGAACGCGTGGATCAGGCCGGTGATGGTGCCCAGCAGGCCCACCAGCGTGATCACGTTGGCGAACACGGCGATGTAGTGGGTGCGCTTTTCCAGGCGCGGCACGATTTCCATCATGCCTTCTTCCATCGCGGCGTCGATGTCGTCGCGGCGGCGCGAGGACTGCAGGCGGGTGAGGCCGTTGTGCACGATCTTGCCGATCGCCGAATCCGACGACGCGGTCAGCCCCAGGACTTCCTTCCACTGGCCGCCCTGCAGCAGCGGCAGCACCTTCGACCAGTCCTTGCGGTTGGCCACGCGGGCCTTCTGCAGGAAGACGAAGCGCTCGATGGCGATCGCCAGGCCGGTGGCCATGATCGCCAGGCTCGGGAAGATGAACAGACCACAGTCCTGGAAGAACTTGATGATCGACTCGATGGAATTCATCTGGAAATCTCCGGGGAAACAGATTCGGGAACGTGAATGAGGATGGGACGTGGATTCGGCGATTCAGCGCGTCGCTGGCGTCGGCGGCGCTGCGGGCGGCGCCGTCGCGGCCGCGTGGGCCTGCTCGAGCGCGTCGTAGCGCACCTGGCGCCGGAACACGTCGCGATCGAGCGGCGCCAGCGCCTCGTCGACGACGCTCGCCGGCGGCCGGCCGGCCAGTTCGCCCGGCAGCGGCTTCTTCCAGGGAACGATATAGAGCACCTTCGGCAATTCTCGGTTGCCGATGATCTTCGTGGGATCGATTTCGGCGCGATCCTGGCCAAAGGCAGGGGCGACAAGGCAACCGATCGTAAGCAGCGCGGCGAGGCGGTGCAACGGAAAGCGCAGCGAGGTCATGACTTCTCCTTCGGCGCGGTCGCGGGTGCGGAGGCCGCGGAGGCCCCGGCCGCCGCGCCCGCGGGCTTGCGGTTCTTGACGTCGGCCACCCACTTGGCGACGACGGGGTCGCCGGCCGGGGTCAGCGCGAGGTAGCGCGTGTAGAGCTCCAGCGCGCGCGCGCTGTCGCCCAGGTACAGGTCGTCGAGCACGCCCAGGTTCAGCACTGCGTTGGCGTAGTTCGGGTCGATCGCCAGCGCGTGGTCGTAGGCGTCGCGCGCCTTCGTGAACTCGCCGCTCTGGCGGTACGCGAGCCCGAGCTGGTTCCAGGCGACGGCCAGGCCCGGCGCGAGCATCGTGGCCTTCTCGAGTTCGGCGACGGCCTCGCCCAGGTGGCCGGCCTGGCGCGCCAGCAGGCCGAGGTTGGCGTGCGGGCCGGCGAGGTCGGGGTCGGACTTGGCGAGCGCGCGGAATCCGCGCTCGGCGTCGGCGGCGTGACCGGCGCGCAGCAGCGCCAGCGCGTCGTCGTAGGCGCGCTGGGTGGCCGGGGCGATCGGGTCGGTGGAGGCGGGCCGCGGCGCCGCCGCGGCGGGGGCGGTCGTCGCCGCCGTTGCGGCGGGGGTGCTGGCGCTGGCGGCAGCCGCCGGCGCGCTGGCCGGCGTGCCGCCCGGCAACGCGTCGCGCAGCCGCACGCCCACCGAGCCGCAGGCGCTCAGGGCAGCCGCGGCCGCCAGCGCGAGCAACGCGGGCCGGGCGCCGGCCAGGAGTGGTTCAGCGGATCGCATCGACGGTCGCCTCGCTGTGTTCGGTCTTGTTGTAGCGCGCCGGCTGCAGCGTCTTCAGCGCCGTGAAGCTCTTCTGCACCCACTCGTCGTAGATGCCCTGCGTGGTGCGGTGTGCGTTGACGCCGTGCAGCGCGATCGCCTTCTCGACGTACGGATCGGCCTGCTCCTCGAGCAGCTCGTTGTACTGCTCGAGCTCCAGCTTCGACAGCTTCTTCGGACGTTGCGACGTGGTGAGCGACCGGGCGAAGTCCTGGTAGACGTTGGCCACGCGGTAGGTGGCGGCCGTGGTGACCTCGGCCACGCCGTAGTCGGACGCCACGGCGTACGCCTTCAGCACGGCTTCCATCTTTTCCTTCTTGAGCTTCAGGTTCTTGGCGAGCGGTTCGACCAGGGTCACCTTCTGGTAGGCATCGAAGGCCGGCTGGGCCGCGTCGAGCGCCGCCATGGCGCCCAGCGTGCGGGTGCGGTCGGTGCGTGCCGCGCCGCCGTTCTGGTCGGCCAGGAAGATCGCGCGCATCTGCGCGGTCTCGACGCCGGCGTTGCCCTCGATGTGCGCGATCTGCGCGAGGCGATAGCGCGCCTCGATGGCCGGCTCCAGGGGGCTCGGGTACTGCTTGAGGTAGCGGTCGTAGTCCTTGGCGGCGAGCGCGCGATTGGCGGCCGCGTCGGCGGGCCGCGGCTTGCCGGCCTTGACGCTGTCCGGATCGCTCGCGGCGGCCTTCTCGTACAACTGGGCCGCCTGCCACAACGCCGCGCGTGCACGCGTCGCGCCTTCGGGCGTGGTGGTGGGCGCGAGGGCGATGCGTTCGTACTGCGCGGCCGCGGGCGCCCATTGCGACTGCTCGCTGTAGGCCAGCGCCAGGCGTGCCGTCACCTCGGGTTGCAGCGGGCTCTTCGGATAGTGCTGGCGGAATCCCTCCAGCGTCCGGGTGGCGCCGGCCCAGTCCTTCAAGGCGATGAGGGACGCGGCGGCGTCGTACTCGGCGTTCTCCCGGATGGCCGATCCCGGCGCGGCGACCGCCACGCGGGCGAAGCTCTCGGCCGCGGACTTGTTGTCGCCGGCGGTGCGGGCCTGCTCGCCCTGCTTGTAGATGGAGGCGGCCAGGCGTTCGGTGAGTTCGCCGCGCGCCGGATCGTTGGCCGGCGCGAGCGCCAGCACCTCGCCGTAGGCCTTCTCGGCGCGGTCGAACGCGCCGGCCTCGAACGCGGTGTGGGCCACCAGCGTCCAGGCGACGCGGCGCTGCGCCGGCGTGGCCGGCGGTTGCAGCGCCAGCACCTGCTCGGCGACGCTCGCGGCGCGCTCGTTGTCGTGCAGCTTGAACAGCGTGTCGGCCGCGTTGGTCAGCACGGCGGGCGTGCGCGAATCGGCCGGGAAGGCAGCGGCGAAGCGCAGCTCGCTGTCGACGCCGGTGCGCTGCATCGGCACCAGCGCGTCGCCCGTCACGCCCTTCTGTTCGGCGGTGTGGGCCAGCAGCGCGGCGTAGCCGGCGTCGGCGCTGTGCTTGTGCGCCGGATACTCGTAGGCCGTCTTCTCGTATTCGATGGCCGAGGCCGCGAACTGGCCGCTCTCGTAGAGCACCTCGCCGAGCAGGAAGTTGTCTTCCGCCGCGTCGGGGTCGCTGCCGAACTCGGCCAGCCAGGCGCGGTACCACTTGGCGGCCTCGACGTAGTCGGCCTGCGCCTTGGTCTTCTGCGCGCTCGCGTGGTAGCGCTGCGCCAGTTCGGCCAGGGCGGTCTTGACCAGCGGCTGCGCGTGCTCCCAGCCCTCGGGGTTGGCCTTGCGGAATTCGCCGTCGAGCCCGTACTGGGCGACGTAGTCCTTCTTCGCCGCGAGCGCCAGCTGGTCGAAGCCGGCTTCCTGGTCGATCGCGATCACCTGGGCCTGCATCGCCGGCGCCTGGGCGTCGAGCGGGTTCAGGCGCGCGAAGCCGGCGTAGGTGTCGGCGGCGTCCTTCGGGCGCTCCTGCTTCAGGTACAGCTGGCCCAGCTGCTGGTAGATGCGGAAGTCGTACGAGCGGCGGCCGGCGTCGGTGATGTAGGCCGGGATCGACTCGGCGCCCTTGAGGTTGGCCAGCGAGATGCCGATCACGCGCAGCGTGTCGTCCACCAGCTCCTTGTCGGCGCGGGTGAGCGCCTCGGACTTGTCGAGGTCGTCGTCGCGGATGCCGACGATCTTGGCGTCGAGCACGCCGAAGAACGAGGCCAGCGCCTCTTCCAGGTTGCCCTGCTTGAACTTGGACCAGCCCTGCATGTAGAGCGCGCGCTGGCGGTACGGGTTGTCGAAGTCGCCCTGCAGCACCAGCGTGTAGGCGGCCTCGGCCTTCGGGTACTGGCGCAGCGTGAACAGGATTTCCCCGCGGCGGAATTCGACTTCGTCGCGGTAGTGCGTCTTCGGATACTGCGCGACCAGCTGGTCGAGCGTCTTCAGCGATTCCTCCAGCTGGCCGCCCTGCTCCTGGGCGCGCGCGAGCTGGTAGAGCACGCGGTCGTTGGTGGGGTCGGCCGGATAGTTCTTGAGGTAGTCGCGGTACTGCGCGATTGCGCCGCTGTAGTCGGGCACGCCGGTGGGCGTGGGGGTGGCGGCATTGGCGTTGTCGGCGCTGGCCATCGACAGGTCGCCCAGGCGGCGCAGCGCCTCGGCCCGCTGCTTGGCGTCCGGCGTGATCGCCAGGAAGTTGCGGTAGGCGGCGATCGCCTTGTCCTCGTCGGCCGGGATGCCCGGGTCGGAGTCGATCACGACCTCGCGCTTGAGCAAGGTCTGGATGGTCGGCGCGTTGTCGGGCGTGGCGCCCGGCTTCTGGCCGAAATGGAACATCGAGCAGGCGCCCAGCGAGCTGGTGAGCGCCAGCAGGGCGAGCGCGCGCGGCAACGGCGCCCGCAGCGGGCGCGGCAGGTCCACGACCGGGGCGGCGGCCCCGTCCGGCGGCCGGCGGTCAGGGCTTGCCCGCATGGTCGCCCTCCTTGGGTTCGGTGGCGCGGTCGTACAGCTGCGCGACGGCGTAGCGGGCCTGCGCCGTGTAGGCGGCCAGGCGTTCCTTCTGCGACTTCAGCTCGGTGACGGCGATCTCCTGCAGCGCGGCCTGCTGCTCCGTGCCCAGCGCGGCGACGCGCGGCATCAGCACGTTCAGGCGCGCATCGAGATCGGCGATGCGGCGGGCGAAATCCTCGAAGCGCGCAGGTTCCTCGCGCTGGGCCTTGGCCAGGTGCTCGTCGTGCGCGCGGGCGTCAGCCAGCGCGTCCTCGGTCTGCTTCTGGCCCTTGCGGGCGTCCCACGAGCGGGCGGGGAACTCGTGCGCGAGTTGCCAGGCCAGCGCGCCGGCGACGCGGCGCAGGCGGTCGTGCGCCTCGGCCAGGCCCGGGTCGGCATCGGGCGGCAGCGCGGCCAGCGTGGCGGTGACGCGCGCCAGGCGCTGCTGCAGGTCGCGTTCCTTGTCGTCGGCGAAGGCGGCGCCGTCGGCGGCGTCCTCGGCCTGCTTCAGGGCGGCGGCGTTGTCGTCGCTGCGCTGCTGCAGGTGGGCGATGTCCTGGCCGCTGGCCTCGCCCTGCGCGCGGATCCTGGGCAGGCGCTCGGCGAAGGCCTGGCGGCGCGCCGACAGCATGTCGCCGAACACGCCCAGGTTGTCGTGCCACTCGGCCAGGTTGTGGCCGAGGAACTGCAGGTCGCGGTAGTTCTTGAACGCTTCCTGGAACTCGTTGCCGGCGATCACCGGCGTCAGCAGCCGCGCGTGGGGCATCAGCGGCAGGTCGCGGAAGGTCTGGAACCAGCCCATGTCCTCGCCGGGATTGCGCGCCATCAGGCCCTCGACGAGCTTGCCGTCGCGGATCGCGGCGATGGTGGCGTCGATGTTGGCGTCCTCGGTCTCGAAGTTGGCGATCGCGGTCTCGTAGCGCTTCAGGGCCTGCGCGTCGGCATGCAGCTTGGCGTAGGCGTACGGCACGGCCAGCTGCGCCTCCAGCACCGAGGCGTCGCTCGGGTCGCGGCCGGCGAGCTCGATCCAGGGCACCAGGGCGAGCTTGGGGTCGTTGAGCACGTCGGCGGCCCAGCCGAAGCCCAGCAGCGCGGCGTTGGCCTCGATGCCCTGCAGGCGCACGCGCTGCAGGTAGGTGCGCGCGTCCTGCGGCTTGTTGGCCTTCAGCGCGGCGAAGCCGAGCGCGACGTTGGCCTTGTCGCGCAGCGCGCGGCTTTCCTCGTCGGGCATGGTCTGGCGACCGAGGTCGTCCAGCAGGTTGGTGCCGTGCGCGGCGTCGCCGCTGCGGATCAGCGCCACGCCCAGGTTGTAGCGCGCGTACAGGTCCTCGCCGCGAGGACCGGCGATCGGCGTGAGGATCTTGCTCGCGCCGGCGTTGTCGCCGAGGGCCATCAGGACGTTGGCCTGCAGCAGGCGGCGGTCGTCCTCCAGCGGCGCGGGCAGGCGGTGCTCGATGCGCGCCAGCGCCTTCGACGCCTCGGGCAGCAGGCCGCGCTGGTAGCGGATCTTGGCCAGGAAGTACCACGCGCGGTCGCGCACCGACGGCGCGGCGCCGCGCGCCAGCAGGGCCTCGAACACCTCGCCGGCCTGCTGGTGCAGCCCGTAGGACAGCAACAGGCCGCCGCGCAGGATCTCGGCCTCGTCGGCGTGGTGCTGCATGCGGTCGAAGTGCTGCGAGACCTCCAGCTTGGTGATCGCCGGGAAGTAGCGTCCCTGGTAGAACTCGAACAGCACGTCGCCGTAGTGCGGGTCCAGCACCGGATGCAGCGGCGGGTCGGCCGGCACCTTGTCCGCGTCGTCGGCGGCGCGCGCGCCCGACAGCGCCAGCAGGCCCGTCATGACGACGGCCAGCGCGGCGACGGCCGGGCGGGGAAGGAAGCGCGAACGCTGGCGCATCGTCGTCACTGCCAGACTTTGACGTCGAATTCCGGCTGCAGCTTCTGCTGCACGTCCTTGATCTGCAGCTCGATGTACTTGGGCTCGGTGGTCTTGTCGAACTTGATCGTGGTGGCGCGCTTGTAGTCGCGGTCGTGCGGGCCCTTGCCGGTGAAGAACGCGACGATCTCGTGGTTGCCCGCGCGCAGGTCGCCCAGGTAGACGCGCTGCACGCCGCCGCGGTGCAGCGCCTGCACCTCGAGCGGGGTGTACAGGTAGGTGGAGACGACCTTGTCGTCGAGCTTGATCTGCACCGAGTCGAGGTCGAACAGCAGGCCCACGTCCATCGACACGAACACGGCCACCTGCGTGTTGGCCGGGAACAGCAGTTCCTCTTCCAGCACCAGCAGGTCGCGGTTCAGGCGGATCACGTCGGCCTTGGTGGCCTGCACGCGGTCGTCCAGGCTGCCGGCGGGGGCGCTGGCGGCGGCATCCGGCGCGCTGGCGGCGACCGCCGGGGCGGTGGCGCTGGCCGATGCCGCGGGCGCCGGGGCGGCCACGGGCGCGACCGGCGCGGCGGTGACGGCCGGCATGGCCGCCGTGATGGCGGCGGGCAACGGGGCGGAGGCCGCAGCGGCCGGGGCGTCGGCCGCGAAGGCGGGCGACAGCGCCGTGGCGGCGCAGAGTCCGAGGGCGATCAACGCCGCGCGAGTCAGGTTCAGCATGCGGGCTCTCTCAATCTTTAGAACGTGGCCGACAGCACGGTGTTCAGCACGCTCGCCTTGTACGAATAAGGCTTGCCGGTGCGGACGTCGGTGTAGTCGGCGTAATGGAAATCGATGAACTGGTACGACGCGCTGAGCTTGACGTCGTACTTGCCCGGGATGCTGCGCAGCGTGTAGGTGACGGTGGCGCCGGGGCCGAAGTCGTGCATCGTGCTGAGCTCGCGGTTGCGCGTGATGTAGAGCGTCGGGTCGGGCGCGTTGTCGCTGTAGAACAGCGCGTGGTTCTGGCGGTAGTAGCGCACGAAGCTCTCGAGCAGCCAGCCCGGCGCGAGGTCGCGGTTGTAGCCCAGTTCCAGCGTGTGGCCGCGGATGCCCCAGGTGTCCCAGTAGTAGCGGTAGTCGGCGCGGAACGAGCGGCGGTGGTCGGCGCCTTCGGGCGTGATGTCGCCGGTGGTCGACAGCTTCAGCGCCTTGCTTTCGCGGGTGCGCGGGTCGCTCTCGTGGATGAAGGTGCCGAACACGCGCGCGAGGCGGTACGGGCTGCCGAGGTAGCCGTCGTCGTTGATCGCCTCGAGATTGGCGCTGGCCGTCCAGCGCGGGGTCAGGATCTGCGTCAGGCCCAGGCGGTACTGCCAGTGGCGCGCGGTGTCGATCCAGCCCGGCGTGCCGTGCTGGCCCACCTTGTCGTTGGCGCGGCTGTAGCCCAGTGCCACGGTGGTCATGCCGCCGAACACGTCCTGCGTCAGGTCGACGCTGAGGGTGCTGGCCTGGTAGTCGGGCTCCACGCTGCGCGTGCCGGAGACGTGGATCAGCGTGTCGCGCACGGCGTAGTCCAGGCCGACGCCGCCCTGGTTGCGCGTTTCCTTGTACTTGCTGGCGGTGGTGACGACGTCGATCGACGCGTTGCTCACCGCGTCGACGTAGTAGCTGCCCGACAGCGAGACGCGGTCCAGCATGCTCTTGCGCACCAGCACGGCCGGGCCCTGGGCGATGGTGCCGCCGCCGTCGTACAGGTGGTACATGGTCTCGGCGCGATCCTCGGGCAGGTCGACGGCCTGCACCGAGCCCGCGGCCAGCGCGCCGCCGACGAGGCCGGCCATGGTCGCGGCGTTCTTAATTGCAGCCACAGCCACCTCCCTGCACGCCCGTGGCGCCGCGCGAACCCTCGCGCACCGTGTAGACGTGATCCTGCTGGCGCGCCGGCAGGTCGTTGAGCGAGGCCTTCATGACCGGGTTGGCCAGGCGCTCGCGCTCGTAGGGCTTGACCCAGGGCTCGATCGGCTTGTACGCGCAGCCGGCCGCGCCCGCGAGCACGCAGGCGGCGCCGACGAACGCCAGCAGGGATGCTGCGCGCGGGGCGGGGCGGAAACGGGGCATCGTCATTCCTTCAACAATCCGCGGATCTGCTGTTCGTAGTCGCTTTCGGTGCCCGCGTGGTAGCCGCGGTGCAGGAAGCGCATCTTGCCGTCGCGATCGATGACGATGGTCGAGGGCATCGTGTTGAGCTGGTAGAGCTTGCTCACCATCTTGTCGGTGTCGAGCAGCACCGGGAAGCTGACGTTGAGCTTGGCGGCCGTGGCCAGCGCCGCGTGCGGGTCGTCGTCGACGTTGACGCCCAGCAGCACGAAGCCCGACTTGCGGTACTTCTCGTACAGCGTCTCCAGGCGCGGCATCTCCTCGCGGCACGGGCCGCACCAGGTGGCCCAGAAGTTGACCAGCACCACCTGGCCGCGCAGCTCGTCCAGCCGCACGTTGCGGCCGTCGGCGCCGCGCAGCGTGAAGTCGGGCGCGACGGCATTGGCCACGGGCGTGGCGGCGATGGCCGGCGTCAGCGCGGCCAGCGCAAGGGTGGCGAGGGCGGCGGCGGCGAGGGAACGAAGGATGCGCATTTGGGATTCACCTGGCTTGAACGGATCGGTGGAGACGGGAGCGTCGTTGTGGATATCGACGACCAGGGCCGTCCGATCAAGCCGGGTCAGGGTGGGCGTTGTCAGAAGAAGAAGGCGAAACCGAGCGTCAGGTCGGGGTTCTGCGTGGTGGAACGCTTGCCGAGCAGGTCGAGCGTGTAGATGTGGTCGCGCACGTCGGCGCGCAGCGCGACCCAGTCGGCCAGGAACAGCTTGGCGCCGACCCCGAAGTTCCAGGTCTGCATGCGCTGCGAGTCGAACGAGGTGTTGCCGACGCCACCGATCACGTACATCGTCGAGGCCTTGGCCCAGTTCCGGCCGATGAAGACCTCGCCGGGCAGGAAGTTCCAGCCCACCGACAGGTCGTAGTACTTCAGCTTTTCCTGTTCGGCCGTGAAGATGCCTCCGGGCAGGATCTGGCGGAACGCCTTGTCGCTGACCTTGGTGCGGCCGTAGGTGGCCTCGACGAAGAAATCCTCGGTGATGTCGTAGCCCACGCGCGCGCCGTACAGGAAGCTGGTGCCGAAGTTCTGCGACGAATAGGTGCCGCCGAACAGGCCGATCTCGAAGTCGTTGGACGGGTACTTGGGCTTGTGCACCTCGCGCCGTTCGACCTGCGGCACGATCACCTGGTCGGGCGTCGCGTCGGCGGCGGGGGCGTCGGCCGCGCGCGCGCTGCCGGGGGCCAGCAGGGCCAGCACGCCGGCCGTGGCCAGCGTGGCCGCCGTCGCGCGGGCGGCCAGGGAGAGCGTCGAGGGGCGCGTGGCGGTCGTGGAGCGGCTCTTGGCGGTCATGGGCGGCGCATCAGAAGAAGAAGGAGAGTCCGGCCGTGGCCGCGCGATATTCGAGCGAGCGCTGGTCGGAGACGACCGCGGTGTAGATCGCGTAGTCGACCCGGATCATGAAGCGGTCGGTGAGGTGGTAGCGCGCGCCGACGATGGCGTCCGACAGCTTCGCGTTGGTGGTCTGGAAGTTCACCAGGCTCTGGTTCGGGATGTTCTTGAACTGCCCGATGCCGATGCCGGCGAACGGCGAGAAACGCTGGTCGGACCAGGGTTCGGCCTGCAGGTTGACGTGCCACAGCGTGGTGCCGGAGAACACGCCCTGCACCTGCCCCAGGGTGGATTCGATGCTCAGCGTGTCCGACAGCCGGTACGACAGCCAGAACTTGATCATCGGCTCCTGGTGGAAGCGGCCGTAGCCGGCGCCCAGCTCGACGCGGCGCGCCAGATAGTCGTTGTAGGCGACGTCGGCGAACTGCTGCTGCAGGCCGCTCTCGGCTAGCGTGGACTGCAACTGCGCGCGGGTGACCCAGCCCACCTTGCCGCCGGCGGTGTGCACCTTGTACCAGTCGGTGTGGCGCAGCTCGATGCCGATCCACTCGCCGCGCGCGGCGACGAAGAAGATGGGGTAGCCGCGACCGGGGAAGGTGTGCAGCTCGATGTACGGATCGGTGACCTGCACGCGCTCGATCCGGTCGCCGCCGGCCACGCTGTCGGCCACCGGCACCGTGGGCGCCGAGACGGTGGCCAGCGGCGCGGGGATCTCGACGCTGCGACTGCTGCCCGGTACCGGCACCGTGGCGACCAGCGGCCGGGCCTCGACCGCCGAGGCGGCGTCGGCCGGGGCCGACGCGGCCGCGGCGGGTTCGGAGGCCGCCGGCGCCGGCGCGGAGGCGGCCGCAGGCGTGGCCGCGGGCACGTCGGCGGCGCGCGCACTGCCGCAGGCGAGCGCGCAGGCCAGCAGGCCCGCGATCACCTGAAGCGACGTGGAGAAGGGTGACACGGCGCGTGCGCCGTTCATCGGGCGGCCTGCGTGCGACGCAGGTCGCCGCGCACGCCGGCGGCAGGCGGTCGGGTGGCGATCATTGCGTGTTGCACGTACCCGTCGCCGGATCCGCAGGAGTGAACATGTCGTAGCTGGAACTGCTGAATTCGTCCTGGCCGTTGGGCACCGGATGGCTGATCCAGTAGGAAATCAGCTTGGCGTTCGCATCGTCCTGGCTGGTGAAGATGCGCCCGCCCCCGTGCAGCACGTTGAGCAGCAGCGGCTTGTCGAACAGCCGGCTCTGGATCGGGCTGCCGAACACGGTGGTGCCCTGCGCCGAGTAGAAGTTCTTGTACATGTCGGAGGCGCGAATCGTGGTGGCCATGGCGGAATCGGTCGCCGCAGCCGCGACGTCGGCGTCGGCGATCGGCGTGGCCGCGACGATCACGCGCAGCGCGCCGCCGGTTCCCGTGTTGCTGTCATGGCAGCCGGCGCCCGAGCAGGTGTTCGTCGAGGAGACGCCATTCTGGACGATGGGCAGCTCCTTGAGGAAGATCGGGAAGATGCATTTCTCGAAATAGGGAAACGCGAGCGTGGCCCCGCCGGTGACCACCGGGTTCTTCACGTTGCCCGGGTTGGTGAGCGGATCGCCGCCGCCGCCGCAACCGGCCAGCAGGGCGGCCCCGACGACGGCGGATGCGATCGCGCCGGCGCGGAAACCGCGGGGAAAAGTCTTCTTCGTGATCGGCATCTTCATGGAGTCAGGCAACCCGCTGCGATCCAGTTGGCGATGGTCGCATAGTTCGCGCTGTTCGCGGGCAGTACCGCAGTGGTCTGGCTGGTTGCGCCGTCCGGGTGCGGGATGGTCGACGGGCGGGCCAGCAGGTAGTCCACCGGCGGATGGCAGGTGTCGGAGATCATCGTCATCGTCACGCCCCAGTCGCCGTCGGGGTCGCCGGTGAGCACGAAGCGGTTGTCGGTGAACGAGGTGGCGGTGGTGGGCTTGTTGTCCGAGCCGAGGGCCTGGTGGCAGCCGGCGCAGGTGCTTTCCAGGATCGGGTAGACGGACGCGGTGAAGGTGGGCTCGTCCAGCGTCGGCACGATGCGGGTGCCGCTGTCAGGGTCGAACGGGTCGTTGTAGTACTTGCCGCCGGTGTCGATCCACTCGGCCACCAGCCGCAGTTCGGCCTTGTTCAGCATCTTCGAGTGATCCGGCGCGGAGGCCGGCGGGTTCGGGTGGGCCGTCTTTGCGCCGGCGTCCGACATCAGCGACTGGCCCGACAGGATCTCGATCAGCCGGCTCTTGCGCGCCAGGCCGGTGGCCTCGCCTTCGCTGGCGGCGGTGTTCACGAGCGCCGGCTGGCGGCTGAGCATCGGCACGCCGTCCTCGAAGAAGATCACCGGACGGCCCGAGCCGTCGAGCAGCGGGTCGCCGATCATCAGCCGGTCGTAGGACACCACGCGGCCGTCGCCGCCGATGGTGGCGCTCAGGTCGGTGTGGTCGGAGATGTTGTGGCAGTTGGTGCAGGTGTTGGCGCCGCGACCGCGGGTCCACAGCGGCTGGATGTGCTGCGGGTAGTTGATGACGCCGTTGGTGGGCGCCAGCGTGACGAGGTCGTCGGCGGGGTTCGCGTTGCCGGTGAAGCGCAGCGCGACGGCCGGGCGGGCGGTGACGCCGGCCTTGGTCGTGTCGGCCCAGATGTCGGTGGAGACCATGTCGGCCTTCAGCGTCGCGGCGCTCGGGTCGAGGCGCACGCGGGTGTCGGCCATCGTCTCGCCCGACTGGTGGGCGGTGGACATCGAGGCCAGGACGGCGGCGGGCATCGTGTTGACCGTCACGCCCGAGTTGATCGGCGCGCCGCGGCGCGGGCTGTGGCAGCCGTCGCAGGTGCGGCGTTCGCCCGGACGCACCTGGATCCAGTTGGTGTGCGTCTGCAGCGCGCGGCCCTGGGCGTCGACCACGGCCAGGGCGATGGGGGTGTCGGCCGGCACGTTCAGCTTGAACGAGCCATCGGGTTCGATCGGTGCGTAGCCGAGCACCTGCTGGGCCTCGAAGTCGGTCTCGCCCAGCGAGCTGCGCATCTTCATCATGCTGGTGGGCGGCGCCACCGCGCGCACCGCGCGGATGAAGCGGGCCGGCGCGCAGTTGTAGGCGGCGTCGGCGGGATCCTTCATGCGCGCGATGTCGGCCACCGTGGCGCGGGTGTCGCTCACGTCGACCGGCTTGGTCTGCGGGATCAGCGTCGTGCAGGTGCCGGTGGCGTCGGCGGCGGTCAGCATCGCGGTGCCCATGCGGCCCAGGCCGTCGGTGTCGTAGACGCTGCGCACGTCCAGCGTGCCCAGCTTCTGCGAGGCCAGCGTCTGGTCCAGCGGCGCGGGCTGCACGCTCACCGGTTCCGGGCGCGCCAGGATGGCCACCGGGTCCATGTACATGAAGCCGGCCGGCGGCGTGGCCACCGGGAGCATCGACTGGTTGGCCGGGTTGAGCATGTAGACGGCGTACGGGGGCGGCACGTTGTCCTGCACCGGGTCGAGCGCGGACTCGGTGACCGGCCGGTTGGTGTTGCCCAGCAGGGCCAGCTCGTCGGCGGTGAGCGTGGAGCACGGCACCACGACCTTGTTCTTCGTCACCTCGCACGGACGGTACGAGACCAGCACGCGGTTGGTGCCGTCCCACAGCGGGTACGGCGCGGTGAAGCGGCCGTAGGTGGAGATGCCGCGGTCGAGGTTGACCTCCTTCTCGGTGGCCTGGGCCTGGCCGCCGACGGCGGCCACGCCGGCCTTGGCCGGGGTGTTCTGCTCCGAGTAGTCGGCCGCGTCGATCAACATCAGCGCGCCGCCTTCCTTGGTGCGCTGCAGCGGCATCAGGTCGGACGTCAGGAAGCCGGCGTACTTGCCGCTCGGGTCCATGTCGCGCGGGTGCAGGAAGCTGTTGCCGTCGCTGTGCGCGCCGTACAGCACGAACATGTCGGTGCCGTCCGGGTTGACCGTGAACACCTTGAAGTGGTTGCGGCCGCCGACGTGGTCCCAGCGCGAGAACATGATCTGGCCGTTCGGGCGGATCACCGGGTTGCGGTCATGGGACTGGTTGAACGAGATCTGCGTGATGTTGCTGCCGTCCAGCGCCATCGTGTGCAGGTTGAACACGCGCTCGCGCTCGTATTCGTCCAGTGCGTAGTAGCTGTGGCCCAGCGCCTGGTTGGGCATCGACTCGGTCTGGCGGTTCGACGTGAACACGATGCCCTGGCCCGCGGGCAGGTACACCGGGTGGATGTCGTCGTCGGAGGACGAGGACGTGACGCGCCGGAACGTGCCGCCGGTCAGGCCGCCGGTGGTCATGTCGTATTCCCAGATGTTCCAGTGGCCGGTGCAGGCCGGCGCGCCGCCGATGGTCACGGCGTTGTCGGACGGGCAGCGCATCGAGAACAGGATCTTCTTGCCGTCCCACGACACCTCGGGCGTGGACGCGTCGCCCTTGCCCAGCGTGAACTGCGCCGTGATGTTGTGCTCGGGGGCGCTCGGCGAGGACTTCTCGCGGATCATCAGGTCGCCGCCGGGCGCGGTGGGCGCGCCGTTGGTGGGATTCAGCCCGATGGTGTTGACGCGCTTGGCGTAGGCGATGGGGACGTCCCCCTGCACGGTGACGGTGTTCGAGTCGGACTTCGAACCGCCTCCGCAGCCACCCAGCGACAGGATGCCGATGGCAGCCAGTGCGCTCGCGCTTCCGAGAAGAGCACGCGTCGAGAACGAGATCGGCAGTTTCATGATGGGTCTTTCCTTGGAGTTCTTCGTCATCCGCTCAGCCCAGGAGGCCGGCGGAGTAGTGCAGTGCGCCTTGCGCATCCACGATCACCGCGTCGACGCCCGCGTGGGCCTCGACGAAGCGCAATCCTTCTTCGACGCCCAGCACGAAGACGGTCTTCGAGAAGGCTTCGGTGGTCAGGCCGTCGTCGGCGATGACGGTCACGCTGCGCACGCTGGCCGGCGAGCGGCCGGTGCGCGGGTCGAGCAGGTGATGGCAGCGGACGCCGTCGCGCTCGAAGAAGCGTTCGTAGTCGCCCGAGGTCGAGATCGAGACGTCTTCCAGCGGCAGCACCGCCACCACGGCGCCTTCGCGGCGCGGGTCGCGGATGGCCACGGTCCAGGGGCGATCGCCGCGGGCGCCCATCACGTGGCTGTCGCCGCCGGCGGCCACCATCGCGTGGGCGATGCCCAGCCGGCGCAGGATGACGATGGCGTTGTCCACCGCGTGGCCCTTGGCGAAGCCGCCCAGGTCGATGCGCACGCCGGAGCGCGCGAAGCGCACGCTGCGGGTGGCGGCGTCGAGCTGCACGTGGCGCCAGTCGATCAGCGGCCGCACGGCGGCCAGCGCGGCCTCGTCGGGCGCGACGCCGGCGCGGTAGTCATACAGGTTGCCGGCGCTCGCGAAGGTGATGTCGAATGCGCCGCCCGACAGCTTAGAGAACTCCAGCGCGCGCGCCAGCAGGCCGAACAGGTCGTCGCCGACCTCGACGGGACCGTCGGCGGCGCCGGCGTTGACGCGCGACAGTTCGGAATCGGCCTTGTGCGGGCTCATCGTGGCGTCGATGCGGTGCATCTCGGCGATCACGGCGGCGATCGCCGCCTCGGCCTCGGCGCGGCCGGCGGCCAGGAGCTCGACCTCGATGGAGGTGCCCATGATGGCCTCCTCGCGCCGGTACCAGCCTGCGCCCGCGCGCACGGCGGCCGATCCCGGGGCGGGGGTCGGCGCGGCGCTGGCGGTGGTGGTCGAAGGCAGGCTGGTCATGGTCTCGGGCGGGAACCGGGAGGCGGCTCGCCGGCCCCTGCGGGTGATGGGGTGGTCGGGTTTCAGGAGGTCGGGCCAGGCCCGGCGACGGGCCTGTACGGCGGGCACGCAGATTGCGCATTCCGTCGCGTCGGGCGCATCTTCGCAGTGAAGAGCTTCAGCGAAGTGTGAATAAATGCCGTATTTTTCGATGCACTGTTTCGCCTGCCGGGTAATCAGTAACGAGATGTTCTGTTAAGGGCGGACAGGCCTCAGTTGTGTGCAAACGCAACGCAAGAACGCCTGCTTCGTGAGCTTGTGCACGAACGGGTCCGCGGCGTCGGTGGCGTCGCGACCAACGAAAACGGCGCCCGCAGGCGCCGCTTGGTCGTCTTGTCCGCGCGCCCCGCCTAGCGGTTCGCGGAGGCCGCGGCCGAGGCCGCCCGCGTCGCCATCTCGTGCATGTCGTCCAGCTGCGTGCGCAGGAAACGCGCGATCGGATCGTCGGGCGGGGCCACCTTCAGCGCCTGGTTCCAGGCGGCGAGCGCGCCGCGGAAGTCGCGCTGGGTCATCGCGTAGCTGCCCTTGAGGGCCAGGGCCTTCACGTGGTTCGGGGCGATTGCCAGCGCGCGGTCCACCAGGGCGATCGGCTCGCCGTCCAGGCTGCCGTTGCCGGTGGCCGCCAGCATGTCGGCCAGGTCGGCCAGCAGGTTGGCGTCGTCGGGTCGCAGCGTCAGCGCCTTGCGGTAGTCGGCCACCGCCTCGGCGCCGTGGTTGAGCATCGCCTGGGAGCGCGCCGCCTGCAGCCAGCCGTTCGGGTCTTCGGGGTGCCGCGCGGCGCGGTCCTGCATGACGGCGACCTGTGCGTCGGCCGACGCGCCCGGCCCGGGCGGCGCATCGGGAGTCACCGGCAACAGGCCCGGCGAGCCGACCCACGCGTAGCCCCCGGCGGCCGTCGCCACGATCAGCACGGCCAGCGCGATCGCCAGGCCGCGCGTGGGCCGGGTGGCCACGGAGGCGGCGGTGTCCGCGTCCGTCACGTGCGCCACGACGGGGCCGCGCCAGAGCAGGATCGCCAGCGAGCCGGCGGCCAGCATGAGGGACAGGAGGGCGAACAGGGTCATGCGAGGGTTCCGGGGCGGGCCAACGGGTCGGCGGCGACGTCCGGCGTCTCGCCGTCGAGCACCGGGTCGGCTTCGAACTGGTCGTCGCCCAGCCGGGCGCGGCGGCGGATCACCAGCACCAGTGCGGCGATCGCCACCGCCAGCAGCAGCGCCGGGCCCAGCCACAGCACCGCGGTGGTGGCCTTGAGCGGCGGCCGGTAGAGGATGAAGTCGCCGTAGCGATCGGTCATGTAGCGGCGGATCTGGTCCGGCGTCTGGCCGCGCTTGAGCATCTCGCGCACTTCCTGGCGCAGGTCGACGGCCAGGTCGGCATGCGAGTCGGCGATCGTCTGGTTCTGGCACACCAGGCAGCGCAGCTCGCCGGTGATGGCCAGCATCTGCGCCTCCAGCGCCGGATCGGCCGCGGTGAGCGCGGCCGTCGGGGCCTGGAAGCGCACGGTGGCGTCGGCGCCGGGGGCGGCCGAGGCCGCGGAGGCCGGCGCGTCGACGGCGGCCGCGGGCAGGGCGACGGCCAGCGCCAGCAGCGCGGCCAGGATGGAGCGGCGCAGGTCAGCCATTGAGCTTCCTCAGCAGCGGCAGCACCTTGTCCGACAGCACCGCGGGCGTCAGCGCCCCGATCTGCTTGAACCGGATCACGCCCTGCTTGTCGATGATGAAGGTCTCGGGCACGCCGTAGACGCCGAAATCGATGCCCACGCGGCCGTTGGCGTCGAACAGCGACGCGTCGTACGGATTGCCGCGCTCGGCCAGCCATTGCTGGGCGGGCTCGCGCTGGTCCTTGTAGTCGAGGCCGTAGATGGGCAGCGCCTTCAGCTTGGCGAACTCGACCAGGTAGGGGTGCTCGTCGCGGCAGGCCTCGCACCACGAGGCCCAGACGTTGAGCATCCACACCTTGCCCAGCATGTCGGCGCGGCGGATCGTCTGCGCGGGCTGGTCCAGCTGCGGGAGCGCGAACTCGGGCGCCGGCTTGTCGATCAGCGGCGACGGCACCTCGCGCGGGTCGAGGTTCAGGCCGCGGTACAGGAAACCGCACAGCGTCAGGAAGATCGCCAGCGGGATCAGGAAACGGAGTGCGCCTTTCATGCCGACTCTCCGCTCGCTCCCAGCGGGCCGACGACGCGCACCGGCGGCCCCTGGTGCGGCAAGGCGTCGCCGGTGCGGGTCTGGCGCGCCTTCTGGCGGTAGCGGCGGTCGCTCACCGCGACGATGCCGCCGAGGGCCATCAGCAGGCAGCCGGCCCAGATCCAGTCGACGAAGGGCTTGACGTGCACGCGCAGCGTCCAGGTGTTGGGCTGCACCGCCTCGCCTAGCGAGACGTACAGGTCGCGCGTGAAGCCCGGCTGGATCGCCGCCTCGGTCGTCGGCGTGCGCTGGATGCGGTAGACGCGCTTCTGCGGATGCATCACGGTCAGTTCGACGCCGCCGCGGGTGACGGGGATGTCGGCCTCGATGGCCTCGAAGTTCGGGCCGTGCACTTCATGCAGGTCGGCGAAGCGGAAGTCGTAGCCGCCCACCGTGGCGCTGCTGCCGAGGGCCATCGTCAGGTCCTCCTCGACCTCGTAGGTGCGCACCATGCTCACGCCGAACGCGAACACCGCCACGCCCAGGTGGGCGAGCCACATGCCGGTGAGCGAGCGCGGCCATTGGCGCATGCGGGCGAACACGCTGCGCCGCGTGCCGCCGTCGGACTGCAGGCGCTCGACGGCGTCGACGACGATCGACGCGGTGATCCAGTACGCCATCAACAGGCCCAGCAAGGCGAGCAGCGACAGCCTGCCGGCCAGCCAGGCCGTGGCCAGCGCGCCCAGCACCGCGGCCACCGCGGCCCAGCGCAGGCGGTGCAGCAGCGACGGCAGCGACGCCTGCTTCCAGCGCGCCAGCGGCCCGAGCGCCATCAGCAGCACGACGGGCACCATCAGCGGCAGGAACACCGCCTCGAAGTACGGCGCGCCCACCGAGATCTTGCCCATGCCCAGCGCGTCGAGCAGCAGCGGGTACATCGTGCCCAGCAGCACCGAGGCGCAGACGACGACGAACAGCATGTTGTTGCCCAGCAGCATCGACTCGCGCGACACCAGCGCGAAGCGCGCGCCCAGGCCCACCTTCGGCGCCCGCCAGGCGTACAGCGTCAGCGCGCCGCCGACGACGATGCCCAGGAACACGAGGATGAACAGGCCGCGCTTCGGGTCGGTGGCGAACGCGTGCACCGACGACAGCACGCCCGAGCGCACGATGAACGTGCCCAGCAGCGACAGCGTGAACGCCAGCAGCGCCAGCAGCACCGTCCACGACTTGAACGTGCCGCGCTTCTCGGTGACCGCCAGCGAGTGGATCAGCGCGGTGCCGGCGAGCCACGGCATGAACGAGGCGTTCTCCACCGGATCCCAGAACCACCAGCCGCCCCAGCCGAGCTCGTAGTAGGCCCAGGCGCTGCCCAGCATGATGCCGATGGTCAGGCACGACCAGGCGGCCGTGGTCCAGGGGCGTGTCCAGCGCGCCCAGGTGGCGTCGAGCCGGCCTTCGATCAGCGCGGCGACGGCGAACGCGAACGCCACCGAGAAGCCGACGTAGCCCATGTAGAGCATCGGCGGATGCGCCACCATGCCCGGATCCTGCAGCAGCGGGTTCAGGTCGTTGCCGTCCATGGGCACCGGCACCAGGCGGTCGAACGGGTTCGACGTGGTGAGCATGAACAGGATGAAGCCGATCGAGATCAGGCCCATGATGCCCAGCACACGGGCGACGAACGGCGCCGGCAGCCGGTGGCTGAACTGCGCCACCGCCACCATCCACAGGCTGAGCATGGACAGCCACAGCAGCAGCGAGCCCTCGTGGCCGCCCCACACGCCGGCGATGCGGTACGGCAGCGGCAGCGTGCTGTTGGAATTGCTCGCCACGTACAGCACCGAGAAGTCGTTGCGCACGAAGCTGGCGACGAGGCAGGCGAACGCCACCGCCACCAGCACGCCGTGGGCGCGCGCGGCGGGCCGCGCGAGGGCCATCCAGTCGGCGCGGCCGCGTGCCGCCCCGACCAGCGGCAGCGTGCCCAGGATCAGCGCGACGGCGAGGGCGATCAGCAGCGCGACCTGGCCAAGTTCGGGGATCATCGATTCTTCTCCGTCTTCATCGAGCCGCCGTGCTCGGCGGCCTGCTTCAGGGCCGCGGCGGCTTCCGGCGGCATGTAGTTCTCGTCGTGCTTGGCGAGCACTTCCTGCGCCGTGAACACGCCGTCGGGGCCCAGCTTGCCCTGCGCCACCACGCCCTTGCCTTCCTTGAACAGGTCGGGCAGCGGACCGTGATAGTGCACCTGCATCGATTTCGCGAGGTCGGTCACCGTGAAGACCACGTCGACGCCATCGCGCTTGACGCTGCCCGCCGTCACCATGCCGCCGACGCGGAACGGCCGGCCCTCGGGTGCCTCGTGCGCCGCCACCTGCGACGGCGAGTAGAAGAACACGAGGTTGGAATTGAACGCGTTGAGCACCAGCGCGGTGGCCGCGCCCACGGCCACGAGGATGCCGACGATGATCGTCAGGCGCTTGCGGCGCGGGGTCATGGCCGGTCTCCTGCCGCGCGGGCGGCCTCGTCGTCGGCCATGCGCTCGGCGATCGCGCGCCGCGCCGCGCGGTGGCGCAGGTGCGCGAGCACCGGCTCGACCAGCATCAGCAGGGCCATGGTGCCGTAGGCGCCCCAGACGAAGCCGCCGCGGCCGCCCATGGCGAAGAATTCAGAAGCATCGTGCCATTGCATGGCTCATCGTCCTTGTTTGCTTGCGCCCGCCAGCGCACGGGCCCAGGCGGTGTCGCCCTCGCGCTCCAGCACGAGCGCCCGCGCCCGCACGAACACCACCGCGAACGCGTAGGCCCAGCAGGCCAGCGTCAGCAGCAGCATCGCGATCAGCATCGTCGAGGCCAGGTGCTTCTGCGCGCCCATGGTCAGGCTCGATCCCTGGTGCAGCGTGTTCCACCAGATCACCGAGAAGTAGATCACAGGCACGTTGACCACGCCGACGATGGCCAGCAGCGCGCCGGCCTTGTCGGCGCGCCGGGTGTCGTCGATCGCGGCGATCAGCGCCATGTAGCCGAGGTAGAGGAACAGCAGGATCAGCTCGGACGTCAGGCGCGCGTCCCACACCCACCAGGTGCCCCAGGTCGGCCGGCCCCACAGCGAGCCCGTCCACAGCGCCAGCACGGTGAACAGCGCCCCGGTGGGCGCGATCGCCCGGGCCAGGATGAAGGCCATGCGGGCGTTCAGGAACCAGCCCATCGCGGCCCAGAACGCCAGCGCCACGTACAGCACCATCGACAGCCAGGCCGCCGGCACGTGGATGAAGATGATGCGGTAGACCTCGCCCTGGGTGGCGTCGGTGGGGGCGACGAACAGTCCCATCCAGAGCCCGGCGACGGCGAAGACGGCGGCGACGATGCCGAACGCCGGGGCCAGCCAGCCGGCCAGGCGGTAGAAATTGACCGGCGACGAGAAGGTGAACCAGGTCAGGCGCGACCGGAGGCCCGTGGCGGCGGCAGGGGGAGAAGTCGTGTTCACGGTGTGCATTGTCCGGGCGTCAGCCGCGGGGTGTGTTGCTGGATGTCATGAAATCCACCGATCGGCCCGTCACTCGACCGCGATCCGCAGCGCGGCGGCCGTGGCCGGCGGTGCGCCGACCAGGCAGGCGATCAGCAGCGCGCCCAGCAGCGACAGGTGGGGCGACGGCGACTGCCCGGCGTCGACCGCCGCCGCCGCGCCGGCGCCGAAGATCAGCGCCGGAATGGCCAGCGGCAGCACGATCAGCACGATCAGCATGCCGGCGCTGCGCAGGCCCAGCGTCAGGGCGGCGCCGACGCCGCCCAACAGGCTCAGGATCGGCGTTCCCAGCAGTAGAGACAGGAACAGCACCGGGAGTTCCGTGCCCGGCAGCCCCAGCAGCAGGCCCAGCAGCGGCGCGCCCACCACCAGCGGGGCGCCGCTGATCGTCCAGTGGGCGGCGGCCTTGGCGCCGGCCACCGCCAGCCCGGCGCCGGGGGCCAGCAGCAGCTGTTCCAGCGAGCCGTCGGCGTGGTCGGCGGCGTACAGCGGGGGCATCGACAGCATGGCTGCCAGCAGCGCGCAGACCCAGACGACGCCCGGGGCGATCACCCGCAGCACCTGCGGATCGGGGCCGACGCCCAGCGGGAACAGGCTGGCCGCGACCAGGAAGAACGCCAACGGCAGCAGCGCCTCGGTGCGGCGGCGCCAGGCCAGGCGCAGGTCGCGCTGGTAGACGGCCAGGAAGACCACCCCGTTCATGCAGCCACCCCTGCTTCGCGCGGCAGCAGGTCGAGGTCGAGCACCCGGAAGCCGGCGCTGGCGGCCTCGGTGTCCAGGTGCAGGTGGTGGCTGGTCAGCAGCACGCTGCCGCCGCGGGCGCGGTGCGCGGCCAGCAGCGCGTGGAGCGTGGCGGTGCCGGCCACGTCGAGGGCGTCGAACGGCTCGTCCAGCACCCACAGCGCCGGCGCCGTCTCCAGCGCGAGGCGGGCCAGGGCGACCCGGCGGCGCAGCCCTTGCGACAGGCTGCGCGTGGGCGTGCGCTCGCGTCCGGCCAGGCCCAGGCGCGCGAGCGCGGCGCGCAGGGCGGGCGCGCCGGTGTCGCGCCCGTGCACCCGGGCGAGGAAGGCCAGCGATTCAGCGGCGGTCAGGTCGTCCTTGAGCGCGTTGGTGTGGGCGATGTAGACGAGCTGGCCGGCGAAGCGCTCGTTGTGCCGGGTCGGGGCGTCGCCCCACAGGATCTGGCCGCCTTCGGGCGGCGACAGCCCGGCCACCAGGCGCAGCAGGCTGGTCTTGCCGCGGCCGTTCCCGCCGCGCAGCCACAGCAGTTCGCCGGCCGCCAGCGTCTCGTTCAGCCCCGAAAACAGCACGCGCTCGCCGCGCCGGCAGGCGACGTCCACCAGGCGCAGCGAGGGCAGCGGCGGGGCGGCGGACGGGCCGTTCGGCGGGGCAGTGTTCATCGGGCGGTCAGGGGGACGGTTCGGCGACAGGGGCGCGCCAGTATAGAAGTCGGCTTGCGCATAAGCGGCCTCGGCGCGGTCATGAGCGTCGCTGCAGGGCCGCCAGCGCGTCGGCGCCGCGGTCCGCCGGCACGAACAGGTGGTCGTGGTGCACGCCGGCGACCACGTTGCACGCGATGCCCGCGTCGGCGAGCGCGCGGGCGACCGCGGCGGTCAGGCCGACGGCGCCGAGGTCGGAGTGCACCCGCAGCGTGATCCAGGCGCTGCGCCAGGCGATCGTCCAGCCGCGCGAGCGTGCATCGGCCTCGGCGACCACCAGCGTCAGGCCCTCGGACTCGCGCACCGCCACGACCGCGTCCACGCCGGCCGGCGGCGCGCCCGGCGGCAGCGCGCACCAGGCCCAGGTACCCGCGTGCAGCTCGGGTCGCAGCGTGGCCAGCAGGACGGCCAGGTCGGAGATCGGGGCGGAGGTCATCGCGCCGCATTGTCGACGCTGTTGCGCCGACAATGCGCCGATGACGACGATCGTGGCCAGCGTGAATGTTGCCCGCTCCGCCGGCGCGCCGGGCGTGTTGCGGCTGGCGCCGGCCGGCGGCCCGGTGGCCGTGGGCCTGGACGGCTTCGCCGAGCGCGCCGAGCGCCACCCGGTGGGCGAGGATCCGGCCCTGGCCGACGAGCTGCGGCTGTCGCACGCGCTCTACGCCTATCCGACCGTCCACCTGCCGTTCTGGCGCACCGTGCGCGCGCAGGCCGGCGTGGCCGAGCCCGACGCGCCGATCCTGCCGGGCGCGTTCGACGAGCACCTGGCGCTCGACGGCGTGCAGGAGTCCGGCCTGTGGGTGGGCGACCTGCTGCGCTTTCCCGATTGCACGCTGGTGGTGGGCGTGCCGCGCCTGCCCGACGCCCGTTTCAACGAGACGCTGGGCTTTGCCCACGCCGCCCGGATGGTGGCGCAGTCGCGCTGGAGCGGGTTCTGGCTCGCGGTGCGGGTGCCCGGCACGATCGCGGCGGGCCAGCCGTTCGAGCTGATCCCGGGCCCGCGCGCCACCGGCGTCGTGGAGCTGTTCCGCGCCCGCACCGCCAAGATGCGGTGGTGAGGACGACCGGGGCCCGGCGGCGGCGGCGTGACCGGACCCCGCCGGGACGCGCGGCCGCCGCTCAGGCCGGCAGCGCCGGGTAGTCGGTGTAGCCTTCGGCCCCGCCGCCGTACATCGTCTTCTGGTCCAGCGCCGCCAGCGGCAGGTCCTCGCGCAGGCGCCGCGTCAGGTCGGGGTTCGAGATGAACGCCTTGCCGAAGGCCACCGCCTCGGCGCGGCCCGTGGCCACGGCGTCCAGCGCCATCTGGCGGGTGTAGCCGTTGTTGACGATCCAGGCACCGCTCCACAGCTTGCGCAGGGCGTCGAAGTCGAACGGCGCGAAGTCGCGCGGCCCGCCGGTGCTGCCCTCGACGACGTGGATGAATGCGAAGCCCAGCTTCGACAGCGCCCGCACCGCGTACGAGTAGGTGGCCGTCGGATCGGAGTCCTGGCCGATGTCGTTGGCGGGCGTCACCGGCGACAGCCGCAGGCCGACGCGGCCCGGGCCGATCTCCTGGCAGACCGCGGCCATCACCTCGAGCAGGAAGCGCGCGCGGTTCTCCAGGCTGCCGCCGTAGCGGTCGGTGCGGTCGTTGCACGAGTCGCGCAGGAACTGCTCGACCAGGTAGCCGTTGGCGCCGTGCACCTCGATGCCGTCGAAGCCGGCATCGACGGCGTTGCGGGCGGCCTGGCGGAACTGGTCGACGACGCCGGCCACCTCCTCGGTGCGCAGGGCGCGCGGCGGGGAGACCGGCTCGAAGCCGGCCGGGGTGAAGGTCTTGGTGTTGGCCGTCCGGGCCGTGGCCGACACCGGCTGCTCGCCCGCGGGCAGCAGCGAGGTGTGCGAGATGCGGCCCACGTGCCAGATCTGGGCCACGATGCGCCCGCCCTGGCGGTGCACGGCGTCGGTCACCAGGCGCCAGCCGGCCACCTGCTCGGGGCTGTAGATGCCCGGCGTGTCGAGGTAGCCCTGGCCCAGCGGGCCGACCTGGGTGCCCTCCGAGACGATCAGGCCGGCGCCGGTGACCGGGTCGGCGCGTTGCGCGTAGTACAGCGCGTTGAGGGCGTGCGGCACGCGGCCGGCGGCGGCGCGGTCGCGCGTCAGGGGCGCCATGACGACGCGGTTGGCGAGGGCGATGTCGCCGAGCTGGAGGGGATCGAAAAGGGATGTCATGCCGGTCAGGTTAGCGACGCGGGCGGAGGCGCGCTTGAGCCAGGACATGCGCAATCGTGATAAGGGCCGATGGCCGGTCGAAATGAACGAACCGAACGCACCGTCCGCGTGCACCGTGCGGCAGCGCCGGCGCGCGTGCGGATCTGGCGGCTTAACCGCGGCTATTCGGCCGTTGTGGGGCGTTCGGCGACCAACACAATCGGTCGACTGGCTGGAAGGATCCCGCGCCACGACGGGACCCGGGAGACACCCGCCGTTCGCCCCGCCTTCAATTCCTCCCCGAGGTGCCCATGCTCTCGATGCGCAACATCTCCGTCCGCTCCCGCTTCCACCTGGTCATGTTCCTCGTCGCGGTCTCGCTGCTGGTGCAGGCCGGCTGGGGCCTGTTCTCCGCGCAGTCGGGCATCGGCACCGTCACGACGATGTTCGACCAGGCCGAGGCGACCGCCCGCCAGGTCGGCAGCCTGCGCGAGGCGATGGCCAACATCCGCCGCTACCAGGCCGAGATGATCGCCACCGCCGTGTCCAACCCGACCGGCGTGGGCCCGCTGCACGATGCCTGGAAGAAGGAGGTCGCCGCGCTGGGCAGCGGCGCCGACGGGCTGGTCAAGGCCCATCCGGGCGACGCGGCTCTGGCGGACCTGGTGGCGCGGCAGAAGAAGCAGCTCGCCGACGTCGTCGAGATCATCGAACCGATCGCCCAGCAGCTCACCGACGCCAAGATGGACGCCGCCGCCGCGCTCGCCTACGCGGGCCAGGCCAACGACAAGCTCGACGCCGCGCAGGCCAGCCTGGGCGCCATCCTGAAGTCGCAGCAGGCCGGGCAGTCGGCCATCCGCGCGGACCTGGCCCGGGGCTCGCTGCTGGCCTCGGTGGCGCGCGTCGCGCTGGTGGGCATCACGCTGGCCCTGTTCCTGCCGCTGATGTGGCTGACCCTGCGCTCCATCTGCGGCCCGCTGGACCAGGCCGTCGCGGTGGCCACGCGCATCGCCAGCGGCGACCTCGCCAACCGCATCGACGTCGAGGGCCGCGACGAGCCGGCGCGCCTGATCCGTGCGCTGGCCGACATGCAGGCCTCGCTGCGCAACCTGGTCGGCCAGGTGCGCGAGTCCTCGGGCAGCATCGAGGTGGCCAGCGCCGAGGTGGCCGGGGGCAACGCCGACCTGTCGCAACGCACCGAGCTCGCGGCGAGCCACCTGCAGCGCACCGCCAGCTCCATGGACGGCCTGACGACCACCGTGCGCCAGTCCACCGATGCCGCCATGACCGCCAACCAGCTCGCCACGTCGGCGGCCGCCGTGGCGGCGCGCGGCGGCCAGGTGGTGGCGCAGGTGGTCTCGACGATGGACGAGATCAACACCAGCTCGAAGAAGATCGCCGACATCATCGGCGTGATCGACGGCATCGCGTTCCAGACCAACATCCTGGCGCTCAACGCCGCGGTGGAGGCCGCGCGCGCCGGCGAGCAGGGCCGCGGCTTCGCGGTCGTGGCCGGCGAGGTGCGCTCGCTGGCCCAGCGCTCGGCCGAGGCCGCCAAGGAGATCAAGGCGCTGATCGGCGCCTCGGTCGACCGCGTCGAATCGGGCTCGCGCCTGGTGCACGACGCTGGCACCACGATGAACGAGATCGTCGCCAGCGTGCAGCGCGTGACTGACATCATCGGCGAGATCAGCGCCGCCTCCACCGAGCAGAGCCAGGGCATCGTCGACGTCAAGGGCGCGATCGGCGAGGTCGACCAGATGACCCAGCAGAACGCCGCGCTGGTGGAGCAGAGCGCGGCCGCCGCCGAGTCGCTGAAGGTGCAGGCGATCCGCCTGGCCGAGGTGGTCTCGACGTTCCGCCTGGCCGACCTGGACGCCGGCCTGCGCCTTCAGAACGTGTAGCCGGCCTGCACCGCCGCGCCGGTGAGCGGCTCCAGCAGGTTCAGCAGCGAGCGCAGCGGCCCGTAGCGGTTGGCCACCTTGGTGGCGTAGTTGAAGAAGCGCGGCAGGTCCTCGCTGTAGTGCGGCTTGCCGTCGCGGTGCTTCAGGCGGCAGAAGATGCCCAGGATCTTCAGGTGGCGCTGCAGGCCCATCCACTCCGTCTGGCGCCAGAACTCGCCGAAGTCGGCGTCCACGGGCAGGCCGGCGTGGCGGGCGTCCTGCCAGTAGCGCACGGCCCAGTCGAGCTCGCGCTCCTCGTCCCACGACAGGAAGGCGTCGCGCAGCAGCGAGGCCAGGTCGTAGGTGATCGGGCCGCGCACGGCGTCCTGGAAATCGAGCACGCCGGGGTTGCGTGCGCACACCATCAGGTTGCGCGGCATCCAGTCGCGGTGCACCGCCACCTGGGGCTGGGCCAGCGCGCTGTCGATCAGGCGCTGGCTGACCGTGTGCCAGACCTCTTGTTCCTTGGCCGTCCACACGACGCCGAACTCGCGCGCCACGCACCAGTCCGGGAACAGCTGCAGCTCGCGCCGCAACAGCGCATCGTCGTACGGCGGCAGCGTGGCGCAGTCGCCGCGCAGCTGCCAGGCGATCAGCGCGCCGATGGCGTCGCGCATCAGGGCGTCGGCGGCGGCGGTGTCGGCGCCGCGCAGCGCGGCCAGGTACTGGGTGTCGCCGAGGTCGTCCAGCAGCAGGAAGCCCTGGTGGATGTCCTGCTCGAGCACGCGCGGCCCGTTCAGGCCGGCGCCGCGGATCAGCGCACCGATGTGAACGAAGGCGGCCACGCTGTCCTCGGCCGCCGGCGAATCCATCACGATGAAGCTGGCGCCGTCCGCGGCCGCGATGCGGAAGTAGCGCCGCGAACTGGCGTCGGCCGAGGCCAGGTGCAGCGACGCCTGGTCGAGGCGGTGGCGCGGCGCCAGCTCGGCCAGCCAGCGGCCGAACGCGTGCTCGCGCTGCGGGTCGGGCCAGGCGATCGGCGGGTGCGGCGCGGCCGGGGCGGGCGAGCCGGAAAGGGAGTCGGTCATCGGGATGGCGTCCAGCGCGTAGGAGGGGCCGTTGCCGGGCGTTGGAAACACGTGACTCCCGGGCAACGCGGCACGACCGGCCGACACAAGGCGGCAGCACTGTCGTGGATAATCGCCATTCTAATAATCCCCCTGCGTCGCAAGCGGCTCGGGTCCCCGCAGGGCGGCGCCGACGCGTCGCTTCGCTGTCCGTCGCGCTTGGGACCGGCACCGGTTCGACACCAGGCGCCTCCGCCACCCAGTCCCTTCCGTTCGCGTGTTGCGTTCCCCCCTGTCGCGTCGCTGTCCCCGCCCCCCGTCCGTCCTGGCGCCGCTTGCCGTCGCGGCGGCGCTGTGCGTGTTCGCGGCCGGCGCCGGTGCCCAGGCGCTCCCGCGCGTGCGGGCCACGCCGCCGCCCGAGCCGCCGCGCGAGGCCGCCGGCTCCGACGTGGCGCCGCCCGTGGTCACGCTGGTCGCCGACGACGTCGTCAGCCAGATCGGCGGCGTCACGCAGGCCAGTGGCAAGGTGGAGGTCAAGCGGGTCGACATGACGCTGCACGCCGACTTGCTGACCTACGACAGGCTCAGCGACACGGCCCATGCCCAGGGCAACGTGCGCATCGACCGCGGCATCGACTGGTTCAGCGCCGACCGGGTCGACCTGGAGCTCACGCGCTCGGCCGGCACGCTGATCGGCACCGAATACGAGCTCGGCGCCCGCAAGGCCGGCGGCCATGCGCAGCGCATCGAGCTGCTCGACCGCGAGCATTCGTCGGCCTACATGGCCAACTACACGAGCTGCTCGCGCGACGACACGGAAGCGCCCGACTGGATCATCACCGGCGACCGGATCGACATCGACACCAGCGCCAACGAAGGCAAGGCCACGCACGCGGTGCTGCGCTTCCTGGGCGTGCCCATCCTGGGCGCGCCCTCGCTCACCTTCCCGGTGACGGCCGAGCGCAAGTCCGGCTGGCTGCCGCCCACCGGCGACCTGAGCAACCGCAGCGGCCTGGTGCTCTCGATCCCCTACTACTGGAACATCGAGCCCAACCTCGACGCCACGCTGTCGCCCGGCTACAGCACCAAGCGCGGCGTCGAGCTCACCGGCGAGCTGCGCTACCTGCGGCCCAACGACCTCGGCCAGCTGACCACCTACGTGCTGCCCAACGACGAGGTCTACGGCGACCCGCGCGGCGCCGTCGAGTGGGCGCACGAGGGCTCGCGCAGCGACTGGCTCACCTACAGCGCCCGGGTGCAACGCGTCTCCGACTCGTCGTACTGGAAGGATTTCCCCAGCCAGATGCCGGCGCTCACGCAGCGCCTGCTGCCCACCGACCTGTCGGGCACGCGTCGCTTCCTGCTCGGCAACGTCGGGGAGATCGACACCTACGCCCGTGTGCAACGGTTCCAGACGCTGCAGGATCCCAACGAACTCGACCCCTCTTCGCTGATCCGGGTGCCCTACCAGCGCAGCCCGCAGCTGGGCATGCGCGGCAACGTGACGCTCGCCGACCAGTTGCGCTTCGACTTCGAGGCCGAGGGCAACCGCTTCGACCTGGCGGACCGGACCAAGGAGAACAGCTACGTCAACTACGTCAACTGCACGAACTACCTGAGCGCCACGGGCCAGGGCAACATCCCGGTCAGTCCCGCCGCCTGCCAGGCCTACCTCGGCCAGCACGGCGACAGCGTCGTGGCACCCGACCAGCGCGTGGGCGGCACGCGCGCCCACGTGATCGGGACGATCTCGCGCAACTTCGCCTCGGACTGGGGCCGCTTCGAGCCACGGCTGTCGATGCACGGCGTCACCTACCGCACCGACGTCGGCGCCGACGGCAACCGCATCGACGTCACCCGCTGGATCCCCACCTTCAGCGCCGACAGCGCGTTCAGCTTCGAACGCCAGGCCGAGTTGTTCGGCCGCGACCTGGTGCAGACGCTGGAGCCGCGCTTCCTGTACGTGCTGACGCCGTTCCACGACCAGTTCAAGCTGCCGGTCTACGACACCGCGGCCAAGGACTTCAACGAAGTCTCGATCTTCAGCGACAACCAGTTCACCGGCAACGACCGGGTCTCCGACGAGAACCAGCTGACCGCCGGCGTCAGCACCCGCTTCAACGACGCCGCCAACGGGCGCGAGCTGCTGCGGCTGGGCATCGCGCAGAAGTTCCTGTTCCAGGACCAGCGGCTGACCAAGGACAACTTCCAGTTGTCCAACCCGCAGCCGGAATCCCACAAGCTGTCGCACCTGCTGCTCTACGGCTCGTCGTCGGCGATGGAGCACTGGAGCTTCGACGGCATCCTGGAAGAGGACCCGTCTTCGCGATCGGCCTGGACGCAGCGCGCCGTAGTGAGCAGTCGCTATCATCCGGGGCCCTTCAAGACCCTGAGCCTGACTTACCGTTACGCCCAGGATTCCAGCCAGCAGTACGAGGTGGGCGGCCAATGGCCCGTCTACCACCGCGACCCGCGCGCCAACGGCAGCGGTTGCGGCGGCACGCTCTACGCCGTCGGCCGGGTCGACTACAGCGTGCGCGACAGCCGTGCCACCTATGCGATCGGTGGCTTCGAGTACGACGCGGGCTGCTGGATCGGCCGCCTGATGGTCGAGCGCACGTCCACCGGCCGCAACGAAAGCACCACCCATCTGGTGCTGCAGCTGGAACTCAATGGCCTGTCGACGCTCGGAACAGGGTCGCTCAAGGTCCTGAAGGACAATGTGCCCGGCTACCAACCCTTGCGCAACGATCCCGGCGCAGCGGCCGTGACCCCGAATTCACCATGAGAGATCGCTTGAAGCTCAATTTCCCGACCCTGGTCACCGCGACCCTCGCCCTCGGCGTCGCCGTCGCTGCCCTGGCGCAAACCGCGCCGGCCGGCGCGCTGCCCACGCCCGCCACCGCGGCGCCCACGCCGGCCGTCGACAAGCCGTCGCTCGTCTCCCCGGTGGCCGCCTCCGGGGTGCGCCAGTTCGGCTCGCTGCCGCGCATCAAGCCGATCGCCAAGTCGGCCGACTTCATCGTCGCCGTGGTCAACAGCGAATCCGTCACCGACAACGAGGTGAAGTTCCGCTTCGCCAAGATGCAGCAGGAAAGCGTGGAAAAGGGCGGCGCGCAGCCGACCCCGGGCGAACTGCGCAAGCAGGCGCTCGACGCGCTCGTCGAGGAGCGCGTGCTGGTGACCTACGCGCGCGACAACGGCGTCAAGGTGGACGACGGCGAAGTCGACCGCGCGATCGCCAACATCGCCTCCTCCAACAAGATGTCGACCGACCAGCTGCGCGACCGGCTGCGCCAGCAGGGCGTGGACTACGCCACCTTCCGCGCCGGCATCCGCGACCAGATCACGATCGAGCGCATCCGCGAGCGCGAGGTCGTCAACCACATCCGGGTGTCCGACACCGAGATCGCCGACTACGTGTCCAAGATGCGCGGCGGCCACAGCGCGTCGCCGCAGATCAACCTCGCGCAGATCCTGATCACGCTGCCGGACAAGGCGACGCCGGCCGTCGAGGCCGACCGCAAGGCGCGCGCGGAACAGGCGCTCGCGCGCGTGCACAACGGCGAGCCGTTCGAGCAGGTGGCGCGCGAGATGTCCGAGGACAGCAACAAGGCCAAGGGCGGCGAGATGGGCTCGCGGGCCGTCGACAAATACCCCGACCTGTTCGCCAACGCCGTGGCCGACGTCAAGGTGGGCGGCACCACGGGCGTGCTGCGCAGCGGCGCCGGCTTCCACATCCTGAAGGTGGTCTCGCGCGGCGAGGAGTCGGGCCTGACCGTCACGCAGACCCGGGTGCGCCACATCGTGCTGCGGCCGTCGGCGCAGCTGAGCATCGACGCCGCCGAGCGGCGCGTCATCGACTTCCGCCAGCAGATCGCCAGCGGCGCCAAGACCTTCGAGGAGCTGGCGCGCCAGTACTCCGAGGACGGCAGCGCCCAGTCCGGCGGCGACCTCGGCTGGGCCTCGCCGGGCTCGTTCGTGCCCGAGTTCGAGGAGGCCATGGACAAGCTGCCCATCGCCGGGCTCTCGGGCCCCGTGCGCTCGCGCTTCGGCGTCCACCTGATCCAGGTGCTCGACCGCCGCGACACCACGGTCGAGCCGAAGCAACTGCGCGAGCAGGCCACCAATGCGCTGAAGGAACAGAAGTTCGATCCCGCCTACGCCGAGTGGGTGGCCGACCTGCGCGCCAAGGCCTTCATCGAATACCGCGACCCCCCGGTCTGATGGCCGACTGATGGCGCACATCGCCCGCAAGCGTTTCGGCCAGCACTTCCTGACCGCGGTCGACGTCATCGACCGCATCGTCAAGGCGATCGCGCCGCGGCCGGGCGAGCGCCTGGTCGAGATCGGGCCCGGCCTGGGCGCGATGACGATCCCGTTGCGCGCGCACTGCGACGCGCTGACCGTCATCGAGCTCGACCGCGACCTGGCCGAACGCCTGCGCCGCCGCGGTGACCTCGACGTCGTCGAGTCCGACGTGCTCAAGGTCGACTTCGCGGCGCTGGCCGAGCGCCTGGGCGGCCCGATCCGGGTCGTCGGCAACCTGCCGTACAACATCTCGTCGCCGATCCTGTTCCACCTGATCTCCGCCGCGCCGCACGTGGTCGACCAGGTGTTCATGCTGCAGAAGGAAGTGGTCGACCGCATGGCGGCGCGGCCCGGCACCAAGGCCTTCGGCCGGCTGACCGTGATGCTGCAGTGGCGCTACGAGATCGAGCACCTGTTCGACGTGCCGCCCGAGGCGTTCGATCCGCCCCCGCGCGTCAACTCGGCCATCGTGCGCATGCGCCCGCGGGCGAACCCGGCCGCGGTGTCGCCGGCCGTGCTCGGCCGCATCGTCGGCGTTGCGTTCTCGCAGCGCCGCAAGATGCTGCGCGCCACCCTCGGCAAATGGCTTGTCGAGAAGGGCTACACGGCCGAGTTCGACGGCACCCGCCGCGCCGAGCAGGTGCCGGTCGAGGAGTACATCGCGCTCGCGCTGGCCCTGCCCGAGGCCGTCGCCGGGCCGCTGGACGAGGACGCCCTCGGCGACGGCGACTGAGGAACGAAAAAAGGGCTCCCGCGGGAGCCCTTCTTGCGTGGAACGCGGCCTGGTGTTTCAGGCGGCGTTGAGCCACATGGCCGTGTCGAATGCGCTGCTCATCAGCGGCATGTTGGTGCCGAATCCGGCATTCGCGTTGGCTTTGCTGCTGGCCTTCGGGGCCGGCTTCTCGATGACTGGGGCCGCTTCCGCCGCCCGCTCCCATGACCCATTTTCTTGAGAGCGGGCTACTGAAAAGAATAGAAGCACCTGAACGGTATCTTCCGTTCTCCCCAGAAGTCGGCCGCGTCGCGGAACACGTCGAGCAGTTGCTCGCGCGATTCCCGGTCGAAGCGGGGGTTGTCGGGCAGTTGCTCGAGCACCACGACGAAGCCCGGCTGCGAGCCCGACTTGTGCACCAGGTCGGTCATGCAGTCGTACAGCGCGTCCAGGTTCTTGCCGAAGTGCGCCGGGAACAGGAACGCCTCGGCAATGGCCTCGAGCACGTCCTGCTTGGACTGCGCGTTGGTCAGGTTCGCGTAGAGAAAATGCTGGCCGGCACCTTGCGCTGCCTCGAGCAATTCGTCGACCCGATACGCCCGTATCGATTGAACGATGTTGGGACGGACGGTCTGCAAAAGCATGGTCACGTTCCTCTCTGAAATCACTTGAACATTCGTCTTCCGACGATCACTTCACGATCCGATGAAAACTGTTGTAGTGATCTTCGGTATAAAAACAAGCATCTGGTTCCGTCGGCGCATTGCCGCCGCAGATGATTCGACGGGCGCCGCGGTTGCGGGCGCCGGGCGTCGGCACGGTGTACTCGTGGTAGTAGCCGCGTGGACGACGCTCCAGCCGCTTCTCGTAGTTGCCGAACACCACGCCGTCGCGCGCGAACGGGAACGGGCCGCCGGAGTGGATCAACTGATCGGTCTTGCGGGCTTCCGGCGGCAGGCTGGCCAGCGAGACGTCGGCACCCAGGCCGGCTGATTCCCTCGCTTGTGCGCCGGACGGCAGCAACGCGGCCAGCGATGTCGCGGCGACCAGCGCCAGCGCCAACAATGCGCCGGCCCTCGTTCGGCGGCCGGAGGACGGCTTGGCCGTGGCTCCCGCTCGCGTGCCCTGGACGGTGGCCGCGCCGACGTTCTTCACGACGTCCTTCTCGTTGATCACCACTGCTAGACCCGTTCGTCCCGGCTGATAGACCGGTTCCTGGCTTCGATGCGATGCGCGCGATAACGGCATCGAATTTCGAAGCAACCCTGAAATTCCAATCCCGAATGGTACCGGAACCCCCTCGAAATCTCAAGTCTCGGGGTGGAGGAGACACGCCGTCAGAGGGTCTTGAAGTGAGCGGTTGCCTTCATCTAGGAGCCCGAAAATGGGGCCTCACGGACGACTGCCATCAACCTGAAATTCCTTGGCGATGGCTTGCCGTGGCCTGACTTTGGGGGGTCGAATGGCCCCTCGCAGGCCTGTCCGAGCCGTCGATGAAGGCTTTCGAAGCGGCTGGAAATGCAGCGGCGCGACATGGTTTCATGTCGTCTTTCGCAACAGCATACCGGCTGGCGGCGAGCCGCGATCGCTGTCCTACAAGCGAAGCGGCGCGGATCGGCTCGGCGGCGGCGCGCCACCGGCCGCCGGCTCAGCGCACGGCGTTCGCGTCGGCCACCGTCAGCGCGGTCATGTTGATGATCCGGCGCACCGTGGTCGACGGCGTCAGCACGTGCACCGGGCGCGCCGCGCCCAGCAGCACCGGCCCGATGGCGATGCCGCCGCCGGCCGCCGTCTTGAGCAGGTTGTACGAGATGTTGGCCGCGTCGATGTTGGGCATCACCAGCAGGTTGGCCTCGCCGGTCAGCGTCGAATTGGGCATCAGCCGGGCGCGGTAGGCCGGGTCGAGCGCCGCATCGCCGTGCATCTCGCCGTCCACCTCGAGCCAGGGCGCCTGCTCGCGCAGCAGCGCCAGCGTGTCGCGCATCTTCTGCGCCGACGGGTGGCTGCTGGCGCCGAAGCTCGAGTGCGAGAGCAGCGCCGCCTTGGGCACCAGGCCCAGGCGCTTCATCTCCTCGGCAGCCATGATCGTGATCTCGGCCAGCTGCGCCGCGGTGGGGTCGGCGTTGACGTGCGTGTCGACCAGGAACACCTGGCGGCCCGGGAGGATCAGCCCGTTCATCGCGGCGAACACGTTGACCCCCGGGCGCTTGCCGATCACCTGGTCGATGTAGAGCAGGTGGTTGGCCGTGGAGCCCCAGGTGCCGCAGATCATGCCGGCGACCTCGCCCTTGTGCAGCATCATCGCGCCGATCAGCGTCAGGCGGCGCCGCATCTCGATCTTGGCCAGCTGGGCGGTGACGCCCTTGCGCTCGGTCATGCGGTGGTAGGTCTGCCAGAAGTCGCGGTAGCGCTCGTCGTGCTCGGTGTTGACGACGTCGTAGTCGCGCCCTTCCTGCAGGCGCAGGCCGAACTTCTCGCAGCGCTGGGCGATGATGGGCGGCCGGCCGATCAGCACCGGGCGTGCGATGTTCTCGTCGACGATGACCTGGGCCGCGCGCAGGATGCGCTCGTCCTCGCCCTCGGCGTAGGCCACGCGGCGGTTCAACGCCACCTTGGCCAGCGCGAAGATCGGCTTCATCGCGGTGCCCGACGCGTAGACGAAGGTCTGCAGCTTCTCGCGGTACGCGGCCATGTCGGTGATCGGGCGTGCGGCGACGCCGGAGTCGGCGGCGGCCTGGGCCACGGCCGGCGCGATCTTCATCATCAGGCGCGGATCGAAGGGCTTGGGGATCAGGTATTCGCGGCCGAAGCTCAGCGACACGCCCGCGTAGGCGGCCGCCACCACCTCGCTCTGTTCGGCCTGCGCGAGATCGGCGATGGCCCGCACCGCGGCGACTTCCATCGCGTCGTTGATCGTCGTGGCGCCGCAGTCGAGCGCGCCGCGGAAGATGTAGGGGAAGCACAGGACGTTGTTGACCTGGTTCGGGTAGTCCGAACGGCCGGTGGCCATGATGGCGTCGGTGCGCACGGCCAGGACGTCTTCCGGCGCGATCTCCGGGTTCGGGTTGGCCAGCGCGAAGATGATCGGGTTGGCGTTCATCGTGGCCACCATCGCCGGCTTGAGCACGCCGCCGGCCGACAGCCCGAGGAACAGGTCGGCGCCCACCATCACCTCGGCCAGCGTGCGCAGCGGGGTGTCCTGCGCGAATTCGGCCTTGTCCGGGTCCATCAGCTCGACGCGGCCCTGGTAGACCACCCCGGCCAGGTCGGTCACCCAGATGTTCTTGCGCGGCAGGCCCAGCTTGAGCAGCAGGTTCAGGCAGGCCAGCGCCGCGGCGCCGGCGCCCGACACCACCAGCTTGACCTCGGTGATGGACTTGCCGCTGACCTTCAGCCCGTTGAGCAGCGCCGCGCCGACGACGATGGCGGTGCCGTGCTGGTCGTCGTGGAAGACGGGGATCTTCATGCGCTCGCGCAGCTTGCGCTCGACGTAGAAGCAGTCCGGGGCCTTGATGTCCTCCAGGTTGATGCCGCCGAAGGTGGGCTCCAGCGCAGCGATGCAGTCGACCAGCTTGTCGAGGTCGTTCTGGGCGATCTCGAGGTCGAACACGTCGATGCCGGCGAACTTCTTGAACAGGACGCCCTTGCCCTCCATCACCGGCTTGGAGGCCAGCGGACCGATGTTGCCCAGGCCCAGCACCGCAGTGCCGTTGGTGACCACCGCCACGAGGTTGCCGCGCGCGGTGTAGCGGAACGCGTTGGCCGGGTCGGCGACGATCTCTTCGCAGGCCGCGGCGACGCCGGGCGAATAGGCCAGCGCCAGGTCGCGCTGGTTGATCAACTGCTTGGTCGGCATGACCGAGATCTTGCCGGGGGTGGGGAACTCGTGGTATTCGAGCGCGGCCTGGCGCAGCTCGGCGCGCTTGTCTTCTTGGGTGGGCATCGGCGATCCTGTTGTCTTTCCCGGGCCCTGTTGTCTCTTCGCGCATGCGGCGCGGGCGGCAGGGGGCGGGAGCGGGCGGTGATTGTAGTTTCGGGGTCCCGCAAGAGCCGTGCCGAAGGGCTCTCGCGGGAAATCGGCACGAGCCCGTGCCGCGGACGCCCACTTTGGACCCGCGCGGCGCGGGCGTCAACCGTGGGTCTCCACATGGCGTGCGGGCGACGCCCGGCTTGTCGGCGACAATCGCGCGGATGGCCGTCGGTGAATTCGATCTGATCGCGAAGTACTTCGCCCGCCCGGTGCGGCGTGCCGTCCTGGGCGGCGGCGACGACTGCGCGCTGCTGCAGCCGACCCCCGGCATGCAGTGGGCCGTCTCCACCGACGCGCTGGTCGAGGGCCGGCATTTCCTCAGCACCGTGCCGCCCGACGCGCTGGGCCACAAGTCGCTGGCGGTCAACCTGTCCGACCTCGCCGCGTGTGGCGCGCGCCCGGTGGCCTTCACGCTGTCGCTGACGCTGCCCCGGGTCGACGAGGAATTCCTGGCCGGCTTCGCCGACGGCCTGTATGCGCTCGCGCAGGCGCACGACATCGAGCTGGTCGGCGGCGACACCACGGCCGGGCCGCTCAACATCGGCATCACCGTGATGGGCGAGGTTCCGCCCGGCCAGGCGCTTCGGCGCGCCGGCGCGCGCGCCGGCGACGAGCTGTGGGTCAGCGGCCGGCTGGGCGATGCCCGGCTCGCGCTGGAGGCGTTCCGCGGGCGAGTGGCGCTGCGCGGCGAGGCCTTCGACGACGTGCGCCGGGCGATGGAGCGCCCCCAGCCCCGCGTCGCGCTGGGGCTCGCGCTGCGCGGCATCGCCAGCGCCGCCATCGACCTCAGCGACGGCCTG